>ERZ1034973.26-NODE-26-length-94670-cov-10.066543_pt1 | contig 94670 bp, 105 predicted proteins | sample MGYA00520686_ERZ1034973 | MGnify/ENA primary metagenome ERZ1034973 (study PRJEB33766, sample SAMN09781775) | gut metagenome | biome: gut microbiome | host: Homo sapiens | place: Madagascar | study: EMG produced TPA metagenomics assembly of the PRJNA485056 data set...
AAAAAAGACTATAAATATCATGATTCATAGCCTTCATGTGCAAGTGACGAGTTTTTTTAAAAAGAAAAATGTGCCTATTATACAGAAAAAAAGGCACACCTATTTAGCATATTATGGGCTTGAACAACAAGATACCTATGTATTAAAAGAAGGGGTAATTAAGACAAGTATCATCCTGCATGATGGTCGTGAATTCAACATTTCTTATATCAATACACCTGATATTATTTCTTTATTAAAAGATGAAGTAAGTCAATATACATCTGCTCCATTTAATGTTCGTGTTGAAAGTGATGTGGCCACATTCTATAAAATTCCTCGAGTGTTATTTTGGAGTTATGTAAATCAAGATCAAAAACTACAAGATTATGTAAACGCATATTATCGAGAAAAATTAACGGAAGCTATTTTTCGCCAACAACTTATGATGATGAATGGAAAAACAGGTGCAATATGCTCCTTCTTATATCAATTAATCCATTTATTTGGTCGAAAAGTAGAGGAAGGTATGCTTATTGATTTTCAAATCACAAATAATGATATCGCAGGATTTTGTGGAATTTCCACTCGAAACAGTGTGAGTCGAATTCTTTGCGAGCTAAAAAAGGAAGGCGTCATTAAGATTGTAAATCAAAAAATATTAATTCTAGATATCAATTATTTAAAACAATACGTGTAATGTTAAATCTTAATCTGTCCATACATCCTTACCAAGTATTTTTTAGAAGAAGAGGTATTTAATGATGAATAGTATCACCAAAAAACTAGTATCTTGCGCTTTATGCATCGCTTTAGGCGTATTACTTCCAATGGCATTTCATGTGATCCCAAATGCTGGAAGCATATTTTTGCCAATGCACATTCCTGTATTAATTTGTGGATTATTTTGTGGATGGCCATATGGTTTAGCATGTGGAATTATTACACCATTTATTTCAAGCGTAATGACAAGTATGCCTCCTGCAATGATGTTGCCACAAATGATGATTGAACTTGCGGTATATGGTTTAGTAGCTGGTTTATGTACACAATATATTTCAATGAAGAATGAAATGACAAAACTATATATGAGTTTGATCATTGCGATGCTTGCAGGAAGAATTATGAATGGTTTTGTCAATACATGTATTCTTAGTACACAAGGATATACATTATCTGTATTTATGATGGCTAGCTTTATTACTTGTCTTCCAGGTATCATCCTTCAATTGATTGTCATTCCTGTTTTGGTTCGTATTTTAAATAGAATATAAACAACCAGAAAAAGTTTTAGCTTAATGACAAGAAAGACCGAATATTCAGGTTTTAATCTGACATTCGGTCTTTTTTTTCATCATTGCCTATCAAAATATTTCTTGCCAGAATCTGGATTAAAACAGGTTCGAATATACAAAGGAATAAGAGCAAATATTTATTCATGATTTTTTTTTGAAATATTATTCCGAAATATAACGACACAATTCGATGAGGATAAATAAATGTTAGAATGAATGCAAAGAAGGTGTTCGTATGGAAAATTCAGTTTTAATTGATCGGTATCGTAAATGGGTAATTCAAAGAGGAACAGAAACGTTTCCTGTAACGGAAAATGAAGAAGGAAATTTAGAGGTTGAATCGAAATTTGCATTAGGACGTGTGAATTTCTATGAAGATGATATTGTTGAACTCAGAATTGATATGATTCGTGATAATGCAACAGAGTTCTTTCTGCACTTTCAATTGAAGGATTTGAAACGTGCACAAGATCTTTATGTTGAAATGGAAGAAGCAATGCGCAGCTTGAAGGACCGTCAGGTTGTACATATTGTATTGTCTTGTACTAGTGGACTGACAACTTCTTATTATGCGGAATTATTGAATGCGGCATCAAAGACTTTAAATCTGAATTATGAATTTAAAGCAGTTTCTTATAATCGTCTAGAATCGGAAATGCATGGCAAAGACATGTTGCTGCTGGCACCTCAGGTGCATTTTGAGAGAAAAAAACTGCAGGAAAAATATCCAAATGTGCTTGTTAGAAATATTCCAGCACAGACGTTTGGAAAATATGATACAGGTACTTTGATTGAAATGATTAAAGGAGAACTGCAAGACGAGAACGCTTTAAAAACGCCAAAAGCAGTACGAACACAGGCGTTCTTTGAAACAAATAAAAAAGTACTTGTTGCAGGATACATTCAAAGTGAAAACGAAAATCATATTATTTATCGGTATTATCATAATGGCAATATTATGTGCAGTGGAGAAATTGTGTGTGAAGAAGGCTCAGTTGAAGAATTTACACAGGTTCTTGATCCACTTGTTGAAAAATATCCTGAAATTGAAATCATTGGTTTAAGTCTGCAGGGGTCCATTGAAGATGGTGTTGTATTTTTACCAAATCATCCAATGCATATGGTAAATGTCAGAGAACAATTAACAGAGAAATATCATCGTCCTGTTGTACCATTTAATGATGCAAATATGATTGTGACAGGTATCTACTGGCTGGAAGATCGCTATCGTTCTATTATCTTGTATTTTTTACCTGATAATTCAAATGTGGCAGGTTGTGGACTTGTTGTGGGTGGTCATTTGATTCGTGGCAGACAGCACGTTGCAGGGGAAGTGAAATATACACAGAAAGTTTTGAATTTATCTGAATCATATGATGAACTGATGAAAAGTGAAGAAGGATGTGCGGAAATTATTGGAAAAACATTGGTGACAATGACAGCGACAATTGGGCCAGAAGCTATTTTTGTGTATTGTGAACATACAGATCTTGAACATATTCAGAGTGTGATGCTGGAAAGTATGGAAGAAAGATTTATTCCACCACTGCATCAATTGCATGATATTAAGGAATATATGATGACAGGGACATTTTTGAGATGTATCTGGAGAATGGATGATTTAAAGAGAAAAGAATTTGGTTTAACACATAATCCATATTTATAATCATTTTATAATTGTTTCTTTCAATCTGTGGATAGATTTTTATTGAAACTGTGGTAATATGAAAGCTCGAAAACAGGAGTGAATATAGTATGGAAGCAAGTGAACGTAAAAGAAAAATTATGGATGCGACAATGAGAATCGTAGCGGAAAAGGGACTGGAATCTTTTGCGGTATTGCAGGCAGCGAAACTTGCTCATGTAAATGAAGCTCTTGTATATAGAGATTTTGGGACAAAAGAGAATTTATTGTTTGAATGCTACAATCTTGTCGCAAATGAAGTAGCTGGTTTATATGATGATGCACCAGAACTTGTACTGGCTGATGATGAAAAAATGTTTGAACAGTTTCATGAAATGTGGATTGACTATTTTACGTTTTTAATCAAAAATGATTATAAAACGCTGTATTATCAAAGTTATCGTGATTCGGAACATATTAAGACATATGTTCAAAAAGAAGCAGAAGGGAAAACGGCAGACTTTACTGGTTTGACCCGTGTGGTTGAACCTGTGATACAGGCATTTCCTCTTCCTGAAGGAATGTCAATGCATTATATCTGGACATATTTGATGGATATCTCTGCGGTGTTTGCGAAAAGAATCATTCGTAAAGAATTGCCGGATACAAAAGAATCCTATGAATTTATCTGGAATTTAATGGCATCTGGTTTATCTGCCTATATTAAGAAATGAATAGATCGCAATGATCTATTTTTCTTTTTTTCAAAGGAATGTATCGTTATAATGTTTGTAAAGAGAGACGGATTTTATGTGGCTTTGGTGGTTTTGGTTAATATGTGATTTATTAATTCCATTTGTAATGATTGTTGTAGGAAGAATGTCGTGGAAACATTGTCCAAAGAATATAAATAGTTTGATTGGATATAGAACAACTCGATCAATGAAAAGTATGGATACATGGAAATTTGCTCATGAATATTGCGGAAAACTTTGGTGGAAACTAGGATGGCTAATAATGATACTAACTGCTTTGATGTATATTACATTATACCAAAGCAATGATAACATGATTGGAATTGCAGGGGTTGTTCTTATAACAATTCAGTGTACTGTTTTGATCATATCAATTTATCCGACAGAGAAAGCTCTAAAAGAACATTTCAATGATGACGGAACACGAAAATAACTATCAATTTATCAAAAAATGAAATCACACGTGAAATTATCTCTTCTCGTTTGAATTAGCGTCTCAGATAGGAGTCGAACCTACGACTTTTCGCTCAGGAGGTCTATGCACCATGGATTATAGTTTCTTTTATGTCTGTAGTCTTATTAGCAAATGATTAAAAAATGTTTTATAAATTGTGCTATAGATATAAATGTTGAATAAAATTATAATGAGAATTATATCGAAAGTGGGCGTATTACAATGAATGAAGTAAGCAACGAATTTTCGTCAATTCTAACTTATATACTCAAATGACTCAATTGGAGAAACAGTGTTTCCCCAATTCAAAAACTACGCTGTCACCGTGCAAAGAAGAATTACACCATCTTTTAAATGAAGAATAGAATTAAAAATTGGATTTGGAAACGAGGTATTATTATGAAAAATCAGAAAGAGAACAAAGAAAAACCTGTCATTGTTTTGTCCTTTGATGGTACAGTCATGGATACAGAACCTGCCATTATTGCAACGTATCGTGAACTGTTTGACCGTCATCATAAGAATGAACTGTTTACTAAAGAAATTCAGCTTGCAGCATTAGATGACTCTGTATATTCTGTGATGGAATATTGTTTTCCCGAAGAAGATACAAAGAGAATGGTGGATGAATATAATTCATGGCAGAAGAATCATTTGAGTGATTTGATTCAGCCAATGCATGGAATCAAAGATCTATTGAAGTGGCTGAAGAAGCATGAGTATAAAATTGCGACAGTTTCAACACGTGAAAGAGCATCTATTGTAGATTTACTGGAACATGCACATTTGATTCAGTATTTTGATGTCATTATTGGTGGTAAGAAAAATGCACAGGCAGAAGCAAACAGTTTATTTACTGCATTGAAGCTATTAGATGCAAAGAGCTGTGTCTATGTTTCTGACAGCTGTGCAGAAATTATGTCTGGAAAAGATGCAGGTGTTTATACTGTTGGCTTTGCGTCAAATCCTGATAAAGCAAGATCCATCGTTGAAGAGCGTCCTGATTTTGCAACAGCAGATTTAATTCAGGTAAAAAAGCTTCTAAAGGGTGAACCATTGTGGCTAGAAACAACAATCAATTATCCAAATGCAGAAGAAGTAATTCATAGAGCAGAAAAGAAAGCTGCTAAGAAAAAGCAAAAAAATTAAAGAAGAAAGTCGCATGATTTTGCGACTTTTTACATACAAAAAAAGTCCTTGCATAAAGGACTTTTGCATCGTGAGCGGTAGGGGACTCGAACCCATGACCCCCTCCACGTCAAGGAGGTGCTCTCCCAGCTGAGCTAACCACTCGTTTGTCTGTGTATTCTAACATAAAAATATTTTATGTGGAAGTAAAGTATGCGAAAATTAAATGCAGAGGTATTTTGAATGAAAGTTTTATTTTTGAATACAAGTGAAGAAGAAAATGGATTGCTTTCTAAAGGCATTGCATTGTGCTGTGCAAAGCTTACAGAAATGGAAATAGAATATGATGTTCGCTGGGTGAAAGATGTTCATCCATGTACGAGCTGTGGGAAATGTTTGAAAAGAAGAAGATGTTTATTTGATGGTATTATCAATGAACTTCATGAGCATAGTGAGGAATTTGATGCTTTGATCATTGGCAGTGATGTGATGTACTCTGAAGCAAGTAAACAGGCAATTGAATTATTAAAGTGTTTATTTCGCAGTAACAATGAAAACTATGTTGGTAAGATTGGTGGTGTAATTCTTGCATCTAACCGTAGAAATACGGAGCATGCATATCAGGAATTGAATCGTTATTTTTCTTATAGCTGCATGCCTGTTGTGAGTGGCAGATACTGGAATACGGTGTGTGATGATGCAAAAGATACAGAAGAAATGGAAAGACTGGCACAGAATCTTTCGTGGTTATTGAAATGTATCTCAAGTGGAAAAGAACATGGGATTCAAAATCGTTGTTTTGTTGAGAAATTGGATGCTTTTATGCTTGGAAGATAATGTACAATAAATGTATAAGAAATGAGGAAAAATAATATGACATATCAACAAACATATCAAGAGTGGCTGGATCATCTAGATGAAAATGATCCACTCAGAAAACAACTTGTGGATATTAAAGATGATGAAGTAGAAAAAGAAGATCGTTTTTATAAAGATTTATCTTTTGGTACAGCAGGATTGAGAGGAAAAGTTGGTGCGGGAACTAACCGTATGAACTTCTATACTGTTGGCAAGGCAACACAGGGCATTGCACAATTCATTATCCATCATGGAAAAGAAGCAATGGAAAAAGGTGTTGTAATTGCACACGATCCTAGACATTTTTCTAGGGAGTTCTGTGAAATGACAGCGGGTATTTTAGCAGCAAATGGAATTAAAGTATACACATTTCCATCTCTAAGACCAACACCAGAACTTGCTTTTTTGATTCGTAAGATTGGAACTGTTGCGGGAATTAATATTACAGCGTCTCATAATCCAAAGGAATACAATGGATATAAAGCATACTGGAGTGATGGCTGTCAGGTTTCCAGTGAAATTGCTGACGGTATGGAAAAAGAAATCAATGCGGTAGATATCTGGAATGGTGTAAAGAAATCTTCTTATGAAGAAGGTGTTGCTTTGGGCAAAATCATCGTACTGGGTGAAAAAGAAGATCGTGAATATCTCGATAAAGTTGAATCTTTGGCAATTCATACAGGAGATGAAATTGATGCTTCTATTCCTCTTGTATATACGCCACTTAATGGCTGTGGTTCGATTCCTTTTAGACAGATGTTAAATGATCGTGGTTTTACAAACTGGAAGATCGTTCCTGAACAGGAAGATCCAGATCCGGATTTTACAACGGTTGGCTATCCAAACCCAGAAGATCCAAAGGCATTTGCCTTGAGTGAAAAATATGGCAGAGAGTTTGGCGCTGAACTGTTGATGGCTACTGATCCAGACTCTGATCGTTTTGCGATTGAGATTCGTGATAATGATGGCAATTATGTTCCATTAAATGGTAACCAGACAGGCTATTTGCTTGTGAACTATATTTTAGAAGGGCATGCATCTGCAGGTACATTGCCTAAGAAGGGTGCAATGGTGAAGTCTATTGTTACGTCTACTCTTTCTACAAAGATGGCTAAGGCTTATGGTGTGGAAATGTTTGAAACATTGACAGGTTTTAAAAATATCTGTGGCAAGATTCCTTATCTTCATGAGAATGGCTATACATATCTGTTTGGCTATGAAGAAAGTGTTGGTTATGCTGGATGCGAAGATATCCGTGATAAGGATGGTATTTCTGCAGGTATGCTTGTAACGGAAGCTGCAGCATACTATAGAAAGCAAGGTAAGACATTGTGGGATGTTTTACAGGAAATCTATGCGAAGTATGGCTATACATGTGAAGAAGGCGTTAATATCATTCTTGAAGGTATTCCTGGCAAAGAAAGAATTGATAGAATGATGAAGTGGATCAGAAATGAAAAGCCAATGCAGATTGGTGAATATAAGATTGATCATATCATTGATTATGTTGATGGATATGAAGATCTGCCTCCACATAATGCATTACGTTTCTTTGTGGATGAGGATACATGGTTTGCGGTTCGTCCAAGTGGAACAGAACCTAAGATTAAGATGTATTTTTACAGTAGTGATGAAACAATGCAGAAAGCAAAAGAAAAGAATGAAGCAATCAAGAAAGCTGTGCTGGATCTGATTAACGCAGTTGAATAATCACTGGCAAGAAAAATAATTTGTGAAAATCAAAAATAAGAATGCAGGAAATATACATAATAAAATTGTATAGAAAGCTGCATTCTTATTTTGTATTTTTAACATGGTCTAGTGATATGACAGGTGAACGTTGTGCTTTGACTTAGATACTGCTCAATGTGGAAAATATAAAAGGTAAAAAAGAGTAAAAAAAGGTAAAACAAATCTGCGAAGGTAAAAAATGGTAAAAAAGAGTAAAAAATGGTAAACTATATGTGCAAAGGAGAGAACTATGCCAACAATAAATCCATACGCCTTGCAATTTGGGCAAGAACCACAACAGTTAATTCCAAGAGAGTCTCAACTTTCAGAAGTTGTTGCTAACTTTCTCAGCGATAATGGCTTACAACATATCTATATGATTACAGGTATCAGAGGAAGCGGTAAAACAGTATTTATGACAAATGTTGCCAATTCTTTTGATTCAAAACAGTGGATTGTCATCAATGTCAATGTATCATCTCAAATCAGTATTGTTGAACAGATAGTAATCCAACTTGCAAATGACAAGAGGCTAAAGAATAGTTTTTCGTTGTCTTCTCTTTCAGCAAATATTTTTGGTGTGGGCGTCAAAGTGGACAATGCTGTTCCAACCACTTCTGCTGAGTACGAAGCAACAAAGCTTTTGAAATCAGCAAGCGAGAAAAATCTTAAAGTCTTAATAACAATTGATGAAGTTGCAAGTACTTCAGCAATCAAAGAATTTGCTGGGGCATTCCAGATTTGGCTGAGAGAAAACCTTTCTGTTTATCTTCTGATGACAGGCTTATACGAAAATATAAGAGAATTGCAGGATGATAAAAGTCTTACGTTTTTATATCGTTCTCCAAGAATTGACTTGTTTCCACTGCAGATGGGTGCTATAAAAAACAACTATGAAGAAAATCTGAATATAACTTCAGAACAGGCAAAAGAAATGGCTAGATACACACTAGGATATTCGTTTGCCTTTCAGGCGCTTGGTTACGTTGTATGGAACAATGGCAAGTATGACAAAAAGGCTTTGCAGGAATACATGCAGATACTCGCTGATTTCTCATACGAAAAAATTTGGAGTGAACTATCTGATAATGACCGCAAAGTCTGCATTGCAATAGCTGAATCAAGTTATTGCGAGTATAAAGAAGTCAAATCCATACTGAACTGGGATAATAATCAACTGAATCCTTACAGAAAAAGACTGATCAACAAGCAGATTATCAGTGATAAAAAAAGAGGATTTATGCCATTTACGCTGCCACTTTTCAGGGAATTTATCAATGATCAGGTTGAATACGAAACATGGTGAATGATGCATGTTTTATTTTCAACTTAAATTGTAAAGGTTGGAAAGTTTTAAATTCATGAGAGTCTTTTTGTGCTGCTTCATGTACAATAGATAGCGATGATACATGTATATACATTAAAGAATTGGTATTTTGATCAAACAAAAGATAAATATAGAGTATGGGGGAACATCAGTGGAAATGATGCATTCGAAGAAGGACAATGGATCCATACTTCCTTTGTAACACGTTTAGAAGTGGAATGGGGGGCTTTGCATATCTATACAGAAAATTCTGAATATCTTGCGAAGTATTGTGAACATGATGCGTTGGATAAGCGTGTATTAAGACGTGCATTGAGAGATTATCTATGGCCAGATGATGTGCTTGTATTTAACAAGATCAAACAGTCAGAAGATCGTAAACAGATGAATAAAAAAAGTCAGCAGACACCTGATGACTTTAGAACATGTGCAATATTGACGTTTTCTTCAGATATCTTAAATCATTTTGTATCTTTAGAATTAAGACAGGGGAAGAAAATCTATCGCAGGCTGGATTATGATATTCAAAGAGGAATGTTTGAAGATGCATTTGTGTTGAGTGATCCAGCAATGGATTATTATTTTAGATTCTTTCCGTTTGGCAAGAATGCGTATCAGTTTGATGAATGGCAAGGAAAATTTACGCCAGTATTTATTCGAAATATGGGAAGTGAAGATTTCTATGCTTCAACGGTGTATGGGGATTATGTTATTCCACCAGAATCAACGATCTTGATTTCTACAAATCAATCGGATGAAAGAATTTCTACTTCGTTAGATAGTACGGATCATGATAAAACAACGGTGTTATCTCATGCATCTATTAAAATGAAATAAAATGTCCTATGCCAAAGGGAGTAATGGCTAGGACATTTTTGCTTTGAGAATAAATAACCAGCTATTATTTATGCCCAATGGGAATATGATATATGGATTTATAAGAAAATCAACATTGAAATCTGTAATAATTCATGCATGTATGGATTTTATGCCTGATTAATAAAATCTTAATGATTTGAAATCTATTTTCTTAAGGGACATATCAGTACAATGAGAGTGTAAAGAAAGAGGGAAATATGGCAACGTTATTAATTGTGGATGATGAAAAGGATATTGTATCTGCGTTAGAAATATATTTAAAACCAGAGGGGTATGAGATATTGACAGCGAATAGTGGAAAACAGGCTGTGGATATTATGCATAGAGAAAAAGTGGATTTAATTTTGATGGACATTATGATGCCTGAGATGGATGGGTATCAGGCAACGAGCAAGATTCGTGAAGAAAGTAATGTACCAATCATTTTTTTGACAGCGAAAAGTGAAGATACTGATATGATACTGGGATTGAATATTGGGGCAGATGATTATATTACAAAGCCATTCAATCCAGCAGAAGTCATCGCAAGAGTGAGATCATGTCTTAGAAGATATACAGTTCTTGGCGGAAATACGAATTCTTCAAATGTATTGAAGAATGGTGGTATTGAAATCAATGATGATTCGAAAACAGTAACAGTAGATGGAAATGTTATTTTATTGACACCGGTGGAATATGACATCTTGTTATTGTTGATGAAGAATACTGGAAAAGTATTTTCTTCTTCTGAAATTTATCAGAAAATCTGGAATGAACCGTTTATGAATGGAGAAAATACAGTTGCAGTACATATTCGTCATCTGAGAGAAAAAGTGGAAATTAACCCAAGTGAACCTCGATACATCAAAGTTGTGTGGGGCAGAGGGTATAAGATGGAGAAATGTTTATGAAAAAGAGTGGAATTTGTAAAACAATTGGTGTGATACTGCTTGTGGTCTTTGGATCAATTGCGTGTTTCTTTGGCGGTGTTTCCTTAATTGAATATGGATATGGATGGGGTAGTGAAGAGTATTTACAATCTTCAAGTGCACAGGAGGCAGTAGATTACCATATTTATAATAAATATGGTTATGCCATTTCTGAAAAGAAGGTGAATGATTCTGTTGTAGAATCTTTTGTGAGAGAAATCAGCGAGAACTTTGACTATTATGTTGAAAAATATGATGCGAAAACAAAGAGTTATGTATCTTTAACAGAGAGTAAAAACTATACAGAAGATTCCGACTATCCACTTGTCAAGAAATATGGGATTGGTGATATTACGAATGCAGACAATCGAAGAATATTTGAAGGTGATGCATTTGAGAATAGTAATGCTGCGTATATTGTTCATGTTGGCGCGAATGAGCCAACAATCAATGATGATACACAATTCTATCAGAGATATCAGGTTTACAAGATGGTTAAACCATATACAGAAAATGCAATTACGTACACTGTTGCTTCTGCAGCTGTTATATTAATACTTCTTGTATATGAAACCATTGCGGCAGGACACACAAAAGAAGAGGATGGGATTCATTTATCATGGATTGATCGGATTCCGTTTGATGTATTTACATTTGTGATGATTCTTGTTGGCTGTTGTATCTGCTTGATTGGTTCAGAACTGTTATCAAGTGTTTCTTATATGATGTTTTATGAAGCATCAATGGACTTTGTTGAGGCTGGACTTCCTTTGATTGCATTTGTGATCTTGCTTGCTTTGGTTGTGTATGTGTATTACATATCGTTTGTGGTGAGAATTAAATCACATACACTGATTTCTAATAATGTGATTGTAAAAGCAATACAGTTTGTATATTATCCAGTGAAAAAAGTTGTTGTAGAATTCCATGATGCATATTGTCATTCTTCTGCAGTCTGGAAGAAAGTAATTGTGGGTCTTGTTTGTATTTCATTTGTACTATTATTGATTTTCTTTATCGCAGTTGCGGAAGCAGGTGATGTATTCTTTGAATTCTTTATTGGTGCTTTGATGCTGGCGATGTTATATGGAGTATGGATTCTGATCAAAATCAACGCAGATACAAAAACATTATTAACAGCTGCTGAGAAACTCGCAAATGGAGAATTGGATTATCGTATCAGTGAAGAAGCGCTGAATCGTCTGCATGGTCCGTTTTATGAACATGCAAAGAACTTGAACTTGATCAGTGAAGGTATGAAAAAGGCAATTGAGAATGAATTGAAGTCTGAAAGAATGAAAGCGGAATTGATCACAAATGTTTCTCATGATATCAAAACACCCTTAACATCCATCATTAACTATGTGGATTTACTATCAAAACCACATGAGGAAGAAAAAACAGAGGAATATATTGATGTTCTACAAAGACAGTCGCAAAGATTAAAGAGACTGACAGAAGATGTTGTGGAAGCTTCGAAAGCAAGCAGTGGAAATATTCAGGTGCATATGGATGTTGTATCCATCAAAGAAATCATTGAACAGGCAAGTGCGGAATATGAAGAGAGATTGAAAGAAAAGAATCTCTTGCTGATTACAAAGATTCCAGAAGAAAAGATTGAAGTGGATGCGGATGGAAGACTGCTTTGGAGAGTGCTTAGAAATGTATTCTCCAATGTGGCGAAGTATTCTATGGATGGCAGTCGTGTGTATATTGATGTTGTTGAAGATGGCGAAAATGTCATTACAACAATCAAGAATACTTCTAAGAATCAATTGAATATCACGGAAGAAGAATTGATGCAAAGATTTGTTAGAGGAGATAGTTCTAGACATACAGAAGGTTCTGGACTGGGATTGAATATTGCGAAATCTTTGATGGATTTGATGCAAGGTTCCTTTGAGATTCAGATTGATGGAGATTTGTTTAAATCTGTCATTACTGTAAAAAAACATGAAGAAATTTAAATGGATTCCTGTGCTGCTTGGTAGTCTGATACCAATTCTAGTAGCACTTGTTATGGAAGAAATCATACATTGATGGAAGTGATTGCTTTTGGGCAATCATTTCTTTTGTGATAGTATGATTTATATGAAAATACAAAGAATTGATACGTATGATGATCCTAGATTTACAAAAGATGCTTTATATCAACATGGCTGTTATCTTGTAGATGATGAACCTTATGAAGTTGTAATTGTTTCTAAAAATGAAGCTGTGATTTGTGGGAAAGATCAGAGTGTATATTGTGATGTGATTGATTCCTTTCGTATACATGCACCACACATTACTTGTTTTTATGATGTAAAGCATACAATCGTAAAAGAGTATGGAGTGCAGAAACTCTTTCGTATTGCACTTTCAATGATTCAGCCATCACAGTTTTATGTGGATCAAGATAAGCTTGATGCAGTTTCTCATTTTATCCAGCGGGAAGAGGACGTAATTATACAGGCTGGTAAATACAAAGACAGATGGATCTCTACTGATGGACATACAAGACTGTATGAAGCATATCGTAAAGGATTTACATATGTGTATGGAATAGAAGATGAAATCAATGCAGATACAATCTATTTTGTTGAAGAAGCACAAAAAAGAGGGATCTTTGTCCCTCAAGATATGATTGTATTAGGCCACCAGCAATATATTGATCAATGGTTTGGATACTGCGAAGAATATTTTCAATGAATGTCTTTGTAGGACAAGACACCATACATAGATTCACTGTTCTTAACGGAAGCTGTAATTGCTTCTGAGAAGCATCTTGCGGCTAATGTACCAATAACATTGAGATCTGCTTTGACTTTGCCGGATGCCATTGCATAAATCGTATCGCCATCAAATTCTGTATGAATTGGATTGATGGAACGTGCCATGCCGTCATGTGCCATAGAAGCAATCTTTGTGAGTTGTGTTTTATTGAAGGATGCATTTGTTAATACAATACCAATGGTTGTATTTGTATGGAGCTGTGATTGCATCTGCATCATATACAATGCTTCTTCGCAATTTAAGAACTGTTTTGTGTTGTAGTCGATTGCTCCAGCAATCTGTGTTCCATTTGTATAGTCAAATATATCCCCCATACTATTGCATGCGACGATTACACCGACCTTAACATCACCTAGCTGATATGCACAAGATCCAACGCCTGTTTTCATCATATGCTCACTGCCATATGCTTTTCCGCATGTTGCACCACATCCAGCGCCAACATTTCCATCTGTGTAGTTGTTATTTTCAGCATTCAGACATACTTGATAGCCAAGGGCTGTATCTGGTCGAATTTGACTTGTATGCATTTCTAAATCGAACAGACAAGACTGGCAGACAATTGGCACAACACCACTGTCTGTTGGAAAACCAATTCCTTTTTCTTCCAGGTATTTTGTGACACCAATGGATGCTTCTAGGCCAAAAGCACTGCCGCCGGATAATAATACCGCATTGACACTGTCATTTGCGGCTAATGGATTTAATAATCCACCTTCACGATTGGCAGGACCTCCTCCACGAATATCTACGCCACATGTAGCGCCTTTCTCTCTTGGAAGGATAACAGTGCATCCCGTTGCACCTTCTGTGTATTCTGCGTTTCCAATTTTGAAATCTGTAAGTTCATGAATGGATATTTGTTTTAAAATTGTCATATTGTATCTTCTTTCCTGCTCAATTCATTATAGCATCGAAATAAAATCTTCTTAGATGAAAAAGAATTCTAATAGAAAGACTGTCATACAGCAGGCACACGCAACAACAGGCAATCCTTGATCAAAATATGCAAGTACAATCCCTACGCATAAAGATGCAATGCCGGCAATTTGTGAATTTGTTGCCTGTACCATTGTGGGAAATGTCATGACTGCGAGTGTTACGTATGGAACATAGTATAAGAATGATTTTAGAAATCGATTTGTAATTGGTTTACGAATGAGTGTTAAAGGCAGTACACGAATACAGTAGCTTGTTAAAAATGAAACAAGAATATACATGAAAATGGAATGATTCATAAATCCTCCTGAATTGGTTTTACAATAGAAGCAACGGATGCGATGATGACTGTTAATAGAATGATACGTGTACCACTCGAAAGAGAACGTATGCCTGGTAAAATCGTGCATAGGTAACTGGAAATAAATGAAATCAATACAATGAATAGAATTGTATGATTCTTTTTAGATGGTGGAATGATAATCGCAAGGAACATTCCATATAAGGCTACAGACAGTGCTGAAACGATTATGGATGGTAAAATATTTCCTAATATGATTCCACAGGATGTTCCAATTGCCCATGGGAGTACAGAAGCTGCCATGGCTCCATAGAAATATAATGGATTTAAATAGTCTTTTCTTGAGATTGCCAATGCAAACAATTCATCTGTGATGGCATAACCTATGCATAGTCGGTGGACTGTTTTTGTTTCTGGTGAGAGCTTTTGTGAAAGTGAACAGCTCATTAACATGTAGCGTGCATTTGCGATGAGCGTCATAAGGATCATTTCAAAATATGATCCACTTGCGAGGATGACTTGTGTACCTGCGTATTCACCAGCACTTGCAAGATTGCATAGTGACATGAAGAAGCCATCTATCCAGTTTAATCCTGCATTTTTCATCGCAATGCCTAATGCAAAAGAGACTGCGAAATATCCTAGTCCAATAGGAATACCATCTTTGAAACCTTGTGTAAATTCTTTCTTGTTCATGAAAATAATAATATAGCATTCTTTTCATAAGTAAAATGAATCATTATAATAAATGCATAAGGAAAACTGATATATGAGTTCTAGATATAAGATTTTTATGAAAGTATTGGAATGCAGGAGTTTCTCGATTGCTTCTAAAGAAATTGGCTATTCGCAATCTGCGGTATCACAGGCAATGAAGTCTTTAGAAGAGGAATTGCAGACAACACTTTTTAAAAGAAATCGTGAAGGGATTCAATTGACAAAAGATGGTGAAGATTATCTTCCTTATATTCGTTCGATTTCTCAAGCGGAAGATTTGTTGTATAAGAAGATGTGTGAAAAGAATGGGCTGGAAGATGAAGTGATACGTATTGGAACATTTACAAGTGTTTCTAGAAATCTTCTGCCTGAATTATTGAGTGATTTTCATGCACTGTATCCAGGAATTCATTATGAATTACGACAAGGAGAATATGATAATATTCATGAGTGGATCAGGAATGGTGAAGTTGATTTTGCTTTTATCAATCCAAAGGATTTTGATGATATTGAGATTGATGTGATCTATCATGATTATATGCTTGCGGTACTTCCTGTGGGGCATCGTTTATGCAGAAAAAAATCTGTGCATTTAAAAGATTTGTGTGATGATCCTTTTATCTTGCTGGATGAAGGAAAGAACAGTGTTCCCTTAGATGCTTTTCATCAATATGATCTGCAGCCATCCATTGCATATAAAGTGTATGATGATTATTCTATTTTAGCGATGGTAAAGCAAAACATGGGAATCAGTATGATGTATGGTCTTGTATTGCGTGATTTTGAAAACAATGTTGTGATCAAGCCAATACAAGAAAATGTTGAGAGAACGATCGCATTAGCTTGCTTGAAGAAGGAATATCTTTCCAAAGCAAGCAAACAGTTATATGAATATATACAGAAGAACGTGACAAAGATATTAGAAGATGGATTATTGAAACATGAGAAATAGAAGAATGGAGAAATTTTTAGATCTGTGTATTGTGCTGTGTGGTATCGCTACACTTGTATTTTATAGTGGGGCAGTGGAATCTAAATTTTATGTGGAAAGATTTGCAGCAATTTATGCGATTGATATGTGTCTTGCGACTGTGTACTATCTTCTGGAGTTTATCTATATTCGTAAAAGAAGTCATGGCATATTCTTTTCTTTACTGAAATATATTGTGTTAACGCTAATGACATTCTGTACGATCTTCAGCTGGGTATTTATGCAGCCATTCTATCGGAATGCTTCTGAGAATTTACAATATGCGTATCTTGGAATGCATTGTGTGATGCCGATTTTAATGGTACTGGAATACCTGTTGGGTGAAAAGGGTCATTTTAACAAGAAATTTATCATCACAAACATGGCATTGTTGATCATTTATGGTGGTGTTGTACTATTGTGTGGACAATACGCACATACTGGATATCCATACGCATTTTTAGATCCAGAACAATTAGGATATTCAATTGTGCTGAAAGAATGTGCTTTAATTTGTGTTGTGTATTATTTTTACAGTAAATTGATTTTAATGTTTGATCATAGATTTAAAAAAAGAAAGAGAAAGACGATATGATAAAACCAATTGTTTCAGGAACAGCGATTTTTACAAAAGCAGCTACCGCAACAAAGGAAGATTTACCCATTGCGTATGACTTGTTAGATACATTAAAAGCAAACCAGGCAAGATGCGTTGGAATGGCAGCCAATATGATTGGCTGTAATAAAGCAATCATCGTGGTTGGACTTGGCCCAGTGATGTTTGCGATGATGAATCCTGTCATTACAAAAAGAAGTGGAAAATATGAAACGGAAGAAGGATGTCTGTCTTTAACTGGTGTTAGAAAATGTATAAGATATCAACAGATTGAAGTAGAGTATCAAGATTTGAATATGAAAAAATGTCATCGCAAATTTGAAGGCTATATTGCGCAGATCATTCAACATGAAATTGATCATTGTCATGGCATTGTCATTTAAAGACCTGTGTGGTCTTTTTTTTTGTGGAATTACAGAAAATGTATTTGTAAAGGAAAAAATGCTATAATTTAATCGCGTTTTTTACGTAAATGGTTTTAATGTACAAAAAAGGAAATTATGAATAGAGATATTAGAAGAATTACAGATGGAGCAATGATGGCAGCAATCATTGGTGTCATGCTTTTTATTGATCGACAGACAGCAGGCATGATATCTGGCGGGTTTGTGTGGATTTTGCCAATTCCAATGGTTTTCTATAGTGCAAAATATGGAATGAAAAACAGCTGGATGTTATTCATTGCGGTATTGTTGTTAACGTTTGTTCTAGGAACACCTCAGACATGGTTCTATATGGTGAGTGAAATGCTAATTGGTATTCTATATGGAAGTGGCATTTATAATAAAACTTCAACGAGAAAACTGGTGATTCGTACGATTCTGCTTGCGGTAGTTGCGGATGTGCTTTCTATGCTTGTGTTTGCTTCGTTTTTTGGATATGACATTGCAGCTGAAGTCGTTGAATATCAAAAAATCGTTACCAAGGCACTGGGGCAGGCAAAGCAAACCTTGCCATCAAATATTGATTTAACAGGACTGATTCGAAATGCACTTGTTGTATCTGTTGTTGTGGGCGGGGTATTGAATGGCCTGGTTACACATTTACTGAGTCGTCTGATGTTAAAGAGACTGCGTATCTATACGGCAGATGTTTCTCCAATTTCTTCCTATTACCCACCTAAATGGAGTGGCTATATTGGAATCTTAGGACTCGTGATGTTTTATTATTCTTCCTACAACGCGTTTGAAAATACATTGATGCAGTCGTTTCTACAAGGATTTGGAATGATTGGGGTTATGTATCTGGCTGCATTTGGTGTGATTGCGGCAATGATTTATACAAAGATGCGTTTTCATGTAAAAGGTTTTGCGGCAATTGTAATTGTTATCTTTGCGATGATGATGCCTGTTGCTTTTGCATTATTTGGATATTTCTATATTACGACAGATCTACATGATAGATTGATACAAGGAGTTGATTCTCATGCATACAAAGATCACGAAAACTAAAAAGATCGTTTACTCATTGCTTGTAATACAGGCATGTGCTTTGATTGTGCTTTCTTTTCTGTCAAAGAAAGTTTCTATTCCGGCAATTCTCATTTTAATGATTGAAACAATTTTAGCGATTTATGTTATTTCTGATTTCGAAGAGGCTTATGAAGAACAGTCAAACGGCGTTAGAAACGTATTGGGTTCTACTGCTGAAGAAGCTTTCTTGACTGGTGGAGTTGGACTTGTCATGTATGATGATGACTATATCGTTACATGGATGAGTGAATTATTTAAGGAAAGAAAGATTGATCATGTTGGAGATCGTGTTTTAGGATGGATTCCTGAAGCTGATGATCTGATTGCGGGAAAAGCAGATGAAGTTTCTGTTACTTTAGATGAAAAAACATACAGCATTACACGTAAAGAAGATGCACAGGTATTGATCTTTACAGATATTACTAAAGAAGTTGTTCTGCAGAAGAAATTTGATGATCAGCTGTTTGTTTTAGGTCTTGCTTCTTTTGATAACTATGATGAAAGTGTTCAGTATGAAGATGAAGCGGATGCAACGAATATTTCCGCAAGTGTAAGAGCTCCGCTTGTTGAGTATTGTCATACACATCATGTGTTGATGAAGCGATTGAATAACTCCAAGTATTTATTGATTCTGAATGAAAAAGCATATCAATCCATGGTAGATGATCATTTTTCTGTTCTTTCTAAAATCAGAAGAGTATCTATAAAGATGGATGTATCCATTACATTATCTATGGCATTTGCCTATGGTTCTACAGAATATGATGTGTTAGATGAAATGACTGCGAATCTGATGGATCTTGCACAGACAAGAGGTGGTGATCAGGTTGCGGTACAGTGTGTTGGCAATGATATTAAATTCTATGGCGGTTCTTCTGAAGCAAATGAAAAAAGAAGCCGTGTTAGAGTTAGAGTGTTATCTCACGCATTGAGAGATCTGATATTAAAGAGCAGTAATGTAATTATCTGTGGTCATAAAATGGCAGATTTTGACTGTATTGCTTCTGCCATGGGATTGAGTCGCGTGGCCTCTACGTTTGGTAAACCAGTATCCATTATTGCGAAAACTGGCGGAATTGAGGAAAAACTGGCAGCTGCATTAAAAATAAATGAACAGGAATTGAGCCAGGAATTTAATTTCATTACGGATAATGAAGCAGTAAATCAACTGCAGGAAAAGACACTTGTGATTATGTGTGACCATCATAATATCAAGCAGTCAAATGGTGCAAAAGTACTTGAAAATGCAAAGAAGATTGTGATTATTGACCATCATAGACGTGCAACGGAAATTGGAATTAAACCAACACTTGTGTATATTGAAGCAGGTGCTTCCAGTGCATGTGAACTTGTATGTGAAATGATTCCATATATTTCTAATAAAGTTGATATTTCTGATATGGTTGCGACATTTATGTTGACAGGTATGGTTGTAGATACGCAAAGATGGAGAGTGAGAACTGGTGCTAGAACATATGAAGCTGCAGCTAGATTGAAAGATATGGGTGCAGATATTTCTAAATCAAATGCGTGGCTGAAAGATACATTTGAAGAGTTCTCAATTAAAACAGAAGTTGCAACAAATGCAGAGAGATATGATCATGGCGTTGTTATCGCAAAAGTTGAAAATAGAGTTTTATCTCGTTCTTTGATGAGCCAGGTAGCGGATTCCTTATTAGATCTGCAAGGTGTCAGAGCAGCATTTGTTATCGCAAACTGTGGTGAAAATGAAGCTGGTATCAGTGCGAGAAGTGATGGAACGATCAATGTACAGATGATCATGGAAAAGATGGGTGGCGGTGGTCATATGAGTGCTGCAGCCATGCAGAAGACAAGAGGTAAGGTAGCTGATTTGAAGAATGATCTTCTAGAAGCTACGATTGAGTATTTCAAGGAGGATAGTGAAGATGAAAGTAATTCTTAAGCAAGACATTAAAAAAGTTGGTAAAAAGGGAGATATCGTTGATGTTTCTGATGGATATGGTCGTAACTATTTGATTGCGAGAGGCTTAGCTGTTGCGGAAACAAAGAAGTCTCTGGAAATCTTAGGTGAACAGAAAGCTGAAGAAGCTAGACTGGAAGCACAGCGTGTTGAAGAAGCAAAACAGCTTGCTCAAAAGATGGAAAAGATGATGCTTACATTTACTGTAAAAGCTGGTGAATCTGGCAGAGTATTTGGTTCTGTTTCTACAAAGCAAATCACAGAATCATTAGCGAAACAGGGAATTCGTATTGATAAGAGAAAGATTCTGGATACAAATCCAATCCAGACATTAGGTATTACAAATGTTAGAATTGAACTCCATAAAAATGTTGTGGGAACAATTCGTGTAAAGCTTGTCGGGAGTGAAAAGTAATGCCTAGGCAGTTACCTTCTGCACCAGAAGCGGAGGCTAGTCTTTTAGGTACAATGCTTGTATATCCTGCTTCTACGCGTATTGCAATGGAAGAAGGACTGAGTGAAGATGATTTCTTTGTGGAAGCAAATCGTAAGATTTTTCGTGTTGCTTCTGATCTTTACAATAGTGGTCAGCAGATTGATTTGACAACTGTTTATACAAGACTGAATGATTTGAATCTTTTAAATGAGACAGGTGGCATTGAGTATCTGACAAAGCTTTCTGATGCTTCTGTAACTTCGTATAATACAAAAAGCTATGTGGAATTGATTCGTGATAAAGCAATTGCACGTAAAATGATTGAGACTGCAGAAAAGATTGCGGAAGATGGTTTTGAAAATTCCAGTGATATTGATGCGTATTTAGATGATGCGGAAAAATCAGTACTGGATATTTCTAGAAACCGTAAAACTGCGGAATTTAGAACACCACAGGATGTTATGCGTGCAGTTATGGAACGTGTACAGATGATGAGTGAAAATAAATCTGATATCACGGGCTATAAAACTGGATTTGTGGCATTGGATCATCGTCTGCATGGTTTTCAGAAAGGTGATCTTGTCATTTTAGCTGCGCGTCCTGCGATGGGTAAAACTGCGGTTGCGTTAAATCTGGCGATGAATGTTGCGACGTACAACCAGCCAGGTGCCGTTGCAATTTTCTCCCTGGAAATGCCTGCGGAACAGCTTGGTATGCGTTTGCTGAGCGCAAGAAGTCATGTTCCTGGTGATAATATTAAAACAGGCAGATTATCGAATGATGAATGGAATGCGGTCAATGAAGCTGCAGCTGACCTTGGAAAGCTGCCTGTTTATATTGATGATACTTCTATGATCAAGATTCCTGAGATTTTTTCTAAGTGCAGAAGATTACAGGCAGAACATGGATTGAATCTTGTTTTGATTGACTATATTCAGCTGATTACAGGTTCTGGTAAACGTGGAGATAACCGTCAGCAGGAAGTTTCTGATATTTCTAGAAGCTTAAAAGCACTTGCACGTGAGTTGAGTGTTCCTGTGATTGCGTTGTCTCAGTTATCTCGTACGGTTGAACAGCGTGAAGATAAGCATCCAATGTTGTCTGACTTGCGTGAATCTGGTGCGATTGAACAGGATGCCGATATTGTTTTGATGTTGTATCGTGAAGCTTATTATAAAGATGAAGCGAAAGAGGCCGCACAGGAATCTGGCAGTGAAAAGCTGGAAATCAATATTGCGAAGCACAGAAATGGTTCTACAGGCAGAGTCATTGTTGCTTTTGAAGGTGCAACAAATGCACTTTATAATATTCAGAATGATAATGATTTTATTCCAAATGAATAAGGAGGCAAATGTATGAAAAAGTTTATGACATTATTGATATGTACATTGATTAGTATTGTAATTGTTGTCGTAATGCCAATGCTTTTTCATACGTTTTCTTTTGTGCGTGTTGAAAGTGAATCTACAAATCACGTAGGTATGTTTCAACAGACAGTTGTGTCTGTAAATGCGAAGGAACAGACAATTCATAAGCTCTACTACAAGGATGAGCTTATTGGTATCTTTTCTAATCAGGAAGCTTTAGATCGTCATTTAAAGCAAGTCTATCATGATAAATATGAAGCAGACTTCCCAGATACAAAAGCACATATTGGCAGAGACTGTTATATTGTTGATGAAAAATCATACTATACGTATTCTGATGTATCTGATGAAATTTTGAACTATCTTGATGAAAATGAATTGTATACATTGCAGTGTACTGCAATCAATATTTCTGAAGATGGTAAAGTGAAAGCAAGGTTTTATGTGAGTGATCCAAAATTGTATGAAGATGCGATGAATGCGTATCTTTCATTGTTTGTTGATCCTTCTTCCATTGCATCTTTAACAGAAAATGCAAATACGCAGATAACCTTGACAAGTTATGGCTCCAAAGATGTTGGCCTGTCTATTTCTCAACAGATTACCCAGGAAAAGACATATGCTTCTCCTTCTGAAATCCGTACAACAGAAAAATCTGTACTTGAGTATATTGAGTATGGAAATAATACAGAAAAGCAATATTATACAGTGCAGGCATATGATACGGTTGCCGGTGTTGGGGCGAAAAACTATGGTTTAAGTGCAACACAGGTTATGAATATTAATCGTGATAAGATTTCTTCCACAGACCAGATGTTAAAAGAAGGGGATCAGTTGTGTATTACATATTTTGAATCTCCAATTGATGTGGTTGTGTATAAAAAAACATTGCGTCAGGAAACGGTTTATTTTGAAACAACTTATATTCAAGATGAAAATCTTGTAAAAGGTGAAGCGGAAGTGCGTACTGCAGGTGAGAATGGATCTAGAAACGCATTGTATACAGAAAAATGGATCAATGGTGTTTTGACGAGTGGTACGCTGGATTCTTCATATGAAACAAAACAGGCAAGCAATGAAGTGGTTGCTTTGGGTACAAAAAATGAACCTGGTGTAGGTACAGGATCTTTTAGATATCCTGTGGAAAATGTTGGTATCTCTTGTGAATGGGGCTGCTACTATGGTCATAGAGGAACAGACTTTATTGACCAGTATAATTCCTGGGGTGATGTATATGCCGCAGATAATGGTGTCATTGAAGAAGTTGGCTATAACGGAATTTCTGGCAACTATGTTGTGATTAATCATAACAATGGCTATGAGACATATTATGGTCATATGAATGTTCCTTGTGATCTTCCTGAAGGGACTGTTGTATCCAAGGGGGATGTGATTGGTCACATTGGTATGACTGGTTTAGCGACTGGTCCACATGTGCATATGTATTTTAAAGTCGATGGTGAAAGACATAATGCATGTGAATTCTATGATTGTGAAAGTGTACCGCATGTATGATGAATTTTGCGTTGTTAGCGAGTGGATCAAAAGGAAATAGCTTTTTGATTGAAGATGAAGGAACAAAAGTGTTGATTGACTGTGGATCAACAAAGAAATATTTAATGAATGCTTTGCATGCTTGTGATACAAATGTTGAAGATCTAGATGCTTTACTAATCACACATGATCATGCAGATCATGTATCACAGATCAAACATTTTAAAGACATTGATATTTATTCTCCGGTAGAAATCAATGATATCGATACATTTCGTGTACGTGCCCTGCAGAAGTTTACAATTAACAATCTTGTATTTACACCTCTTGCATTGAGCCATGATGCATTGAATACAATGGGGTATATTGTTGAAGATGGGATTGAAAAGCTTGTGTATGTCACAGATACAGGATATGTCAATCAAAAGTATTATCCGATGATGAAGGGAGCAGATTATATTGTTCTTGAAAGTAATCATGATGTGGATATTCTGATGCATACTTCTAGACCTCAATTTTTAAAGCAGAGAATCTATGGGGATGATGGTCATTTGAATAATATGGACTGCGCACAAGTTTTGAATTCTATTACAGATGAAAATACGAAAATGATTATTCTTGCGCATATTTCACAAGAAGCAAATACAAGACAGCTTGCATTAGATACGAGTTGTGATGTGCTTCTGCATCAGCATACAGGCTCTTTTAACAAAGAACTTGTTGTGTGTGCAGCTGGACAATTTGAAATGATCATAAAAGGAGATAAACATGAAAAAACTGATACTGGGACTGTTAAGCGGTTTATTGGTATGGAATCTACTGTTGACGTATCAATTGAACAGACTGTCTAATGCGGATAGTGAGGGAAATGTTGTTGTGCATAATAAAGTGGATACCAATGATATTTCTTCTGTTGTGAGTCAAGTAAGAACAAATGTTGTAAGTATTGCATCTGCAGATGATATATATTCTGGTGTCATTATTGAAAAAGAAGAAGGCAGCTTATATATCGTCAGTGTTTCTGAAGCTGTGAGTGATCAAATCACTGTAACGTTTGATTCTGGGGCAAAAAAGAATGCGGCAGTTGTAGGATATGATGAAGATACAGATGTGTGTGTTTTGAAATGTGACGTTGATTTTGAAGTGAGTGGCTTTCATTTGACGAATGATTCTATCGTTAAAGCTGGCTGTAATGTCATTGGTGTTGGTGGAAGAAACAACGTGACAAATAATATTTCTATTAATTCTGGAGTATGCAGCGAGGAAGGTTCGTATCGTATGCATGCGAATAGTGTGTATCTAGCTGAAATATATGAAATGGATATGAATGTCAATGAAAAACAATATGGTGGAGCACTTGTGGATATCAGTGGAAATCTTGTTGGTATGCTGATTCATCATCCAAATGAATATTCTTCACATATGTCATATGCTTTATCACAGGAAGAATTGAAGAAAGTGTATCGTGAAATCAGAAAAGACGGAAAAGTAACACGTGGATCCTTAGATATCTGTGTGCGTGCCATCAAAGATATGGAATCTTATGAGAAGAATGAGAATGGTTTTGATCTTGATACAATGAATGGATTGTTTGTCAGCGATGTGAATAGTGATTCTTGCTGCTATGGAATTTTAATGTATGGTGATCAGATTTTGAAAGTGAATGATCAGCAGGTGGATTCTTTAAAAGATCTTAGAAATGTTATGTATTCTTTAAAATCAAATGATGAAGTGGAAATTACGTATGTAAGAGATGGTACGACTTCTACAAGCGGGGTAACTTTGAAATGATTCGATTGATTGCGTGTGGAAAAGTAAAAGAAAAGTGGATGCGTGATGGGATTGAAGAATATGCAAAGCGAATCCAGCCATATGAAAAGTTAGAAATTGTTGAAGTGAAAGATGAAAAAACATTAGATAATAATTCTGAAGCTGAAAATACGAGAGTGAAAAATATTGAAGGTGATCGTCTTTTAAAGTGTATCAAAGAAGATGATTATGTGATATTGTTAGACTTACATGGAAAAGAAATAGATTCATGTGCATTGAGTGAATACATTGAAAAGATCCATACAGGTGGAAAAAGCAAGATTGATTTTGTGATTGGTGGATCACTTGGTGTGAGTGAAGCATTGATGCAGAGAAGCAATGAAAGATGGAGAATTTCAAAAAATACATTTCCGCATCAATTGTGTCGAATCATTGTTTTGGAACAGATTTATCGTGCTTTTAAAATCATGAATCATGAACCGTATCATAAATAGGAGTTAGGAATATGAATCGTAGTGCTGGGGTGCTGATGCATGTTTCTTCTTTACCATCCAATTATGGCATTGGAACATTTGGAAAAGAAGCATATGCATTTGTTGATTTTTTGAAAGAAGCTGGACAAACGTACTGGCAGATGCTGCCTTTACATCCAACTGGTTTTGGAAATTCTCCTTACCAGGCTTTATCTTCTTTTGCGGGAAATCCATATTTGATTGATTTAGATATGTTGATTGAAGATGGTTTGTTAAGAAAAGAAGAAGTAGAAGATATTGACTGGGGAAAAGATGTTTCCAAAGTTGATTATGGCAAATTGTATGAAAATCGCTTTGCGGTACTGGAAAAAGCAAGCCGTAGATTAGCCAGCCAGAAATCAGAAGATTATTTTACTTTTCTAGAAGAAGAAAAAGAATGGCTGAAAGATTATGCTACGTTTATGGCAATCAAAGAAGATCGTCATGGTCAGCCATGGTCACAATGGCCACAGGAATTAAGAAATCACACAAGTGAAGAAGTGAAAGAAGAAGCTTACCGTTTAAGGGAACGTGTTGTTTTTTATGAGAGAATCCAATATCTTTTTTCAAAGCAGATCAAGGCATTGAAAAAATATGCAAATGAGAATGGTATCAAGATTATTGGAGATCTTCCATTTTATATTGCGAGTGATTCTAGTGATGTATGGGTATCGAGTGAACAGTTTTTGATGGATGAAGCAACCCATACAATTCAATATGTCAGTGGTATGCCAGTAGATGGAGCTAATCCAAATGGTCAGAAGTGGGGGAATCCATTATTTGACTGGAATAGAATGGAACAGGAGCAGTATCAATGGTGGATCAAACGTGCAAAACATGCATTACAGTGGTGTGATGTTTTGCGAATTGATCATTTTCAGGGGTATTTATCTTACTACGCAATAGAAATTGATGGAGAAGCAAAAGATGGTCATTGGTGTGAGGGACCGGGCTTGAAACCATTCCACTATCTTGAAGAAGAAGTGAAAGATGTTGAAATGATTGTTGAAGATCTTGGCTATCTTTCTGATGAATTTAAACAAATGATTAAAGACAGTGGATATCCTGGCATGCGTATTCTGGAATATGCATTTGATCCAAACGATACATATTCTTTGTACATGCCTTTCCAGCATGAAAAAAACAGTGTTGTCTACATTGGAACACATGATAATGAAACATTGAAACAGTGGATCAAGGATAAGAATCAAAGTGAACGTGTGAAACGTGCATGTGCGTATCTTGGATGTGATAAGACTGGATTACAGGATGCAATGCTTCGCTGTCTGTATGGTTCTAGAAGCGATATTGCAATCGTGCAGATGCAGGATCTGCTGGGCAGTGATACACGTATGAATGATCCTGTAAATTACCAGGAAGCATGGTGCTATCGATGCGAAAAAGGCAGCTACAATCGTGCTTTAGCAAAGAAAATCAAGCAGATGATGCTTGTGTATGCTAGAAACAATTGGAATGTATCTCAATGAAATAATTATTGAATATTGTGAAAGTTAACCTGTAAACGCTTGTAAGTGAGAAATTGTTGTATTAAAATAAACCTAGTAAATGAATCAGGAGGAATTTTGAATGAAACAGATTTCAGTTACAGTGATTGACCCTGTTGGATTACATGCTCGTCCAGCTACAGTAGCAGTTAATGCAGCTAGCAAGTTCAAGTGTGAAGTTAAGGTTGCTTATAAGGGCCGTACAGTAAATATGAAGTCCATCATGGGCGTTATGTCATTAGGTATCCCTACACAGTCAGAAATTACAGTTTCTTGTGAAGGTGAAGACGAAGACGTAGCTGTCAAGACAATCGAAGATGTACTTCGTGCTCAAAAGGTAATTGCTTAATTAATTGAGTATGAAAAGGGAGTAGCGTCTTGGCTGCTCCCTTTTTTCACAACTGCATGGTTGCAGCTCCATTATAAAAAGCTGATATTATTTTTATAATTATAGAAAACGCTTACAGAAAGGTGGAAATAGATGACATACTTAGATGAATATAAAAGATGGAAAGAAACTGATCTTTTAGACATTGACTTAAACACAGAACTAGACGCAATTGCCTGTGATGATGATGCAATCAAAGAAAGATTCGCAGTGAGCTTACAATTTGGTACTGCTGGTTTAAGAGGCACATTAGGTGCTGGTACAAACCGTATGAATATCTGGGTCGTTAGACAGGCAACACAAGGTGTTGCTGAGTGGGTGAAGACACAAGGTGGAACACAAACCGTAGCTATTTCTTATGATTCAAGATTAAAGGGCTGGAATTTTGCGCGTGAAGCTGCTGGGGTACTTGCAGCGAATGGTATCAATGTTCGTATCTATGATGAATTAATGCCAGTTCCTGCACTATCTTTCGCTACAAGATATTACAAGTGTAATGCAGGTATCATGGTAACTGCTTCTCATAATCCGGCAAAATATAATGGATATAAGGCGTATGGACCAGATGGATGCCAGATGACAGATGATGCTGTTGCGGTTGTATATGATTCTATTCAGAAGACAGATGTATTGACTGGTGCAAAGTATATGCCATTCAGTGAAGGCGTTGAAAAGGGCCTGATCAAGTTTGTTGGTGAAGATTGCAAAAATGGTTTATATGAAGCGATTGAAGCAAGACAGGTACGTCCAGGTCTTTGCAAGAGTGCTGGACTAAAACTTGTATATTCTCCATTGAATGGTACTGGTCTAGTTCCAGTAACACATGTATTAAAAGACATGGGTATTACAGATATTACAATTGTTCCTGAACAGGAATATCCAAATGGCTACTTCACAACATGTTCTTATCCAAACCCTGAAATCTATGCGGCAATGGAAAAGGGCGTAGAACTTGCAAAGGAAGTTGGTGCAGATCTTATGCTTGCAACTGACCCGGATGCTGACCGTGTTGGTATTGCGATGAAGTGTCCAGATGGAAGCTATGAACTTGTTTCTGGTAATGAAATGGGTGTTCTATTACTTGACTATATCTGTGCTGGTAGAATTGAAAAGGGAACTATGCCAGAAAATGCTGTCGCTGTTGAATCTATTGTTTCTACACCTCTTGCAGAAAAAGTTGCTGAGCATTATGGTGTTGAATTAAGACATACATTAACTGGATTTAAGTGGATTGGTGATCAGATTGCTAAGCTTGAAGAAGCTGGTGAAGTGGATCGTTTCATCTTTGGATTTGAAGAATCTTATGGGTATTTAGCTGGACCATATGTGAGAGACAAAGATGCTATCATTGGTTCCATGCTGATTTGTGAAATGGCAGCATACTATAGAAGTATTGGTTCTTCCATCAAGCAGAGACTGGAAGAAATCTATGCACAGTATGGCCGTTACCTGAATCTTGTAGATGCATATGAATTCCCAGGCTTATCCGGAATGGATAAGATGGCTGGAATCATGAAGGGATTAAGAGATAATGTTCCTGTTGAATTTGCTGGAAAGAAAGTTACAAAGGTGACTGACTATCTTGATACTGCTTCTACTGGTTTACCTAAATCTAACGTATTGAGATATGACTTGGAAGATGGATCTGTATTGATTGTTCGCCCAAGTGGAACAGAACCAAAGATCAAGACATATTTCACAACAAGCGGTGCAACTTTAGAAGAAGCACAGGCAAAGAAAGATGCTTTAACAGAAGCAATCAAGCCTATTCTTGCTTAATATACAAACCTGGTATTTTGCCAGGTTTTTTTGGAATTTCTTCAGTAGTTTTCATCCGGATTTTTTTATCTTAACAATTATATATTTGAAAATAAAGTCTGTTTCTTATTGATAAATCACTGTATTCTAAAATTAAGGAAGGATAATTTATGATAGTTCCTTATTTGCATACACATCAACAAATAGTGAAGTCGAAAATTTTGCTAAGGAAAATGTCACAATTTTTATAACATCAGGTAATCATTATGAAAAAGCTGTTTTTGATACTTTGTGCTTTACTTATTTCAGGTTGCAATATGAGTAATAATACAAGTGAAGCTGAAATCATTGAAGAAAACTCTGTTGCTCCAAACATAATGGTAAATGATCATTTGTATCACTCTACTGGTGAATTATATGATGGTCGATTTTATATTGAAGCTAAGGAAGAAGATTATAATCTGCAATTTGAAGTAAATGGTACCATTACTTCTAGTGTAGAAGGATACGAATTACCTCACGAAAATAATCAATCTAATTTTGGTGTTGGTTATGAATATCATATTGTCGATGCAGAGAATGTTCTTGTGAGGATTGAAGGTTTATGGATTAAGTATGAATGTGCGAATTCAACTGACTAGGTTTAATAATTGTTATGGCAATTAGAATTTCACAAAAGATTTACATAAACATCGATTGTGCTTCGATAAGGTTAACTATAGGCGCATGATAGTTATGAGAAATTTCAATCTTTAATTACATTCAATTTATAACATTTCGTTTTTTTAGAATATGCATGTATGGTAGATGATGCATAGACAATCAGTTAAATCTCTACACAAAGCAATAAAGCATTTGATTAATATACAAACCTGGTTTTTTGCCAGGTTTTTTTGTTGGCTGGAATGTAATAGAATGTTGTTAGAAATGAGAGACTGATTTTATGAAAAAGATAAGAATTACATTCAATGCACCAATGACATTGGGATTTGTGCTGCTTTGTTTTTCTGCAACGCTTTTAGGTGTTTTATCTAGTGGAAAGATCACAGAAGTGTTTTTCATGACATACCATTCTTCATTGGCTAATTTCATGACATATGTCAGATTTTTTACACATGTATTAGGACATGAAGGATGGGAGCATTTTATTGGCAATGCCTCGTATTTATTATTGCTGGGGCCAATGCTGGAAGAAAAGTATGGTTCAAAAACATTGTTAGAAGTCATTGGCATAACTGCCTTGGCAACAGGACTGATTAACTATGTATTCTTCTGGGATATTGCTCTTTGTGGTGCAAGTGGAGTTGTATTTGCGTTTATTGTGCTTTCTTCTTTTACAGAATTTAAACAGGGAGAGGTACCTTTAACATTTATATTGATCATGTTTTTCTTTGTTGGAGAACAGGTGTATGAGGCTTTTGCGGTGAATGATAATATTTCTAATATGGCACACATTGTTGGTGGAATTGTTGGTGCAGTTGTTGGTTATACATTAAACCGCAAGAAATTTTAAAATGACCTTTAGTCAATCTTGCAAACATGATAAAATATGAATACTTGTGAAAGGGGTATCATGAATAAGAATAAGATCATTGAAACCTTCCATGAAGGTCATTGTATTGAAGCATATCGATTGTTTGGCGCACACATTGGAAAAGAAAATAATCAATCCGGGGTTCGCTTTACGGTATATGCGCCACATGCAAGAAGAGTATATGTTATCGGTAATTTTACAGAATGGGATGAACATCCAGTAGAAATGCAAAGAACAGATGCATTTGGAATCTGGAGTGTTTTTATCAATCATGTTTTTGAATGGGATTGTTACAAATATAAAATTGAAACAGGAAAAGGAGATATTCTGTATAAAGCGGATCCATATGCATTCTATTCAGAAACAAGACCAAATAATGCATCAAAGATTTATGACTTCAATGACATTCAATGGAGTGATGAAAAATGGATGCAGTCTAGAAACAAAAATTTTAATCAGCCAGTCAATATTTATGAAGTATATGCTGGAGGATGGAAAAAACATGGCGAATATCCATATACATATCTAGATTTAGAAAAGGAATTGATTCCTTATGTCAAAGAAAAGGGATTTACACATATTGAAATGATGCCTTTGTGTGAATATCCATTTGATGGATCGTGGGGATATCAGGCAAGTGGATACTATTCTTTGACGAGTCGGTATGGGAATCCAACAGAGTTTGCTTCTTTTGTGAATGCTTGTCATAGAGAAGGAATTGGCTTAATTATTGATATGGTTCCTGTGCATTTTGTCAAAGATGCATTTGGATTGATTGCATTTGATGGTGAGCCATTGTATGAATATGCGGATGTTGAAAATAGAGAATCTCAATGGGGAACAATGAATTTTAATCTTTGGAATGAAGAGGTACGTTCTTTTTTGATGAGTTCTGCATGTTTCTGGTGTGATGTATATCATATTGATGGAATTCGTGTGGATGCGGTGAGCAATCTGATTTACTGGGGCGGAAATAGTAATCGTGGTGTGAATCAAGGCAGTGTTGATTTTGTAAAAAGAATGAATTACTACTTGGACCGTGAATATCCTGGTGTGATGCTCATTGCGGAAGATAGTTCGGATTTTGCGAAAGTCACAGCTTCAACATTAGATGGAGGTTTAGGATTTGACTATAAATGGGATCTTGGATGGATGAATGATACATTGAAATATTATTCTACAGATCCTTTGTATCGTGTATATGATCATCATCTGTTGACGTTTTCTATGCATTATTTTTACTCTGAGAAATTTATTCTTCCATTCTCTCATGATGAAAATGTACATGGCAAAAAAACAATCATTGATCGTATGTGGGGAGATTATGAAGCAAAGTTTTCTCAGGCAAGAAATCTGTATGCATATATGTATGCACATCCTGGCAAGAAATTGAATTTTATTGGAAATGAAATTGCTTCGTTTAGAGAATTTGATGAAAAGAAAGAAATTGACTGGTTCTTGCTGGAGTATCCAAAACATAGAGCGTTTGCAAAATTCTTTTCAGATCTGAATCATATTTATTTGAAATATCCAGCATTGTATCAATATGACTATACATGTGGAAAAGGTTTTCAGTGGATCGATGCAGATAATGCGAAGCAGTCTGTATTTACATTTGTACGTGAAGATGATTCACAATATATTGTCTGCATCATGAACTGCAAGCCAGAATCGTATCCGCAATATGATGTTAAAGTACCACAAAATGGTGTATATAAAGAAATTTTAAATACAGAAGATGCGTTGTATGGGGGCTGTAATATGTGTAATAAAAAACCTCTGCATTCCATAACTGATGGAAAACAGGGTGTATTTTCTTCGCATATTACGATACAATTAGCACCATGGGCTACAATTTATTTTGTATGTGACAAAAAGGGAGATAAGAAAAAACATGTTTAAAAGTAAAGAAGAATTCAAAGAGCAGTACATAAGACGTCTTGTTGAAAGCTTTGGATGTGCCGTAGAGGATACACATCCAACAGAAAAATACATGGTCTTAGGCAAGATGGTTAGAGACTATGCAAATGTTAACTGGAAAGATACAAAAGCTGCAATCAAGCATACACAGGCAAAGCAGATATATTATTTTTCTATTGAATTTTTGTTAGGCAAGATGCTGACAAATAACCTGAAGAATCTTGGTATCTATGACATGGTCGTAGATGGACTTAAAGAATTAGGTATTGATTATAATGAACTTGCATCATTGGAATTGGATCCAGGTCTTGGAAATGGTGGTTTAGGCAGACTTGCTGCATGTTTCATGGATTCAGGTGCATCTTTAAACCTTCCATTGAATGGTAACTGTATTCGTTATCGTTCTGGTTTGTTTGAACAGCAGATCAATGAAGCTGGTGAACAGGTGGAATTGCCTGACTACTGGATGCGTTATGGAAATCCATGGGAAATCCGTAAACCTAAGCATGCGGTAGAAGTCGAATTCTATGGTCATATTGATTCCTGGTATGATGAAGATGGAATAATGCATTTTGAGCATCGTGATTCTACAAAGGTCATGGCAGTTCCATATGATATGGCACTCATTGGAGCAAATACAATTTTTACAAATACATTAAGACTTTGGTCTGCTGAACCAGCAAGCAAACCTATGTATATGTCTGAAAGAGATTATCTGTCTCTTGTTGATGATATTTGTTTAAAACTATATCCTGATGATTCTACTGAAGAAGGCAAGTATCTTAGATTGATGCAGGAATACTTCTTTGTATGTGCAGGTATTCATTCTGTTGTGGAATCTCATTTGAAACAGTATTCTTCATTGAAAAATTTAGGTGAAAAGATTGCAATTCAGATGAATGATACACATCCTGTATTAGTGATTCCTGAATTAATGAGAGTATTGATGGATGAATATCATTTCTCATGGGATGAAGCAAGTGCAATTGTAAAGGAAACCTGTGCATATACAAACCATACAGTTATGTCTGAAGCATTGGAAAAATGGCCAATGGATTATATTCGTAACCTGCTTCCACGTATTGCCATGATCATTGAAGAAATTGATCGTCGTTTTACACAGTATGTCTGGGAACATTGTAATGGTGATCAGGGAATGGTTGAAAGAGTACGTGTGATTCAGAATAACACAGTACATATGGCAAATCTTGCTATTGTTGGCTCTCATTCTATCAATGGTGTTGCCAAGATCCATTCCGAAATCCTGAAAGATGATTTATTCAGAGACTTCTATCAGTTATTCCCAGAACGTTTCTCTAATAAGACAAATGGTATTACGCCAAGAAGATGGATGCTGTATAACAATCCACAGGAAAAGAAGTTCTTAGATGAATTGATTGGCAAGGAATATGAAGTTGACTTCAAAAAGTTTGAAGATTTAATGAAGTATGTAGATGATCCAGCAACACAGGATGCGTTCTTGAAAGTCAAGCAGGAAAGAAAAGAAATTCTTGCGAAGTATATTGAAGAAAAGACAGGTATTGTTGTTGATCCAGCTTCTATCTTTGATTCCCAGGCAAAACGTTTACATGCATACAAGAGACAGCTTCTGAATGTCATGAATATCATTTATCGCTATCAGAGAATCAAGTCTGATCCAAATTACCGTATGCAGCCACATACATACTTATTTGCGGCTAAGGCAGCAGGTGCATATACATTTGCTAAGAAAGTTATCAAACTGATTAACTGTGTTGCAAAGGTTGTGAATAATGATCCAGATGTAAATGGTATGATCAAGGTTGTATTCTTGCCTAACTATTGCGTTACAATGAGTGAAATTCTAGTTCCTGGTACAGATGTATCTGAACAGATTTCTACTGCAGGTAAAGAAGCAAGTGGTACTGGTAACATGAAGTTCATGATGAATGGTGCAATTACACTTGGAACATTAGATGGTGCCAATGTGGAAATTGATGCACTTGTCGGTAGAGATAACGATGTCATTTTTGGACATACAGTAGAAGAACTAAATGATATGAAGTACAGCTATCGTGCACAGTCATACATTGACGGTGATGAAAGAATCGCAAATGTATTGAGATCTCTTGTTGACTGCACTTGGAGTTCTGATCCAGATGACTTCACATTGATCTTGAATGAAATCAAGAACAAGAATGATGAATTCTTTGTATTGGCAGATTTTGATGCTTATGTGAAAGCACAGGAAAAAATAGAAGAATTATATCAGGATAAACATCAATGGGCTAAGATGTGCTTAGTCAATATTGCGAAGAGCGGATATTTCTCAAGTGATAGAACAATTGAAGAATACGCAGAAGATATCTGGAACGCTGAACCATTGAAATTTTAAAAAAAATATGGCACCATTAATGGTGCCTTTTATTTTGGAAAATCAATAAAAATAGTGGAGGGAACTATGCCAGCAATGCATGCTTATCTAGATGATTTTGGGAAAATCACAATCTGGATGAATAAAAATTTTTATGGTGGAAGAAGCGATTATTTTAGTCTAGTTGAAGGTAGCTCTTCACAGGATCTAGTTGTGGTCAATGCGGAAGAACATGATACAAAAATGAAATATGTTCTAACATGTCCTGCAGATGGAACATTTGGAAAAGACTATAAAATACGCGAATCTCATGGGTTGATGGTTCCTTTGCAAATTAGAAATATTGTATCAACAGATGAATTCAACCGTATGTTCTATTATGGTGGAGATGATCTAGGATCTATTTACCATCCAACACATACTGATTTTGCTTTGTGGGCTCCGACAGCTGTATCTGTTACTTTACATATTCATATGAATAAGAAAGTTGATTCTTATCCAATGAAAAGAAGTGACCACGGTGTATGGAGAATGCGCGTGGAAGGGGATCTTTCACATGCTTTGTATTGTTACTTTGTTGAAAGAAATGGATGCGTTGTTAGATCTTTAGATCCATATGCATTGAGCAGTAATGGAAATGGGCATTATAGTGCTGTTATTAATGAAGAATTATTGAAAAAAGTTCCTTTTGTGAAACCTGAGGGAAAAGTTTGCGGTACAGATGCAATTTTGTATGAAGCAAATGTTAGAGATATGACAAGTTCTTGTCTTACAGGAACAAAAACAAATGGAAAGTATGTTTCTTTATGTGAAGACCATACACAATATGATTGCTTTCCTACAGGCTTGAATTATCTGGCTGGTTTAGGCGTAACGCATATTCAATTGATGCCTGTACATGATTATTGTACGGTGGATGAATTTCACCCAGAAAAGAATTACAACTGGGGATATGATCCAATGCAGTACTTATCATTGGAAGGCAGCTATTCTTTAAATCCAGATGATCCATATTCTCGTATGAAAGAAATGAGAGAACTTGTTTCTACATTTCATAAAAAAGGAATGCGTGTGAATTTGGATGTTGTATTTAATCATACATATGATGTCGATAGCTGCTGCTTTAACTGTGTCATGCCATATTACTATTATCGTTATAATGAAGGTGGTTTCTTATCCAATGGATCTTTCTGTGGAAATGATTTTGCTTCTGATAAACCAATGGCAAGAAAATATCTGTTATATGTGATTTCGAAGATGATGGATCTATATGATGTAGATGGCTTTCGGTTTGACTTGATGGGTATTTTGGATGTGGAAACAATGAATGCAATCAAAGAAAAAGGCAAAAAGAAGAAAGCTGATTTCATGTTATATGGTGAAGGGTGGGACCTTCCAACAATGCTTGATTACAAGAAGAAGGCAAGTATCATGAATCAGAATGTCATGCCTGAAATTGCACACTTTAATGATTACTTCAGAGATGTTGTAAAGGGAAAAACAAGTGATGATCAGAAATACAGTAAAGGATATATTACTGGTGATACAGAACATGCTTTTTCTTTCCTTTCCGCAATTACTGGAAATGTGATGGGTGATCCTTTGTTTAAGCGTTTTGAACAGCCAGATCAAACAATCAATAATATCGAAACACATGATAACTCTACAAGCTGGGATAAGATGCATGCATGTTGTAACAATGAAGATCGTCAGACGCGTAAAGAACGTCAGAAAATGATGATCTTGACGACATTGATTTCTCAGGGAATTCCATTCCTGCATGCTGGATGTGAATTCTGTGGAACAAAGAATGATGATTCTAACTCTTATAATGCACCTGATAGAATTAATCAGATGGATTGGGAAAGAGCGGTGTTCTACTCTGATATTATTGAATATACAAAAAAATGTATTGCATTAAGAAAAGAATATAAACAGTTCCGCTTACATACAACAGAAGAAATCATGGAACATGTCAAAGTGAATGTGAGTGAAGGTGGAATTGTATTCTATGATATTTTTATGAAAGATGAAGAGCATCATATTGATGCTATTCGCTGTATCTTTAATCCATCTTACAATGGAAGAGAATATGATTTTGAGCCAGACTGGAAATGTATTTTTGATGAATATGGACAGGCACATGAAGAACATGGAACACATGTGGAAGTTCCAGCATTATCTATTCGTATATTTGCGAGAATTGCATAGGAAAGAACTCTAAACGAGTTCTTTTCATTTGCTTTGTATGATAGTAAGATATCAATAAGGTTCAGGAGAGAAAAAAAATTATGACAAATAAAAAATATGATGTTGTTGCTTTAGGGGAATTATTGATTGATTTTACAGAAAATGGACTCAGTGAACAAGGAAATCCCCTTTTAGAAGCAAATCCAGGTGGAGCACCTTGCAATGTTTTAAGTATGCTTCAGAAACTGGGAGATAAAACAGCTTTTATTGGAAAAGTTGGAAATGATGGCTTTGGTCATTTATTAACAAAAGCAGTGCAGGAACAAGGAATTGATACAACAGGTCTTGTGTATGACAATGATGTGCATACAACATTGGCGCTTGTTTTAAAGAAGGAGAATGGTGACCGTGATTTTGCATTCTATCGTAATCCAGGTGCTGATATGAATCTAAAGGAAGAAGAAGTCAATGAATCATTGATTGCTTCTAGTTCTATTTTTCACTTTGGTACATTGTCTTTAACAGATGAATCTGTGAAAATGGCAACACAGAAAGCAGTTAAAGCTGCAAAAGAAAATGGATTAACAATTACATTTGATCCAAACCTGAGAGAACCATTATGGAGATCTCTAGAAGAAGCACATGAACAGGTTGCCTGGGGTTTACAACAGGCTGATGTTGTGAAGATTTCTGATAATGAAATTACATGGTTTACAGGAATGGATAATTATGATGAAGGGATTGCATTCTTACAGAAAGAGTATCCAAATCTGAAACTGATCTGCTTATCTATGGGTGGAGATGGCTCTAAGGCTGTATACCGTGATATCCATGTTGCATATCCTGCTTTTCTGCAGGAAGCAACCATTGAAACAACAGGTGCAGGGGATACGTTCTGTGCATGTATGATTCATACAGTGCTAGAAAATGGTATTGATCATTTAGATGAAGAAAAGCTGAAAGAAATGTTGAAGTTTGCCAATGCAGCAGCTTCCCTTGTCACAACAAAGAAGGGTGCATTGCGTGTTATGCCAACAAAAGAAGAAGTGGAAACTTTTATTGAAAATTTCAAGAGATAATTTATGAAACAGGAAACAATTGATAGAATACGTAAATTTGTTAAAGATAGAGACTGGGCTCAATTTCATACAGAAGAAAATCTGGCAAAATCGATTGCGATAGAAGCAAGTGAATTACTGGAATGTTTTCAATGGAGCAATGAATACGATGAACAACATGTCAAAGAAGAATTGGCTGATGTTATTATTTATTGTCAGGATCTATTGGATCGTATGCATTTAGATGTTGATGAAATCGTGAATATGAAAATGGATATGAATGAAAAGAAGTATCCAGTAGAAAAAGCATGTGGAAATGCTAAGAAGTACACGGAGTTATAGGAATGTATTTATTTTTAGATGTAGATGGAACAATTATCAATTATCATGCTGAAACACCTGTATCAGCATTAGAAGCTTTAAATAAGGCACAACAGTATATTACAGATGATGTAGATGCAGATGGTTTATACAATGCATTTCAGCATTTTGGATTATTAGGAGAGTAAAATGAAAAAACTGGTGAATGGAATTCTAGGATCATTTTTAATGATTTCTAGTATATTGACACCAATTCATGCGAAAGAATCATTTTCAGATTTTGAAGATGAGTTATTTCAAGAAATGATGTCTGAAGACTACACAACACTTCATTTTTCATTGCGTGATTATCAAAAATATGGCATTGAAAAGCCTGATGTAAATATCGGAGATGCTTCCTGGGATGATTATGAAGATAGTGTTGAAGATTGTGACGAATATTTGAAGAAACTGCAATCTTTTGACTATGATTCTTTATCTGAAACAGAACAGAAAGATTATCGTACGATTGCATTTTATCTTGAAAGAAATAAAGAATTAAATTCTTACCCATATTTTGACTGGGCATTTAATAGTGCTGAAGGTGTAATTGATAATTTATTAACGACATTCACTGAGTTTGTTTTTTATGAAAAAGAAGATATTGATGATTATCTTGCAACACTTGCTTCTGTGCCTGCGTATTTGGATCAGTGTTTAGAAAATACAAAGAAACAGGCTGCAAAAGGGTATTTTTTAACAGATGCAATGTTAAAGGCAACAGAAGATGCAATTGAAAAGTTTGTAGATAAAAAAGATGATAATGAATTGATCAAGATCTTTGATGAAAATATTGATGCATTTAATGGATTAAGTGCAGAAGAAAAAGAAGCATATAAAAAGAAGAACCGAGAAATTGTCTTGAATGCATATATTCCTTCTTATGAAAAAGTCGCAGAAGAATTACAGAAGTTGAAAGGCTCAAGAAAGGCTGACTATAACGTTAGTTCTTTAGATGGCGGCAGTGAATACTACGCTGCATTAGCGAGATATAAAACAAGTATAGATGCGGATGTAGAAACAATCCTGGATATCTGTACACAATACATTGAAAAAAGTGTAGATGAATTGTATGACATTATGCAGAATCACAGTGAAGTTACAGAAGAAACGCTTGATTTTGATAGTGCAGAAGATGTGCTTTCTTATCTGGAAGGGCATTTAGATGCATTTCCTGTATTGGATAAAGTGTATTACAACGTACAATATCTTGATCCTAGTGTTGCCAACGACAGTATCGTTGCCTACTATTTGAGTCCTCCTGTAGATGATATGAGAGATAATGTCATCAAAATCAATGGTGATAATGTGAGTGATGTGCTTGATTTATATACAACACTTGCTCATGAAGGATTCCCAGGACACTTATATCAGACAAACTACTATATCCAGCAGCAGCCATCATTGCTTCGTACGCAGTTAACAATGATGGGATATCAAGAAGGCTGGGGCATGTTTGCGGAAGGACAGGCATTACATGTATCTGGCTTGAGTGAATACGCAAGTGAATATCAGAAAATCAATATTGAATTGAATTATGTTTTATCTGCGGCGGTAGATCTGGGAGTAAATGGTTTAGGCTGGTCAACAAAAGATGTATCTAAGTATCTGGATCGTTTGGATTTGAACAGCAGTATTGCTAAAGATCTTTATGATTTTGCGACGCTGCAGCCAGGAACAATCTTGCCATATGGTGTTGGTGTGGCAATGTTTGAACTGCTGGAAAATAAAGCAAAGAATGCATTAGGAAATGATTTTGATCAAAAAGCATTCAATGAAGTCTTGTTGAATGATGGAAATCGCCCATTTGAAGTTGTTGAAGATGATGTGAATGCATATTGTGGTATTAATGGAAATGATGAAAACAATATTATTTCTCATCGTTTTAATAACAAAGAGACACCAGTGAAAAAAGATGTAAACTGGCTGCTGTATGGTGCGTGTGGATGTGGAATCATTGTCATTGGTGCAATGGGCGTTATTCTATATGTTAAATCTAGAAAGGATGATCCGTTTCAATCATGATTCATAATACATGGTGGCCTTTTTTACAAGAAGAATGGAAGCAGCCATACTTCCAGCAGTTAAGTGCGTTTCTTCATGAAGCGTACGCAACAAAAACGATTTTTCCTCCAAAAGCAAAAGTATTTTCTGCTTTTGAAGTTTGTGACTATCCTGATGTGAAGGTTGTGATTCTGGGACAGGATCCTTATCACGAAGTGAATCAGGCACATGGAATGTGTTTTTCTGTCAATCCTGGTGTGAAGATTCCTCCTTCTCTTGTGAATATTTATAAAGAGCTGCATGATGATCTTGGCTGTTATATTCCAAATAATGGATATTTAATGCCATGGGCAAAACAAGGTGTATTCCTTTTGAACACGGTTATGAGTGTTGAAGAAGGAAAAGCAAATTCTCATGCAAATAAGGGATGGGAAATCTTTACTGATCATACAATTCAGAAAATTAATGAAAAAGAAGATCCGGTTGTATTTATGCTTTGGGGTAGAAATGCCAGAAATAAAGCAAGTATGATCGATCGTAACAAACATCTTGTACTAGAGTGTGCACATCCATCACCATTATCTGCGTATCATGGTTTCTTTGGATGCAGACATTTTTCACAGGCAAATGCATTTTTAGTACAGCATGGAAAGGAGCCAATCCATTGGCAAATCGAGAATCTATAAATGAAGAATGGGTCATGAGCAGGAGAAATTTAAATCATGGCCTTTCTCCTTTGCAATCTATTCTGGAATCTATTGGAAATCCACAGAATACATATCGGTGTATTCATGTTGCAGGTACAAATGGAAAAGGGAGTACATGTAATTATCTGAAAGATATTCTTGTTTCACAAGGGTATAAAGTGGGTATGTTTACTTCTCCACATTTAATGACGCATCGTGATCGTATTCGCATCAATGATTCCTATATTTCAGAAGATGCATTTCATGCATATTTGATGAAATATTATGATGTCATTGAAGAAAAACAGTTAGGAATGTTTGAAATTGATACATTGATTGCATTCCAGTGGTTTTTTGATGAAAAGGTAGATTATGCAATCATAGAAACGGGTTTGGGAGGCAGATTAGATAGTACAAATCTCATTGCGCGTCCTGAACTTTGTATTATTACAAGTATTGGTTTTGATCATATGGCATTTCTTGGTACAAGAATTGAACAGATTGCGTATGAAAAAGCAGGAATCATTCAACCACATACAAGGTGTTTGATTGGACATTTAAGTGAAAAAGCTAGAAAAGTGATATCTTTACAGGCACAAAGAAAACATGCACGTGTGATTTCATTAGAAAGCTATGGCATTCATAACAATGGTGTATTAAAATATAATCATACAGAATATTCATTATCTACAATTGCATTGTATCAGTTCCATAATGCAGCTCTGGCATTGAAGGCAGCTCAACTTTTAGGCGTTGCTATTCAGCAAAAAAATGTAAAAGAAGCAGTTGAGCATAGCCAATGGAGGGGCAGATTTGAAACAATAAGTAAAGATCCATTGATCATCATTGATGGTGCACACAATGAACAAGGCATCAGAGCATTGTGTGAATCAATGAAACAATTACCTTCACCTGTAACTTGTGTATTTTCTGCTTTGAAAGATAAGCAGGTACATGAAATGGCAGGTCTTTTAAAAAGAAATTGTGATACGTTGATCATTACAGAGTTTCAAAATGAAAGAGCAGATACAGCAGAAGATTTATATGTAAAAGATGCAATCATTGAAAAAGATTACAAAAAAGCAATTTCAAAGGCAAAACAAATAAATTGCAATGGATCAATTGTAATTACAGGCAGTTTATACTTCATATCCATTGTAAGAAATTTGTTGATTCGTTCTGAAACTTTTAATGAAAATTTACAATAATCATTAAATTAATTTAGATAATGTATTATAATGTAAGCGTTAACAAACGATAGAAATCAGGAGGCAATCATAATGAGAGCAAATAACATGGCAGCAATGATTCTTGCTGGCGGCAGAGGCAGCCGTTTGCATGAACTGACCAAAAAAGTAGCGAAACCAGCCGTTCATTTTGGCGGCAAGTATCGTATTATCGACTTTCCACTGAGTAACTGTGCAAATTCAGGTATTTCAACAGTGGGCGTATTAACACAGTATGAATCTGTTTTATTGAATGCATATGTTGCGAAAGATCAGTTCTGGGGTCTAGACACAAACAACGGTGGTGTCTATGTATTAACGCCAAGAGAAACAGACGATAAAGGTCTAGATGTATTTAGAGGAACTGCTGATGCGATTACTCAGAATATTGACTTCTTAGATAGTATTAATCCAGAATATGTTTTAATTCTTTCAGGTGACCATATTTACAAGATGAACTATGAAAAGATGCTTGCCTATCATCAAAGAAAGCAGGCAGATGCAACAATTGCGGTATTACAGGTAACACTCGAAGAAGCTACACGTTTCGGTATCATGAACTGCGATAAGGATGACATGATTGAAGAGTTCGAAGAAAAACCTGCACATCCAAAGAGCAACCTTGCATCTATGGGTATCTATATTTTCAACTACAAGACATTACGTAAGTATTTATTGCAAGATGATAAGAATCCTGATTCTTCTCATGACTTTGGTAAAGATATCATCCCTACATATTTGAATGATCATAGAAGACTTGCAGCATATCGTTTCAAGGGTTACTGGAAGGATGTTGGTACAGTTGATTCTCTATGGGAAAGTAACATGGATCTCTTGGAATCCAATAACCAGCTAGATCTTGGTGATCAAGGATGGAAGATCTATACAGAAAACATTAACTCATTACCAACGTATATTGGTGATGAAGCAAAGATCAATAATGCGTATATTACACAGGGTTCTATTGTTTTAGGTGAAGTTAAGAATTCTGTTATTGGTACAGGCGCTGAAATTGGCAAGGGTGCCAAGGTCGTAGATTCTGTTATTCAGCCAGGTGCAAAGATTGGTGAGGGTGCAAAGGTTACACGTTGTATCGTTGCTGATAACGTAGAAGTTGCACCAGGTGCAGTACTTGGATCAAGTAAATCAGAACACATTGATCTTGTGGCTAAAAAGTACGCTGAGTAAGGAGAATCGATATGAAAGCATTAGGAATTATTAGTTTTGAAAATTCTCAAGCCAACGTAGGTGGTTTGGATGATTATAGACCAGTACCTGCCATTTCATTTTTAGGAAGATATAGAATCATTGACTTTATTCTTTCTAACATGACAAACTCTGGTATTGATAATGTTCATGTATATTGTAAGGAAAAACCTCGTAACTTATTTAATCATCTTGGAGCTGGACAGCAATACAATATCAACTCTAAGCGTGGACAATTAAGAATTCTCTATGGTGAAAAATCATTCGCTGCAGAAGTATATAACAATGATATTGCAAACTATATGTTAAATATGCAGTACATTGAAGAAGACAGCAATCCATATGTGATTGTTGCTCCAAGTTACTTTATTTATAGCTTGGATTTCACTAATGTTCTTCAGCAGCATATTGAATCCAAGAGTGATATCACAGTTCTTTATACAAACACAAGTGAAGCAAAAGAGCACTTCCTTGATTGTGATACATTGACAATGGACAAGGATAAGAGAATCACAGAAATTGGACGCAATCGCGGCAAGAGAAAGAGTGCATCTATTTCATTAGAAGCGTATGTATTAAGCAAAAAGTTATTTATTGATCTTGTCAAGAAGGCTTCAGAAACATCTTCACTGTACTGGTTCAGAGATATTCTCAATGATTCTTTAGAAGAATTGACAGTTACAGGATATGGCATCAAGGGATTTGTTGGATGCATTAACTCATTGAGTGAATATTTCCGTATTACAATGGCTTTGAGTGATCGTGCAACAGCGAAGGGACTATTCAAGCCTGGATGGCCAATTTATACACAGACAAACGATTCTGCACCAACAATTTATGGAAAGACATCTGATGTCTGTGGAAGTGTCATTGCGAATGGATGTGTGATTGAAGGTACAGTTGCAGATTCTGTTGTTTCTCGTAATGTAACGATTCGCAAGGGGGCAATCATTAAGAATTCTATTATTCTTCCAGGTGCTTATATTGGTGAGAATGCAAAATTAGATCATGTTGTTGTAGATAAGTATGCTATTATTCACCATGTAAAAGAACTTAAGGGTACTGCAGAAGAACCAGTATACGTTAAGAGAAGAGACCGTATTTAAAGGAGATTGTTTATGGGAAGATCAATTCTTTTCGTGGCAGGTGAAGGTCTGCCATTCGTAAAAACTGGAGGATTGGCAGATGTCATTGGTGCTTTACCAAAGGCACTTGTACAAAAAGGACACGATGCTAGAGTTGTCCTTCCTCTATACAGTAAGATTATTGAAAAGCATTATGACAAGCTGGAAAGACTTGGAACAATTCAGATTCATTCTGGATGGATTGACCAGCCAGCAACATATTACAAAGCAGAAGCAGATGGCGTAATTTACTACTTTGTAGAACATCAGGGATATTTTGAAAGAGAAGGATTGTATGGCTATGAAGATGATGGTGAACGTTTTGCCTTCTTCCAGCGTGCAGTTCTGGATATGATTTATTTCATTAACTGGTGGCCAAACATCATTCATTCTAATGACTGGCAGACAGGTATGATTCCATTGATGGCACATGCCTGTTATGCAGATGATTATCGTTATCAGTCTATTAAACATGTATATACGATTCATAACATGGCTTTCCAGGGCAACTTTGGTGTTGATATGCTTCCTACATGTCTTGGATTGGATTACAGCTACTTCGATGATGGATCTATCAAGTTTGATACTGGAATTTCATTTATGAAGGCAGGTATCGTATATGCTGATAAGATCACAACAGTTTCCCCAACATATTCCAATGAAATCTTGACAGAGACCTATGGTGAAAGAATGGATGCTGTACTGCGTTATCGTAGAGGAGATTTGTGGGGTATTGTAAATGGTATCGACACAGATCTATGGAATCCAAAGACAGATAAGCTGCTTGCCAAGAACTTTGATGTGAAAAGCTATGCTTCTGGAAAGAAAGCGAATAAGCTTGCTTTACAAAAGAAGCTGGGACTTGAAGAAACAGACAAGAAGCCATTGATTGGTCTGGTATCTAGACTGACAAATCAAAAGGGCGTTTACATGATTACGGATCGTATTCGTGAAATCATGGGAATGGATGTTCAGTTTGTTGTTCTTGGAACAGGTGAAGCAAATGCTGAAAATGCATTCAAGTGGATGGAACAGGAATATAAGGGACAGGCAGTCTACTATTGTGGATACAATGAAGATCTTGCACATTTGATTTATGCTGCGAGTGACTTGTTCCTGATGCCTTCTTTATATGAGCCATGTGGAATTGGTCAGCTTATTGCAATGCATTATGGTGCATTACCTGTTGTTCGTGAAACTGGCGGTTTGAAGGATACTGTACAGCCATTTAACCAATATACTGGTGAAGGAAATGGTTTCTCATTCTGGGCTGCAAATGCAGATGATATGATTTACACACTCAGATGGGCTGTTGAACAGTACAATACAAACAAGCCAGGATGGAAAGGCTTAGTCAAGAGTGCTATGACAACAGATGTATCTTGGAACCAGTCTGCTGGTGTATATGAACAGTTGTACTATGAAATCTGCAACTGGCCAGACGAATAAAATTGAAGTGAAATAGAGACTATGACGATTGGTTGTAGTCTCTTTTAAATTTGAAAAGGCTTTCAGAAACAGGGGGCATGAATGAAAAGTGATATGAATGAAAAAAATTCGTGAATTTTTACACAAAAATTGTTTTTTGTGTTTTTTTTCAAGACTAGTGGGTGGTATAATGATGACAGAAATTAGGAGGAATTTTTTTACATGTCTAAGATTACAGTAAAAGATCTTGATGTTAGAGGTAAGCACGTTATTGTTCGTGTAGACTTCAACGTTCCACACAAAAATGGTGTGATTACTGATGATAATCGTGTCAGAGCTGCATTGCCAACGATTAACTATTTAACAGAAAATGGAGCTAAGGTTTTATTACTTTCTCACTTAGGAAAGATTAAGACAGAAGAAGATAAGGCTAAGAATGATATGAGCATTGTTGCTGATTGCTTAGCTGGACTACAGAGCGCTCCTGTAAAGTTTGTTAACGCAACACGTGGTGAAGAACTTGAAGCTGCTGTTAAGGCTCAGGAAGATGGTTCTATCGTTCTTATGCAGAACACTCGTTATGAAAAGGGCGAATCCAAGAATGATCCTGAATTAGGTAAATATTGGGCATCTTTAGGTGACTTATTCGTAGAAGATGCATTCGGTTCTGTTCATAGAGCTCATGCTTCTACAGTAGGTATTCCAAGCAACTTGCCAGAAGGCTGCGCTGCTGTTGGTTTCCTTGTTGAAAAGGAACTCAATGTACTAGGTGGTGCATTAAATGATCCTAAGAGACCATTCGTTGCTATTCTTGGTGGTGCTAAGGTTTCTGATAAGATCGGTGTTATTGAAAACCTGTTAAAGATTGCTGATAAGGTATTGATCGGTGGCGGTATGTCTTATACATTCTCTGCTGCTGTTGGCGGCAAGATTGGTGATTCTTTATTAGAAGCTGATAAGGAAGACCTCGCTAAGGAATTCATGGAAAAGGGTGCTGGAAAGTTATTCCTTCCTGTAGATACAGTTGAAGCTAATGCATTCGACAACGCTACAGATATCAAGACAGTCAAGTCTGGTGCAGTTGATGATGGCTACCAGGGTCTCGATATTGGTGCAGAAACAGTTGCATTATTCACTAAGGAATTAGAAGGTGCTAAGACTGTATTCTGGAATGGACCAATGGGTGTATTCGAAAAGCCTGAATATGCAAACGGTACAATTGAAGTTTGTAAGGCAATCGCTTCTCTTGAAGGTGCTACTACAATTATTGGTGGTGGTGACTCTGCAAGTGCAGCTAAGAACCTCGGATTTGCTGATAAGTTCTCTCACATCTCTACAGGTGGTGGAGCTTCTCTAGAATTCATGGAAGGAAAGGAGTTACCGGGTGTAGCAATTATCCCGGAGAAGTAATATAGACATGACAAGAAAACCAATTATCTTCGGAAACTGGAAAATGAACAAGACACCTAGCGAAGCAAAAGAATTCTTCGAAGGTATCAAGGGTTATGTAACAGGTGATGAAGCTGCTGAATATGGAATCGGCGCTCCATATGTTGATTTAGCAATTGCAGTTGAAAATGCTGGTGCAATCAAGGTTGCTGCTGAAAACTGCAATGAATTAGATTCAGGTGCATACACTGGTGAAGTTTCTGTACCAATGCTTAAGGAAGTTGGTATTACATACTGCATCATTGGTCACTCTGAAAGAAGAGAATACTATGCTGAAACTTCTGCACATTGTGCAGCTAAGGCTAAGAGATTATTTGCTGCTGAAATTACACCTATTCTTTGTGTAGGTGAAACTGAAGCTGAATATGATGCTGGCAAGACAGCTGAAGTAGTATCCACAGAAATCAAGGAATCTCTTGAAGGTTTAACAAGTGATGAAGTTTCTAGACTTGTTATCGCTTATGAACCAATCTGGGCTATTGGTACAGGTAAGTCTGCTGACGTTGAAACAGCTGAAAAGTGCTGCAAGCTCGTTAGAGAAACAGTTAAGAGCCTTTATGATGAAGCTACAGCTGAAGCTGTACGTATTCAGTATGGTGGTTCTGTAAAGCCAAACAACATTAAGGAATATATGGCTTGTGAAGACATCGATGGTGCATTAATCGGTGGTGCTTCCTTGAAGGTTGATTCATTCAAGGAATTAGTTGACGCAACTAAGTAAGATTTCAAAGAGTAAATCTCTTGAAATATATAGGTAATCATAGGAGGAAATTATAAGATGCCTAATTTTGTAGATCCAATTGCTGAAGTACACGCACGTGAAGTATTAGACTCTCGTGGTAACCCAACAGTAGAATGTGAAGTAACAACTGAATCCGGTGCATGGGGACGTGCAATCGTTCCATCAGGCGCTTCCACAGGTGAAAGAGAAGCTCTCGAACTTCGTGATGGCGACAAGGATAGATTTGATGGAAAGGGAACATTAAAGGCTGTAGCTAACGTTAATGAAAAGATCGCTCCTGCTGTTCTTGGACTAAACGTATTTGATCAGGCTTTGATCGATAAGACAATGCTCGATCTTGATGGTACAGAATTCAAGAGCAACCTTGGTGCTAACGCTACATTAGCTGTATCCTTAGCTTCTGCTAGAGCTGCTGCTGATTCTTGTGGTCTTCCACTTTACAAGTACATCGGTGGTACAAACGGTAAGGTATTACCAGTTCCAATGATGAACGTATTAAATGGTGGTTCTCATGCTGATAGTACAGTTGACTGCCAGGAATATATGTTAATGCCTGTTGGTGCTAAGTCCCTTCACGAAGCAGTTCGTATGGGTGCTCAGACATTCCACGCTCTTAAGAAGGTTCTTAAGAAGTATGGTTATGACACAGGTGTAGGTGATGAAGGTGGATATGCTCCTTCTTCATTAGCTAATGGTTCTGGACCACTTGAAGAACTCAAGAATGAAGGACCTCTAGAACTCATGAAGGAAGCTGTTGAAGCTGCTGGCTTCAAACTTGGTGAAGATATCTGCTTCGCTATGGACCTTGCTTCTAGTGAATTCTACAATCCTGAAACAGGTAAGTATGAACTTTCTAAGTCCGGTCAGGGTGAAAAGACTTCTGACGAAATGATCGACATGATCGAAGAATGGACAAAGAAGTATCCATTAATCTCCATCGAAGATGGTCTTGCTGAAAATGACTGGGATGGATGGAAGAAGTTAACTGAAAGACTTGGTGACAAGGTTCAGTTAGTTGGTGACGACTTATTCGTTACAAACACAACATTCATCAAGAAGGGTATCGAACTTGGTGTTGCTAACGCTGTATTGATCAAGGTTAACCAGATTGGTACATTAACAGAAACACTCGATGCTATCGAAATGGCTAAGGAAGCTCAGTATACAGCTGTTGTTTCCCACCGTTCTGGTGAATCTGAAGACAGCACAATCGCTGATCTCGTAGTTGGTGTCAATGCAGGACAGATCAAGACAGGTTCTATGAGCCGTACAGATCGTATTGCTAAGTACAACCAGTTAATGAGAATTGAAGAAGAACTCGGTGATGTAGCTGAATTCCGTGGAAGAAAAGCTTTCTACAACGTTAAGGCTCTTTCTTCAGCTGAATAATTCTATTTCGGATCTAGGAGATGCTTATCCTTTGGGTAAGCATCTTTTTTGGTGGTTATTATCGCATTAAATAAAGTAAAGATGACGTAAAAAAATGTTTATTTTTTTTAATGTTAGTCAATATGCATATGTTAGAGTGTTATAATTTTTTTGCGAAATGCATAAAGGAGAAAGTTATGAAAAAACATATTTTTTTAAAGACAATTCTTGCAGCTGGTATGCTTGTTTTAACGGGTTGCAGTTCAAAGTCTGCTTCCGCAGCTGCAGATAGTACAAAAAAAGAATCATTAACAGTTCAGTTTGTTCCTACAAACAATGATGGTTCTATGGAAGCAAAAGTTAAGCCTTTTGAAGAATATTTAAGCAAGCAGCTAGATTGTGATGTTACAGTTACATTAGCTACTGACTATTCAACAATTGTTGAAGCAATGGCTTCTGGGCAGGTAGATATTGGTATTATGCCACCTGCAGCATATGTACAGGCTCGTGCGCAAGGTGCTGCAAAGGCTATTCTTTCATCTTCTTTAGGTGATTATGATGAAAATGAACAGCCAGTTCCAAATTCAGCAGTTTCTACATTTAAGGGTGAAGTTGTTGTAAAGGCTGATAGTGATTTGAAAGATCTTGCAGATTTAAAGGGTAAGACAATTGCTACTTTAAGTGCTAACTCTGCATCCGGATATATTTATCCAGTTGCAGAAATGAAGGATCTTGGAATTGATCCTACAAAGGATTGCACACTCATCACAGTAAATGATATTCCAAGTGAACTTACTGCTGTATTGAATGGACAGGCTGATGCATGTTTCGTATTTGAAGGGGCTCGTTATGTATTCAAGGATAAATTCGCTGATAATGATCTATTCAAAGATCTAAAAGTCTTATATTTAACAGAGGGTGATATTCCTAATGATGCAATTGCTGTACTTCCAACAATGTCTGATGATTTACAGGCAAAAGTCAAAGAAGCTTTCTTAAATATGCCAAATGATGAAGATGGTAAAGAAGCAATGGCAATGTGGAATCATACAGCATATACAGATGCTGATGAAGCTGCATACGATACAATCGAATCTTATATTGAAAAAGCTGCGGAGTAATCATGATTGAAATCAAGGATGCTTCCAAAGTATATAAAAATGGTACACATGCAATGGACCATATCAATCTAACAATTGGTGATGGAGAATATCTTTGTATTATCGGTTTATCAGGTGCTGGTAAAAGTACATTGCTTCGCTCTATCAATCGCTTGAATGATATTACAGATGGTGAAATTGTGATTGATGGGAAATCCATTACAAAAGCAAATAAAAAAGAACTTAGAGAAATTCGTACACACATTGGTTTGATTTCACAGCAGTTCAACCTTGTGAAAAGAAGTACTGTTCAAAAAAATATTCTTTCAGGAAAGTTGGGTACATACAGCACATTTAAGAGTGTTTTCGGCTTATTTTCTAAAGAAGATTATGAAAAAGTAAATGAAGTACTGGAAAAAGTTGGCTTATCAGATAAATTGCAGAGTCGTTGTGATGAATTATCTGGTGGTCAACAACAGAGAGTGTGCATTGCTAGAACACTATTCCAGGATGCTTCCATTGTTTTAGCAGATGAACCTGTTGCCTCTTTGGATCCGGTAACTAGTAATAAAGTGCTAAGTGACTTAAAAATGATCAATGAAACAATGGGCAGAACTGTTATTGTGAATATTCATTCTGTTGAATTGGCTAAACATTATGCTACGAGAATCATTGGACTGCAGGATGGAAAACTTGTGTTTGATGGAACACCTGCGGAACTGACAGATGAGAAGCTGAAAGAAATCTATAAAGGCAATTATATGCCGCAAGAGGCACAGGCATGAAGATCAAAGACACAGTGCATTTAAATTGGTATAAGCATGTACTTGTTTTGATTTTGATTGTTTTGTGTTTTGTAACATCTACAAATGCGACTGGTGCAGAATTTTCGAAAGTATTTTCAAATTCTCAACAAGTTAGTATTTTCTTGTCAAAGTTGCTGCATCCTGATTTTTCTTATATGCCTTCTCTGGTACAGCCTTTGATCAAAACATTAAAGATGTCAGTATTAGGAACAATATTAGGTGTATTGCTTGCAATCCCGTTTTCGTTTCTTGCAACAACGATTGTGACAAAAAATCCAATATTGACTGGAATTATACGTTTTTTCTTAAATGTAATCCGAACAATACCTAACATGCTATTAGCCGCAATCCTTGTTTCAATGGTTGGTATTGGTGAAGCAACTGGTGTATTGACATTGACGATATTTACATTTGGCTTAACAGCACAATTATTTTATGAATCTATTGAAACAATAGATACCGCAGCATTGGAAGCGTGTGAATCTGTTGGAGCAAATAAATTCAAAACTGCAGTTTGGGCTGTATGGCCACAAATGATTCCAAGCATTGTAAGTTATGCATTTTATGCTTTAGAAATCAATGTGCGTTCATCAACTGTATTGGGATATGTTGGTGCTGGCGGTATTGGTGTTATTTTGAATACTTCACTGGGATTGTTTAAATATGATCGTGTTTCACTTGTTATTTTGATGATTTTTGTGGTCGTTATGATTGTTGATGGATTGTCAGAATTCATCAGGAGGAAGTTGGCATGACAATCATAAAAAAGCATAGTGGATTATGTACGTTTCTAGTATTAGCTGTTATTGTATTGATTTGTGCATATGATCTCGATTATAGTGCGTTGAATTCATTTTCATGGAGCACATTTTTAGATACACTCAAACAGTTGATGAAACCTGATTTTTCCTACTTCTATGACGGAAGTGGAGAAGATGTTTTATCTTTGATACTGCTGACAATTGCAATTGCATTCGCTGGTACAGTGATTGGAACAATCCTTGCGATTCCATTTACTCTACTAGCTTCTAGAAATCTATGGGGAAAGAATTCTACCGTTCCACGTATTGGTAAATTTGTTTTAGATATTCTACGTTCATTTCCAGAATTGATTTACGCCATCATTTTTGTAAAAGTCGTTGGACCTGGTGCTTTTGCTGGTGTTATGGCAATTGGTATTCATCAAATTGGTATGCTAGGTAAATTGTTCGCTGAAGAAATGGAAAAAATGAACGAAGATGCAGTGGAAGCATGCCGTTCTGTTGGGGCGAATTCTGTACAGACAATGTTCTATGCAAGAATTCCACAATTGATGCCAATCTATTCATCTTTGATTTTAAATCATTTTGAGATTGGAGTCAGAAGTGCGTCTACACTTGGATTGGTTGGTGCTGGTGGAATCGGTGCACCATTGATCTTCGCAATACAGGCAAGAAACTGGGATAAAGTAAGTATTATTCTTTTGAGTGTTATCGTAACAGTGTATTTGCTTGATATTTTAACAGGGTATATTCGTAAGAAATTAAAATAATATGAAAGTTTTGCATCTATCAGATATTCATTATAGAAAAGCATACTTGTCAAAGAATCCATATGAAGAAATGTTATCTTCTATGGATTCTTCTTTTACAAGATTGCAAAGTGTTGTGACAAATGTCATGACACAATTTAATATTGATGTCATCGTAATTACTGGAGACTTGTGTGATGATGGAAGTATAGAGGACTATACTTTTTTGAAATCATATTTTGATACACTTGGTATCCCAGTCTATGTGTGTCTGGGAAATCATGATATATCTGAGAACTTTTACCAGGGATGGTGTTGTGAGAATAGTAATCAGCCATACTTGCGTACTCATGAAAATCAAATGTCTTGGGTTTGTTTTGATAATTCAAAGCATGGATATGCAAATGGGTATATTGATTCAAAGCGTCTAACCTGGTTGGAAGAACAACTCAAGGTACACAAAAATTGTATTGTTATGATGCATCATCAATTTGATGATGTTCCTGGTACACCAGGATTAGAAAATAAATACTTATTACAGGATGTATTAATGAAATATCCTCCTGTAGCAGTATTCAATGGGCATACACATTGGTTTAAAACTGGAAAAATCGGAAATATTCCATATTTTACAGCACCATCTGTAAGCTTTCGTGCAGTAAATGAACCGGATGGGACTGTAATTTTTTCACAGTCACAAGGATATTGTGTGTATGAAGTAAATGCAGAAGGTGTTTACTTGATGAAAGAAAATGAAGTTGAAGGAAAGCAACTTTCTATCTGGAGGTAGTAATGAAAAGAATCCGCTTACTTGTAACATCAGATGTGCATGGCTATGTTTATCCATATAGCTATGCTGATGGAAAAAAAGAAAATATTGGTTTTGCAAAAGTGAAGGCAGTCATGGATTCTCTGAAAGATGAAAATACATTGCTTTTGGATAATGGTGATGTATTAGAAGGATCACCTTTGTCTTTTTATCATTTTCATTCTCATTCAAAAAATATTTCCCCAATGAGTAAAGCAATGCGTTTGATTGGGTATGATTATGTAAATGTTGGAAATCATGACTTTAATTATGGAGAAGAAGCTTTATTACAGCATTTAGATACAATTGGAGCACCATGCATCACAACGAACTGGAAATATAAAAATCATTCTCACTCTTATGTGATTCGCGAGTTTGACGGTACACGCATTGCATTGTTTGGACTTGTAACGGATTATATTCCTCATTGGGAATCAAAAGAACATATCAAAGAATCTGCATTTGAAGATGTCATTCAAAAGGCATCATCGATTGTTCATGAAATTCGTACACATGAAAATGTTGATTATGTCATATGTATGTATCATGGCGGCTTTGAAAAAAGCTTGGAAACAGGAGAAGCTACAGAAGATTTGACGGGTGAGAATGTTGCCTATGAATTGTTGCAGCAGGTGAAGGAAATTGATGTTCTGTTAAGTGGGCATCAGCATCGTTCTTTATGTGGAAAATTATTTAATACTGTGTATACACAAACGCGTGATAAAGGATGTGAAGTTGGTTGTGTGGATATTTATCCCGAAGAAAATCGTATTACATCTAGAGTGATTCCGTGTGAATTGGAAGCAGATTTTTCTTTGCTTGCTAGTGTGCAAGATGAAGAAAATGCGTGTCAGTCATGGCTGGATCAGACACTTGGAACAGCGAATGTTGATTTATCAATTCATGATGAAGCTGATGCAAGATTGCATAAAGCACAATTGATTACATTTCTGAATCATGTAGTAATGGAGGCAACAAATGCTGATATTGCATGTAATCCATTATTTTTACATGCAACAGGTTTTCAGCATGAAATTACGATGCGTAATTTAGTCAGTACATATGTATATCCGAATACAATCGTCGTAAAAAAAATCAGTGGAAAAATTTTGAAAGCGTATCTTGAGCAGGACGCAGAATTCTTTTCTGTAAAAGAAGATGGTACAATATGCGTTTCTGAAAAATTTGAAAAGCCAAAACCTCAACATTACAATTATGATATGTTGGATGGAATAGAATACACAATCAAAGTTTCAAATCCAATTGGGCATCGAATTATTTCTCTGACGAAAGATGGAGAGCCAATCAAGGATGATGATGTATTTACTATTGCTATGAATAATTATCGTGCGAGTGGTGGTGGTGATTATGAGATGCTGAAGAATGCAGAGACAGTGAAAGAAATATCTGCAGGAATGGTTGATTTGCTTGCTGAATATATCATGAAATATAAAGTGATTGATTTTAAGAGTGTAGATAATATACATGTAATTCTATAAAGTGATTTTATTTTTGAAGAAGTACAATTGGTACAAGGCAGTAACAATTGTGCTTCTTTCTTTTTATTCACGCAAAGTTCAGAGTATTTCTTATCACACTCATTGAAAGATCTACAAAACATCGTTAGAATTGTTCCATGAGGTGTAAAAATGAAAAAGATTTTTTTAGCATTATTATGTATGGGAATATTTTTGAGTGGCTGTTCTCAAGCAAATTCATCAACAAGCACTAAACAAACGGATGGTTCAGAAAACAATGATGTTGTTCTGACAGATATTTATGATAATCTTCCAGATGAAAATGCTTTTGACATTATGCAGAAAGAGGATTTGAAATCATTTATTGAACATGGTACAGGAATTCTTTACTTTAGTTTTCCTGAGTGCCCTTGGTGTCAGGCATATATTCCAATGCTGAATGAAGTGTTAGAAAATACTGGAATACGTGCCAACTATTATAATGCACGGAATGATAAGCAAAATGATCGATCTTTCTATGATGAAATTGCACAGTTATTGATTGATCATAACAAGAGTGATGATCCCGACATTGTCTTATATGATAATGATGGTAAACCATTGATCTATGTACCTTTGGTAGTCTTTATAAAAAACGGTGAAATTATTTCGTGGAACGGTGAGTCCAATACGAATGATACAGATGTAATTTCAGTCAAGGATTATTGGACAAGTGAAAAAGTCAACGCATTAAAAGATACGTTAACAAAAGATGCACTTGTGATTAAACAGGCACAGGAAGAGAATGCAGCAAAGGGTTGTGATAACGGCTGCTCCTATGGTTCTTAACATTGCACAGGATGAAAAGCAGTGTTATAATTTCTATGCGCACGAAAGGAGCTATTCATGCTTGATGCAATTTTAATGATTGTATCTGCTCTAATGATTATCTTATCATTATTGCAGAGTGGTAAAACAGATGGTATGTCAGGTGCATTCACTGGTAATGGTGGATTGAACTTATTTGCAAATGTAAAAGAAAGAGGAAGTGAAAAAGTGATTTCTAATCTTACTTTAGTATTAGGAATTATCTTCTTTGCATTAGTAATTATTATTCGTCTTGTTTAAAAAGTGCCGGTTTTCAGCCGGCTTTTATTTTAAGTGAAATATATGGAAGAATTAAAAGAAAAAATATTAAAGTATGTTGATGAACATCCAAAAGGAAAAAGAAAATTTGCGGATATCGCAGATTCTTTTATGATGCATTCAGATGAAGAAATCAGTGCATTAAGCAATGCATTGGATGATTTAGTCAATGAATGGCAGTTGTTTAAATCTGAAGGTGGGCAATATCAAAATAGAGAACAGGCTGGAATTGTTGAAGGAAAGATTTCTATCAACAAGGCAGGGATGGGATTTATTGATCTGGAAGATAGAGATTCTATCCGTGTGGATGCAAAGAGCCAGAAATCTGCATTGCATGGAGATACTGTTCTTGTAAAGTGTTTTCCTTGGCAAACGTATGGAGAAGTTGTTAAAGTTATTAAACGTTCTAGAGAACATATTATTGGTACATACCTTCAAAAGAGTCGTGGATTGGTATTTGTTCCTGATGATGAAAAACTCCAACAACAGACAATTAAAGTATTAAAGAATGATTCTTTTACTCCAATTGATGGAATGAAAGTAATTTGTAATATTGTCAGCTATGGAAAAGTTATGGCTGTTGAAGTTGTGAAGAAGATTGGATATAAAGATGATCCAGGTGTGGATATTCTTTCTGTACTTCTTGATCATGATATTCAACCAGAGTTTCCTGAAGAAGTAATGGCGGAAGTTCGTAATATTCCACAAACAGTTCAAGAAGAGGAGAAAAAGAATAGAAGGGATCTTACAAACGTTATTACAGTTACAATTGATGGGGATTCTTCTAAAGATTTTGATGATGCGGTATCGGTTTGTAGAACAGACAAAGGATATAATCTGAAAGTGTCTATTGCGGATGTATCTCATTATGTCAAAGAAGGTTCTGCTTTGGATGCAGAAGCATTAAAAAGAAGTTTTTCTACATATGTTACAGATCGTGTTGTTCCAATGCTCCCTCATGAATTAAGTAATGGTATCTGTTCATTAAATCCACATGTAGAAAGACTGGCATTAACATGTGATATGAATGTTGATCTTGATGGTAATATTGTGGATTATGAAGTGTATCCATCTGTGATTCGCTCTACAGAGAGAATGACATATAACAATGTTAATAAGATCTTGAATGGAAATCAGAGAGTGCAAAGAGAATATGAACATCTTGGTGATTTGTTTTTTGTGCTGAGAGATTGTGCAGATGCAATTCGTAAGCAAAGAGTGCATAAAGGTGCAATTGAATTTGATTCTGTAGAAAGTGAAATCATTGTAGATGTAGATGGTCATCCAACAGATGTACGTCCAAGAACAAGAGGTCATGCGGAAGAAATGATTGAAGACTGTATGATTGCGGCGAATGTTTCTGTTGCCAACTTTATGAAGTGGCAGGAAATTCCAAGTGTTTATCGTATTCATGAGGAACCTCAACAAAAGAGAATTCGTGAATTTGTACGTGTATCTGAATTGCTTGGTCATAAGCTTGTGCTTCCAAAGGGAGATATTCATCCAAATGTAATTCAAAGATATTTAGAGTCTGTAAAAAACAGTAGTGAATATCCTGTATTGAGTATGATGCTATTGCGGTGCATGTCAAAGGCAAAATATGACAATGCTTGTGTTGGACATTTTGGTCTGGCAGAAGAGGAATATTTACATTTCACATCTCCAATTCGTAGATACCCGGATTTAGCAGTACATAGAATGTTAAGGAAATACTCATTTGAAGGCTGTCTGGATCTTGAACAAAGAAAAATGGATGAAGAGAAATGCAGTGAATACGCGGAGCAGGCTTCTGAAAGAGAAAAAGCTAGTACAGATGCAGAATATGCCTGTGATGATATGAAGAAAGCTGAATATATGCTGGATCATTTGAATGAAAAAGCAGAAGGTATTATTACAGGTGTTCAGGCATATGGCTTTTATGTGCAACTTGATAATACAATAGAAGGTCTTGTGAGTGTGAATGCAATGCATGATGACTTCTATAGTTATGATCAAGATCGTATGCAGCTTGTTGGCAGTCGTTCTCATCGTTGTTATCGTGTTGGTATGAAAGTTAAAGTAATGTGTATTGATGCGAATAAGATGAAAGGTGAAGTGAATTTTGTGCTTGTTGGAAAGAATGGATCTACAAGTCGTAATACAACTAACCGCAAGCGTTCTACAACAAGTAGAAAACATGTTCGTAGATCAAAAGAAAGAAGGAGAAGCAATGGCAGAAAGAAACGGTAAAGAAAAAACAGTAGTATTCAATCGAAGAGCTTCTCATGATTATTTCCTGGAAGATCGATATGAATGTGGAATCCAATTAACAGGAACAGAAATTAAATCGATACGCGCTGGTAAAGTGCAGTTTAAAGATTCTTATATCAGTATCTATAAGGGGGAAGCATGGATCAAAGGGATGCATATTTCTAACTATAGTTACGGAAATATTTTTAATGTGGATGAAGAAAGAGATCGTAAACTATTACTTCATAAAGAAGAAATCAGAAAGATTTATGACAATATCCGTATGAAAGGATATACAGTTGTTCCTGTTAGAATGTATTTAAAAAATGGTCGAGCTAAATTAGAAATTGCTTTAGCAAAAGGTAAAAATCTCTATGATAAGCGTCAGTCTGACAAGATCAGAGATGCGAAAAGAGAGATGGAGAAAGCCTTGAAATTTCATTGATACATGCTATAGTATGCATGTATCATTCATGGGGTTGTCATGGTTTCGACAGGTTTATGTTTGATTCAGGCTGCAGTGGAGCGATGACCTAATCATCAATTAAATTTAAACGCTAACAATAACGTTAACTACGCTTTTGCCTAAGTCGTAACAATTACGCAGCATAGCACAGTCTTATGATCGGCCACTGATCATAATTCGCACCTGGTATGCCAGGACCACGTGGATAGGGCGTTTCTAATGTCTATAGGAAATGCATGAAAATGAATAGACAAATTCAACGAATGTGTGTTCACTGACTTGTTCGTTGTCTTATCTAACAGTGAACTAAACTGTAGAAGCTTGAATGTGGGACTACTCTTGGACACGGGTTCGACTCCCGTCAGCTCCATAAACACTCAAAAAACCGCATAAATATGCGGTTTTTATTTTTCGTGATGCACAAATGATGCACAAAATCAGAATATTTCATTCAGAATTGACTTCAAATCACGCCTGGATTCCTCGTAAATGTGAGCGTATGTCTTGCGCATTTCTTCGACGGTGTGGCCCAAACGGTCAGCGATAAGTTGATCGTCTATCTTTCCAGAACGGATCAGATATGATGCATGGGAATGACGGAAGCCGTGAGGCGTGATACGCGGAACACCAGCGAGCCTGATATACTTGTCTAGATTTGATGCCAGCTTCTGACGCGACATAGGCGCTACGTCACCGAACACAAAGAAGTCGGACGAGAACCCATCCACGCAGGAAGACGCAGCGTAACGGCGACGCAGGAGCTCCAGGAGCGAATCCTGCAGATCTATGCGACGGATTGAATTCTTCGTCTTTGGAGACGTGAGAGCCCAGCCTCGATCAAGAGTTTTATAGGTCAGGGTTTTCTTTATGCTGATCGTGCCAGCACCAAGGTCAACATCGGACCACTGCAGGGCCAGGAACTCGCCTTCACGCACGCCAGTCTCAAAGAGGAACGTAAACACGTCCGCCCAGAAAGGCTCGTCCACACAGGAAAGAAAATACTTAAACGTTTTTACTTCCCAGAAGTTCGGGGCCTTTGTGTTATAATCAGATGGACGCTTGAAGCGACCGACGGCCATGCAGGGGTTATAGTCGATAAAGCCAAGACGCATGGCATAGCTCAAGTATTTAGACAGCACTTCCTTCGTTTTGTTGATCGTTGCAACAGAATAGGGAGTGCCGTCTTTTTGTTTGCGCTTTGCAACGCTGGACATGAACTGCGTGACAAGCGGAGCGGTAAACTTTGAAAGCTGAACTCTTCCCAGGCTTTCCTGGATATGATTGCGATAATAGCTTTCATTTGATATAAGGGTCGCTTCTTTGATTCCCATGATCTCGTATTCTTCGTGATATCGAAGAACCAGCTCATCCAGAGTAATGGAAGGGCGAACCTTGACAGAGGCCTCCAGGAAGGCGCGCTCCGCCAGTATTGCTTCTCGTTTTGTTTCAAAGCCACGACGGCAGTACTGCCTGCGTACATTCGTGGCATCCCTGTAATAACCAGAGAAGAGCCAGGTGCCACGTTTCTTATCTTTTGAGACAGACATTCAACCTCGCCTCCATTCGCGTCTGAGCGCCTTAATATAGCCCAGAATACGGAGCCTGGAAGACCAGTCACCCGTGAGCAGAACACCCTGCTGGCTAGGGCACGCAGGACGGACATACATGGCAGACTCGAACTGTTCCAGGAAGCGGAGCATCGTGCAGCCGTCCAGCACGATCAGAGCCGGATGCGCAGCACGGACAGCGCTGGAACCCTTGATCAGACACACATCCCCGCGACAGATACCCGCAGCATGCATAGAATCATCCGGGCAGATCCATACATAGTCGGCATCTATCCCCTCGGCCAGGGCACCATAGCTGCCTGGAACGGTAGATTCAACAATGGAGCCGTTAGGTGAGATAAGTGGAAGAAAGCGTACGGGACGCAGCTCCCTGTCTAAAGAATGACTTATAAGGTCGGTAGCTCTGATATTAAAGAACTCCGCAAGCCTGGACATTTTTTCAGGACGTGGAGTCTTTAGACCGCGCACCCAGGCAGAAACGGTGTTCTCTGAAACGCCGCAGAAGGCCGCCAATTCCTTGCGGGAAGCCCCGGATTTTTTCAGAAGTTCTGGCAATCTCTGAGCCAGCAGATCTCGCATAGATTCATTCATAATTTAATCCTCCTAATCTTAAAGGTTACAAAAGGATTATAGCACAACAAATAAAAAATAATCTAAAAGGTTGACACAGCACGCAAAAGTGCTAAACTTTAGAACATCTCAAGAGAGGAGCTAGCATATGATGGAGAAAATCCAGTTCATGATTCAACACATGAGCCCGGAAGGTCTACGCAGAACGTATGCCATTATACACGGGCTCTGGTTGAGATACGGCACCAGCACAAACACACGCAGGTAGCAGACAAAGGTGCCATGACGAAAGAAGAGCAGTAGCGAAACAAGCTACTGCTCTTCTTTTTTTAGGTTATCGATGAGTCGACAAACGATATCGAACTGATCCGGCGGCAAGTTATAAAGCTTTTTCATAATGCTTATGGTTTGATCATCCCAGTGTTTCTCGGAAGCCATGCCATCTATCAAGGCGTCCATAGAATCAACAAACATATCGCCTTTACCCTCAGTCAGCCAGAAATAGTCAACGCCAAATGTCGAACAAATCAAACGAATAGTCTGCTCAGATGCTCCATTTCTTCCGTTTTCGATACCCGACACCGAAGACTTAGACATACCTAATTTCTCGCCAAAAGCTTCAACGGTTAACCCTAGTTCTTTACGAAGTATTCTGACTCTTTCATTTAAAGTCTGCATATTTACCTCCCACTAATAGATTAACTCTAAATTCAAAAAAAGTACAGTATCCGAACTAAAAGTATTGACAACAGCCGGAAACCGAACTAATATAACGGTGTAAGTTCGGTAAGCGAACAGAAAGGAAGAAAAATATGACAGAAAGCGAAAGAGCTGACAAGCAATGCAGCCTGGAAGAAATCGGGCCTAAAGCATTTAGCCTAAGCGGGAAGGCAAAGACCTACATCCAGGGATTCCTAGCCGGGCTGGAAACAGCCGAAAGAAACAGGGAGGACAAGAAAGATGGCGACAATCAAGGAAGCAGCATCAATGACCCTGACCAGGGATGACCTGGAAGTTATGGATGAGTGCCTGAGTTTACAGCTTCGCACTCTAAGAAACAAGGTCGTCACAACATGGAAGGACAGGGAATGCTACAACAAGGTGAAAGCCTTGCGAGAACGGGTAGAAAAGACGCTGGACAGCTTCACAGAGATGGAAGCCATTAAAGAGGAGGACTAAGAGAAATGGAAAGCAACAGATGGCTCGCAGAGAATAAGCTCAAGACGATCATCGCACAGGAGTACGTGCAGGAGCACATGAGCAAACCTGAACTCTACAGACAGGTAGCAGAGGACGCCGCAGACCTTGCGCAGGCGTGTCTCAAATACGCAAAAGCGCTGGAAGGAACAAGCCAACAGGATCTCTACTGGGGATTTCGACTGGTAATCAACGTCTACGCGGGGCTGATGAACGCCGCAGAAATTATTGATATCCCACTGGACCCGGAAATCAAGTTAGCGAAAGCACAGAGCTGGGCAGACAGGCTGTCAGCCGGCCAGGAAGAAAAAGAGGCAGTCCGCATGGCAGAAGACAGGAGAAAAATGCAGGAGCTGGACAAGGAAACAGAAGACCTGCTCCGCCCATTCTTTCCAGAATTAGAAGACGAGAAGAAAGAAGAAAGTGAAGGTGCAAACAATGAATGAAGAAAAACCTCTAGAGGTGCAGCATTTCGAGAAACCGCTCGAGATCCCAAGCTTCATGAACAGAAAGCAGCATGAGGAAGAAGCGGTAAAAGAAGTTTTCAGCAATACAGACATCATGCTGATCTGCGGGCTGACAGCAGCAATCCTGCTGATCGTAGCCCTGCAGCTTGGAGCCCTGAGCCTATGAGCGAAGAGAGACTGGAAGACTTCAGATACCGGATGATGATCCGCGGCTACATGAATAAAAAAGAGTTCCAGAGGTTCATGGACTGCGGGTACAAGACCGCAACGAAACTGTGGAACAGACTCCTGCAGGACGTAGAAGCAGAAGGCCTGGAATGTATAGGCGGCGGAAGGGTCATGCTTACCAGAAGAGCCATCGGGTGCCTCGGCCTGAGTGAAAAGAAGATCATCGAGGCACACGAGAGGGCATAAAAAAAGGGCTAGCATTTGATGACGAAGTCAAATACTAGCACAAACACACATAGATATTATAGCACAAGCACAAAAAAGGAGACAAGGATGTCGGAAAAGAAGTACAGATTTACAGCACAGATCGGGGACCAGAAAGTCTCGTACCGCAACGAAAGCCTGGAGCAGATCCGAGGCCTGAGGGGCTACCTGATCAGAGAGATGCATGATCACACAATCATCTCGCCAATCCAGCATGAAGATGATGAAGGCAGCTGGATGGATATAGAGGGAACAACAGAACATGGACAAAAGGGAGGAAACAAAAATGTTTGTTGATGTAAGTATCAAGTACACGCAGTCGGAGATGAAAGAATGCCAGGAACTGCTGGCATTCCTCAGCAGAAACCCGCAGATCAAGGCGGATGCAGAAGCCGATGAAGCAATCGAGCAGGCACACAGAGAAGCCAAGGCTACAAAGAAGCCAGAGCCTGAGGCCAGACAGGAAGAAGGCGGCGTGTCATGGAGAAACACGACAGGTGGCACATGGACAACAAATGAATGCAGCGAGGAAGAGACGGTAACTGAGAAAGAACCGGTGAAGGAAAAGGAATACTCAGAAAAAGAAGTGATCGCAGCAAGCGCGGACTTCATCAAGAAGAACAGCCCTGAGGTATTCAAGGGAATCCTCAGCCAGCTGGGCGCAAGAAGCGTCTCCAGCATGCCTAAAGAAAAGTACCCTGAACTGATGGAGGCCATCAATGCCAAGTAGACACGCACTGCTCAGCGCATCCAGCTCTGAGAGGTGGCTCTGCTGCCCTCCATCGGCAAGACTGGAGGAAACGATACCGGAGAAAGCCTCTGCATACGCTGCAGAGGGCACTCTGGCACACTCCAAGGCCGAGGAGAAGCTGACAAACTACCTGGAGGGCCATCCGAGAAAGAAGGTGAAGTGCCCGGACGGAGAGATGGACGAGGCAACCACGAACTACAGGAACTACGTAATCGAGGTACTGAACGCAGAAAAGAAGAAAGACCCGTGCGCGCAGCTGTTCGTAGAGGTAGAGGTTGACCTTTCAAAATGGATACCTGAGGGATTCGGAACCAGCGACGCTGTAGTCGTAAGCACAGACACGCTGCATGTTATCGACTTCAAGTATGGAACGGGAGTACCGGTAAATGCATATCACAACTCTCAATTATTACTCTATGCAGCAGGGACGATGAACATCTACGAACCTCTGTACGGATTCAGAAACATCACAGTTCATATCTACCAGCCACGCATCGACCACTTCGATTCATACACAACGACCGTGGAAGACCTGGAGAAATGGCTGGAAGGAACAGTACGGCCAATGGCAAAGATGGCCTACGCCGGAGAAGGAAAACAGATGCCCGGAGAGTGGTGCAGATTCTGCAAGGTCAAGGCAAACTGCAGAGCAAGAGCGCAGATGCAGGAAGAAGTAGCAGAGAAGAACAAAATGCTCAACGGAATGCTTCTGAAAGACGACGAAATAGCGGACCTTCTGCCAAGGCTGAAGGAAATGACCGCCTGGGCCAAAGACCTGCAGGAATATGCCCTGGAACAGGCACTGTCGGGCACAAAGTACAGAGGCTACAAGGTAGTAGAGGGAACGTCCAGACGCAAGATCACTGATGACGTGGAAGCCATGAACAGACTGCAGACAGCAGGATATCAGTACACGGACATCACAGAGACAAAGCTGAAGACAATCACAGAACTGCAGAAGCTCGTCGGAAAGAACGAACTTCCAAAGGTACTGGGCGACACGCTGGTCAAGCCGCCTGGAGCACCAACGCTGGTGCCTGACAGCGACAAGAGACCAGATATCAGAGAGGCCTCGGCATTCGAGGCCTTCGGGGAGGAATTCAAATGACAGACAGTCTGACAAAGCAGGAGCTGGCCGCAGACATCTACAGGACCCTGGATGATGTGCTCGACTGCGACTGCGTAAGCTGGAGAAGCGTAGCAGAGAAGCAGGAGGCAGCAATCATCAAGGCACTCGAGATGCTGCGGGAGCTGCAGGAGAGAATGAAATGAAAGACTATCACACAGATGTATCAAGAGACAGAGAAACAGCACTCTGTGATGCATATGAATGCTGTGAATACCTGAGAGAAGCGGTAAAAGAAGTCTATGAAGATCTAAAAACTATTGTCAACTACCTGGATCAGGCGGAAGAACTGATCGAGCAGGCACAGAATGATGACAGATGAGATCAAGGCGCTGAGCCTCAAGATCAGACAGCTCAACATAGAAATCCAGGGGCTGAAGAACAACCGCTACAGGGCGGACAAGATCAGACAGCTGCACAGGCTGACAAAAAAGAAATATTTAATGCTTAAGGAGGAAAAGAAAGCATGACTAAAGTAAAAACAGGACTGGTAAGACTTACATACGCACATCTAGCAGAAGCGTACGCATTCGATGAAAAGAACACACCAAAGTACAGCACAGGAATGATCATCAGCAAGGATGACAAGTACACAATCGACCAGATCAAGGCGAACTATGAAGAAGCCGTAGAGTTCGGTGTCGAGGACTTCGGGCAGGGCTTCAGAGCCAAGGCGACACCACTGCTCAGAAAGCCGGGAACAAGAGAAGGGCTCCTGGTTGACGGGGATGAGGATGACAAGTACGCAGGAAACAGCGACTACAAGAACAGCTGGATCCTTACCGCAAAGTCAACTACAGCACCAGGTGTCCTGGCACTGGAAAAAGGCAAGAGAACACTCACACCGGATGAAATCAAAGACACAGTGTACAGCGGATGCTATGCAAAAGTCTGCTTCAATTTCTACCCTTACAGCAAGGCACAGAAGGGCATCGCCTGCGGGCTGGATTCAGTTCTTAAAATGAAGGACGGAGAGAACCTCGGCGGACACGGAAACGCACTCGGAGACTGGGAAGATGAAATCGATCAGGCCGTAACAGACAGCCTGGGAGACGACTATGGCGACCTTCTCTAGGAAGCCAAGATACCTGCATATCGACCTGGAGACATACTCCAGCGTCGACCTTGCGGAATGCGGAGTATACAAATACGCGGAGAGCGAGGACTTCGAGATCCTCCTTTTCGGGTATGCCTTCGACGACGGACCTGTAAAGGTACTCGAGCATCCGACACCAGAGAAGATGTACGATGACGGATTTGTGAAACTGCTCATGGATCCACGCATTATCAAGGTTGCGCACAATGCAGCATTCGAAAGAACCTGCCTGAGCGCATACATCAGAAAGCTACCACAGACAATTATCAATACATACAGAAGTCCAGATGCACGGGAGCCTCTGGATTTTCTACCAACTGAACAGTGGCAGGACACAATGATCATGGCCGCAGAGCTGGGCTACCCGAACAGCCTGGCGCAGCTTGGAAATGCCCTGGGGCTGCCGGAAGACAAGAAGAAGATGGCCGCAGGAAAGCGCCTGATTCAGTATTTCTGCAAGCCATGCAGGCCTACCGTAAGCAACCATGGAAGGACAAGGAACACAGCCGCGGATGCACCTGACAAGTGGGAAACATTCGTAGAGTACAACAGGCAGGACGTAGTCACAGAGAAATTCATATTTGAAAAGCTCAATCGAATCTGCCAAGTACCGGACCAGGAATGGAAGAACTGGCAGGTTGACCAGCACATCAATGACAGAGGCATCGGCATAGACGCTGATCTTGTAGGCAGGGTACTCCAGGAGCACGAGGTACTGACAGAACAGCTGCAGGAAGAAGCGCATGACCTGACGCACCTGGAGAATCCGAACAGCCTCTCACAGCTGAAAAGCTGGATCGAACAGCAGGAAGGCCATGCAATAGAGAGCCTGAACAAGACAGCGGTAACTGAGCTGCTGAAGCAGGACATCACACCACAGACAAGGCGCGCCCTGGAAATCAGACAGGAGCTCGGCAAGACCAGCGTGAAGAAGTATGACTGCTTCCAGCGCAGCGCATGCAGAGACAACAGAGTCCGCGGATGCTTCCAGTTCTATGGAGGCAGGACCGGACGCTTTGCAGGCAGACTGATCCAGCCGCAGAACTTCCCGAGGAACACATTCGATGACTTCGACGGAGCAAGAGAGCTGGTCAAGGACGAGAAATGGGAAATGGCGCAGCTTCTGTACGGAAGCCTTAACGACGTCTTCAGCACACTGATCCGAACGGCCATCGTACCAGCGGAAGGCTACCGATTCGTAGTTGCAGACTACTCGGCCATAGAGGCAAGAGTAACAGCCTGGCTGACGAGGGAAACATGGCGCCAGGAGGCCTTCAGAGAAGGCAAAGACATCTACTGCGCCAGCGCATCGCAGATGTTCGGAGTGCCGGTCGTAAAGCACGGCGTGAACGGACATCTCAGACAGAAGGGAAAGATCGCAGAACTCGCCCTGGGCTACGGAGGTGGCGTCAATGCCCTCAGGGCCATGGGAGGAGAATCCATGGGACTGACAGAGGAAGAAATGACAGACATCGTGCAGAAGTGGCGCAAGGCAAGCCCGCACATCAAGAAGTACTGGTCGAAGCTGGACGATGCCGTACGAATGGCGATCCAGGGCATCCCCGCGAGACTTGACCGCAACATGGCAGTCTACAGAGACGGGGATGTACTGTTTATCAGACTGCCGAACGGACGCAGCATCGCATACGTCCAGCCGGTGATCATGGACGGGCAGATCTCATACATGGGGCTGAACCAGACCACAAGGCAGTGGACGCGCATCACCACCTGGGGCGGAAAGCTGACCGAGAACGTGGTGCAGAGCATCGCCAGGGACTGCCTGTGCGACACGCTGGCCACGCTGGAGGCGGAGAACTTCCGGCCGGTGATGCACGTACACGATGAAGTCATCTGTGAAGTACCAGCGGACGAGGCAGACGCAAGACTGGCAAGGCTCAAGGAGATCATGGCCACACCGCCAGCCTGGGCGCCTGACATCGTACTGACGGCCGATGGCTTCCAGAGCGATTACTACAAGAAGGACTAGAGATATGAAAATAGCTACCTGCAAGAACAGGACTCAGAAGACCTACCTGAACAGGGAGGTCACGTGGGAACAGATTCTGGCCAAGCTGGAACACACGACCCGCACAAAAGAGACCCTGGAGGAATACAAGAAAAAGACAAAGGACCAGCAGGCAAACATCAAGGATGTCGGCGGATTCGTAGCCGGCGAGCTGAGGGACGGCAGAAGACTGAACCAGAACGTCGCAAGCAGATCCATGGTCACGCTGGATGCAGACTTCGCAAAGAAGGACTTCACCGACATGATCGACCTGCTCTACCCGTACCGATGCTGCATCTACAGCACGCACAAGCACAGCCGGAACACACCGAAATACCGATGGATCATCCCGCTGGACAGAGAAGTCACGCCGGAAGAATACGAAGCCATAGCACGCCGTACGGCAGAGTTTATCGGCCTGGATGAATTCGACGACACGACATACCAGCCATCAAGAATGATGTTCTGGCCAAGCACCAGCAGCGACGGAGATTATGTCTTTATACAGAAGGACGGAGAGACACTGTGCGCCGATGAGGTGCTGGCCTCCTACAGAGACTGGCATGACATCAGCACATGGCCAAGATCATCACGTGAGACGGACATCCGGGCACACCTGGGGAAGAAGCAGGAAGACCCTCTGACAAAGCAGGGATGGATCGGAGCATTCTGCAGAACCTACACCATCCAGGAGGCAATAGAAAAATTCATCCCGGAGGAGTACATCCCGACAGCCAGCGAGAACCGCTGGACCTACGCCAAGGGAAGCACGGCCGGAGGCCTGGTGATCTATGATGACAAGTTCGCATACTCGAACCACAGCACTGACCCTGCGAGCCAGCAGCTGTGCAACGCGTTCGACCTGGTAAGAGTGCACCTGTTCAGGGACGACCCTGACAGCCAGAAGAAGATGCTGGACCTTGCAAGCAAAGACACGGCCACAAAGGAACAGCTGGCCAGAGAGAAGGCACAGGAGGCAAAAGACGCCTGGGGTGACGAAATCAAGGGTGCAGATGCGAAAAACTCGCAACAGGACACTGAAAATGACACGCAAGACGATGACGGGTGGATGGAAGCACTGGAGATGGACAAGAAGGGCAACCTCATGGCCACGACAGACAACATCGTGCAGATCATGACGCATGACAGAAAACTGAAGGACAGCGTCGGCGGAACCGACCTGTTCCAGCAGAAGCCTGTCAAGGTTGGAAGTCTGCCATGGTGGAGCTACAACGACAACAACACCTGGGACGACACGGACGACGCCGGACTGCGATACTATCTGGAGAAGGTCTACAGGATCGTGGCCAAGGGCAAGGTGGATGATGCCATCGCATTCGTACACGAGAAGAACAGCTTTCACCCGGTGAGAGACTACCTCAGCACACTGAAGTGGGACGGGCAGGAAAGACTGGACACGCTGTTCATTGACTACCTGGGCGCAGAGGACAGCCCCTACACAAGGGCAGTGGCCAGAAAGACATTCACAGCAGCCGTGGCGCGCGTATTCGAGCCAGGATGCAAGTTTGACTGCATGCCCGTTCTTATAGGCAAGCAGGGCATAGGAAAGAGCCACATGCTGAGCATCATGGGCGGCGAGTGGTTCAGTGATTCCATTACAAGCATCCAGGGCAAGGAAGGATACGAGGCGCTGCACGGAAGCTGGATCGTCGAGTGGGCGGAACTGTCCGCAGCAAAGAAATCAGACATCGAATCCATGAAACAGTTCATCTCAAAGAGGGACGACCGCTACCGCAAGGCGTACGCAAGAAGGGTGACAGACAATCCGAGACAGTGCGTCTTTGTAGGCACGACAAACGATGACGAATTCCTGCGGGACTTCACAGGAAACAGAAGATTCCTGCCGATACAGACAGACGCGACAGCAGCAACAAAAAACATCTTTGACGAGCTGCCACAGGAGCGTGATCAGATCTGGGCGGAAGCAGTGCAGAGATACAAAGACAAGGAACCGCTGTACCTGGACAGAGAACTGACAGAGACAGCAACAAGGATCCAGGACGACCACACATACCACTCCGTAAGAGAGGACCTGGTAAGAGACTACCTGGAAAGAAAACTGCCGGAAGGATGGAAGGACATGACCCTGTTCGAGAGGAAGTCATGGCTGGAGAACCCGGACAACCAGGGAACCGTGGAAAGAGACAGGGTGTGCCTGCTGGAGATCTGGTGCGAGGTATTCGATGGAAGCAAGCTGAGCTTCAGCAACCAGGACCAGCGGGAAATGAAGGCCATCATGACAAGGATCGGATGGGAGAGAAGTAAAAGCAATTTACAAATGGGGCCTGCTTACGGAAAGCAAAGGGCCTACTTAAGACCATTTAAATAGGAAACGCACTGGAAACGGTGGAAACGGTGACCCGGAAACAATGGAAACGCCTGGAAACGGATAAAGAAAGGTTACTGTTTCCAGCAAGAAGTGCATAAATAAAGTATTTGCAGATGGCTGGAAACGGTGGAAACAGTGATTCTATAACTTAATGAAATATATAGAAATAATGTGCATTTGCGCGCATATGCACACATATGCACACGCATATACGCATATACGCGCGCGAGCGTTTCACCGTTTACTGTTTGCATCACAAAAAAAACACAAGGAAAGCGACTCGGTGAGTCGGAAAAGGAGAACACGAAATGACATCACAAAAAGAAACAAATCTGGAGCATTACAAGGAAAGACTGAAGAGTATCCTGAAGAAGTACTACAAAGACCCCAGCATGATTTTCTTCAATATTCAGAACTATATTGATCCAGAGATCAAGACCATCAGCGTGAACTACACGAGCAGTATCCTGGAATGGATGGCACTGGAGTACAAGCAGAAACCCCTCGACAATGTAGAGAAGAAATACCTCAGCGAAGTAATCCGACCGTTCAGAGAAGAAGTTATAGCAATTGAAAAGTTAGAAACCTACACCGGGGAAGAATATATTTTGATACTTTTTAAAGACGACGGTATGCATTTCCCGAGCTTTAAAAAGGGCAGGATGTACAAGGGAATGAAACTTGAAAAGAGATACACCCCAGAAGAGCTGGGACTCTAAGAGAAAAAGGAGAACACTATGAGAGAGAAAAGATTATACGTCGAATGCGACAGATGCCACACAGCAATCACAGTAAAGCAGGATCCAGAAGGATCATCAAGCGTAGTGAATGGTATCCACTTACCGGACCGCTACGAAGACCTGCCGGAAGGATGGGTACGAACAGAAGACCACAGAGACCTGTGCCCAGACTGCGCAAGGAAGTTCGAGCAGACAATGAAGTCATTCTACGGAGACAGAAAATGATCGAGAACCAGGTAGAAAAATACCTCCACAGCAGGATCGGACTGATTGGAGGGATGTGCTTCAAGTTCACATCTCCGGGGACTGCAGGAGTTCCCGACAGGATCATCATTCACGAGGGACGTACGATGTTCGTCGAGCTCAAACGTCCAGGAGAGACGCCAAGGCCTCTGCAGGTGACAGTCTTCAGACAGATGAAGAGAGAGGGCGCATTCATATACGTGCTTTCAAGCAAGGAGCAGGTCGACCAGTTCGTAGACGAGCTGAAGACCCACGCAAGATGCCCGAACATGAACAACTATGACGAGTTTTGAACCGCACGCCTATCAGAGAAAGGCGATAGAGTTCGCACTCGACAATGACCGGTGCGGACTCTTCCTGCCGATGGGAGCAGGAAAGACAGTGACCACGCTGACCATCATCCAGGATCTTCTGCTTCTCGGACTGATTCAGAGAGTTCTGATCATTGGACCCGTCAGAGTCATACAGAGCACATGGCCGGACGAGATACAGAAGTGGGACCACACAAGAGACATGACCTACTCGGTAGTTGCAGGAACACCGAAGCAGAGAAGGAAGGCACTCGAAAAGGATGCGGACATCTTCCTCATAGGCAAGGAGAACGTCTGCTGGCTGATTGACGAGACTTCAGAATTCAATTTTGACATGGTGGTGATCGACGAGCTGTCAACATTCAAGAACCCTAGAAGCCAGCGATTCAAGGCACTGCGGAGAGTGATGCCGAGAGTGAACAGATTCATCGGACTGACAGGAACCCCGGCACCAAGAGGAATCCCTGACCTCTGGAGCCAGGTGTACCTGATGGACAGAGGCAAGAGACTGGGCAGGACACTGACGATATTCAGAGAGAACTACCTGCAGCCGGGAAGAAGGAACGGATACATCGTGTACGAATGGAACGTGCAGCCAGGAGCAGACAGAAGGATCTACGAGGCAATCGGAGACATCTGCATGAGCCTGGACCAGAAGGACTGCGCAGAACTTCCACCGGTGAAATACCTCGACTGGAAGGTCAGACTGCCAAAGGAAGTGATGAACAGATACCACGCTTTCAAACGCGAGAAAGTTCTAAGCATTGAAGACGAGCAGGTGATGGCCGCGAATGCGGGCGTTCTGTGCGCCCAGCTGAAGCAGATCACCTCGGGAGAGGTGTACACCAGGGAAAACATGAACAGCCGCGCAGAGGGCACGAAATGCATCCACAGCACGAAGCTGGATGCGCTCGACGACCTGATAGAAGCAGCCAACGGAAATCCGGTGCTCGTGTTCTACTGGTTCCAGCACGAGAAGGAACGACTCCTCGCGCACCTGCAGAAGGACCACAAGGTGCGAGCACTGACGACAGCAAGGGACATCACAGACTGGAACACAGGAGAAATCGAGGTGCTCCTGGTTCACCCGGCAAGCGCAGGACACGGGCTGAACCTCCAGCAGGGCGGACACATTGCCATCTGGTACAGCCTGCCGAACTGGAACCTGGAGCTCTACCAGCAGGCAAACGCACGCATCTACAGACAAGGCCAGACGCAGCCCGTGACCATCTACCGGATCATGGCCGAAGGAACGATAGACGAAGACGAGGCACGGGCACTGGAAACAAAGGACGTGACACAGAAGGCACTGATAGAAGCCCTGAGGAGGTAAGACAATGGACTACAGAGAATCAATCCAGCAGCTGAGAGGGACGGTCTACTACAACCGCAGACTGATACGGGTCAACCAGGACATCGAGGTGCTGAGGCACCAGATGACCGGGCTCGCCCGCTCCGGCCCCGTTCTGAGCCCGCAGCAGGCCAAGTCACCTCTTCCCCTTCCACACTACCAGCACGACCCGAATGCCTCGCCTGTGGCCTTAATCGAGGCCGTAGAGGCAAAAGAAAAAGAGGCAAGGATGCTGGCAGGGCTGATTCAGGAGTGCGGGTGGATTGAAAACCTGGACCAGCAGGACAAGGAAGCGCTGATGGATGTCTACCTTCTGCAGCAGAACTACGAGCAGACAGCAGCCAAGTACGGCTACACGAAGAAGGGGCTCTGGAAGCACCTGAAGTCGAAAATTGAAGCCCTGGACTGAAAGAGTACACCCGGTGTACCAAAAAACCGTGCTATTATGTAAAAGTCAAAAAAGGACAAGCCGATATATGAGGAGTCTTACACTTCCCCTCAAAGGCCTGTCCTTTTTTGCATGCCAGGAGGAAATTCTCCCTTTTGTTGAACGTCAATGCTGTAATCATAAAAATCTCCTGGCCCGAGAAGAAAGAAAGGACACCGACACTAATGAACATCAGATACATGACACCAGGTGAACTGGTGCCCTACGATAAGAACCCGAGAATCAACGACCAGGCAGTAGACCTGGTAGCAAACTCCATCCGCGAGTTCGGCTTCAAGCAGCCGATCGTGATCGACAAAAACAATGTCATCATTGCAGGACACACGAGATGGAAGGCAGCCAGGGAGCTGGGGCTGGAGAGAGTCCCATGCATCATGGCCGATGATCTGACACCGGCGCAGGTGAAGGCATACCGCCTGGCAGACAACAAGGTCGCTGAAGCCTCAGAGTGGGACCTCGACCTTTTAGACGAGGAACTGCAGGAGCTGGACAGCCTGGACATAGACATGTCCGACTTTGGATTTGTACAGGACGAGGTAGACACGGCAGAAGCAGTCGAGGACAACTACGAGCCGGACATCCCGACAGAGCCGATGACGAAGAGAGGCCAGATCTGGAGACTTGGCGACCACCGTCTCATGATTGGAGACAGCACAAGCAGACAGGACGTGGAAGAGCTGTGCGATGGAAACACGATGGACCTGGTGGTAACAGACCCGCCATACAACGTAGCCATCGAGAACAGCCAGGGCATGACCATCGAGAACGACGACATGGACAGCGCGAACTTCCAGGAGTTCCTGACTGCAGCCTTTGAAAACCTGAGCGACCACCTGAAGGCAGGCGGCGCTTTTTATATCTGGTACGCAAGCCGTACACACATGGACTTTGAGCAGTCCCTGAACAACGCAGGCCTGGAAGTCAGAGAACAGCTGATCTGGAACAAGAACAGCCTGGTGCTCGGCAGACAGGACTACCAGTGGAAGCACGAACCGTGCCTCTACGGATGGAAGGACGGCGCAAGCCACTACTTCATCAACAACAGAGCGCTGACGACAGTAATCGACGATGACGAGCTGGACCTTGATGCCATGAAGAAGGACGAGCTGAAGGCACTCGTGCAGAGAATCCTGGAGACCTATCCGGACGTTACGGTGATCAACGAAAAGAAGCCGGCCAAGAACGACCTGCACCCGACGATGAAGCCGATCAGGCTGATAGCAAGGCTCGTAAAGAACAGCAGCAGAACACGCGAGAACGTGCTCGATCTGTTCGGAGGTTCAGGCTCAACGCTCATCGCGTGCGAGCAGCTGAACAGAAAGTGCTTCATGATGGAATACGACCCGCGCTACGCGGACGTCATCATAGACCGCTGGGAACAGCAGACAGGAGAGAAGGCGGTGCTTGCAAATGGCTGAGATGAGTGAAGGAAAGAAGAAACAGCTCGCGAATCTGACCAAGCCGTTCACCAAGGAAACAGCAGCAGAGATGGGACGGCGCGGAGGAATCGCCGCGCAGAAGGCCATCGCAAAGAAGAAGCACCTGAAGGACAGCCTGAAGGTCATCCTTGCACTGGAGCCGAGCGACAGAAACAAATCCAAGCTGGCAGACCTTGGCATCCCGGAAGATCAGATGACAAACGAGATGCTGATGGCAGTGGCCATGTTCAACAAGGCAGTCAAGGGAGACGTAAGAGCAGCGGAATACATCCGAGACCTTACAGGCCAGCAGCCGCAGTCCAAGCTGGACAGAGCCAAGACAAACCTCATGAACGCGCAGGCAAAGGCACTGACGGAACAGACCAACGGTGGAAAATCCGAACTGACAAAGCTGGATGAACTTCTGAAGGGAATCGACAGGCTGGCTGAGGACGACAATGGAACTAAGTGAGAAGCAGAAGGAATTCTGGACGACCAAGCCGCACAGATGGAACGTCAAGACGGGAGCCACCAGATCAGGCAAGACCTGGCTGGACTACTACGTGATTCCAAAGCGCATCCGTGCAGTTGACGGCAAGGAAGGGCTCGTCCTGCTGCTGGGAAATACCAAAGCCACACTCGAAAGAAACGTGCTGGCTCCGATGAGAAATATGTACGGAGGCACACTGGTAGGAGGCATCCGGCCAGACAACACCGTGGATCTCTTCGGAGAGAAATGCTACGCACTGGGCGCAGACAAGATCACCCAGGTAGACAAGATCCGTGGATCAAGCCTCAAGTACTGCTACGGAGACGAAGTGGTGACATGGAACGAAGAAGTCTTCAACATGCTGAAATCACGTCTCGACAAGCCGTACTCCTGCTTTGATGGAACGTGCAACCCGGACAACAAGAACCACTGGTTTCACAAGTTCCTAGAGAGCGACGCGGACATCTTCCAGCAGCACTACTGCATCGATGACAACCCGTTCCTGCCTAAGGAATTCGTGGAGAACCTGAAGAACGAATACAGGGGCACGGTCTACTACAACAGATACATCCTGGGAGAGTGGTGCAACGCAGAAGGTCTGCTCTTCCCGCAGTTTGCAGACAACCCGAGCGAATGGGAAGTCAAGGGAGAACTGCCGCTGTTCGGACGCATCAACATCGGCCTGGATATCGGAGGAACGAAATCCCACAGCACGCTGGTGGCTACAGGAATCACGATGGACTGGAGCGAGATCGTAACCTTTGCAGAGAGAAAGATCGTTCACAGCAAAGGCACGATAGACGCAGAGCGCCTCTGCCAGGAAACAGTGGCACTGCTGGGAAGCCTTGAGCAGCAGGGATACTACGTGGCCTATGTTTTCGTGGACAACGCGGAGCAGGTCATCCTGAACAGCATCAGAGCCGCCGTAAGAAATGCGGGATTTGCAACACAGGTGGCTGACTGCAAGAAGGTCGAGGGAAAGACAAGAATCCTGACCTACAACATGATGCTGAACAGACACAAGATGAAATTTCAGGCCGTGCCGATGGTGGTAGAAGCACTGAGCACGGCTCTATACGACAGCAAGTCAAAAGAGGACAAGATCCTGGATGACTTCACGACGGACATCGATACATTCGATGCCCACTTTTACTCATGGTCGACATTCATGACCGTGATCACAGGCAGGAGGGACTGATGAAACTACTTTTCACAATTTTAAGCGACCTGGGATACCCGGTCAGTGATAACATCCAGCAGTACTACACGGACATTCATCTGTGGGAAGACTGGTGGAGAGGATACGTCCCGGACTTTCACAACTACTGGATCAGGGACGTGCAGGACAACGGAGCCCAGGTAAAGAGAAAGCAGATGCGCATGGCAAAGAAGCTCTGCGAGGACTGGGCAAATCTTCTGCTCAACGACAAGACACGCATCCTGATAGAGTGCGGAGAACATGACACCAACAGGACCCAGGAATGGCTGACAGGAGACACCGATGAGCAGAACGGAGGCATCCTGGGAAAGACAGGATTCTGGGTCAAGGGCAACAAGGCCGTCGAAAGAGAATTCGCACAGGGGACTGTCTGCTTCTACTGGCAGCTGACAGGAGCAACAGAACAGGGTGGAGAACTTGCAGGAGAAGGACTCGAGCTGAAGGTCATCAAGGACGCACAGATGATCGTACCGCTGACATACGACGATGAAGACATCACCGATGTAGCGCTGGCCAGCAACTACACGCAGGACGGCCAGGAGCACCTCTATGTTCAGATCTTCAAGAAGCTGAACGACGATGGAGAGTACCTCATCGCAAACCACTTCTACAGAGTGAACAGAGGCGGAGGATACGAGGAAGTACCAGGACCGCACGGAGAAGTGGAATCCTACGTACTGCCTTGCAAACCGTTCGTGATTATGAAGCCGAACATTGAAAACAACATCGCAGACGTACCGCTGGGAGCCAGCGTCTACGCAAATGCGATAGACAACCTGCAGCTGTGCGATCTGAGCTACGACAACATGTTCATGGATACACTGCTGGGCAAGAAGCGCGTCTTCATGGACCAGGCAGCCGTCCAGCTCAAGCCCAAGACTTACGCAAAGGACGAGAACGGACAGGACAGAGTCGTCCAGCAGGAACCGGACATAGGAGCAACGCTGGAGAAGTCACTCTACGTGACAACAGGAGAAGCACTCCCTGGAGAGCAGAAATTCTTTAACGAGTACAATCCAAGCCTCCGAGTAGACGAGAACAAGGAGAACGTGCAGTTCAACCTGAACCTGCTGAGTGCAAAGGTCGGGCTGGGGCAGAACCGCTATCAGTTCAACCAGGCAAACATGACCACAGCAACGCAGGTCAAAGCCAGCAACAAGGATCTGACGGAATCCGTCTGGAAGCAGAGAATCGCCATCCAGGAGGCGCTGAAGGATCTGACAAGAGCGGCGCTCATCCTTGGCAGGGAGAAGCTGCATCAGCCGCTGGACGTGGACGCAAGGATCACAATTCAGTTTGATGATACGATGTTCGCTGACGAAGAGGCAGAAAGAATGAGATTCATGCAGGAAATCGCCGCAGGAATCCGACAGAAGTGGGAGTACCGCGTAAAGTACGACGGAGAAGACGAAAAGACGGCACGCGAGATGACCGGAGAAACGGCCGCTGCGCAGCAGCAGACGCTGGCCGGACAATTCAACCCGGGAGACCAGAATGGCGCGAATTCGAGCCCTAACGGGGCTGATTCGGGCGGTGTAGACGACTAGAAGGCTGACGTATGGCACTGACACCAAGTTATCTGCAGAAATGCACAGACGGAATCGAAGGTGAATACCAGAAGCTGGTCACTGAGATCCTGGTCGACATGGCACAGAGGATAGCGCACGCAGGAAGCATGACAAGCACGACAGAATACCTGAACGCAAAGCTGAGGGAACTGTCACTCCAGCAGGAATACATCAACAGGGCGCTGGCAAAGGTACTGAACACAAGTGAATCAGAAGTAGAAAAGCTGATGAACGAGAGCGCCTACAAGAGCACACGCGATACGATCGTACAGCTGGAGAAGCACGGGTACGATACCAGCGGGCTGTCCTTTGGAAGACAGATCGAGAAGAGTACCAACATCGCAAAGAACGAACTGTCAAACCTCACACGAACGACAGGACAGCTGGCCACAGCTCAGATGATGAACTTGTACGACCAGGCATATCTGCAAGTGGCCAGCGGAGCGTACAGCTATGACCAGGCGGTGACAAACGCCATCAAAAAGCTGGCCAAGGAAGGGCTGGGAGAAGTCACATACCCGACAGGAGCCAAGCGAAGCGTAGAGGCGGCCGTAAGAGTTGCAGTAAGAACCAGCGTGGCACAGAACGCACTGAAATGCGAAGAAGACATGCTGGACGATATGGGCATCAACCTGGTAGAAGTTTCAAGCCACCTGGGAGCACGACCAAGCCATGCCGTATGGCAGGGCAAGATCTACTGGAGAAACCATCCCGAAGGAAACTACGAGAACTTCTACGAGGCCACAGGCTACGGGACAGCAACAGGCCTGGGCGGGTACAACTGCAGGCATCAGTTCTATCCGTTCTTCGGAGAAGGAGACGAGCAGACCTACTACCACATCGACGAAACAAAGAACGAACAGTTCTATCAGATGGAGCAGCAGCAGAGAGCTCTTGAACGCAAGATGCGCAAGTGGGACAGAGAAGAGAAGGTGCTCAAGGCCGGAGGCCAGGACACCACGGAAGCAAGGAAGTGGAAGAGCTACTACAAAGAAAAGATCAATGATCTGATCAAGAGTTCAAACGGATTCCTGAAGCGCGACTACTCGGCAGAAAAGGCATGGAGCAACACAAGCCCAGTACTTGAGCAAGAGAAAGGAACCTCCAAGCAATCAGATACACGCGTGAACTGGGAGTATGTAAATTCCAGCGCATATCACGAAAAATTCAAAACACTAACCAGCAGCGATGAAGTCAACGAGGCATTATACGCAAAGGCCATGGACATGCTCCGGCATAGAGGCGGAACAGAGATGGAAGATCTGCATCTCATCGATATGAATACCGGGAAGGTCGTCGCCTCTCAAACGCATTCCACCGTCAAAAACGAAGTTACTGCTAACAAGGCCGTACTTAGAGCCGTAAAGAAATACAAGGGATCACTTGTGGGAATACACAATCATCCAGGCTCCAAGCATCCGTCGGGAGGAGACTATGCTACCGCGAAGAACAGAAGCTACAGGAAAGCGTACGTAATATGCCACAATGGAACTATCTACGAGTACTGGTATGGCAAAAAGCATATTTCAAGCATGCTGATCGATATGAAGGTTGCAAGAAAAGAGCAGGACTTTTATAATGAAGACGAAGCCTACGAAGAAGCCATGAAAGAACTGGCAAGAGACTATGGCATAGGCTGGAGGAAGATATGAAACAAACACACAAATACTATGACGGCATTCCTCAATGGATAAGAAATTTATCAAAGGAAGAGCTGGACAAACGAATCGAAGAAGAAGAAAAAAGACTTGCTGAACTTAACGCTCACACGAAATAGACAGCAAAAGTATCAAGGGCGGAAATCCCGTCCTTTTGTTTTTGAGGAAAATCATATGTCAGAAGAAAATAAACTGATCTACAAAATCTTGAAGGTTCTTAGGGACAGCATGGACCTTGACGAATTCGATGCAGAACGAATCAGTCCGGAACAGCTGGGAATTTCCAAAAACAAGAGAGATGCAATCCTCGTCCAACTTCTGCGCGCGGGATACATCGAAGGACTGCAGTCAACGCAGTACATCGGAGATACAAAACCAACGCTGACAGACCTGCAGTACACAAAGATTACACTGACAGGACTGAACTACCTGGACGAGAACAGCCTTATGCGGAAAGCCGCAAGGCTGGCAAAAGGCATCTCAGAGGTGATAAAGTGAGACAGAACGCAAGCAACAACGGACAGGATATCCTGAACTGGTTCAAGACAGACGAGCTGGAATTTGAGTTCACGGAAAAAGGATATCCGATCATAGAACCAATCACAAAAGAAGAAACAGAGGGAATCGCTAAAACGATTCCTTTTCATTTGGCCGCAAAGAACGACGACTGGGACAGATGGGTACACTTTCACATCCAGGACTTCAAGTTCGAAAGAATCTGGAACGACCCGGACAAGTACATCCCGATGCTTCAGAAGTACCGAGGCATCATAAGCCCGGACTTCAGCATGTATACAGACATGCCGCGGCCGCTGCAGGAGTACAACCACTACCGCAACAACTGGTTTGCACGGTACGCGCAGATCAACAATATTAAAGTGATCCCAAGCCTTTCATTCAGCAATGAAGAAAGCCACGAATACTGCTTTGAAGGAATCCCGGAGAATTCAGTACTCTGGATCAATACAATCGGCCCGCTTCGAGACCCGGAGGCGCGGCCTTTATTCTGGTCAGGATTAGACGCAGCTATAGAACGCCTAAGCCCGACCTTTTTATATGTTCGAACAGGAAGCACGGCATACAGAGAAATGCTGGAAGACAGGCTCAAGGGACGAGTTGAACATGAATTCATAAAGAATGACAACTGGCTCTACGGAGCGTAGAAAGGAGAACGATGGGAAGCGGAGGAAGAAGAAGCCCGAAGGGCGGACTGAGCAATACAGGCGGAGCGCAGAAGCTGAAATTCAAGGCCATGGATCCAGCGGCGCAGAACAGCATGCTGGCAGTTCAGAGACAGAAGCAGACAGGTGCAGCCCTGAAAGCCATCCACAACTACATCGACCCGACGTGCTACGCTTCAAACGGCTTCAACCACGCGCAGAACCTCAACCAGGCACTGAACACGGGACGACCGCTGACTGCAAAGCAGAAGGCCACGGAAAGCGGACTGAAGAGCATCATGACACCGATGCAGGACAACTTCGTTCTGTACCGAGGAGACCACGACGACATGCTCAAGCGAATAGGAATCAATATGCAGCAGTTCAACAGCACGCGATCACAGGCCGGCGATACACAGCTCCAGCAGGCGCTGGTCGGGCAGTCCTGGGTGAACAAGGGGTTCACATCAACCAGCCACACAAAGGGAATGTCGCCATTCCTTCCAGGAGGACCTGCATCAGGCGGACGAGAAGTAATCCTGAATATCAACGCGAAGAAGGGAACGAAGGCGGCACTTATTCAGCGAAGTCAGGCGGAAGTCTTGCTGGATACCGGGACTAGATTTACAATCACAGGTGCCCACTATACAGGTGCTACCGCCTACCCAAAGCAGGGCGGAGCGAAAAGGCAGATTATTATAGACGTTACAGCAGAATAAGGAGGAGAGCATGGCAAAGAAGAAAACACAGGCTGAGCTTCAAAGAGAAGAGAACGAAGCACTCGGAGGCTTTATCCAGGTAGACACACTGCCGGGAAATGTCATCGACTGCACACCACGATCAGTCAAGAAAAGAGCAGCAAGAGTGATGAAGGCCCTGGCAGCACGAGAAGCCAGAGAAGCTCAGAGAGAAAAGCTAAGCAAGAAGAAATAAGACGCCGGCATGGCGCCTTTTCTTATGCCCCGGACATGGCGTTTAAAAGGTTCACCGGCGCCTCAGCATGCGCTTAAAAAGGCTGACTCTAACACTGGAGAGAACCAGATATAAAAAACGCAGGAGGAAATCATGGAGTTTTTAAAGGACGTGCTCGGAGTAGATCTTTACAACCAGGTCGCAGAAGCACTCAAAGGTCACGAAAAGGACATCAAAATCGCAAATCTAGCCACAGGCGACTACGTATCCAAAGGAAAGTACGACAGCGACCTGCAGGCAAGAGACACACGAATCGCAGAGCTTACAAAGGAAGTTCAGGACTACGACGGCGTAGACGTGAAAAAACTTCAGCAGGATGTAGCGGACTGGCAGAAGAAGTACACAGACGACATCGAAGCCGAAAGAATCGCATCCAAGGTACAGCTGGCAGTAGCCAAGTCAGGAACACGCTCCGAGAAGGCGCTCCTGGGCATGCTGGACTTTGACAAGATCACAATCGGAGACGACGGAGAAGTCAAAGGACTCGACGAACAGATCGCGGACATCAAGAAAGAAGATGACTTCTTATTCACAGAGGCACCAAAGCCAAAGAACCAGGTGAAACTCGGAGGAAGTCATGACAACAATCCACAGACGCCAGAAATTACAACAATTGAAGACGCTGTGGCGGACTACTACAAAGACTAACAAGGAGAAAAATAAATGCCATTAACACTAGCACAAGCCAAGGTCGGGCTAGCAGATAAAATCGACCAGACAGTAATCGATGAATTCCGCAGGGATTCTTTTATTTTAGACAGACTTACATTCGATAATTCCGTATCACCAGGTACAGGCGGATCTACACTCGCATACGGCTACACACAGCTGTTGACACCATCTGTAGCTGAAGGAAGAAAGATCAACAGCGAATACACAGCAGGTGAAGCACTCCGTACAACAAAGGTAATCAACCTGAAGATCTTCGGCGGTGCGTTTGAAGTAGACCGTGTTCTCGAAGGAACAGCAGCAAAATCTGAAATCAGCTTCCAGCTTCAGCAGAAGTCAAAGGCCGTATCCAACAAGTTCCACAATGACTTTATCAACGGCAAGTCTACAAAGAACGGCAAGGCTGACACAGACGCTACACCATTTGATGGATTGGACGCACTCTGCACAGGTCTCTCTACAGAATACAAGCCAACAGCAGCCGTAGACCTTTCTACAGTTGACGCAATCAAGGCAAACGCTGAAGCGTTCACATTCCAGATCGACACATGGCTCTCAACACTTTCACAGAAGCCTGATGCTCTTCTCTGCAATTCCAAGACAGCAACAGCCTTGAAATACATTGCCAAGCTCATGGGCTACTACACACAGAGCAAGGACGACTTCGGAAAAGGCGTAGACGCCTACGATGGAATCCCAATCGTTGACATGGGCAGATACTACGACGGAACAAGCAGCAAGACTGTCGATGTAGTCGGCACAGATGCAAAGACAGGCACAACAGCAATCTATGCGGTCTGCTTCGGTCTGGATGCATTACACGCAGTATCACCAAAGGGCGGAAAGATCATCAACACATACCTCCCTGACCTATCCAAGCCAGGAGCAGTCAAGAAGGGTGAAGTTGAAATGGTTGCCGGTATCGTCCTCAAGGACAGCACAAAGGCTGGCGTCTTCAGAAACATCAAAGTCGCAGCAGCAGCCTGAGAGGTGAACCATGATCGTAACCTTTGAGGAGTACAGCGATCTAGGCGGAAGAGCCATCACATCCAAGAAGGACTACGACAGACTGGAACCGCTGGTCGAAGAAGTCATCGATGCCTACATTAAGACCCGCATCCCGTACTGGAGGGTAAGACCTCTGGAGGAATACGGAATCGAGCTCAAGACACCAATCGTAAGACAAATTGAATTTGTAGATGCGCACGGAGGCCTTGACTATTTCCAGGGAAATAATGACATGGCGCTGAAGACGGTAACTACCAGCGGGTTCAGTTATTCCATGGATGACGGCTCGAGTACACCAAAGCTGTACAACCTGCCACTGTCACCCGTTGCAAAAACGCAGATTGACTACGAGCTGATGCGCTCCGGACTCGGCTCCAGGGTGCTCCTATGAGATCACCAAGATGGCTGAGACCGCACACGATCAAGGTAATCAATGTGCTGCCGGAGAAGGACATGCAGGAGCAGTGCTCCGAGGCAATCCTGGAAAGGGTCAAGGTGGAACTCGTCAGAAGTTCCAGCCGTGGCAACACCGGCAGAAGCAACCAGGATGGTGTAAGCGTGGTTATTGATGCAAATGACATCAAGGCAACAAAAGAGTACAGCGAACCGCAGAACTTCAGAAACCCTATGCGACAGTTCACGCTCCGTGCAGGAGACAGACTGGAGTACCAGGGACAGGAATATGAGATAACGGGCGTGACTCACACAAATCCGCTGAGAAACGAACCGGAATTCATAGAGGTGCAGGCCGAATGATTGATACAGAAGTTACTGTCGACTTTCCTGTCGACAGCATCACAGCACGAACGAAGAGGTGTCTGCAGAAGATCAAGCCGATGATCAAGCTGAGAATCATCAAGGACTGCAACGCAAACGTACCGCTCAAGACAGGAGCCCTCAGGAACTCAGCTCTGAGATGGGCACCGCTGACAAATGACTATATCGTGTGGGATACGCCGTATGCGCACTTCCAGCATACCGGTAAAGTCATGATTGGCCAAACCAGCCACAGCCCATGGGCACACTACGGTGAAAAGAAGATCTACACAAACCGCAACCTGACCTACAGACAGGGCGGATCACGATGGGTAGAAAAGACGTTCACGCAGAGAGGCTCATCCTGGGACAGACTGGCGGGCGCACTTTTCAAGAAGGAGTTCAATCGATGAAACTGGAAGACGTAAAGCAGATCGAAGACGGACTGTACAGGTACATGTCAAAGATTGACATCAATGGCATCCCGTGGAATCTGGAGTACTTCGAAAACAGTACACAGACAGCCCTGCTGTTCAAGAGGCAGGGATACGGAAAAGAAAGGGAATCCTACCTGGGCGGCGGATACCGTGCAGAATTTCCGTTTGAAATCTACATTCAGGCAAGCAGAAAAGATACAAAGGCAAGGCTGGACCTTTCCAGGATACTGGAGGCAATCCACCAGGTGCTGGAGGAAGAGCAAAGCGCAGGCTTTCCAAACCTCATGCTGGACGATGCTGTGGCTCAGGAAATAGAAATGACCACACTGCCCGCAGACTACACAGGGGAAGGTACAAAACTGTCTACCTTTTACTGCTCGTTCATACTAACCTACGAAAAGAAAGGAAAATGGGACTGATATGACACTACCAAACAGAGAAATCAAAGTGGAAGAGAACCTCCACTACGTAAAGTTTGACAAGGAATATGTCCTCGCAAACAAAGGGCTGACAAACTGGGAACAGGCTCTCAACCCGGAAACAGACGACGGTGTGCAATACATCGCAGAAACCAACAAAGCCAGCCAGCTCACAGGCTACGCGCCATCCGTATCCTACGAAGGAAGAGCTTACCCGGGTGATGACTTTGCATACTGGCTCTATTCCGTCGGCAAGGAACAGAAGATCCATGCAACATTTGAAGAAGTAGAAGTGGAAACATGGAACGAAGTGACACCAGGAGCCGGCGACTACAAGGCATACCACAGAACGTATGAAGTACAGCCAGACAACCCGGGCTCAGGAGAAGCCGGTGGAAAATTGACGGTATCCGGCACATTTGCACAGCAGGGAGACCAGGAAGTCGGCAAGTACAACATCAAAACGAAAACATTCACCGCGGACGCGGCAGAATAACACTTCAATGAAAGACAGGAGGAAACCATGGAACTGAAACTGCAGAAGGAAAATATCAAAACACTGGATATCGAAGGTGAAACATTCCAGATGGACTGCAACAGCATGAAGGCGCTGCAGGCCGCTGATGAATTCACAAAGGCAACAGCCGAAGTAGAATCCATCGATGACGCACTGATTGATCTGTGCCACAGAACAATTGACAAGATGCTGGGTCAAGGCGCATATGCGCGCTTATTCAAAGGCGTTAACACAAGCGTGGCGCCTTTTTATCTATGCCTGGACCTGGTAAGAGTTCTTCAGGACGAATTCATGAAGGACGAAAGAGAAGCCCGCATGCGCGATACGCAGACTGCGGTCAGCCAGCTCGACCAGATGGCCAGGAGCCTGGAAACTCTGACAAAGGCACAGAATATCGCACAGGCAAAGTACGGAGCAAGCAATGCTCGCAATTTCGCAGGAAGAGCTACCTACAAGAATCATCGCAGATGATCTGGAGATTCCAGTCTCTGCAGACTTCAGAAGCTGGATAAAGGCGGACCTCATCATGAAGGACCGCCAGATTCCAAAGGAAGCCAAACTGCCTGTCATATGTCAGTACATCGGCCTGGATCTATCACGACTGGACGTGACGATACCAGACCTGTGGGCTGGCATTTTTAAATTCTACATGTGCGAGCAGGAACCCAGGGGAGAAGTGACAAGTGACAGCAGGGCAACAGCGTACCGGTTCGACTATGACTGGTGGCTGATATATGCAGCATTCATACAGCAGTACGGAATCAACCTGCTGACTGCAGATCTTCACTGGTTCGAATTCAGAGCGCTGCTGGACGGGCTGACAGAACAGACGCAGTTCATAAAGGTCGTACAGGCCAGACTTCGTGATACTTCCAGGCTGAAAGGCGAGGAGAAGGCACAGGCTGAAAAGCTGAAGCGATACTGGAAGGTTCCAGACGACAGCGCACAGGAGGAAAGAGATCCGCACGAAATCGAAGCGGAACTGTTAGCAAAAATAAGCACCTAGAAAGGAGGAAGCATGCCAGTATTCACACAAACTGATGGCCAGATTACGATCCAGCTGAAGCTGGAGACAGACGGATATGAAAAAAGCCTGAAGAACGCAGCCAAGAAATCCTCCTCAATGGCAGATATCATAAAGGGCACATTTGTAGGCAAGACACTGTTCTCTGTAGCATCCAAAGGCTACCAGCTGATAGCGGGCTCCGTCAGCAAGGCAACGGCAAGACTTGACGCGATGGGCAAGGCGACGAATGTAATGAGCATTCTTTCAGGAAGCACAGAAAAAGCCTCGCAGGTCGTCCAGGGACTGACAGATGCTGTAAGCGATACGGCATACGGACTGGACGCGGCCGCCACTTCCACACAGAAGCTGGCCACTTCCGGTCTTGATCTTGATGGTTCAGCACGCATGGTCAAGAACCTCATGGATGCTGTCTCCTTCTACGGAGACGGAACGAACGAGACGCTGGAGAATGTAGTCGACGCGATGGCGAAGATGAACTCAAGCGGTAAGATCAGTGCTGACCAGTGGCAGAGACTGACAGATGCAGGAATTCCTGTACTGAAAATCTTTGCCGAAAAGACTGGAAAGAGCATGGCCGAAGTTTCCGACGCGTTCTCAAAGGGAAAGATCAGTGCGCAGGATTTTGATGCCATTCTTACAGACGCCCTCGAAAACGGAACACAGAGCTTCCCTGCAGTTGCAGGAAAAGCCAAGGAAATGGCCGGAAGCTTTGCAACGAGCTTCTCAAACATGAGCGCAAGAATCGCAATCGGTGTGGCCAATGTAATTACAGCATTCAACAACTTTGTCCAGGATTCTGGACTTCCAAGCATTCAGACCATGATTGCAGACTTCGGGTCTGTGATCAAGAACGGACTGAACTGGGTGGCAGACAACATGCCAGCGATTCTGAACGGAATCATCGACCTGGTGAAGAAGGTAGGCGATTCCATGCCGAATCTGACAAATGCCATACGGACCGTAGTCGACTACGTCCAGCAGAACGCAGGAGGAACAGTCGATGTAATCAAGGAGGCGCTGAAGTGGCTCATTGACAACATTCCAGCCGTAACCGGAGTACTTGATTCACTGTCACCAGCGATCATTGCAATCGGTGCAGCGTTTGCAACATGGAAATTTCTAAGCACAGTGAAGAGCGTAACGGGTCTGCTTAAAACCGACTTTCTGAATGCAATCTTTAATGTTTCAAAGGCAATCAATCTTCTTTCAGGGAACCCGATCATGCTTATTGTTTCGGCAATTGCAGCACTCGTGGCGGGGGTCCTGTATCTCTGGAACACAAGCGAAGACTTCAGAAACTTCTGGATCGGGCTGTGGGACACCATAAAGACAGCAGCAGGAACGGTCGTGGATGGAGTCGTAACATTCTTCACAGAGACAATACCTGAGGCATTCAACGGCTTTGTAGAGGCATGTCAGAGCGTAGCAGAGAGCGTCGCCGTATTCTTCACGGAAACCATTCCACAGGCAATCTCGAGCTTTGTACAGGCCGTGATTCAGTTTTTCACGGTAGACCTTCCATACAACATCGGCTATGGAATCGGCTGGATCATTGGAAAAATTGCGGAGTTCGGCCAGAACCTGATGGACTTCGCGACAACGACAGTCCCGCAGTTTATCCAGAGCGTAATCGACTGGTTTATGCAGCTGCCAGGGATGATCTGGTCATGGCTGCTTGCTGTTCTCAGCAGTATCGCTCAGTGGGGCACAGACATGATCAGCGATGGAGCAGAAGCAGCGTCTGAATTCCTGACGAACATCATCAACTGGTTCAGACAGCTGCCTGGACAGATTCAGGCATGGCTGCTGACTGCTATCCATAACATTGGAAACTGGGTAACGAACATGAAGAACAAGGCAGTAGAAGCAGGAACGAAGTTCAAAGACGGACTGGTCGATGAAGTGAAGAAAATCCCAGGAAGGATGCTGTCCCTTGGAGGAGACATCGTAGACGGCATCAAGAACGGCATCAGGAACGCCTGGGGCGGACTGACAAGCTGGTTCGGAAATCTAGCCGGCGGTCTAGTAGATGGTTTCAAGAATGCACTCGGCATCCACTCACCATCGAAAGAATTTGCAAAACAGTCCAGATGGGTAGCACCTGGAATTGTGAACGGGCTCAAACAGACCATGCCCAACGCCATTCGATACATGGAAAAGGCAAGCTCAGAAATGCTTAGAGCCCTTGACCGCGACAGCCTGTCAACAAGAATCAAGCTTGAAGGCCATTCCTTCAGACAGGGAGACACAAAAGGCGGCGGCAACACATACGTGGTAAATCAGACAGTCAACTCACATGACGCACTCTCACCATCAGAGATGGCGCAGGAAACGAAGAACGCAATAAGGAGAGCAGCATGGCAGTAATCGTAACGTATACAAATGAATACGGAGACTCCATAGAGTTCTCCAGAAACAGCGACATCAGGATCACAGGCATTGATGGTCTGTCAGCAAACAGCATAGAGCTGAGCGAGGCAACGGTAACCAATCAGGTAGGTTCAAGCATTACCGGTGCCTCCATTCAGTCTCGAACGATGACCATCGAAGGACGATACCTTTATACCCCGGCAACCCGAAAGAGACTGCTGGCAGTCATTCTGCCGGGAGTCAAAGCAAGACTCCGATACCAGAACACCGTGGAAAACGTAGATGTCTACTGGGAAGGACAACCCACAAAAACACCTGACATCTCGACAAATCCAGTATGGCAGAACTTCCAGTTCACGATGAAGATGCCATACCCATATCCAAGGACGACGGAGGAAGAAAACAGGAGCTTCTCCTATCTGCAGTCCAGCTTCAGATTCCCGCAGGCCTACTCTTCAAAAACACCATGGCAGATTTCATCAAGAATCATCGAGCCACTGCAGACCATCACCAATAGAGGCGATATACCCGCAGGCTTTACTGTTACATTCAAGGCGCTCACGGATGGAGTGAAAGCCCCAAAGTTGCTGAACGTAGACACGCGAGAGAACATTTCGTTCTCTCAGCTTACGCTGAACAGCGGTGATGAGCTGACTGTAAATACGATGATCAATGCAAGAGAAGTACTGCTGATCACATCCGAGGGCACGAAGAACGCCTTTGAATACATGGACTATGACAGTACCTTTTTTCTGCTGGCAAGAGGTGCCAACACTCTGCGCTACAGTGCGCAGGAAAAAGAATCAAGCCTGGAAGTTACCCTCAGCTTTGAAGAATCACTGGCAGGTGTGTAATGAACTACTTGATCTATGACCAGAACGGTAAGAAGCAGGCTCTGCTGCAGAATGTAACATCTATTCAATGGAAGCCTAGATACTGGGAAAGCGGGTCTGCAGAGATTCATGCAAGACCGACAGACGAGAATGTCCGATACCTGGTAGAACACAACAGAGTTGTCTGCCAGGAGAGAAACGAGATTCTGTTCATTGACTATGTGCAGAGAAGCGACCAGAACGCCGACGGGGATGACCTGATCATTCACGGCAGCCTCGACAACCTGGGAGACCGCATCAATACAGAAACTCTGGCAATAACAAACGTGGAGGAAGGACTGAGAAAGCTGGTCACGAACAACCAGCGAGGACTGGACATCACACTGGCACCGTCAAAGGGACTGACGGCCAAGGTGACACGAACAGAGACTACCTGGCAGACACTGCGGGAATCCTTTGCCGATTTCTGCCAGGAATCAGGGCTGGGGTGGCGCGAAATCGTAAAGGACGGACAAATGAACGTCCTGGAGATATACGAGGGAAAACAGGCTAAAAACGCGCGATTCAGCGATGACCTGGGGAACATAGCCAGCCAGGAATACACAAAAGATCTGTCCGGGTATTTCAACTACATCTACGTGCTTGGCGAGGAGAACGGAGCCAGCCGAACGAGCGTCATCATTGACGCAAGAGGAGAAGGAGAAGCCGCCATCGAGAAATATGTAGATGCGAGAGATCTGCAGTCAACCTATGAGGACGACAACGGTAACGAGCATACCTACAGTACCGAGGAATATACGGCTCTCCTCAATGCACGAGGGCATCAGAAGTACGCAGAGATGCTGAGCAAAGCGTACCAGTTCGAATGCGAACTGAACGAAGAGAACCGCATCGCAGTTCTTGGAAGAGACTACGACCTGGGCGACCTTGTTCCTGTGATCAGCAAGAGATTCAAAGTAGCAAATCTTGCGCGAATCACAGGCCTTAACATCGTCGAGGAGCAGAACACAAACACGAAGATCACGCTGGAGCTCAGTATAGAAAAAATGGAGGTACTGAAATGACACAAAAAGCATATCCGCTGGACGATACCAACTACCTGGCTGAGGACGTCCGGCTTTTTCATGTAGCCAGGACACCGGGAATCTTTAATGCAACAGGAAGCGACCTCCAGGTATCAGCAACAGGACGGATGGCTGTGGACGTAAAGCCAGGCTATGCCTTCCTGCTGACAGCCAAAGGAGGAGTAGGCGGAATCACCTACGGCAGTAACGCCACGGAAGGACTGACAATCCCGACTGCAGAAAGCACGACCAGATATGACTACATCGCCGTGCGGTACACGAAAGACACGAACAAGTGTGCGCTTGTGAGTGTGAAAGGCGGCGGATCTAAACCCTCTGAACCGGTAAGAACGGCCTCAGTATATGAAATAATCCTTGCAATAGTGCGAGTCAGGGCTAATGCATCAGAGATATCCGCAGAAGACATCGAAGACACAAGACTGAATCAGACGTACTGCGGGCTGGTGATTGACGGGACAGACAGAATCCCGACGGCTGGATATGATGCACAGTTCACGGATTTCATGAACAGAACAAAGACAAACTATGAAGAAATCTCCAAGGGCATGATACCGATGGAGAACGCAGACATTGACTCCGCCACGGCCTAGTGGAGGATCCTATGTCAGATTTACTATTCAAAAAAGACGTCGAGGATACTCTGGACTCCGGAAGTCCAGACAGACCACTATCAGCCCGACAGGGAAAGCTACTGCTGGCTATGGTGAGGGCAAAAACATCATCTGGAAAAAAAGGAGATCCCGGACCAGAAGGACCGCCTGGACCTAAGGGCGACCCAGGTGAGAAAGGTGATCCGGGTCCTAAGGGTGACCCCGGAGCTAAAGGAGATCCAGGTCCTAAGGGGGACCCCGGCGAAAAAGGAGACCCCGGACCAAAAGGCGACCCGGGAGACGTCACCAGCATACCTACGATAGACACGGCAGATATCGATGATATCTGCATATAGGAGGAAAAAGCAATGACTATACAGAGATATTCAACTCCTGACATCCGTATCCTGGTGGACCCATCGGTAGTACAAGATATCTGGCTGACCATTTCAGAGTCAGATCGAGACGAACTCATCACTAAGACGATGGAAGACATGACCGTCGAGGACAACGGATTTACTCTGACATTGACGTCAGAAGACACCGCCAAGCTCCCTAAAGGAATATACGACACGTGTCTGATTCAGGCGCGCGTGCTCTTCGTGGACGGAAGCGAGGTGAACTCCGACATTATTCAAAAGGACGTCGGAGAAGTTCTGAAGGAGGGATTCATGGTATGACAGAGATCCCAGTCGACAGAACAGCAGAACGCATCGACATCGATGTCCGCGACAGGATTATTATTCGAGCGGGCACCGCAGGAAGCGACTATGAGAAACTGAAAAACAAGCCGCAGATCAACAGTGTTGAACTAACCGGTAACAGGTCTCTAGAAGCACTTGGAATCGAGAAAATAACGAATTCCGAAATACTGAATTTACTAGAAGGAGGAGAAAAAATAGTATGAAGTATTTAGATTATGATGGTTTACTTTATTTTTGGGGCAAGATCAAGGATAAGCTCAACAACAAGGTAGACAAGGTAGAAGGCAAAGTCCTATCTACAAATGACTACACGACTGCAGAAAAGGACAAGCTGGCTGGCATTGCATCTGAAGCAAACAAGACAACAGTCGAAAACGTACTCACGTCCACATCTACAGCTAACGCATTATCTGCTGCCCAAGGTAAAGTATTAAAAGACTTGATTGATACTAAAGGAAACGGCAACGGCGATATGACAAAGGCTGTCTATGATACAGACGGCGACGGCGTAGTAGACAACTCAAAAGCATTGGAAGGCCACGCTGCTTCTTACTTTGCCAAGGCTACGGACATCACAGGATTCATTACAATGCAGCAAGTGGAGGCTAAGGGCTATCAGACAGCAACACAGGTAAACACTGCTATCACAGGCAAGGGCTACCAGACAGCATCCCAGGTAGCATCAGCAATCAATTCAGCCATTGCAGGCGTTACACAGTTTGATCTCCAGGTAGTAGAAAGCCTTCCAGCAAAAGGTAAAAAGGGTGTCATCTATCTGATGGCTCACAGCCACGCATCCGGAGACGCCTACGACGAATACGTATGGGTAGAATCCAAGTCCGCATTTGAAAAGATCGGTAACACAGATATTGACTTGTCCGCCTACATGAAGAAAACAGACCTGACTGCCATCGCAAATTCTGAAATTGACACGATCCTCGCCAGCTAGGAGGAACCATGGCTAAATATTTAGATCAGACAGGACTCACGTATTTCTGGGGAAAGATAAAAGGCTGGGTCAACAGTTCACAGCATCCAGTCGGCT
>ERZ1034973.27-NODE-27-length-93928-cov-78.069711_pt1 | contig 93928 bp, 76 predicted proteins | sample MGYA00520686_ERZ1034973 | MGnify/ENA primary metagenome ERZ1034973 (study PRJEB33766, sample SAMN09781775) | gut metagenome | biome: gut microbiome | host: Homo sapiens | place: Madagascar | study: EMG produced TPA metagenomics assembly of the PRJNA485056 data set...
CTTTGAGTTGAAGTAAATAAAAAGAATTGTTGCTTATGAAAATACTCTTCAGTTTATTGGCATTTTGTTTATTTGCCGCATGCGTCCATTCTCAAGAGGCGGTGGACACGGTAAGTGTGCGTGTACAGTATCGTGCATTGTATAAACATACGCAGGAGCAAAAGGAAGCGTATGATGACATAAATCTGTTGGATATAGGGAGACATTCGTCTCGGTTTTATAGCCAACGGTTTGAGCATTTTCTGCATCAACGCGACTCTGTAAAGAGTGTAAATACCGACCCTATGAGCTATTTGCAATTCTTGGTAAATACGTTTGGCTCTAAGAAAGGACGCGAGTATGAAGTTTATAAGCATATTCCGCAGAGGGGCACTCTCACTTATACGGATGTCCTGCACAATGATTTTTTCTTCTATTATGAGGAATCTATTCCGACCTTTTCTTGGGAACTTGCCGAGGGTGATACTATTATTATAGGTTATCCCTGCCATAAAGCCGTTTGTAAGTTCCGTGGGCGCACTTGGACAGCATGGTATTCGTTGGATTTGCCTTTTGATAACGGTCCATGGAAGTTGGGTGGTTTGCCAGGACTCATACTGGCTGCTTCTGAAAGCCGACATGAATTTTCGTTTGTAGCTACAGGAATAGAGCAGATGCGGCAAACTGCAACTATCTGTTTTCAACCTAAACGTTATTTGCGTTCTACTCCTGTCAAGTTTCAACGTCTGCTTGAAGATTACTGGAAAGACCAATGGAATACCACTAACCGCTTGCAAGGTAGTGAATATAGCGAACCGCCTAAGGCACAACGGAGTTTCAATGCCTGTTTAATGGATAAATACGAATAAGTGATATGAGAAATATATATATAACCTTTCTTTTTCTGATTTTCTGCTCAATGGCTCATGCTCAAGAGCAAGCAAAATATCGCGTCACATACGATTGTGATGCGCAGGTTGTAACAGGCAAGACCAATACTTACAGATGGACGCTTGATATAGGCGAGACTACCGCCGTATTTTATAATAACAACTACAGGTTGTACAGTAGTGAACTGGCAAAAGTGAAGGCTCAAGGAGGCGACAATGCGATGATTGACCAACTGTCAGTAATTGGCGGAAAGTATTTCCCAAAGAATGATCTCCAGATTGTTGTTGGCTCTCCAGAGAAAGGGGAATACATTTATTACAAGCAGGTTCTCAACTCCGGATTGAAATATGTGGATGCGCTTCCCGTTATCGAATGGCAGTTGACAGACAGCACAAAGACCATCTGTGAATATGAATGCAAGCAGGCGGTTGGCTCCGTGTATGGCCGGACATGGACTGTATGGTATTCTATAGAGTTGCCTCTCAATTACGGTCCTTACATTCTTAATGGTTTGCCAGGATTGATTATGGCGGCAAGGGATTCGGATGGCTTGTTTGATTTCAAAGCTGTTGGTGTAGAGAATGCTCCTAAGAATGCCTTGGTTTCGGTTTACAAAGAAGACAGCTACCAAAAGTGTACCCGAAAACGTTTCTTGCAACTGCGCTCAGAGTCAGAAGGAATCAATAAAGACCAACTTGTAGATAGAATTCTTAGTCAAAGGACATCGGGTGAAAAAGTAATTGTTTATACTGTTTCTGGGACTGATGCAAAAGTCGATAACGAGGTTGAGGTGCCTAAATATAACCATTTGGATAAAGAATGAGAATTGCCGTTTTTATTTTACTTCTGCTAACAAACCTTTCTCTCTCTGCACAAACCTTCACAGGAAAGGTGAAGGGTAAGAAAGGAGAACTCTTGGTAGGTGCCTCGGTTGTGGCATCGACTGAGAGCAAGTCAACCGTGGCGTATTGTCTCACAAGCGATAAGGGTGAATATAAACTGACTATTCCTAAAGGGAAAAATCCTGCAAGCATAACGGTAAGTTATATTGGTTATCAGAAGAAGACAATGCCGTTTGCTGATTTGAAGGATGGCATGACTATCACGTTGGTAGAAGGTGGCTTCAAGCTAAAGGAAGTAAAGATAAAAGCGGAGCGTATAAAGAGTACGGGAGACACGCTCACATATTCGGTTGCGGGTTTCCGCCAGGGGCAAGACCGAAGCATAGCTGATGTAATAGCAAAGATGCCAGGTCTTGAAGTAAAAGCTGACGGCAAGGTGGAATACCAAGGAACACCTATCAACAAGTTCTATATCGAGGGACTTGACTTAATGGGGTCGCAATATGGCGTTGCCAACCAAAACATCTCAGCTGATAAGATAAAGAGTGTGCAGGTGTTGGAGAATCACCAGTCGGTGAAGTCGTTGCGTGGCGTAGCGTTTAGCGAGCAAGCTGCTCTCAACCTTGTATTGAAAGATGATGCCAAAGCAGTTTGGACGGGGACGGCTGACATTGGTCTTGGTTGGGGTGATGATTTTCTATACGACTGCCGACTGATGGGTATGCGTTTCAACAAGAAATATCAGACGCTTATGATGTACAAGAACAACAACATAGGCAAGCAACTCGATAATGAGGTGCTCGACCTTGCTGCATTGTTGAAAGGAAGAACAGGTTCTGAATCGGGCTTTCTCTCAATGATGTCGGTTGCAGCTCCCGACCTTGCAGACAACCGCTATACCTTCAATAATAGTCATCTTGTTGCTGGCAACTGGCTTTGGAAGACTGGCAAGGATTCGGAACTGCGTGTGCAAGGCAATGGATTTATAGACAAGACCGACATGCAGGACTATAGTTCATCCACCTATCTCACCCTTGCCGACATGCCAGTCATAGTTGAGGAGCAGAATGTCAGCAACACCCGAAGCGAATGGAAGGGTGAGGCTAACTATCAGTACAACGGCAGCAAGAGTTTCATCAAGAACAACCTTAAAGGTTATATTGACTTCAACAAGAGTGTCGGCACGATGATGTACAACGGACAACGCACCGACATGATGGTGAAGCCACACAAGCGCAGTATTACTGAGGATTTTCAGATGTCGCACACCACGGCAAAGGGCAACATATACACCATTGACAGTTATTGGACCTACAGCTATCTGCCAGGACAGTTGCTCACCATTGCAGGAATGACAGAACGGCTGAATCTCGGTTTCTTCTCCACACAGAATGAAATACAATATAAACTGAAAGTCGGCAGACACTATCTCAACAATGAATTGGGAGTGAACTACGACTATCAGAGCATTGGTGTGGCAATGGACGAGGAAGCGGAGAAGACGAATGTGTATCAGTTGCTTCGCACGTATTGGACTCCTTCAATGTCGTTCCTTTTCGGAAAGCACAGGATTGGAATAAAGTCGAAGGTAAGTTATGCCCGTCAGTCTTACCGTGAGTCAAGAAGCAATCATCTGTGGATAGACCCTTCGGCCAACTGGAATTGGAAGGCAACTGTTGTTTCTGAATTTTCGGCTAATGTTGGTTATGCTAATGCGCCATTGATGGGAAGGTCTATCTATGACACTCCTATCTTCACAAGTTATCGCACGCAGAAAGTGAATAGAGGCAAGACGGATGCTACTCACTCTCTTCATGCAACGGCAGCATATAAATACACCAATCCAGTGTCGGGACTGTTCTTTAATATTCGTCCTTCATATAATAGAATGTCGGGAAACATCCTTTATGAGAGTGCGATGAATGGTAATATCTACACCACAACTGCTACAGACAAGGAATATGCCATGCAGACAATAGGCGTTTCTGGTCGTGTAAGCAAATCGTTTGGATGGGCAAAGACACTTGTCGGTATTGGTGCCTCACACAACATCACAGATTATAGTATGCTTGTGTCGGGCATTGTGAATGATGCACGTATGAACACAACCGCCGTTTCGTTCGACTACTCATTGCGTCCAGCGAGATTTCTTTCTATTGAAGGAAAGTCAAATGTGAACATTTACAAGCAGAAGAACCTCACGGCTCTCGAACTCTCTTCCGACCCCACGACCGACTGGGAACATTTCCTTAAACTATATGTTTTCCCTGCCAAAGGATGGATGCTGAGCGTGAAGAACGAACTCTTCCATACCAACGACAAGAGCATCGGCATAAATCACTTTCTTGACCTTGCCATTGCCTACAAGGCTAAGCGTTGGGAGTTCTCTGTAACAGCAAACAACCTTATTGGTACTTCTGAGTTTGAACGAAGAACTCTTGGTAATACCATAGAGTCGTATAGCATAACCCGACTTCGTCCAAGAGAAGTGCTTGCAAAATGGAGTATGGATTTGTAACAACCACAAAACACTTGGTCTTTATTTTATTTTAAGAATGAAAATATCGGACAAGCAAAGGCAATCTAAATAATGATTGCACTTTGCTTGACCGATATAATATAAGAAAAGCCTAAGTCTTCACTTTAAACTTTAATCGAAATACTGCCTCAAAGCCGACAGCAGTTCGTTGTTTTCGGTCTTTGAGCCTATGGTTATTCTCAGACAGTTGTCGCACAACATAACATTGGTGCGGTTTCTCACCACTATAGCTCTGTCTATCAGATAATTGTATATCTTTGTGGCATCCGATACCTTGGCAAGGAAGAAGTTTGCATCAGTAGGATACACTTTCTCGCAGATAGGCAATTGCTTGAATGCCATCACCATGCGGTCGCGCTCACCAATAATGGTACGAATCCACTTCTCCACCTCAAACGAGTCGGACAAGCGCTTCATGGCCAAATTTTGCGTAAGGTCGTTGACATTGTACGGATATTTCACCTTATTATATATATCGATGATATCCTTACTTGCAAACGCCATACCTAAACGAATAGCTGCACATCCCCATGCCTTGCTCATGGTATTGAGCACAATGATATTAGGAAACTCGGAAATGCGCGAACGCCATGAACGTGCCTTAGTAAAGTCAGAATAAGCCTCGTCTACAACGACAATGCCTTCAAACTGGCGCAACACCTTCTCCACCTCTTCCGCATTCATCAAGTTGCCAGTAGGATTGTTTGGCGAACAAATCCATATCAACTTAGTATTACCATTGCAAGCTGCAAGTATTGCATCTGCCGAAAGCTGATAGTTTTCATCGAGCAACACCTTACGATATTCTACATTGTTGATGTCGGCACATACCTTGTACATACCGTAAGTAGGCTCTATCGCCACAACATTGTCAATACCCGGTCGACAGAAACAGCGATAAGCTAAATCTATCGTTTCGTCACTACCATTACCAAGGCACATATTCTCAACTGGAACACCCTTTATACGCGACAATTTCTCCTTGAGAGCAAGCTGCAAGGGGTCTGGATAGCGATTGTATGGAGAGTTGTATGGACTCTCGTTGGCATCAAGAAACACTCGAGCCTCCCTACCCTTAAACTCATCGCGGGCACAACTGTATGGTGCCAAGTTTAATATGTTAGGACGAACTAATTGGTTCAGAGTTTTCATTTCTTTTCTTCTTTTATAACATCCCGCAAGCGCACGGTCATAGCATTCTTATGTGCGTCAAGACATTCGCTTGAAGCCATTACCTCCACTGCCCTTCCGATGGAGCGCACACCCTCGCTTGTTAGATGCTGGAATGTAACCTTACGATTAAAACTGTCAAGATTAACACCGTTGTATGCCATTGCATATCCATGTGTAGGAAGCGTATGGTTTGTACCACTGGCATAATCGCCAGCACTCTCGCAAGCATATTTGCCAAGGAATACGCTACCGGCATTAATCACCTTGTCGGCAAGCTGCATATAATCGTCAGTTGCAATGATGAGGTGTTCGGGTGCATATGCGTTGCTAATTTGCATAGCATCTTCGGTGTTGTGCACAAGTACAATCTTACTGTTGTCGAGTGTTTTTGCGGCTATATCGCGTCGTGGCAATACAGCAAGTTGCTTGTCTATCTCAACTCTCACCTTCTCCACCATATCGGCAGACGTACTTATCAGCAATACTTGTGAGTCTATGCCATGTTCGGCTTGCGACAACAAATCGGCAGCCACATATACTGGATTGCTACCAGCATCGGCTATAACACATACCTCCGATGGGCCAGCAGGCATATCTATAGCCACATCATGAAGAGAGACTTGCTGCTTGGCAGCCATAACATACTGATTGCCTGGGCCAAATATCTTGTAGACCTTAGGCACTGTCTCGGTGCCATAAGCCATAGCTCCGATAGCCTGTACACCACCTATCTTATATATAGCATTGACACCCGCTACCTTGGCAGCCGCCAATATAGCAGGATTTACATTACCTTGTTTGTCGGGAGGTGTGCAGAGCACTATATCCTTACATCCGGCAATCTTGGCAGGTGTTGCAAGCATAAGAACTGTAGAGAACAAAGGAGCTGTGCCGCCTGGGATATACAAACCCACCTTCTCAATAGCCACACACTTCTGCCAGCAATCCACACCAGGTGCCGTCTCAACCTTTACACCTTCAAACCTTTGCGAGGCATGAAACTTAAAGATATTGTCATGAGCAAGCTCTATAGCCGACATAAGCTCAGGGTCTATCGAAGCACACGCTTCGTCTATCTCCAGTTGTGTAACAGCAAGCGAAGAAAGAGCCACGCCGTCAAACTTCTGCTCGTATCGCTTTACGGCTTCATCGCCATTAGCCTTGATGTCATCAAGCACCGACTTAACCACATCATTAAGCTTGGCCGTATCTATATGTGGACGTACCACAATATCGCCCCACTGGTCGACGGATGGATACTCGTATATCTTCATATATCAAGCGCTTTATATATACCTTATTATAATATCATCTTCTCTATAGGTGTGACAAGAATGCCTTGCGCACCAAGTTCCTTAAGCTTTCCGATGATGCCCCAAAAGCGTTTCTCGTCAAGAACGGTATGTATAGAACACCATTGGTCGTCGGCAAGAGGAATGATTGTAGGGCTCTTTATACCTGGCAATACCTCAACAATCTCATTCAAATTGGCTTTCGGGACATTCATCATTACATACTTCTTGTCTACTGCCGAACGTACAGCCTCGAATCGGAATAACATCTCGTTGAGAATCTGATGCTTGTCATCATCAAGATTCCAGTTGCCAACGAGCAATGCCTCACTCTGTGTTACTATCTCCACCTCGCGCAAGTTGTTGCTTACAAGTGTGCTGCCCGAGCTTACAATATCAAAGATTCCATCTGCCATGCCGATACCCGGACTAATTTCCACACTACCAGTAATGACATGTATGTCGGCCTTTATATCATGCTCTCTAAGATACTTGCCCAAAATATTGGGGTAAGACGTAGCGATGCGCTTGTCGTCAAACCAATGAGGACCTGTGTATTTCACTTCTTTAGGAATGGCAAGCGAAAGACGACACTTGCTAAAACCAAGACGCGACAGAATCTGCACATTCTCGCCACGCTCCATATACTCGTTCTGACCGACAACACCAATGTCGGCTACACCAGAAGCTACACATTGCGGGATATCGTCATCGCGCAAGAAAAGTACCTCGAGTGGAAAATTAGGCGATTGTGCAATAAGGGTGCGTTTGCTTGAACTAACTTTGATATCTGCTTCTGAAAGCAAATTCATTGTGTCGTCGTAAAGACGTCCTTTTGACTGTACTGCTATTCTTAACATGCCTTTTAGATATTATTATGATTAATAATTCACGCAAAAGTAACTTTTTTTTATGTATTGTGCAAGAATTGTTGTACTTTTGTAAGCCATTCAATAAAGAATATATGCGATTTAGATATTTATACGTCTTATTTTACATTTTATGCATAATGGGATGCACCGAGAAAAAGAGCCAAGAGTTTACTCCATGGGGCACTCCATTAGATCAGGAACAGACTCCGATAAACAAGAATTTCAGTCTGAGCGACATACAAGAAAGCGGCGAGCTTATTATGCTTACCATGAGTGGACCCGACACCTACTTCGACTATCACGGCATGGGCATGGGCACTCAATATCTTATCTGCGAGAAGTATGCCCAACACCTCGGCGTGTCGCTGCGTGTAGAGACATGCAAGACAAAAGCAGAAATGCTGAAACGACTGGATAATGGCGACGCCGACATCATTGTATACCAAATGCCGAAGAACGAGAAAGGTACACTGCCATGTGGATATGCGGTAGACTCTTTAAACACAGCATGGGCAGTCAACACCCAATCGGCCGAGCTTGCCGACTCTATCAACTCGTGGTACGATCCTAAAATAGTGGCTTCGATACGTCGAGAGGAGCAACTGCGCTATTCGATACAAAGCATACACCGACGCACCTATGCACCTATGCTTAACGCAAAAGCCGGTGTGATATCCAAATATGACATGCTGTTTATGCGATATGCACCTATGGCACGTTGGGACTGGAGACTGCTTGCAGCACAATGTTATCAAGAGTCGTGCTTCGACCCTAAGGCCTACTCATGGGCTGGTGCACGCGGACTAATGCAGATTATGCCAGCAACTGCAGCACAAATAGGATTGCCCGAATCGAAGATGTACGACCCAGAAGAAAACATATATGCCGCTGTGCGATATATTATAAAGTTAACATCACACTTTCAGGATATACGAGATCCACGTGAGCGCCAGCTGTTTGTACTTGGAAGCTACAACGGAGGATTCTTTCATATACGCGATGCTATGGCACTTGCCAAGAAAAACGGCAAGAACCAATACCGATGGGATGACGTTGCAGAGTATGTGCTAAAGCTCAGTACACCACAATATTACAATGACCCTGTTGTAAAGTATGGATATATGCGTGGACAAGAAACATACACATATGTAAGCCGCATACGCGATAGATGGGCCCAATATCGAGGCGTAGCACGTGGCAGCATAGGTGCACCAGGCATAGGATTGGGCTTTACGCCTGGCGGAGACGAGCCACACAAAGCGCACAAAAAGCATCGATTTAAACTATAAACGGCATACACTTTAGTTAAAAAACAATAAAAACAACAATAACACAGCAACGCAAGAGGGCAAAATACACATAATACAAGAAAATATGAGTACCTTTGCACCTCGAATTATTCAATTAACATAAAGTCTAACTTTATTAATTTTAATTTTTAACTTTTATAAATTTTATGTCAGATTTAAAGAACGTACAGCCATTGGCAGACTTCAACTGGGACGAGTTTGAGAATGGTAGCAGCTTGGAAGTAAGCAAGCAGGAGCTTGAGAAGGCTTATGACGAGACTCTTAACAAGGTATCAGAGCATCAGGTTGTTGAGGGTACCGTAATCTCTATCGACAAGAAAGAGGTAATCGTAAACATTGGCTACAAAAGCGACGGCATCATCCCTGCTTCTGAGTTCCGTTACAACCCAGACCTCAAGATTGGCGACAAGGTAGAGGTTTACGTTGAGAACCAGGAGGACAAGAAGGGTCAGCTTGTTCTTTCTCACAAGAAGGCTCGCCTCAGCAAGAGCTGGGATCTCGTTAACGCAGCTCTCGAGAATGAGGAGGTTATCCAGGGCTACATCAAGTGCCGCACTAAGGGTGGTATGATTGTTGATGTATTCGGTATTGAGGCATTCCTCCCAGGAAGCCAGATCGACGTTCATCCTATACGCGACTACGATGTATTCGTAGGCAAGACAATGGAGTTCAAGGTTGTTAAGATCAACCAGGAGTTCCGCAACGTGGTTGTTTCTCACAAGGCTCTTATCGAGGCCGAACTCGAGGCTCAGAAGAAGGAAATCATCTCTAAGCTTGAGAAGGGTCAGATCCTCGAGGGTACTGTTAAGAACATCACTTCTTACGGTGTATTCGTTGACCTCGGTGGTGTTGACGGACTCATCCACATCACAGACCTCTCTTGGGGCCGCGTAAGCGATCCACACGAGGTTGTTGCTCTCGACCAGAAGATCAACGTTGTTATCCTCGACTTCGATGACGAGAAGAAGCGTATCGCTCTTGGTCTCAAGCAGCTTACTCCACACCCATGGGATGCTCTTGACGAGAACCTCAAGGTAGGCGACCACGTTAAGGGTAAGGTTGTTGTTATCGCTGATTACGGTGCCTTCGTAGAGATTGCTCCTGGTGTTGAGGGTCTTATCCACGTTTCAGAGATGAGCTGGAGCCAGCACCTCCGTTCAGCGCAGGACTTCTTGCACGTAGGTGACGAGGTTGAGGCAGTTATCCTTACACTCGACCGTGCAGAGCGTAAGATGTCTCTCGGTATCAAGCAGCTTAAGGAAGATCCATGGGAGGAAATCGAGGTTAAGTATCCTGTAGGCAGCAAGCACACAGCTAAGGTACGCAACTTCACTAACTTCGGTATCTTCGTAGAGCTCGAAGAGGGTGTTGACGGCCTCATCCACATCTCAGACCTTTCTTGGACAAAGAAGGTAAAGCATCCTTCAGAGTTCACACAGGTTGGTGCAAACATCGATGTTGTTGTTCTCGAGATAGACAAGGAGAACCGTCGTCTCAGCCTTGGACACAAGCAGCTTGAGGAGAATCCTTGGGACAAGTACGAGGAGATCTATACTCCTGGTTCAATTCACACAGGCAAGATTACTGAAATGATGGACAAGGGCGCTGTTATCACTCTGAACGAGGGTGGTGAGGGCTTCGCTACTCCTAAGCACCTCGTTAAGGAGGATGGCACACAGGCACAGCTTGGTGAGGAGCTCGAGTTCAAGGTAATCGAGTTTGTTAAGGAGACAAAGCGTATCATCCTTTCTCACAGCCGCACATTCGAGGCTGGCAAGGAAGAGAAGCCAGTTCGCAAGCACCCTGTTAAGAAGGAGGCTGCTCCTGCTATCAACAATGTAGCTGCTACAACAACTCTTGGCGACCTTGATACTCTCGCAGCATTGAAGGCTAAGATGGAGAAGGGCGAGTAATTAAATCGCACTAATTCATAACATATAATAAAAAAAGGATGCAAGTATCTTTTGATATTTGCATCCTTTTTTTTATTATTTTTATTGACAAGGCTTATATACCGAGAGACGTTCTCTTATTTTGGCTGCCCTATCGGCAGAAAGCGGCGGTACACCATCAAGTTGGTATTGCAGTCCAAGCTTCTCGTACTTGTATTCTCCAAGTGTGTGATAAGGCAGAATCTCCATTCTCTCTACACAATCATACTGTGCTGCATGCTTGCCCAATCGGTCAAGCCACTCATCATTATCGGTAACACCAGGTACAACAACGTGGCGTATCCATGTTGGAATATGGCGTTGCTCAAGAATATCAAGAAACTTAAGGTTGTTTGTTTGACTAACACCAGTAAGTCGAGGATATAACTCTGGGTCCATAGTCTTTATATCAAGAAGCACCAGGTCGGTGTTGTCAAGCACCTTTTGTATGCGCTCTGATATATATGCACCACTTGTATCAAGAGCCGTATGCAATCCCTCTTCGTGACAAAGGCGAAAGAATTCTGCCACAAAATCGGCTTGCATCAAAGGTTCGCCACCCGAAACAGTAACCCCACCGCTCTTTATAAACGAACGATAACGCACAACCTCGTCACGCAATTGTTGCGGCGTAAATTCGTACTGGCATTTGGCATTGGCGTCCCATGTATCTGGGTTATGACAAAATAGGCATCGCAAAGGACAACCTTGCATAAACACCACAAAACGGACACCCGGACCGTCAACTGTACCGAACGACTCAAAAGAATGTATACGTCCAATCATCTGTTTTTGCACAAAGTTAGCTACAAAAACAACAATATGCAAGTGTTTGCACGCTTTCTTGATTTTTATTTTGTAAATTTGCATAAACAATAATAGATATATGAGCAACTTTCATTCCAACCGTCTAAATGACGACAACGACTATAGGCGTGAAGAACTAATACGCAAGATAGAATATGCTGTAGAACGCATGACTCTTAAGGAGCTTGAGGCATTGTCGTACGACATGTTTACGAAAGGCTATATAGAAGAATGCTAAATAAACTATTAGAAAATTAAGTTATAAACAAAATACCAACCTAAAATTTCACAAATGGCAACAGTAGACGATAAGAAGATTATCTTCTCGATGGTGGGTGTGTCGAAAATAATCCCACAAAACCGTAAACAGATATTAAAGGATATTTATCTGTCCTTCTTCTATGGCGCAAAGATTGGTATCATCGGATTGAATGGTGCCGGTAAGTCGACATTGATGAAAATAATAGCCGGAATAGAACAACCAACTCAAGGCGAGGTTGTTTGGAGTCCTGGCTACAGTGTAGGCTATCTGCCTCAGGACCCTCCTCTTGACGAGTCGAAGACAGTTAAGGAGAATGTAATGGAAGGCGTTCAACAGGCATACGACGCCCTGAAGGAATACGAAGAGATTAATGAGAAGTTCGGTCTTGAGGAGTATTATGGCGACCCCGACAAGATGGACAAACTAATGCAGCGTCAATCGGAAGTGCAGGATATCATAGATGCAACCGACGCTTGGAATATGGATTCTAAGCTCGACCGTGCAATGGCAGCATTGCGTTGTCCTAATGGCGATCTGCCTGTTACACATCTATCTGGTGGCGAGCGTCGCCGTGTAGCTTTGTGTCGTCTATTGCTTCAAAAGCCTGATGTATTACTTCTTGACGAGCCTACCAACCACCTTGATGCCGAGAGTATAGACTGGTTGGAGCAGCACCTTCAGCAATACGAAGGCACAGTAATAGCAGTAACACACGACCGCTACTTCCTTGACGATGTGAGCGAATGGATATTGGAGCTTGACCGTGGCGAGGGAATTCCTTGGCATGGCAACTATTCTTCTTGGCTTGAGCAGAAGACCACACGTATGATGCAGGAAGAAAAGCAGGCATCTAAGCGCCGCAAGGCTCTTGAGCGCGAGCTTGAATGGGCACACATGGCTCCTAAGGCACGCCAGGCAAAGGGTAAGGCACGTCTTAACGCATATGAGCAGATGCTTGGTCAGGAACAGAAGGAACGTGAGGAGAAGCTTGAGATATTCATCCCTAACGGTCCGCGTCTTGGCAATAAGGTTATTGAGGCACAGCATGTAAAGAAGGCATTTGGCGACAAAGTGCTCTTCAACGACCTCAACTTTATGCTTCCTCCTAACGGCATTGTAGGTGTTATAGGTCCTAACGGTGCAGGCAAGACTACCCTATTCCGCATGATTATGGGTCTTGAACAAGCTGACGGTGGAACATTCGAGGTTGGCGAGACCGTGAAGCTTGCATACGTAGACCAGCAGCATAAGGATATCGACCCAAAGAAGTCGGTTTACGAGACAATATCTCAGGGTAATGAGACAATACGTATGGGCGGACGCGATGTAAATGCACGTGCTTACATCTCTCGTTTCAACTTTGCCGGTACCGATCAGTCAAAACTCTGCGAGACTCTTTCTGGTGGTGAGCGCAACCGTTTGCAATTGGCTCTTGCCCTTAAACAAGAAGGCAATGTATTGTTGCTCGACGAGCCTACTAACGACATCGATGTAAACACATTGCGAGCATTAGAGGAAGGTCTTGAAGGATTTGCAGGTTGTGCTGTAGTTATCAGCCACGACCGTTGGTTCCTCGACCGTATCTGTACCCATATCCTCGCATTCGAGGGCAATGGCGAAGTATTCTTCTTTGAGGGCAGCTATTCCGACTACGAAATAAACAAGGCACGCCGCCTTGGCAATGAGGAGATAAAGAAGGGACGCTATCGCAAACTGATGGACGACTAAAAATTGATATATTATTGAGTCCACTTTTTTAGTGGGCTCAATAATTAATATACCAGTTTAGACTTAATGCTTATAAAATCCTTGATTTGCGGAAGAAGTTGTTGCGCCTTTTCTACCCCTGCCTCATATACCCTCAATATTTTATCCTCTTTCATACTAAGCCTACCTATATCAAGTTTTTCGTCAGGACAGATCAAAAAAGTATCACCCTTTTTAAGTTCTGAGTGTATATAATCCAACTCATTATTGTACATTACATGCCGTCTTGCCATTAGTTCCGCCACCATTGGATAGCGGTTTAGGAGCAACTTCATAATAAGACCAACATGGGCTTTTTTCTTTCTAAAGTCGGCTGGTTGTGTTAGAATAACAATATTTTTCTTGAAACCTTTTTCTTGAATAAATTTTAGAGGAATACTATCTGTTATACCACCATCAAGATAATATCTTCCGTCAATCTCAACTGGTTTGGCAAAAACTGGCATCGATGCAGATGCTTGCATCCATCTCATTCCTATCCCATTAGCATCATCTATCTCATGATACACTGAGCATCCACGTTCTATGTCTGTACATACAGCATAAAATTTCATTGGGTTCTTTTTGAATTCATTGAAATCAAACGGGTCTAACATATAAGGAAGCAAATGATAAGAAAATCGCTCGTTTACATAGTTACCTGTTTTAATAAGCGATTTCCAACTCATATACTCTATATTATCCTTATATCTTAAGTTATATCTAAGGGCTCTGCTAGGCTGATTTGACTTATAGTTGCAACCAAACAACACACCCGCAGACACACCTACTACAGCATCAAATCTAATGCCGTTTTTCATAAATACATCCAATATACCATTCGTGAACATTCCCCTTAGACCTCCTCCTTCAAGAACGAGGCCTACTGAAGATAGTGATGTATTGGGAGTAATCGTTTCCGTATTCATTGTATCAATAATATTTGTAATTAGTTTACAACAGCTGTGCTTTCAATCCAAGTGAGAGTCCAAAGACATCCCAAAAATCAGCCTTTCCATTTATGCTAAAATTCATTATACCTATATCATTAAGTAACAGTTCAGAATTATCTTTACATATAGTAGGAGGGTATGGCATCCTTGCCATACCCACTAAATCGGCTGAACAATCATGGCAGAGTGGGTATGGCAGGGATGCCATACCCTCCTACAGATTGCCGCTCATATATAAAGATAATTATGAACACATACTTAATAGTATCCTTTAGGTGTTATGGTGAAAATATAATACTGCCGTTTTGCAGCATTGCCTATCTGATAATATATCAGTCCGTTATCATAGAAATCGTGTTGTTCGGTATGATGTCCATGCCCATATAGGCAGAAAAGAGGTTGCGGAAAGTTCATGATATAATAGTTGAATACCTTTGCCACATTGTTGTTGAACTGCTCTGAGTAAGGAGCAGCGTGCATACACACAATAGTTCTATCGAATTCGCTTCCACGCGAAGTAATCTCATGTTCCATAAAGTCAAAATTGGGCACAGGACGTGAATAATCATACTCTATGGCATTGGTATTGAGGCACAAAAACTTAATGCGCCCAGCAATAAAGCTAAAATCAGGATTGCCAAAAATATGCTCGTATGCAGAATTGCCAGTTCCAAGACAATCATGATTGCCAAGCAGTACAACATACGGTTTATTGAGATGTGCAATATTATCGCGAGCCCACTCGTATTCACGAGTTGTGCCACAGTCCGTAACGTCACCTCCATGTACTACAAAATCTATCGTGTCGCGACGGTTTATATCTCTGATTATATCATTTAAATCGTTATAATGTTTATGAGAATCGCTGATAAAAGCAAGGCGAATAGTGTCTTTATTAAACGTAGCCTTTTCGATAAGAGCTATTCGTTTGGCATTTATATTTTTTTCGCCACGAATATTAACATCGTATGGATGCACGTCGAATACAGTGTCGCATCCAATAAAAGCTAAGCAACAACAAACCATACTAAAACAATTCAATAAATGACGGTTAATAGAAAGCATAAGTATTATATTTAAATAATGAAATAATAAAACCCACCAACCTTTCAATCGGTAAAACCAAAATAAGGTTGGTGGGGCGCAAAAACTAATATATAGAGAAGGTATGAATAATTGCTCCAGATTCGTGTCTCACGAACCTTAAGTTTCAAAAAGTCACTAACCTTGATAAATTCTTATGCGTGCCTCTGCAGATGAAAGTCTTTTGATAATGGCTTTAAGACGTAGACCATACATTAAGCAAGCTAATGTAGAATACACTAATACTTGACACCACAATCCTATGTATTCGTGTTGAACATCTGCAATGGAGGCTCCCGTGCCCATAATTCTTAAATATCCGTTCATTCCGAAAGTTGATGGGAACAACCACGATACATATTTCCAGAATGTAGGAATCTCAGACCCTGGCCAAGAGATGCCCGACATGAAGAGTAATGGCACGGAGAGGAAGACGAACAGCATGATGCAGTCCTCTCTTCTATACACTAATACCGACAGCACCATAGCCATAAAGATACATGCCAATATATATGGTATGATGAACTGAAGAAACACCCAATAGTCGCTGAGATCAGGCAAACAGAACCACTTGGTTACTGCTCCATACATATATATAGCCATAAGCAGATATAGGACAAAATAGAAAATTGCCTTACCCATAACGATGTCGAATGGTCGTCGGTACCACTTGCGTTTAGGCAGCATATGAGCAAGACATTTCTCACGTTGGTTTCCCATCGACATACCAATGCCAAGAAACAGCGTTTGCTGAATGATGAGCATCAATACTGGAGGAATGAGGAATGCGGCAAAGCCACTTTGCGGATTGTACAGGCTTACATAGCTGTATTCTATAGGCATACGAGATATCTCCTCTGCCTCACGCGTTGAAGGATGCAGATGCTGTTCTACCTTTATATCACGATTCATATCGAGCGACACATTATTGGCTGCAAGGAGAAGGGCTTTGTAATACAGCAGAGAACTCATGCTGCAATAAAGCCCCACAGTGGTCTGCTCGCCTCGCCAAATGTCAACATTGAATGTCTTCGGGATACGCAACACTCCATATATTTTGCTTTCCTTCAGCAGTTGTTGGGTTTCCTCCACACTGTTGCAGTGGGCTACTAATTTTGCGTCAGGAGTGGCATCCATCTTACGTATAAACTCACGGCTCTTCGCACTGTTACAGTCGTCGATCACTGCAAACGGGACATCACGTACCACCTCATTGGTATAAACATAAGAATATAACAATGGGTAGCACAATGGTACGAATATGATGAAAATCAGAATGCCCTTGTCGCGCATGATTTCCCTCATTTCAGTCATCCATATTTGTATTATGTTTATGAGCGATCTTTTCATTATGGTATATATTTATGATGTAAGAACAAACTGCGATAGTGGCGAAGAGTGAGCAATGGCAACAGCACAAATATCACCATCGCAAGCAGGCTTTGCCATACGTAGACTATACTATAGCCATTGAGAGCCTGATTGACATATAGCAGATAGTAGTGGCGCAGTGGGAAGAGTACCGACAACTTTTGCAGTATGCCGTCCATAGCTGTCACCGGGAAAGTGAATCCAGCCAACGAAAACGACAATATTCCCCATAGTGAGCATAGGCACATCGATAAACGCATTTGTCCGCTAACGCCAAAAAGGAATGTGGCAAGTCCTTGTGCGCCCAACACGGTGAGCATACCGATTAGTATCATCGGAAGTAGACCACTATTGCAGGGATACTGCAGGTATCGATAGAAATATACTGCGTATAGGATGGCAATAAGCCAAAACACTAAGGTTTGAGGCAACAGTTTTCCTACGATGGCGGTGAGTGGCGAATTGCCAGAAATGCGATATAGTGTTAATTGTGTATTACGTTTCCACTCTATGCCTATAGTGTAAGCAGTCGAAAGCATCACCAAGAGAATGAAGATGCCAGGGATGAGCATATTATTAAGATACACCGCATAGTCAAGGTATGGATTGTTAAGAGGGTGCGTTTCTATTTTTATAGGTTGAATCACCCCCATTGCCTGACGTTCGTTCATACCATGCGCATACAGCGATTCGCGGGTCAAGGCAAGTCCTGCCAATTCTGAAGCATAACGCATGTCTCGCATCAACAGATTGCCCGGCACATAATAACATTCATTGGTATAGAACGATATGCGTGGTTGACGGTTTGCTAATGCTTTTGCTGTAGTGTTCTTCGGCAAATAGAAGAATCCATATATCTCGCCACGCTGCATTGCCTTTCTTGCCTCGCTGAATGTGGAATAATGACGCACAAGCTTCACCTCCTCCATCGACCCGAGTATTCGGGTGATGGTGTGGGTGATGTGAGTGTTGTCCTCGTCGACCATTGCCGCTGGCAATTTGGTAGGCAAACCTTTACTCATAAGAGATGTAAGGAAGACAAGGCAAAACAGCGGTGCTATAATCATGCAGAAGAGAAAGAGCGGGCGATGCGAATACATCTTCAATTCTCTCTTGCCTATCATAGCGAGCCTTCTGAAAGTCTTGCTTATATTGTTCATGATGCTGTTGTTTATTTACCGTTATTCTTGTTGGCTTCCCCATTTGCCGAGGATGACTTTTTTAGTACAGCCGACATTCCCGACAATATACCATTGACAGGCTGCAAGGGATGTGCCTGCACTTCAAATGTCTTAAGGTCAAGGTCGTCAAGTGCCTTAGTGGCTTTCCATACTGCAAACGAACCAACATCCTTCATCAATGTGATGCGCACAGGAATTGTTTTGTCTACGGCAGGAACATAAACCTCTGCCTGTGTTCCAATGGAATAGCCTTTAAGTTTATCCTCACGTATATTGAATGTAAACCACACTTCGCTTACTACCGACACGTTCATGATAGGAGCGCCTGTGCCAACCAACTCGCCTATCTCTGGAAATATCTCGGTTACTTGTCCGTCGGCTATAGCAGTCAGTACCGTCTCTTTGATATAAGAATTAACTTCTGCAATAGCTCCCTTGGCACGTTCAGCTTGAGCTTGAGCCATGCTCTTGTCTTCTTTTCTTGCTCCGTTTACAGCCATATCATATTTTGCCTTGGCTGCTTTCTCTGTAGCAATGGCAGCATCATACTGTGCCTTTGCCTCGTCACGCTTCTGTTCTGCCATAACTCCAGTGTCAAATAGACGCTGCACACGGTTATAAGTCTTTCCTGTAACATCAACCGCAGCTTTAGCCTTCTGCCACATTTCGTATGCAGCCTGAATATCCTCATGGCGTGCTCCATTATAGGCTTTCTCTTCTATTGCCTTGGCTGCATTATATGCAGCATTGGCTTGTGTCAGCTTGGCTTCCACATCAGGTGCCTCAAGTATAACAAGAGTGTCACCCTTATGAACAAAGTCGCCTTCCTTTACTCTTATCTCCAACACACGCGACGGCACTTTGGAAGAGAGACGATAGTCGGTGGTCTCTGCCTGACCTTCGAGTGTTTCTTCCTTACTCGTGCGGAATAGTCCGAAAGTGATGACTATTATTATCACGGCAATGAGAACAAATGCTATTGCCAATATACTGGTAAATATTCTATTTCTTTTCATTTGTATGTATTTACTGATTAAACAATTATTATATATGTGTATTGATTGTGCCAATAGCTTTTTTAAGATATAGATTGGCAAGACGCACGTCCACTTGGGCATTAACCCACTCCGACTTAGCCTTCAACCATGCAGTCTGTGCTTCCATTACATTGCTCAGCGTGATGACACCCTCTTTCATTCCATGATTGGCATAACGCAGGTTTTCTTCTGCTTCGTCAACGCTTCTCAATGTAGTTTGGTATCGTTCCTGGCTTTCCTGCAATTTCTGTCGGCATTGGTTTACTTGCAACTCAATCTTTTCTTTCACCTCTTCTGTTTCATATCTATGCATACAAGCCTCAGCCTTTGCTGCCTTAACTTTGTACGAGCGGTCGCCCCATGTCAATATTGGAACATTAAGCGTGATGCCTACATTCCACAAGCCTTTCATCTTGCGCTCAAAGCTGTTGAACACAGAAGGATTGCTGGCAAGATAGCCTCCCATCAAGGCTACCTTAGGCAAATATTCGGCACGTGCCAATTTTATCTTCTCGTCGTAGATTTTGTTCTGAAGTTCAAGGGCTTGCAATTCCTTACGGTTTCCTTCAGCCTGTTGCACCATGTAGTCGGCAGATTGGTTTGACATATCCACATTATCGTCAAAATCTGCTATTGAGGTTTTGTTGTCCATATTGTCTTCTACATCAATAGGCTCGTCCATATCAAGGCCACATATTCGGCAGAGGTTCATACGCGAGAGTTCAATACCATTATTCACTTGAATAAGTGTTACGCCAGCCTCGTTTACCTTCACCTTCACGCTCAATAAGTCGGCTTTGGTAGCCATACCTTCTTTCACGAGTTGCTCTACATCGCTTTCCAACTTTTCAACCAATGTCTTATATCCTTCGGCAAGTTTCTTCTTACTGTGTAGAGCCACTAAGTTCCAGTAGGCTTCGTCCACATCCACAATGATATCCTGCAACGTCTTGTCATAAATTGTCCCAGAAGCCTGTTCGGCATATTCAGTTATCTTATTATATGCTCGTATCTTGCCTCCCATATATATTGGTTGGGTAAGTGTTACAGCCACAATACCTGCATTGCGTGTGTCTGTATGCAATGCATCCACAAGGCCTTGACCTGCCGAGTTAAGTTGAGAACTCATTGGAGCAAGATCAGGAACCATAGCCGAAAGACCAGTACCTATATTAGAAAGAGTGTGCTTTTGCTCGTCACTCAGCAGCGACATCTCACGGCTTGTATACATATAAGCGCCAGTGGCTGATACCTTTGGCAAATAGTTGGTTTTGGCAGATTTGTGAGTGTAACTGGCAGCCACTTTCTTTTGTTCTGCCATAAGTAATGATTTGTTGTTGCTTACAGCTCGAGCCCTTAGGGAGTCGAGCGGCCAATAGTTGCCCACCGCATGTGCATTGGCTAAGGCAAGCGACATCAATCCTAGTATTAATACCTTTTTCTTCATTTTTTATCTTACTTTCAATAATTGATGCGACAAATTTACTACCTTTAGAACACTATTAAATGTTCTAATTGGTATATTAAAGAGCCTTTCATAGAACATATTCCATAAAAGAACAACAATATTACCGAATAAGCCACCAAATACGACACATTATTACTAAATTTGCCATCAAATAAAAATATCCAATATGGAAAATAGCAAAAGAATAGATACCACAGACATCAAGCAGTTGGCAAACAGCGAGTTTGTTGACTATGCAGACGATGATGTAGTGATAGTAGATGATTTACGCAATTTTTCTAAGTTGCAAACAATAAAAGTTGACTTCTTGCTTATTATTGTTGTAAAATCAGGACGTGTGGCAATGAGAACCAACAAGGAAGAAAACACCGCATCTTGCAACGACATTATCATTTGCCAACCTAATACAATAATGAACGATTGTTTATTCAGCATCGACTTCACAGCCAAAGCTGTATGTATTTCTGCACAGACAGCACGTAAAATGCTACATATAAATGAAGTAATAGATCTGTCTTTCTACTTAAAGAACAAGCCTATAATACACATTGACGAGTCGACAATGGAAACATTCGAGAAGTATCATACCTTATTATCCGAACTATTGACAAAAGAGTCGACTATATACAAGAAACAAATTGTAGGAAGTCTTGTTAGTTCGTTTTTGTTTTGCTTGCTAAACATCATCGAGTCTGTCAACCCTCAAAGAATAGCTATACACATGTCAAGGGGGAGTCTGTTGTTTAAACAATTTGTAGAATTGCTTACATCAATGGAGGTAAAACCAAGAAATGTGGATTTCTACAGCAAAAAACTATGTATAACTGGCAAATACTTATCAAACATCTGCAAAAACAATAGCGGCAAGACTGCATACGAATGGATTACGGAATATGTAACAGAGGACATACACCGCCTTTTATCCCATTCGGACATGAGTGTTAAGGAAATATCCAACTATCTTGAATTCCCTAACATATCGTTCTTCGGCAAATTCGTGAAAGCGCACCTTGGCTGTTCGCCCACAGAATTTAGAAAAAAGAAAGGAATACAAGAAAACGTTGACCAATAAGGCTTCTATATAAAAAAGCACATCCAATATGCCTAACAAGACAATGCTGAATGTGCTTTTTAATTTATCTGATTTGAGAGTATTACATACCCTGATTGATTGTACGCGACAATACGTCAAGCTGCTGTTCGCGTGTAAGCTTAACGAAGTTCACGGCATAACCGCTGACACGGATAGTGAGCTGCGGATACTTCTCTGGATGCTCCATAGCATCAAGAAGCAGATTACGGTCGAACACGTTGACATTGATATGCTGTCCACCAGTAGGTGTAAAGTAGCCATCAAGCAACGACACGAGGTTGGCCGACTGCATATCCTTAGTCTTACCAAGAGCCGAAGGAGCTATAGCGAATGTGTAAGATATACCATCACGTGAGTGCTGGAACGGAAGCTTGGCAACCGAAGCAAGTGCAGCAACAGCACCCTTAACGTCGCGTGCATTCATAGGATTGGCACCTGGAGCAAACGGAACACCTTTCTCACGACCGTCAGGTGTAGCACCTGTATTACGACCATACACTACGTTAGAAGTGATGGTAAGCAAGCTCTGTGTAGGAACAGCATCACGATAGGTACGATGCTGACGCAGATACTCCATAAACTTCTCTGTAATATCTACAGCAATAGCGTCTGTCTCGTCGCAGTTGTTGCCAAATGGAGTATATTCGCCCTCCTCTATCTTATAATCAACTGCCAATCCCGACTCATCACGAACGATGCGAATCTTGCAATGCTGCATAGCTGCAATAGAGTCGGCTACGATAGACAAGCCTGCAATACCAGTTGCACGTGTACGTTCCACATCACCATCATGCAATGACATCTCGAATGCCTCGTAGTCATACTTGTCGTGCATGTAGTGGATAATCTTCAGAGCGTTGACATAAGTCTTGGCAAGCCAGCGCATCATCTGCTCAAACTTAGGCATAAACTCCTCATAGCTGAGGTAGTCGCCTGTGATAGGAGCAAAGCGAGGACCAATCTGCTCGCCCGACATCTCGTCACGTCCGCCGTTGATAGCATAAAGCATACACTTTGCAAGGTTGGCACGGGCACCAAAGAACTGCATCTGCTTGCCAATCTTCATTGGTGAAACACAGCATGCAATACCATAGTCGTCGCCAAGGTCGGCACGCATAAGGTCATCGTTCTCGTACTGAATAGCGCTGGTATCGATGCTCACCTTTGCACAATACTTCTTCCACGACTCAGGCAAACGCTCGCTCCAAAGCACAGTAAGGTTTGGCTCAGGAGAAGGGCCCATGTTGTAGAGAGTATGGAGGAAACGATAATCGGTCTTTGTTACCATTGAACGGCCATCGATACCCATACCACCAATAGATGCAGTAGCCCATATTGGGTCGCCAGAGAAGAGGTCGTTGTACTCAGGAGTGCGGAGGAAGCGTACAATACGCAACTTCATAATCATCTGGTCGATAAGTTCCTGTGCCTCCTGTTCTGTAAGAGTGCCATTCTTCAAATCACGCTGAATATATACATCAAGGAATGCACAAACACGGCCAAGCGACATAGCTGCACCATCCTGATCCTTTACAGCTCCAAGATAGCCAAAGTATGTCCACTGTACAGCCTCGCGAGCATTTGTAGCCGGACGTGTTACATCAAATCCGTAAGCAGCACACATGCGCTCAAATTGCTTAAGAGCCTGTATCTGCTCTGATATTTCCTCGCGATGACGTACAATCTCCTCGGTAAATTCCTGAATATCGATACGCTTGAAGTAACGCTTCTTCTCCTCTATAAGGTTGGCTGTACCATAAAGAGCAATACGACGATAGTCGCCGATAATACGGCCACGTCCGTATGCGTCGGGCAGACCTGTAATGATATGAGCATGACGTGCAGCCTTTATGTCGTCGTTATAAGCAGAGAACACACCCTCGTTGTGGGTCTTGCGATACTTAGTAAAGATAGTCTTTGTAGCAGGGTCAAGCTCGTAGCCATACGACTTCAAAGCCTTCTCTACCATACGTATACCACCCTTCGGGAATATGCCACGCTTCAATGGCTCATCGGTCTGCAAACCTACAATAACCTCACTATCCTTGTCTATATATCCAGCTCCATAAGTATCGATGCTCTGAGGCATCTTAGTCTCGGCATCATATACACCCTTCTCGCGCTCCACCTCAAACATCTTCGATAGAACATCCCAGAGATGAAGAGTACGCTCGGTAGGACCTACGAGAAAGCTCTCGTCGCCATCGTATGCCTCATAGTTAGCCTGAATAAAATCACGCACATCGATTTCGCGTTTCCAATTAGAACCTTTGAAATCGTTTTGCAAATTTTGAAGAATCATAAAATTTGTGGTTTTAAATATATTAATATTAGTGTGTAATCATTTGCAAAGATACTCTTATTTCTCTACTTACGCAAGAAAACCTAACACTATAGCATAAAAATCATCATTTGTTTGTAGTGGTTAAGAGCGTAGAAGCCGTTTTCTAATTATTTTTTTGTAATTTTGTACACATTATTTAATTATGCGTATTTTTAAACATATTATATTTAGAATAGTACAATATATATGAACATAACAAAATCAGAATTTACAATATCATCAGCTACGGTGAGCCAATGCCCTAAGGACACCAAGCCCGAGTTTGCATTCATCGGCCGCTCAAATGTTGGCAAGTCGAGCCTCATCAATATGTTGTGCAACCACAAAGGTCTGGCAAAAACATCTGCGACACCTGGCAAGACTTTGCTTATAAACCATTTCATCATTAATAATGACTGGTATCTTGTAGACCTTCCTGGTTACGGATTTGCCAAACGCTCGAAGACTGTGCAGAAGAAGCTCGACCAGATGATTACGTCGTATATATTGCAACGCAAGCAGCTTGTCAACACATTTGTGCTGATAGACATACGACACGACCCGATGAAGATAGACACCGACTTCATCAACTGGTTAGGCGAAAGCCAAGTTCCTTTCTCTATAATATTCACTAAAGCCGACAAACTTGGCCCCGTACGCGCAAAGCAGAATGCCGCCAAATGGATGAACTCGCTTAAGGAACAATGGGAGGAACTGCCGCCCTACTTCATCACAAGCTCGGAGAAAAAGACTGGCCGAGACGAGGTGCTCGACTATATTGAAAACATTCTGAAGGACATAGAACAGGAATAAAATATGACTCCATTACTCGACGTACAAAACGTCTCTAAACGTTTCGGCGCGCATGTCTTGTTTGAGGACATCTCTTTCTCTATAGGCGAAGGCCAACACGTCGGACTTATAGCAAAGAACGGAACGGGCAAGTCTACCCTACTATCGCTGCTCTCTGGCAAAGAGAGTGTAGATAGTGGCAGCATTATCTTCCGACGTGATATTAAGGTTGGATTCCTTGAGCAACAGCCTAAGTTCGATCCTGAGGAATCGGTACTTGACGCTTGTTTCAATCACAACGGCGATCCGGATAAAGTGCTTAAGGCCAAGCAAGTGCTTACACAGCTGCGCATAACCGACTTAAGTCAGCCTATAGGACAACTTAGTGGCGGACAACAGAAGCGTGTAGCATTGGCTAATGTGCTGATTACCGAACCTGACTTGCTTATCCTTGACGAGCCTACCAACCATCTTGACCTACAGATGATTGAATGGCTTGAGGGTTATCTGTCTCGTGGCAACAAGACATTGCTTATGGTAACGCACGACCGTTACTTCCTTGACCGCGTATGCAACATTATTCTCGAACTTGACAACCACTCCATATATACCTATCACGGCAACTTCCGCTATTATATGGAGAAACGCCAAGAGCGTATTGACGCTACACGTGCCGAGATTGCGCGTGCCAACAATCTGTATAGACGAGAGCTTGAATGGATGCGCCGCCAACCGCAAGCACGCGGGCACAAAGCTCGTTACAGAGAAGAGGCTTTCTACGACCTTGAGAACAAGGCAAGACAGCGCATAGAGGAAAGACAGATGCGACTGAAGTCGAAGAACGTGTACATAGGCTCCAAGATATTCGAATGCCAATATGTGTCTAAAGCCTTCGACGAGAAAGTTATCCTAAAGGACTTCTACTACAACTTCCAACGCTTTGAGAAGATGGGAATTGTAGGCAACAACGGCACGGGAAAGTCTACCTTCATCAAGATGTTGCTTGGAGAGGTGCAACCAGACAGCGGACGATTCGACATCGGAGAAACTGTACGCTTTGGATATTTCTCGCAAGACGGAATGAAGTTTAACGAGCAACAGCGCGTGATAGACGTGATATCCGACATTGCCGAATACATCGACTACGGAGGAGGACAGCATATCACAGCTGGTCAATTGTTGCAGCACTTCCTGTTTACACCCGAACAACAGTACGACTATGTGTACAAACTGTCGGGAGGCGAACAGCGAAAGCTATACCTTTGCACAGTTTTGATGCGCAATCCTAACTTCCTTGTGCTTGACGAGCCTACCAACGATCTCGACATACAGACACTTGAGGTGCTGGAAGAGTATCTGCAAGACTATCCTGGATGCGTTATTATCGTGTCGCACGACCGTTTCTTCATGGACAAGATTGTAGACCATCTGCTTGTGTTCAATGGCGAGGGCGTGATAAAAGACTTCCCTGGCAACTATACACAATATAGAGAGTGGGAGTCGCTTAAGCCAAAGGAAACCCAGAACGACAAGAAGCTGGTAGACACAGAAAGGAAGGAGAAACGCGAGTTTGTTGGCGAACAACGCCGAAAGAAGACGTACAAGGAGAAGTGCGAGTTTGAGCAATTGGAGAAAGACATCGCCAAACTCGAACAAGAACAAAAAGAGATAGAAGAGGCTTTGTGCAGCGGAACTCTCTCTATAGACGAGCTTACAGAAAAAAGCAAACGACTGCCCGAAATAAAGGATGCTCTCGAAGAGAAGGAAATGAGATGGCTCGAACTGTCAGAAATTGACGGATAGATATCCGGCATTTGGAGAGATGCTAAACCAATGTAATGCGCAACAGCACGCAAACTGAAGTGTCATTATATATGATGAAAAAACTTCGTTTGACAGCAAGCAAAACTTCATTTGATAGCAAGCATAGATACATTTGATAGCAAGCAAAACTTCGTTTGATAGCAAGCATAGATACATTTGATAGCAATCAAAGATCAAACAAATATGTTGTCTACATCTTATAAAGACAATCGAAACGATGCAATAATACGAGCCAAGAGCGCGGGATGCACTACTGCAACACCCCACTCTTGGCTCTTATCATGTCAAAAATCCTTAACCCTCGAAAAAACACGAATAAAAACTCTTGCGAATGAATAAAATTGTGTAAGTTTGCATACGATACTTTAAAAACAAAAATCTATGATATATGTAACCTTGCCCGATAACCGTGAAAGAAGACTAACCTTCTACCTTGCTATGGAAGAGTATATAGCACGCCACATGAAAGGCGACGAATACTTCTTCATGTGGCAAGTGACACCCACCGTTATATTCGGGCGAAACCAACTGATACAAAACGAGGTGAATCTGGAATACTGCCGACAGCACAACATCAACACGTTCAGACGCAAGAGCGGAGGCGGATGTGTGTATGCCGACATGAACAATATCATGTTCTCGTATATAACAATTGACGAAAACGTTAGCCTGACATTTGGCAAATATATAGATATGGTAGCTACGATGCTGCGCAAACTCGGTGTAGACGCTACCGCAAGCGGACGCAACGACATAATGATTGGCGACAAAAAAGTATCGGGCAATGCCTTCTATCATGTACCTGGACACAGTATTGTACACGGCACCATGCTGTACGACACAGATATGCAGAACATGGTGGGCGCTATAACTCCTTCGGACGAGAAACTTATATCTAAGGGCATAAAGAGCGTTCGCCAGCACATCACACTACTGAAAGACCATATTAGCCTCGACATTGAGCAGTTTAAGCAGTTTACCAAAGACAACCTATGCAATGGAGAGGTAATACTTGGCGAAGACGACATAAAGAAGATATCCGAGATTGAAAAAGAATATCTGACACCCAAATTCATTTATGGCAACAATCCACGCTACAACATAACACGAAGCGGACGCATCGAAGGTGTAGGAGATATTGTTGTAAACATGGAGATGAAGAACGATGTGATACACGATATTGACATCAAGGGCGACTTCTTCCTCGTGGGAGACATAGGACAACAGATAATAACGCCCCTAAGAGGTGTAAAGCTAACTGAACAAGAAGTGGCCCAAGCCTTACCCAACCAACTTGACGATGTTATTCTAAATCTGAAAAAGAACGACTTTGTTGAGCTACTGACAAAATAAATCTATAAACTCAATCTAAATATTACTACTGATATGGAGAAAAAAACATGTCTTTACGAAAAGCATGTGGCTCTTGGAGCCTTAATGCAACCTTTCGGCGGATTTATCATGCCAATCCAGTACACCAACATCACCGACGAGCACAACGCTGTACGACAGCACTGTGGTGTGTTTGACGTGTCGCACATGGGCGAAGTAACGGTTAAAGGTCCTGATGCCGAGCGCTATGTAAACCATATCTTTACCAACGACATCAAGGATGCTCCTATTGGAAAGATATTCTACGGCATGATGTGCTACGAAGATGGTGGCACCGTAGACGACTTGCTGGTATACAAAATGGGCGATAACGACTTCTTCCTCGTTATCAATGCTGCCAACATAGACAAGGATGTTGAGTGGATGAAGAGCCATCTCGATGGTTTCGACGTAGAGTTTGCCAACCGTTCTGAAGACTATGGACAGCTTGCTGTACAAGGTCCTGAGGCCGAGCAGGTTGTTGAGGAGGTTTTGGGAATTGTATGCAAAGAACTTACATTCTATACAGCCAAGTTTGCCGACGTTGAAGGCGAGACCATCATTATAAGCCGCACCGGCTATACTGGCGAAGACGGATTCGAGATTTATGCTTCTCACAAGTTTATCAATGCCAACTGGGACAAGCTGATGGAGTCGGGTCGTTGCAAACCATGCGGTCTTGGATGCCGCGACACATTACGCTTCGAGGTAGGTTTGCCTTTGTATGGCGACGAATTGTCTAAGGACATCACACCTGTTATGGCTGGATTGAGCATGTTCTGCAAACTCGACAAGCCTGAGTTTATAGGCAAGGAGGCACTTGCAGAGCAGAAAGCCAACGGTCCAGAAAAGAAGCTTGTGGGCATTGAGCTACAAGACCGTGCCATTCCTCGTCATGGCTACAAGATTTTAGCCGAAGGCAAGGAGATTGGCGAAGTTACAACTGGATATCATACAATATCTACAGACAAGTCGGTTTGTATGGCTCTTATCGACGCAAAATACGGAAAACTGGGTACAGAACTTGAGATACAAATTAGAAAAAAGACATTCCCTGGCATTGTCGTAAAGAAACGTTTCTACGACAAACACTACAAGAAATAACAAAAACAAAGAATTAAATAATTAACAACTAAATAATTAATCACTACTAAATTAAACACTATGGCAAAAGTAATTGAAGGACTCTACTACTCTGAGTCACACGAATATGTAAAGGTTGAAGGCGATTTCGCTTACGTTGGTATTACAGACTATGCTCAGCACGCACTTGGCAATGTTGTATATGTTGACATGCCTGAGGTTGACGACGAAGTAGAGGCTGGCGAGGATTTCGGTGCTGTTGAAAGCGTTAAGGCTGCAAGCGACCTTATCTCTCCTGTATCTGGTACTGTTGTTGAGATAAACGAGGCTCTTGAGGATAAGCCTGAGCTTATCAACGAGGACGCATTCGAAAACTGGATTATGAAGGTGGAGATGTCTGACAAGGGCGAACTTGACAACCTTATGGACGCTGCCGCTTATGAGGGTATCTGCAAGGAATAAGCAGATATCCAATATCAAAAACTTTAAAACCTTTACTATGAACTTTAAATATTTCCCTCATACCGAGGATGAAATAAAACAGATGTTAGCTCAAGCAGGAATGGAGTCGCTTGACGATCTCTATTCTGATGTGCCTGAGTGCATCCGTTTTCGAGGCAAATACGACTTGCCAGACCCTAAAAGCGAGTCGGAAATAAGAACTTTCTTCGAACAACTCGGCAATAAGAATCTTCGACTTACTGTATTTGCCGGTGCCGGTTGCTACGACCATTACACACCGGCGGCAGTACCTAACATTCTGTCACGCTCCGAATTCCTTACAAGCTACACTCCGTATCAGGCAGAGATATCACAAGGAACTCTGCACTATATCTTTGAATACCAGAGCATGATGGCCGAGCTTACCGGCATGGATGTATCTAACGCTTCTATGTACGACGGCTCTACTGCAACTGCCGAGGCTGCCATTATGACTATGGCAGCTACCAAGAAGACAGATACTGTGCTTGTATCCGAGACGGTAGACCCTAAGGTGCTGAACGTTGTAAAGACATACGCCCACTTCCACGGATTCAACATCGAACTGATTAAAGCCAATGAAGGCACAACCGACAAGGCAAGTATGGACGAGCGTCTTGAGCGTGGCGGCATAGCTGGAGTTATTGTACAACAGCCTAACTATTATGGCATTGTAGAAGACTACTCGGGCTTTGCCGACTCTTGTCATGCAAACAAGGCTCTGTTTGTCATTAATAGTGTGGCTGCCGACCTCGCCATGTTGAAGACTCCAGGCGAATGGGATGCAGATATAGCTGTAGGCGACGGACAATCGCTCGGCATTCCTATGTCGTTCGGAGGTCCTTCTGTTGGCTATATGTGCTGTAAGGAAAAGCTTATGCGCAAGATGCCGGGTCGTATTGTAGGCAAGACTGTTGACAATAGAGGCCAACGTGTATTTGTGCTTACCCTTCAAGCGCGCGAGCAACATATTCGTCGCCAAAAGGCAACATCAAATATTTGCTCTAACGAGTCACTCATGGCTCTCTTTGTAACAATATACATGTCTGTTATGGGCAAGGAGGGATTGAAGGAGGCCGCACAGATGTCGTACGACGGCGCACACTATCTGCACGACGAACTGATGGCTACTGGCAAATTCGAGGAAAAGTACAACAAGCCTTTCTTCAACGAGTTCTGCCTCACATACAAGGGCGATACAGATGCATTGCAAAAGCAATTCATTGCCAACGGCATAATGGGCGGCATTAAAGTAGACGCAAATACCATTATGTTTGCTGTTACAGAGAAACGCACAAAGGAAGAGGTTGACAAACTAGTAAACATTGTAAAGGAGGAGACGCTATGAACAATCATCTTTATGGAAACTTGATTTTTGAATTGTCACGTCCTGGCAGACGTGGTTATTCTCTTCCACAGAATAAGTTTGGACACCACGAAGTTCCTGCCGAGATGCGTCGCAAGACTGATGCTGAATTACCTGAATGTGACGAGCTTACCGTAGTACGCCATTACACCAATCTTAGCAACAACAACTTTGGCGTAAACAATGGCTTCTATCCTTTAGGCAGTTGCACGATGAAGTACAACCCTATTATCAACGAGGAAATAGCAGCTTTGCCACAGTTTGCAGCCATTCACCCATTACAGCCAGAAGATACTTGCCAGGGAGCTTTGCAGGTATACTACGACATGCAAAAGGCTCTTTCTGCCATAACGGGCTTGGAGGAATTCACACTCAACCCATTTGCTGGTGCACACGGAGAGCTTACCGGACTTATGATTATACGCGCCTATCACCAAAGTCGTGGCGACATGAAACGTACTAAGGTTATTGTACCCGACTCGGCACATGGCACTAACCCTGCATCTGCAGCTGTATGCGGACTGGAAATAATTGAGGTAAAATCTACAGCAGAAGGTGTTGTCGATGTAAACGATTTGCGTGGACTGCTTGACGATACTGTTGCAGCCATGATGATGACCAATCCTAATACACTTGGTCTTTTTGAGCGTGAGATTCCTGAGATACAACGACTTGTACACGAATGTGGTGGTCTTATGTATTATGATGGAGCCAACCTCAACCCTATGCTTGGTGTATGCCGCCCTGGAGATATGGGCTTCGACGTTATGCACATCAATCTGCATAAGACATTCTCTACACCTCATGGCGGAGGTGGACCAGGTTCGGGACCAGTTGGCGTTCGCAAGGGCTTGGAACAATTCCTTCCTGTACCAAAGGTAGAGAAGGTAGGCGACAAATACCATATAGTAAACAAGGGCGATGGCGACATACATGTGGGTGAGTTCTTTGGCAACTTTGCCGTTATGCTTAGAGCTTACACCTATATCTTGACCCTCGGCAACGAGCACATCAAGCTTGTTGGTCCGCTTGCCACCCTAAATGCTAACTATATCAAGGAGTCGCTTAAGGACTGCTACGAATTGCCTATAGGTAGTGTATGCAAACATGAGTTTGTATTCAACGGACTAAAGGACAAGTCGACGGGTGTAACAACTATGGATGTTGCCAAGCGTCTACTCGACTATGGCTATCATGCTCCGACAATATACTTCCCGTTGCTCTTCCATGAAGCTATGATGATAGAGCCAACAGAGAACGAAAGCAAGGAGACCATAGACAGCTTTATCGACACCTTGCGCAAGATTGCCGAAGAGGCAGCAAGCAATCCGGACGTTGTAAAGACAGCACCACATAACACACCTACTGGACGTGTTGATGATGTGCTTGCCGCAAAACAACCGATATTGACTTGGAAACAAATGAAATCTATTTAATTCTTTAGAGAGGCTATGGCACATTATGCCATAGCCTCAACCCACTAATACACCTAACCCTATTACTCTACTAAGATGAACAAATCCAACTTAATCATTATAGGTTCTGGACCTGGCGGATACCGTGCCGCCGAGTATGCTGCAAAGAATGGACTTACAGTTACTGTAATTGAGGCACACGAGGCAGGCGGCACATGCCTTAACTGTGGTTGTATACCAACCAAAACACTTTGCAGAAATGCCGAGGCTATCGAGACATTAGCTAATGCCGAAACTTTCGGTATAAACGTCAATGGTTTTCAGCTAAACTTCAATAAGGTTATCGAACGCAAGCGCGAAGTGGTAGAAAAGCTGCGCAGCGGCATCGAGACCTTAATGCAAATGCCAGGCATTACATTTGTACGCGGATTCGCACATTTTACAGATGCAAAGACCATTGCTGTTGGCGACGAGACTTATACTGCCGACAACATTATCATAGCTACTGGCTCAAGCTCTAAATGTCCTCCAATCGAGGGTCTTACACTACCTGGTGTTGTAGACTCAACCCAATTGCTTGACATCGACCACATACCTGAAAATCTATGCATCATAGGTGCTGGCGTTATCGGAATGGAATTTGCGTCTATCTTCAACAGTTTCGGCAGCAAGGTTACTGTCATTGAGTTTATGAAGGAATGTCTTCCTGTTCTCGATAGTGATATTGCCAAGCGTCTGCGCCAAACTATAGGCAAGCGAGGTGTTGAGTTTACTATGCAATCGGCAGTAAAGAGCATAACCACGTCTACAACCGAAGACGGCAAACAGCAACTCGTTGTAAACTACGAGAAGAAAGGCAAGCCACAGCAGGTTAATGCCGACACCGTACTTATAGCTACCGGACGCAAACCTAATACAGATGGGCTTGGTCTTGAATTGGCTGGCATCGAACACTCGCCTAAGGGTATAGCCGTGGACAACAACTTCTGTACTAATATAAATAATGTATACGCTATAGGCGACGTAAACGGACGTTGCATGCTTGCGCATGCCGCAACATTCCAAGGAATGCATGTGGTAAACCATATACTTGGACACGAGGACAACATCAAGTTTGACATTATGCCATCGGCCATATTCACCTATCCCGAAGCTGCAAGCGTAGGAGCAAGCGAGGATATATTGAAGGCAGAAAACAAGGAGTATGTATGCAAGAAGGGATACTATAGGGCTAACGGCAAAGCTGTTGCCATGGACGAGACAGAGGGATTGATAAAACTTATGATAGACACATCTGACAACAAGATTGTCGGATGCCATGCCTTTGGTGCCCATTCTTCGGATATTATACAAGAGGTTGCCGCTTTGATGAATACAGATGTAACAACTGACGCACTTGCTAACATCATTCACACTCACCCTACTCTATCTGAAGTTTTGCACGAAATTGTTTGCTGATAATAAATTGGCACGCAATTTGTATAATATGATGTAAACATAACGTAAAATAAAATATACATCATATTATGGCACAAAAAGGTAATATTGGAGTAACTACCGAGAATATATTCCCGGTGATTAAGAAGTTTCTTTATTCAGATCATGAGATTTTCCTTCGCGAAATGGTATCCAACGCTGTTGACGCAACACAGAAGGTTAAGACACTTGCCGAACGTGGCGACTTTAAGGGCGAACTTGGCGACCTCACAGTTCACGTAAATCTTGATACTGATAAGGGAACACTTACTATCAGCGACCGCGGTATAGGTATGACAGAGGAAGAAATCAACAAGTACATCAATCAGATTGCTTTCTCTGGCGTTACCGACTTCCTCGACAAATATAAGGACAACGCAAATGCCATTATCGGTCATTTCGGTCTCGGCTTCTATTCATCATTTATGGTGAGCAAGAAGGTGGAGATTATCACACGCAGCTACAAGGAAGGATCTAAGGCTATTAAGTGGAGCTGTGACGGCAGTCCTGAGTTTGAGATTAGCGATGCCGAAAAGGCAGACCGCGGTTCTGATATCATACTATATATAGATGACGACTGCAAGGAATTCCTCGACAAGATTAAGATTCAGGAATTGCTTAACAAGTACTGCAAGTTTATGCCCGTACCTGTTGCCTTTGGCAAGAAGACCGATTGGAAAGACGGCAAGCAGGTGGAAACCGAAGAAGACAACATTATTAATAATGTAGAACCTCTTTGGACCAAGGCTCCAAGCACACTGAAGGACGAAGACTACAAAGAGTTCTATCGCACACTGTATCCTATGCAGGACGAGCCTTTGTTCTGGATTCACCTTAATGTTGACTATCCATTCAACCTTACAGGTATACTGTACTTCCCACGCATCAAGTCGAACATCGAGCTTCAGCGCAACAAGATACAGTTGTACTGCAACCAAGTGTTCGTTACCGACCAGGTAGAAGGCATTGTACCTGAGTTCCTCACGCTGCTTCATGGTGTTATCGACTCTCCAGACATTCCGCTTAATGTTAGCCGTTCTTATCTTCAGAGCGATGCCAACGTTAAGAAGATTTCAAAGTACATCACAAAGAAGGTTGCCGACCGTCTATCTGGCATCTTTAAGGAGAACCGTAAGGAATACGAGGAGAAGTGGGACGACCTTAAGATATTCATCAACTATGGCATGTTGTCGCAAGAAGACTTTTACGATCGCGCCAAGGACTTTGCCCTACTGAAGGATGTTGAAGGTAAGTACTTTACATACGACGAGTACAAGACTCTTATCAAGGACAATCAGACTGACAAGGATGGCAACCTTGTATACCTCTACGCCAACGATAAGGAAGGTGAATACAGCTATATTGAGGCTGCAAAGGCTAAGGGTTATAGCGTACTGTTGCTTGACGGACAACTTGACACTCCTATGGTGCAGATGCTTGAGACAAAGCTTGAAAAGACTCGTTTCACTCGAGTAGATGCCGACATCGTAGACCGCCTTATTGTTAAAGATGATAAGAAAGAAAGCGAACTGCCTAAGGATGAGCAGGACAATCTTTCACAGACATTCCGCTCACAGATGCCTAAACTCGACAAGACTGAGTTCTATGTAGACGTACAGGCTCTTGGCGAACAGAACTTGCCTGTAATAATAACACAGAGCGAGTATATGCGCCGTATGAAAGAGGCAAGCAAGTTCCAGGCTGGCATGGCTTTCTATGCACAGATGCCTGACGCTTACAACCTTGTGCTGAACAGCGACCATGCCCTTATCAAGAATGTACTTGAAGGCGAGAAGACTGCCTGTGCAGAGGAACTTAAGCCTATAGAAAGCGAGATAAAGGGACTTGAAGCACGTCTTGCTGCTTTGCATCAGACACAGAGCAACAAGAAACCAGAGGAGCTAACTCAGGAGGAAAAGGATGATGTAAAGAACACCGAGAAGGCTATTGAGGAACAGCGCAACAAGAAGAAAGACGTAATAACCACATATGCAAAAGGCAACAATATCGTACATCAGCTTATCGATCTTGCACTGTTGCAGAATGGCATGTTGAAGGGTGCTGCCCTTGACGCTTTCCTTAAGCGTTCTGTAGACATGATTAAATAAATATAACAAGACTATTTTGTTTTAATACAATTGAAGAAGAGGCAACTGCTTAATTGCGGTTGCCTCTTCTTTTATTTTATCAAAGTTCTTGTAAGTTCAAGAAAGAAGTCGTATTTTTGCATAAGTTTAAAATAATCAGCAATATAACTTAACAACTTTAAATCAAAGAATCTATGTTTTGGAAAAGAATTAGCTATTTATGCAAGTCTGACCGTAGAGCGATATTGACGTTGTTGGTATTAGTTGCTATCGCATGCATTGCTATTTATACATTGCAAAATGAAGGGATGGAGAGCAATCCTATTCCGGCTCAAACCGCCACTAAACAAAGCGAAATAAACATAGCAAGCAAGAAGACTGACAACAAGAACGACGAACCTGCCAAATTAAACAAAGAATTATTCTACTTCGACCCTAATACAGCAGACAGAGATCAACTTATACGATTGGGTCTGCAAGAATGGCAAGTACGCAATATCTGCAAGTATCGCGCTAAAGGCGGCATATACAGAAGCAAGGAAGATTTTGCTTATGTATACGGACTGACTGTTGGTCAGTATCGCCGACTTGCTCCATATATAAGGATATCTGACGAATATCTGCCGGCGTCAACTCTTGCAGAAGTTAGAAATCATAAAAGATATAACAATTATGACAAAAAGGAATACTCCGAGAAAGAAACAACTGAAATAAAATCAGAAAAGCCAACCGCCTACACTCCTAAACTTAGAAAAGGAGAGCAACTTAATATAAACACATCAGACACAACACAACTAAAGACTATTCCAGGAATAGGCTCATACTATGCACGGCAAACTATGAGATACCGTGAACAATTGGGAGGCTTTGTGTCGAAACAGCAACTGCAGGAAATAGAAAACTTTCCGGAAGAGGCTATACAATATATACATATTGATAAAGACAATATCCAGAAACTTAATGTTAACAAGATGTCACTGGCACGGCTAAAACGACATCCATACATCAACTACTATCAAGCACGTGCCATAACCGACTACCGTAGATTGCACGGCGAGATAAAAGACATTAAGGAACTTAAACTGCTGAAAGAATTCACCGAATTCGATATCAACCGGATTGAACCATATATAGAATACTAAATCTAAATATAAAAAACAAAGTAAATATATAGAACCGTATACATTATATAATATATAGAATACTAATCCATATACAGACAATGAACATCAAGTCAACATATATAAAACTGTACAGATTTCTAACTACAGGCATTTGGAGCATACGCCATAATGAAGTGTCACCTATGCGCTTCTTTATGTACACTGTTCTGAAAAAGCTGATACTTGCAGTAGAATTCACAACCACCAAACGTATAACAAGCTCAGCGGCAGCCCTTACCTACTCTACCCTTCTTGCTATTGTGCCAATACTTGCTGTGGTGTTTGCCATTGCACGAGGCTTTGGCTACAACAAGTATATAGAAGCATGGTTTCGCGAGTCGTTGTCAAGTCAGCCACAAGCAGCCGAGACAATTATCGGCTTTGTCAACTCATACCTTGTACATACCAAAAGTGGCCTGTTCCTTGGTATTGGTCTTATATTTATGCTCTTCACAGTGATAATGCTTGTAAGCAACATCGAGCAGACTTTCAACTATATCTGGCAGGTAAAGAAGCCTCGAAGCGTCTTCCGTACCATAACCGACTATACATCAATGTTCTTGCTCGTTCCGTTGGTCATAGTTATAACCTCTGGTATAAGCATCTTCTTCGCCACCATATTCCAGCAGATAGAAGACACTATGCTGTTAGGTCCAATAATGCAATTCTTCCTGCAACTCATGCCATATGTCATAATGTCGGGCGTGTTTGTAACATTGTATGTGTTCATGCCAAATACCAAAGTAAAGATAGGATGTGCAGTTGTGCCTGGTATTCTTGCCGGTGTAGCAATGCAAGGACTACAGTTGTTCTATATCCACTCACAGATATGGGTAAGCAGCTACAATGCCATCTATGGATCGTTTGCCGCTTTGCCTATGTTCATGTTATGGGTGCAGATATCATGGCTGATATGTCTCTTCGGAGCAGAATTGTGCTATGCAAGTCAAAACATGGAAGACTTTGCCTTCAGAACTAAGACCGAAGACCTAAGCCATAGATACAAGATGCTATTGTGCATTGTGCTCACAAGCCAGATATGCAAACGCTTTGCCAATGGAGGTAAACCTTTCTCGGCTCTCGACCTTAAGCTACAAACGGGCATACCTATACGCATAGTAAATGAGTTGTTGTACGAATTGTCGCAAACACACATCTTGACTGAAATAACAAGTGGCGATAAAGGTGAGACTACACACTACCAACCTGCCGAATGTATAACACGTCTTTCTGTGGGAACTGTTATCGACCGAATAGAGGCATATGGCAAGTGGACCTTAAACATTGATATGAAACGGCTTGCCTCTCCTGCATGGAGAAAAATAATAGCAAGCCGAAACGAATATCTTACAGAGCAAAGACAAGTGATGCTAAAAGACCTGTAAACATTAATTTACAGTGATGTGGAAGCATCCCTGTTTCACCTCATACTTGACATAACAGCGTTGGTTCTTGCGCATATCGTTAAGAACCTCGCTTAATACCCACTTCAATGTGTCGTTGCGAACCTTACGGCGTGCAACACCCTCGGGGTCTTCAACGGTCAAATAACGGTTATAGCAGATGTCGAATGTTGTACCATAAAGATGGCATGAGTTTTCTGTTGCATTACCGTTATGCGAGCGCAACTTTGCCACATCCGACTTGCTGCGCAATACAGATGTAACAATAACCTTATGAAGAGGAATCTGTTTGGTCTGCAAACTGTCAAAGAAGTTGCGTCCGATGTCTTGCAACAATACAGCAGCTCGCGGCACCAAGTATGGTATACTACTTTTAAGCTTGTCTACATGATAGAATGGACTGCTGCCAACATACACAAGTTCCGACTTGCGCTTTTCTGCATCCGCCCTGTCAATAACAGCACTTACACCATGCTTGGTTGCTGCTACAAGCTGAACATCATTCTGGTCAGGAAAAGCATTACCAAAGTGCGGCACACTATAAATACGGTTCTTAACCAGTGTACCGTCAGCATTAAAGAATATGGAAGGCTTGCCCAAAGGTTTCACAATAGTGTCCTTCACTCCTGCATCCACATCACTAACAAGTTCGATGGAATCGCGGTTTTCTGCAATCTCATCTTTATTCTGTATAGCAACAGTATCACTTTTGCCTACATTCTTGCCTGTAACCTGAGGAAATGATACACGAACTATTGCCAAAGCAATAACTACCAGTCCGAAACACTGCAAATATCTTTTTTTACTTACTTTCGTCATAATATATGCAAAGTTAGCGCAATTCAAAGACAATACAAAACAATGACTATTAAAAATTTTCATTCTTTTCGCTTAATCGGATTTTTTCACTAACTTTGCACGCAAAAAGATACTTTATACATTTTGATAGAGAAACATATCATATTAGAAGATATAGACCCGGTAGTTTTCTACGGGGTTGGCAACGCGCATCTACAAATGATTAAGTCTTTGTATCCAAAATTGCGAATTGTCGCACGCGACAATATCATTCGCGTTCTTGGTGACGAAGAGGAAATGGCGTCATTTGAGGAGAACGTAGAAAAGATGCGCCGTCATGTCCTTAAATACAATAACATCAACGACGAAGACATCCTTGACATAATCAAAGGCCGACAGACCAAAGAAGAAGGTGTTAAAGGTGTAATTGTTTACAACATCTCAGGTAAGCCAATAAAATGCAAGAGCGAGAACCAACAGAAGCTGGTTGACGCTTTTGAGAACAACGACATGATATTTGCCACTGGCCCCGCTGGTACCGGCAAGACATATCTAAGCATAGCGCTTGCTGTAAGAGCCTTGAAGGAAAAGGCCATCCGTAAGATTATACTTTCGCGTCCAGCCGTAGAAGCTGGCGAGAAACTTGGATTTCTGCCAGGAGATATGAAAGACAAGATAGACCCATATCTGCAACCTCTATACGATGCTCTTGAGGATATGCTGCCGGCAGTTAAGTTGCAAGACATGATGGAGAAGAACATCATACAGATTGCTCCACTTGCATTTATGCGAGGCCGAACACTTAGCGACGCTGTAGTGATTCTTGACGAAGCACAAAACACAACTACAGCACAGCTCAGAATGTTCCTTACCCGAATGGGATGGAACACAAAGATGGTTATTACAGGAGATATGACACAGATTGACCTTCCACGCGGACAGAGAAGCGGACTTGCCGAATCTCTAGACATTCTTAAGAATGTGGAAGGAATAGGCTTTGTATCACTTGGACAGAAAGACATTGTAAGACACAAGCTTGTTACACGAATTGTAAACGCTTACGAATCGCACGACAAGGCTCTTGCAAAAAGTCAGGAAACAACAAGAGAGAATTCATAAACAAATAAAAAAAGAATATGAAAGCACTTACAAAAACTGATTTTCATTTTGAAGGACAGAAAAGCGTGTATCATGGCAAGGTACGCGATGTGTACGACATCAACGACGATGTTATCGTAATGGTTGCAACCGACCGAATCTCTGCATTCGACGTTGTATTGCCTAAAGGCATACCCTTCAAAGGACAAGTATTGAATCAGATTGCCGCCAAGTTCCTTGACGCAACTACCGACATCTGTCCTAACTGGAAACTCGCAACTCCAGACCCAATGGTTACAGTTGGTCTTAAATGCGAAGGGTTCCGTGTAGAAATGATTATCCGTTCTATCCTCACTGGTTCGGCTTGGCGTGCCTATAAAGAAGGCTGCCGTGAACTTTGTGGCGTGAAACTTCCTGAAGGAATGAAGGAGAACCAGCGTTTCCCAGAGCCTATCATCACTCCTACAACTAAGGCCGACGAAGGTCATGATATGAACATATCTAAGGAGGAAATTATAGCCCAAGGTATAGTAAGTGCCGAAGACTATGCTGTAATGGAAGACTACACACGCCGTATATTCCAGCGTGGTCAGGAGATGGCAGCCAAGCGTGGTCTTATACTCGTTGATACAAAGTACGAGTTTGGCAAGCGCGACGGCAAGGTTTATCTTATCGACGAGATTCATACACCTGACTCAAGCCGCTACTTCTATGCAGACGGCTACGATGAGAAGTTTGAGAAGGGATTGCCTCAGAAGCAGCTCTCTAAAGAGTTTGTACGTCAGTGGCTCATCGAGCATAACTTTATGAACGAGCCAGGACAGACTATGCCTGAAATTACAGACGAATATGCAGAAAGCGTAAGCAACCGCTACATCGAACTTTACGAGCATATCACAGGCGAAACATTCGACAAGACTGTAGAGGAAGGCGACATCGCTACACGTATCGAAAAGAACGTAGCTGCATACCTTGCCACACGCAAGTAAACGGTTTTTTATAGAAGGTGTGTCAAAAAAGATATTTTGACACACCCTCTTATTTGGTTTTAAGAACAAGACAATGACATACAAACAAGAACAAATAAAGCCATACAACGACAACGAGGAAAAAGGGGCTCAAGTGGAGCAGATGTTTGACAACATTGCTCAAACATACGACAAGCTTAACCACCGGTTGTCTTGGAACATCGACAAAATATGGCGTCATAAAGCATTGAAGCGCTTGAAACCATTTAAGCCACAAACGATGCTCGACATAGCAACGGGCACTGGCGATTTTGCCATTCAAGCTGCCAAGATGCTCCAGCCAAACAAGTTGGTCGGAGTAGACATAAGCGAAGGTATGATGAATGTAGGTCGAATAAAGACCAAGAAACTTGGGCTCGACAACACCATATCATTCAGCAAGGAAGACTGTATGGCATTGTCTTTTCCTGACAATTCATTCGACGCTGTAACAGCAGCATTCGGAATAAGAAACTTTCAAGACCTTGACCGCGGACTTAAGGAGATGTGCCGTGTCCTAAAACCAGGAGGACATCTATGCATAGTGGAACTTACCACACCAGTACAATTTCCGATGAAACAGCTGTTTAAGGTCTACTCGCATACTATTCTTCCAGTATACGGTAAGTTTATCTCTGGCGACGCTACTGCATACACCTACCTTACAGCCACAATAGAGGCATTCCCACAAGGCGAGCGTATGACAGAAATTCTCAAGAAGGCAGGTTTTAAAGAGGCTTCTTTCAGAAGATTCACCTTCGGAATCTGCACTATGTACTTTGCTACAAAATAAAACTCCGACTAACAAACAATAATTATTATGGATAAGTATGGATTAATAGGATTCCCTTTAGGACACTCTTTCTCCGTTAGCTTCTTCAACGAGAAGTTTGCCAACGAAGGTATCAATGCGCGATACATCAATTTTGAGATTCCTAATATAGAGGATTTACCTGAGATTCTCGCTTCAACCCCAGAGCTTAAAGGACTTAACGTAACAATTCCATACAAGCAAAAGGTGATAAGCTACATCGACGAGCTTAGTCCTGAAGCACGCGCTATTGGCGCTGTTAATGTTATACGCATAACACGCAAGGGCAAGAATGTCACGCTTAAAGGTTTCAACAGCGATGTCATTGGCTTTACACGCAGCATTGAGCCTATGCTTGAGAATTTCCACAAGAAGGCACTTATCCTGGGTACTGGTGGTGCTTCACGCGCTATAGAATATGGTCTGAAGTCGCTTGGACTTGAAACATTGTTTGTTAGCAGAGCCAAGAAAAGCGGTTGCATAACATACGAAGAAGTTACACCCGAGCTCATAAAAGAGTATAATGTTATAGTAAACTGTACCCCACTCGGCATGTATCCCAAGGCCGACACATGCCCCGACCTTCCATATGAGGCTATGAACACACACACTATTCTGTACGACCTCATCTACAACCCCGACGAAACTCTTTTTATGAAGAAAGGTGCCAAGTATGGCGCCACAACAAAGAATGGTTTGGAGATGCTTCTATTACAAGCCTTTGCCAGTTGGGATTTCTGGAACGGCGAGGAACAGCTTTAAACCAATTACACACATAACAATAACATTGACAATAAACAAAACAAAAATACGACAATGGACAAATCGAACAGATACATGATGCGCGGTGTAAGCGCAGCTAAAGAAGATGTGCACAACGCCATTAAGAATATTGATAAGGGTCTTTATCCACAGGCTTTCTGTAAGATTATTCCTGATATTCTTGGAGGCGACCCCGAATACTGCAACATCATGCATGCCGATGGCGCTGGCACAAAGTCGTCTCTTGCATACCTTTATTGGAAAGAAACTGGCGACCTTAGTGTTTGGAAGGGTGTGGCACAAGATGCCATCGTTATGAATACCGATGACCTTCTTTGCGTAGGTGCCGTAGACAACATCCTAGTATCAAGCACTATAGGCCGTAACAAGATGCTTATTCCGGGCGAGGTTATATCTGCTGTTATCAACGGAACCGACGAACTGCTTGCCGACTTGCGCAAGATGGGTGTTGGTGTATACGCTACTGGTGGCGAGACTGCTGATGTTGGCGACCTTGTTCGCACCATTATTGTCGACTCTACCGTTACATGCCGTATGAAGCGTAAGGACGTTATCGACAATGCAAACATACGTCCGGGCGATGTTATTGTTGGTCTTGCATCATTTGGACAGGCTACATACGAGAAGGAATACAATGGTGGTATGGGGTCAAACGGACTTACAAGTGCCCGCCACGATGTATTCTCTAAATATCTTGCCGAGAAATATCCTGAGAGCTACGACCATGCTGTACCTAACGAGCTGGTATACAGCGGAGGCTATCGTCTTGACGATTCGGTTGAGGGTTCACCTATAAATGCAGGCAAACTTGTATTATCGCCTACACGTACATACGCTCCTGTCATCAAGCGATTGCTTGACGAGTTGCGTCCAGAAATTCATGGTATGGTTCACTGTACTGGTGGTGCACAGACTAAGGTGCTTCACTTCGTAGGCGAAAACTGCCGTGTTATCAAGGACAACATGTTCCCTGTTCCCCCACTCTTCCGTGCTATCCAGGAGCAGAGCCAGACCGACTGGAAGGAAATGTACAAGGTATTCAATATGGGTCACCGTATGGAGATATATGTACGTCCTGAGGTTGCCGAAAAAGTGATAGAGATAAGCAAGAACTTCAATATCGATGCACAGATTGTTGGACATATCGAGGAAGGCAAGCGCTCGCTGCTCATCAAGTCTGAATATGGTGAATTCGAATATTAATTATATAATAAATAGTTGAGCAGTAATTATTACTTGTCTACTACAAAATACAACAAATGGCAGAAAACAATAATATATTAGAAAAACTCGACGGACTAGAGGCTCGTTATGAGGAAGTATCTACCCTCATAACAGACCCTTCTGTAATTGCTGACCAGCAGCGTTATGTGAAACTTACAAAGGAGTACAAGGATCTGGAGGACATCATGAAGCTTCGCCAGAAGTATATCAATTGTCTTAACGGCATTGCTGAGGCAAAGGATATCCTAATGAACGAGCAAGATGCCGATATGAAGGAGATGGCACGAGAGGAACTTGCTACCAACGAGGAACTTCAGCCTAAACTCGAGGAAGAGATAAAGATTGCGCTTGTACCTAAGGATCCAGAAGACGCTAAGAACGTACAGATGGAGGTTCGTGCCGGTACTGGTGGCGACGAGGCTTGTCTCTTTGCTGGCGAAATATTCATGATGTACAAGAAGTATTGCGAGTCGAAAGGTTGGGCAGTATCAGTAACAAGCGAGAGCGAGGGAGCCGTAGGCGGCTTTAAGGAAATATGCTTTGCTGTAAGTGGCGACAACGTATATGGCACATTAAAGTATGAGTCGGGCGTTCACCGCGTACAACGTGTGCCTGTAACCGAGTCGAATGGTCGTATGCAGACATCCGCAGCTACAGTAGCCGTTCTTCCTGAGGCCGATCCTTTTGAGGTTAACATCAACGAAGGCGAAATAAAATGGGATACTTTCCGCTCTTCTGGTGCCGGTGGTCAGAACGTAAACAAGGTGGAATCTGGTGTTCGTGCCCGCTATATGTGGAAAAACCCTAACACTGGAGAGGTAGAAGAAATCCTTATTGAGTGTACCGAAACTCGCGACCAGCCAAAGAACAAGGAAAGAGCTCTTGCACGCTTGCGTACATATATATATGATAAGGAGCATCAGAAGTATGTTGACGATATTGCCAACCGCCGTAAGACTCTTGTGTCTACTGGTGACCGTTCGGCAAAGATTCGTACCTACAACTTCCCTCAAGGCCGTGTAACCGATCATCGCATTGGCATGACCATATACGACCTTCCTGGCTTTATGGGTGGTAACATCCAACCAATGATCGACGCTCTGACTGTAGCCGAGAATGCCGAGAAGATGAAGGAGAACGAATTGTAATTCGTCAATCATTACATCAATCGCAAATACTAATTGTATTCTAATTTATAAATACTAATCATTATGAACAGATCGGAATTAGTAAATCAGATAAAGACCAAGCGCTCATTCCTTTGCGTAGGTCTCGACACCGACCTCAAGAAGATGCCTGAGCATCTATTGAAGGAGGAAGACCCAATCTTTGCCTTCAACAAGGCTATTATTGACGCTACGGCAGATTATTGTGTATCGTACAAGCCAAACCTCGCTTTCTACGAGGCATTTGGCGTTAAGGGTCTCATCTCGTTCGAAAAGACTATAAAGTATCTCAAGGATAACTATCCCAACCACTTTATTGTGGCCGATGCCAAACGTGGCGACATAGGCAACACAAGTGCCATGTATGCACGCACATTCTTTGATGAGTATGATGTCGACTCGCTGACAGTGGCTCCTTACATGGGCGAGGACAGCGTTACACCGTTCCTTGGCTACGAAGGCAAATGGGTTATCTTGCTTGCTCTAACCAGCAACAAGGGCAGCCACGACTTCCAGCTTACCGAGGACAACAACGGTGAGCGTCTATTCGAGAAGGTATTGCGCACATCACAAAACTGGGGTAATGCCGACAATATGATGTATGTTGTAGGTGCTACTCAGGGCCGTATGTTTGAAGACATACGCAAGATTGTGCCAAACCACTTCTTGTTAGTACCTGGTGTAGGTGCCCAGGGTGGCTCGCTTGAAGAGGTATGCAAGTATGGTATGAACAAAGACTGTGGACTGCTTGTCAACAGCTCACGCGGTATCATCTATGCATCCAAGGGCGAGGACTTTGCAGAGCAGGCTGCCAAGAACGCCAAAGAACTGCAGCAACAGATGGATAAAGAGCTTGAAAAGTTCGGTATCTAAGGAAAAAGCACTGTTTTTTTTGCAAAATAGACAAATTCACACAAGCAACAAGCGTTATATCAATAAAATTGCTTATTTTTGCAAAATTAAAAGGTAATCAACTCAGCGGGTTGCTATTTTTAGCACCCGCTGAATATGATAAAAGCCTTTTGCAAAATTTAAAATCTAAATTGCAAAAAATATGGAATTTACAGCAGAACAAATAGCCAACGTCATTGGCGGAAGAGTGGAAGGCAACAAAGACGCTAAGGTACACACTTTTGCCAAGATTGAGGAAGGCACTGAGGGGGCCATCTCTTTTCTCTCTAATCCCAAATACACACATTATCTATACAACACCAAGTCATCTATCGTCATTGTCAACGAAGATTTAGAATTGGAAAAAGACGTAGACGCCACACTTATCCGTGTAAAAAATGCCTACGAGAGTATAGCCAAGCTTCTGCAGATTTACGAAGCAAGCAAGCCAAAGAAGACAGGCGTTGCCCCACAAGCATATATCGCTCCAAGTGCTAAACTTGGAAACAATTGTTATGTAGGACCTTTTGCCTACGTAGGCGAAGGTGCCGAGATAGGCGACGGATGCCAAATATACCCACATGCTGTTATTGGTGACAATGTCAAAGTAGGAACAAACTGCATATTCTATCCCAACACCACTATATATCAAGGTTGTAAGATTGGCAATAATGTCACAATCCATGCCGGCAGCGTTATAGGTGCCGACGGATTTGGGTTTGCACCGGGTGCTGATGGCTACGACAAGATACCACAAATAGGTATTGTTGTAATAGAGGACAACGTTGAAATTGGTGCCAATACATGTGTCGACCGCTCTACAATGGGTGCAACTGTTATCCACAAGGGCGTTAAACTTGACAACCTTGTACAGGTTGCACACAATGTTGAAATAGGCGAAAACACCGTTATGTCTGCTCAAGTAGGCATTGCAGGTAGTACAAAGGTTGGCTCATGGTGTATGTTCGGTGGTCAGGTAGGTCTTGCCGGACACATCACAATTGGCGACAAAACATTCTTGGGAGCACAGTCTGGTGTGCCAGGAAGCCTTAAGGGAGGCGAGGAACTTATAGGTACTCCTCCTATGAATCCACGCGCCTACTTCAAGTCGCAAGCTATATTCCGTCGCTTGCCTGATATGTACAAGGACTTGAACGACGCTAAGAAGAAGATTGAAGAATTGAACGAAAAAATAAAATAAACATATATAATATGTCAAAACAGAAGACTCTTAAAGGCAGTTTCTCTTTGTGCGGCAAAGGTCTACACACAGGATTAAGTCTTACAGTTACTTTCAACCCTGCCCCAGAGAATACTGGTTATAAAATACAGCGCATCGACCTCGAAGGTATGCCTACTATACAAGCCATTGCCGAAAATGTAATAGATACACAGCGTGGTACAGTATTGGGCAAAGGCGACCTACGCGTATCTACCATCGAACATGGTATGGCTGCATTATATGCCATGGGTATAGACAACTGTCTTATCCAGGTCAACGGACCCGAGTTCCCTATCCTTGATGGCAGCGCATCTATGTATGTGCAGAAGATTGAGGAAATTGGTTGCGAGGAGCAGAATGCACCTAAGGACTGGTATGTTATTCGCCACAAGATTGAGGTGAAGGACGAGGAAACTGGCTCTTGCATCACTATCCTCCCCGATGAGGAGTTCTCGCTTACAGCAATGTGCTCGTTCAACTCTAAGTTCATCAACTCACAATTTGCCACACTCGAGAGTATGGACAAGTTTGCCGACGAGATTGCACGTGCACGTACCTTCGTTTTCGTACGCGATATAGAGCCTCTTCTTAAAGCCAACCTTATCAAGGGTGGCGACTTGGACAATGCTATTGTTATATACGAGAAGCAGACAACACAAGAGCGTCTCGACACTCTTGCCGACATGCTTAAAGTAGAACGCCGTGATGCTACAGAGCTTGGATATATCCAGCACAAGCCTCTTGAATGGGAGAACGAGTGCACACGCCACAAGTTGCTCGACATCATTGGCGATATGGCTCTCATAGGCAAGCCTATCAAGGGTCGCATCATCGCTACACGTCCCGGACATACCATCAACAACAAGTTTGCCCGTCAGATGCGTCGCGAGATTCGCAAGCACGAGATACAGGCTCCTATATACGATCCCAACGAGGCGCCAATAATGGACAACATCCGTATACGCGAGCTTTTGCCCCACCGCTACCCTATGCAGTTGGTAGACAAGGTAGTTTCGCTTGGTGCAACAAGCATCGTAGGCGTAAAGAACGTTACAGCCAACGAGCCTTTCTTTACAGGCCACTTCCCTCAGGAACCTGTAATGCCGGGTGTATTACAGATTGAGGCAATGGCACAGTGTGGTGGTTTGCTTGTGCTCAACACTCTTGAGGAACCAGAGCGTTGGTCTACATACTTCATGAAGATAGACGATGTTAAGTTCCGTCAGAAGGTAGTTCCTGGCGACACACTTCTCTTCAAAGTCGACTTGCTTGCTCCGTTGCGTCACGGAATCTCATCAATGAAGGGATATGTGTTTGTTGGCGACCACGTAGTGTCAGAAGCAACATTCACAGCACAGATCGTAAAAAACAAGTAAAAACAAAATTCAAATCTTATAATGAATCAGATAAGCCCTTTAGCATACGTTCATCCAGAAGCAAAACTTGGTGATAACAACATCATCGGACCGTTCTGCTACATCGACAAGAATGTAGAGATAGGCGACAATAACGTTATGCAGAACAGCGTGACTATTCACGTTGGAGCACGCATAGGCAATGGCAACGAGTTTATGCCTGGTGCAAGCATCTCGACAAAGCCTCAGGATTTGAAGTTCCGTGGTGAGGAAACTATTTGTAGAATTGGCGACAATAACAGCATACGCGAGAATGTAACAATATCACGCGGCACCGCATCAAAAGGCGAGACAGTTGTTGGCTCTAACAACCTCCTTATGGAGTGTGTGCATATCGCTCACGACTGTGTGGTTGGTAGTGGCATTATTATTGGCAACTCTACCAAGCTAGCAGGCGAGGTTGTTGTTGACGATTGCGCTATTATATCTGCCAATGTTCTGTGCCATCAGTTCTGTCGCATCGGTGGATATGTTATGATTCAAGGCGGATGCCGATTCAGTCAGGACATCCCTCCATTCATCATCGCCGGCAAGGAACCTACAAAGTATTGCGGTTTGAACCTTATAGGATTGCGTCGTCGTGGCTTCTCCAACGAGCTCATTGACAAGATTCACACAGCCTACCGTCTGCTCTACTCTAAGGGTATCATGTCGGAAGGCATCCAGGAAATCAAGAATAATCTTGAGGTTACAAAGGAAATTCAGTACATCATCGACTTTGTTGAATCGTCAAAACGAGGAATTATTCGATAATATTATTAAAAGCTAATATCAAGGGAGTTAAGGTATCAAGTCGCCGGTTGCCATGCAAGCGCCGTGTAGCCGACTTGACCCCTTAGCTCCTTTTTTCATTTAACAAGACAAAAAATGTCGAAAACACTCATTGTTATTGTAGGACCAACTGGTGTGGGAAAAACCGAACTGTGCCTGCAAGTTGCCGAACATCTTGGTGTGCCTATTGTAAATGCCGACTCGCGACAGATATTTGCAGAAATACCCATTGGCACTGCCGCCCCAACAGCAATACAGCAAGAGCGCGTAAAACACTTCTTTGTGGGCAATCACCACATAGACGACTATTACAGCGCCTCTATGTACGAGGAGGATGTTATGCACCTTCTGTGCGATAACCTCTTCCAAACATCCAACGTGGCATTACTTACTGGAGGCTCAATGATGTATATCGATGCTGTGTGCAATGGAATAGACGATATACCTACCATAGACGACAATACACGCCAATGGATGAAACAACGTCTTGAGGACGAAGGCCTTGAACGCCTTGTTGAGGAACTTAAACTGCTCGACCCAGAGCATTGGAACATTGTGGACAAAAAGAACCCACGCCGTGTGGTACATGCTTTGGAGATATGCCATATGACGGGCAAGACCTACACTTCATTCAGACAGAACGAGAAGAAGCAACGTCCGTTCAACATTATAAAGATAGCCCTAAACTGCGACCGCGACATTCTGTACGAGCGTATCAACGCGCGTGTGCTACAGATGATAGATCAAGGCTTGGAGCAAGAGGCTATGTCGGTATACTACAAAAGACATCTTAATGCCCTAAACACAGTAGGATTCAAGGAGATGTTTGAATATCTCGACGGCCTTACCACACTCGACCAGGCTATCTACAAAATACAAAGCAACACACGACGCTATTGCCGCAAACAACTAACATGGTTTAAACGCGACCAAAGCATTGAGTGGTTCAACCCCGATAACTACGAAGAAATTATAAAATATATAGACAAGAAGCTCATAGATTGACACAATTTTTGTACTTTTGCAACATTATAGGATGTATTGTCCTACAATGTTAAGTATCTGTATATTTATTAGCAAATCAATACATTAGAAGATGAAAAAAATTAAAACAATTCTCATCTGGTGCCTTAATAAGGTAAAGGCATTCTTCCCTTGGTACAAAAATCTATACAAAGGAAGAGCCTGGTATACCAAGACACTCATCGGATTCGCATCTTGCATTGCTGCATTTATCATCTACCTCGGAATGGTAGACATCAACTTTCTGTGGCTATTCGGCAAGTCGCCGGGTTTCTATACTATTATGAACCCTGAGACACACGAGGCTTCCGAGATTTACAGTGCAGATGGCGTGCTCATTGGCAAGTACTTTAACGAGAACCGCACTCCTGTAGCATACGAGGATGTAAACCCTGTATTCTGGAAGGCTCTTATAGATACAGAGGACGAGCGTTTCTACAGCCATCATGGTATCGACTATACTGGCCTTGTAGGTGCCGTAAAGGATGCTGTAATGCACCATGACGCACGTGGAGCATCTACCATAACACAACAGCTCGCCAAGAATATGTTCCGTGTGCGTACCGACTACTCTACCGGATTGCTTGGCAAGATTCCTGGTGTGCGCATGCTGATAATGAAAAGCAAGGAGTGGATTATTGCCACAAAGCTTGAGATTACACACAGCAAGAAGGAGATTATTACAATGTATGCCAACACCGTTGACTTCGGATCCAACGCTTTCGGCATAAAGACAGCTGCAAAAACCTACTTCAACTGCACTCCTAAGGAGCTTACAACCGAACAGGCTGCCGTGCTTGTAGGTATGCTTAAGGCCACTACCTACTACAATCCTATAGCCAACCCCAACAACTCAATACGCCGACGCAACGTGGTACTTCATAATATGGTGACACACGGCAACCTTAACCGACAGCAGTTCGACTCTATATCGGCTATACCAATAAAGCTGAACTATAGCGTTGAGAGCAACTACGACGGCAAGGCTCTTTACTTCCGCGAAGCTGTATCTGCCGAGCTTAAGAACTGGTGCCGCGAGAATGGATACGATCTATACTCTTCGGGATTGAAGATTTATACCACTATCGACTCGCGTATGCAGAAGTATGCTGAGGATGCCGCCATCAAACAGATGAAGCAGGTACAACGCAACTTCAACAATCATTGGGGCAACCAGGAGCCTTGGCAAGACGAACACCACAACGTTATACCTAACTTTATTGAAGGTATTGCGCAAAAACTGCCGATATACAAGAATCTGTCGGCACGTTTCCCAAACAACCCCGACTCTATAGAGTACTATCTCAATAAGCCTCACAAGGTTAAGCTGTTCGACTATGAGCATGGCACCATAGAGAAGGAAATATCCACAATGGACTCCATACGCTATATGGTACACTTTATGCACTGTGCATTTGTGGCAATGGAGCCTCAGACGGGTGCCGTTAAGGCATGGGTGGGCGACATTAACTTTAAGTCGTGGAAATACGACAAGGTTACAGCTATGCGCCAACCAGGTTCTACATTCAAGCTCTTTGTATACACAGAGGCTATGAACCAAGGTCTTACACCATGCGACAAGCGACGCGACGAGTATATCTCTATGCAAGTGTTCGACAAGACACAGAATAAAGAGGTGACATGGGCACCAACAAACGCCAATGGATACTTTACTGGCGACTCGATACCTTTAAAGGGTGCCTTTGCACGAAGCATCAACTCGGTTGCTGTACGCTTAGGTCAGGAGATGGGAATTGCACGTATAGCCGAGACAGCACATAAGATGGGTATAGAGAGTCCGCTTGACGAGACTCCTGCACTTGCTTTAGGTTCAAGCGATGTCAATTTGCTAGAGCTTGCCAATGCCTACTCTACCGTGGCAAACGACGGCAAGTACGTAAGACGACAGCTTGTTACACGCATTGTCGACCGCAATGGCAAGGAGGTTTATACTGCTGCTACAAACGAAGAGCAAGTAATTCCTTACAAGAGTGCATACCTGATGCAGCAGCTTCTATTAGGTGGTACACACGAGGCAGGTGGTACATCAATGAGCCTTAACGGATATGTCGGACAATTCCGTGATACAGATTGGGGTGGAAAGACAGGTACTTCAAACAACCACTCCGACGCTTGGTTTATGGGTGTTAGTCCTAACCTCGTTGTAGGAGCTTGGGTAGGTGGCGAATATCGCTGCATACACTTCCGCACCGGAGCTCTTGGTCAAGGCTCGCGTACAGCATTGCCTATCTGCGGCTACTTCCTTGAGTCGGTATTGAACGACCCTGCCTTTGCCAAGTATCGCGTAAAGTTTGGCAAGCCTAAGGATGCTGATATCACCTCAGGCATGTACAATTGCTCGTATACTCCACGTGCCAAGGCAGACACAATAGTAAGAGACAGCATTAACGTTGACGAGGAAATCATGCTCGACGAAGATGGCATGCAGATAGAAAAACAGCCAGCTGACGAGACATCTAAGGAAGGCAACGAACCTACTCAAAAGAAGGAAAACAAGAAGCCTAAGGAGCAGGTAGTCAACTTTGACGACTTATAAACAGACAATACACATATATGAGGTTCGGATTAATTCCGAACCTCATTTTTTATATTCATAAATACACTTGTCAACTTAAATGGCAAAGTCAGTAATATTATATTACTTGGGCATTTAATATATATTACTTTGCCATTTAATATATATTACTTGGGCATTTAATATATATTACTTTGACATTTAATATATGTATGCCAGAAATGTCGTCACGCAGCAAGCCTAGCATAGATTATAGACGTTTGATTAATAATGCTAAGATACTAAAAATCCCTCAATGAGGGACGTTTCAAGCTGAAAACGTACCTCATTGAGGGAAATATTCGTAAGATTTGTCCCTCTTAGAGGGAAATAGCCCTATTACATACCCTTAACAATGGCATCCACTTCGTCAAACTCCTTACCCATATTAAGGTTGAGGTAAATGGTGTAGAGAGGCATTGCCCACTGCTCCTTGGCGTTGGGCGCAAGCTTGCGATAAGTCTGCATGTAAGGCAAAGCCTTGCGGTATAGAGCTATCATCTGCGAGCGCTTCTCGCGTGAGCGGTTCTTTGAATTGTCAATCTTTACAGCCTGGTTGAAGTAAGCGAGGGCTGCATTGAGGTAAGCCTCAGCATGATTATTGTCGAGCGAGATGATTTTGTCGCACAGAGATATGCAGTTGTCGTAATCTTTCTGCGCCAATAATACTGTAGACTTAGCAAACAAGGCAATAATATTAACCGAGTCGGCCTCTATAGCATCATCGCACAGAGCTTTCGACTGCTCAATCTCACCACGTTTGAAATAATAGTCGAACAAATGGGTGAAGAAGTATTTAGAGCGTGGATAACGCGCAAAACCACTCTGCAGAACTTCAAAGAACTTAAGCGAGTCCTTCTCGGCACGATAGGTCTCGGCCATATACTGATATGTGGTAGACAGCCAGGCCGTATCCTGCTGTGCTATGTCGGCATAGCGCAAGGTAAGGTTGGCATCGTTAAGCTTGAAGCCTGAATAGACAGCATAGAATGCAGCATTAGGTAGACGCTTGTCGGTAGACGCATACTTGTACGACTCGAACAACGGTTGCTTGGCACAGTCGATGTATGTGGCAAAGATGTTGAAAGCCTTGCGATACTCCTTCTTTGCAACATAGAACATTCCACCATTGTAAAGATTAGGGCGAAAGGCATTAAGGTATTCGGCGTTGCGCTTGCGATAGTTAAGCTTAACACGCCCCTTACGGTCGGGCATTGCATCAAGAGAATCGAGTCCCTCCAACACTCCAAACATTCGGTTGGTAATGTCGAATAGATTGGCTGTATCTACCTTTTGCTTGAGATACATCTGTTCGTTTATCTTCTCATATTGCTTTCTAACGGCATCGAAAAGCACAAGCCAAATCTTCTCGTTCGTCTTGTTCGACGAATCGTTCAGTAATTTGCGCATAGATGCCTCGGCCTCGGCAAGCGCCTTGCCAGCCTTGACATTGTCTTTGGCTTGTGCTATTTCTTTCTTTTGAGCATTTATCATCGTCAGAGGGGCAATAAGGAGCACAGCGATGAAACACATTTTCTTGAGCATGATATCCTGTATTGATAGTGTTTTTAAAAAAGAGTGTGTGTCAACAGGAGCCATTAGCGGCTCCTGTCTTGACACACACTTATACCTATTAAAATATGCTATTCTTATTTGTTGTTTGGATCCATAGCCTTTGTACGGCTGTCGTCAGCACCATAGAGGTTATAATAGGTGTTGTAGAGAAGGTAGCGCCAGTTAGCTTCCTTCTGGTCTGGATCAAGCTCTTTAGCCTTCTCGAGGTAAGCCTGAGTTTCTGTCAAGAGAGCCTTCTGCTGGTTTGCATCCTGAGTGTTTGCAGCCTTATTATTGTTGCAATATCCCAACCATGTGAGCACGAGTGCATTTGGCTTGATCTCGTTAGCCTTCTTAAGGTCAGCGATAGCCTCGTCCCACTTGCTGTCGTTCATCTCTGCCTGACCCTTAACAGCCCATGCTGTGAAGCAATTAGGATCCTGTGCAAGACGCTCGCTAATAAACTGAGCCTGCTTTTCCTTCATACCAAGGTTGCCATAGAGAGTAGCAAGGTTGGTGAAGATAGTCTCGCTCTTGTCGTTGGCATAAAGATTCTCGAAGTCCTTAAGACACTTGATAGAGTCTTCCTTTGTCTTCATCTGCTGCTGCATCATAAGCATCTTGAGGCTGAGAGCGTCCTTGTAAGAAGCTGTGTCCTTAAGAGCTACGTCGCAATACTTATTGGCAAGATCAAGGTTCTTGTCCTGATAAGCGAGAACACCAGCAACACGTGCAACCTCGCCAAGATATGTATCAGGCGACTTAGTCTTGTCGAAATCGGCAAAGAGCTGAGCTGTGCCACTCTCTACATATGTGCCGTAGAAGTTGAGAGCGCCCTTGTTGTCCTCCTTCTGCAAGCAATCCTGACCGGCATTAATAAGGTGCAGACGCAATGGCCAAAGAGCTGCCTGATTCTTCTTGTGGAACTTAGGAGCAACCTTGCCCTTGGCGTTAGGCATCTGGTCGTACTTGTCGCACTCAAGAGCATCGTTCAAAGCCTTAGTAAGAGCAGCATACATACCCTCTGTATCAACAGGCTTTTCCTTCTGACCCATCTGCTTCATAACTTGGTTCTCGCCCATGGTTGTGGCCTCCTTGTTTACCTTCTCCAAAGAGAGCTGAACAAGCTTGTTGTAAGCCTTGGCCTTGTCCTCGTTGCTTAAGGTAGACTCGCACGACTGAAGCATGCTCTTAGCCTCGGCATAATCCTTTGCCTTAAGGATGCTCTTTACATCCTGTGCGAAAGACGATGAGGCAGCTACTGCCATCAACGCCATAATGAATAACTTTTTCATAAGTACTTTAAAAATTTGTTATTAATAAGTATTATTCCTGTTCTGTAGTATTTGCCTGCTCGGTGCTGTCTGTATTCTGTGCATTATCTGCAACAGGCTGTACAGCGTCTGAATCTTGTTCGCCAGTTGTATTCTGATCGTCGGCAAGTTTAGCCTCAAGTTCCGAACTCATTACCTTGCATACACTTGCTATAACATCGTTCTTCTTAGAGAGATTGATTAGGCGCACACCCTGTGTGGCACGTCCCATAACACGACAGTCGCTCACGGCAAGACGAATGGCTATGCCACTCTTGTTGATAATCATAAGGTCGTTGTCGTCGGTAACATTCTTGATAGCCACAAGTCTACCCGTCTTCTCTGTGATAGAGAATGTCTTGACACCCTTGCCACCACGGTTGGTTTTGCGATAATCCTCAACCTGCGAGCGCTTGCCATAACCATTCTCGGATACTACCATAACGGTCTCGGTATCGGCATTGTTGACAATTATCATGCCCACTACCTGGTCGTCGTCACCATCAAGCTGCATGCCACGCACACCGGTAGACACTCTACCCATTGAACGTACTGCATTCTCGTCAAAACGTACTGCACGTCCATTGCGGTTGGCAAGGATTATCTCATTCTTGCCATTTGTAAGACGTACGTCTACAACCTCGTCGCCATCAAGGATATTGATAGCATTGACACCGTTGGCACGTGGACGCGAATAAGCCTCAAGGCATGTCTTCTTAACTGTACCATTCTTGGTAGCAAATACTACATAGTGAGACTTGACAAACTCTTCGTCGTTAAGTCCGCGCAAGCGCAGAAGAGCGTTTACAGAATCATCCGACTCGATGTTGAGCATATTCTGTATAGCACGTCCCTTGAAATTCTTGTCGCCCTCGGGTATTTCGTAACACTTAAGCCAATAACAACGTCCCTTGCGTGTAAAGAACAGCATGGTCTGGTGCATTGTTGCAGGATAGATGTACTCGGTAAAGTCTTGCTCGCGTGTGCGTGCTCCCTTTGAACCTACTCCACCACGTGCCTGCTCGCGGAACTCACTAAGCGGTGTACGCTTGATATATCCCATGTGGCTTACGGTTATCACAACAGGGTCGTTAGGATAGAAGTCTTCTGCATTGAACTCATGCTCGAAAGGCTTGATTTCTGTACGACGTTCGTCGCCATACTTATCCTTAACCTCGTTAAGCTCGTCCTTCATCACCTTCTTGCAAAGCTCTGGGTCGTCGAGGATAGACTGCAAGTAAGCTATCTGACGCTCAAGTTCCTCGTACTCGGCATGCAACTGATCCATACGCAGACCAGTAAGCTGAGCCAGGCGCATGTCTACAATAGCCTTCGACTGTATTTCGTCGAGCTCGAATCGTTTCTCCAAGTTGCGCTGTGCGTCGCTTGGTGTCTTCGAGGCACGGATAATATGAACCACCTCGTCGATATTGTCGCATGCAATGATGAGTCCTTCAAGGATATGTGCACGTTCCTGTGCCTTCTTAAGGTCGAACTTGGTACGACGTATTGTAACGTCATGACGATGCTCTACAAAGTACTTAACACATTCCTTAAGAGTAAGCAGGCGTGGACGGCCATTGACCAATGCAATGCAGTTGACAGAGAACGACGACTGCATGGCTGTCATCTTGTAGAGCTTGTTAAGGATAACATTGGCGTTGGCATCGCGCTTTACATCTACAACAATGCGCATACCCTGACGTCCCGACTCGTCGTTTACATTAGATATGCCGGTAATCTTGCCTTCCTTAACAAGGTCGGCAATGCCAGCAACGAGGTCGGCCTTGTTTACACCATAAGGTATCTCGGTTACTACAATCTTGTCGTGAGAATCGCCGCTCTCGATTTCGCTCTTGGCACGCATCATAATGCGTCCGCGACCAGTCTCGTAAGCCTGTTTAACTCCAGCCAGACCATATATATATGCACCGGTAGGGAAATCAGGAGCCTTGATGTGCTCCATAAGTTCATCGGTATCGATGTCTGGATTGTCGATATAGGCGCAGCATCCGTCTATTACCTCACCAAGGTTGTGTGTAGGAATGTTGGTAGCCATACCTACGGCAATACCATTACCGCCATTAACCAATAGGTTAGGAATCTTTGTAGGCATAACCGACGGCTCAAAAAGAGTATCGTCGAAGTTGGGGTCCATATCGACAGTATCCTTATCAAGGTCGTCCATAATGTGCTCACCCATCTTTGATAGTCGGCACTCGGTGTAACGCATAGCGGCAGGAGAGTCGCCGTCTACAGAACCAAAGTTACCCTGACCGTCAACAAGCATATAACGCATGTTCCAGTCCTGTCCCATACGCACCAATGCGCCATAAACAGAAGAGTCGCCGTGTGGGTGATACTTACCAAGCACCTCACCAACTACGCGTGCACATTTCTTATAAGGGTTTGAGCTTGTGTTTCCGATGCCGAGCATACCATATAGTATTCGGCGGTGAACAGGCTTGAATCCGTCACGCACATCAGGAAGAGCACGAGAAACTATAACCGACATACTGTAGTCGATATAAGACTTCTTCATTTCCTCCTCAATGTTAATCTTCAGGATTCTATCCTGGTCGATTGTCTGATTTTCGTCCATTTCTTATTTAAAACATTATTGATATAATCTCTCTAAAAAAGGCGCGCAATCGCTCAAAATGCCGTTTATTTTGCTTCTAAGCGATTCTTGCCTTCAATTTCAAGTTGTAAAGGTACAAAAAAATGCTGGTTCGGCAATATTAAAAGCCGTCAAAAAAAGCAAAATAAGCCATTTACTGCTATTATACAACCCTAAATTAAGATTGTGTTACATTTTATGAGCGATTTATAGGCTTTAAAATTGTAAGTTTGAGAAAAGATGTGTACATTTGCAGTTAAAAACAAGAATACAACAGACTATGAAGTTAGCAATCATGACTAAATCCACGTTCTTCGTGGAAGAAGACAAGATACTTGCTACCCTGTTTGAGGCAGGGTTGGACAACTTGCATCTTTATAAGCCTGGATCATCTCCGATTTACTCAGAGCGCCTGTTATCGCTGCTTCCAGACACTACATACGACAAGATTACAGTACACAACAATTTCTACTTGAAAGACGAGTATCGACTTGCAGGAATACACCTTGACACAGCATCCGAACAACCTCCTTTAGGCTACAAAGGACGCATAAGTCGCACCTGCAACGACATATATACATTAAAAGATACTAAGAAGCAGTCGGCGTACGTATTTCTTGGAAACATTTTCGGCGAATCAAGCGACTCGGAGCTTCCATGCCTCAATATGAACGAACTTGAGAACGCATCGGACAAAGGACTTATTGACAAGAAGGTATTTGCCATTGGAGGCATGAATGCCGACAATATCCGACTTGCACGCGAATTAGGATTCGGAGGCGTTGTGATAGGCGATGACCTATGGAACCGCTTTGACATACACAACCAAAGCGACTTCAAGGAGCTTATCACACACTTTGAAAGACTAAAGAAATTGGTATACTAATATAGTAAGCACTTTATTACGTAACATATAACAACAATAAAAATGAGTGAACAAAACTCTTTTTTGGTATTCTCTGGTACTAACACGAGATACCTTGCAGAGAAAATCTGCCAAAGCCTGGGCTGTCCGTTAGGCAATTTGGTTGTAACCAGGTTCTCTGACGGCGAGTTTGCCGTGTCTTATGAGGAATCAATCCGTGGCCGCGACGTATTTCTCGTTCAGAGCACATTCCCTAACTCAGACAACCTCATGGAGCTTCTCCTGATGATTGACGCAGCAAAGCGCGCTTCTGCACGTCATATCATCGCAGTAATTCCTTACTTCGGATGGGCACGCCAGGACCGTAAGGACAAGCCACGTGTAAGCATCGGCGCTAAACTTGTTGCTGATCTTCTCTCGGCAGCAGGCATCGATCGTCTTATCACTATGGACCTTCACGCTGACCAGATTCAGGGTTTCTTCGATGTACCTGTTGATCACCTTTATGCATCTGGTGTTATCCTGCCTTATCTACAGAGCCTCAACCTCAACACAGACGAGCTTGTAATTGCATCGCCTGACGTTGGCGGCTCAAAGCGTGCAAGTACATACGCCAAGTATCTTGGATGTCCACTCGTTCTCTGCAACAAGACACGTGCACGTGCCAATGTGGTTGAGAGCATCCAGATTATCGGTGATGTAAAGGACAAGCATGTTGTAATTGTTGACGATATGGTTGACACAGCTGGCACAATCACCAAGGCGGCCGACGTTATGAAGGCAGCTGGTGCATTGAGCGTTCGTGCTTGCGCTTCTCACTGCGTTATGTCTGGCCCTGCTTCTGAGCGCGTTCAGAACTCTGCTCTTGAGGAGATTGTATTCACTGACTCTATTCCTTACTCTAACCGTTGTGCTAAGGTTAAGCAGTTGTCGGTTGCCGACATGTTCGCCGAGACTATCCGCCGCGTAATCAGCAACAAGAGTATCAGCTCACAGTATCTTGTATAACAAGACATCAATACATAATCCTATACATATTTGATTGTGTAACACATATATAATAAAAGGGGAAAGCTGTAGTATGGCTTTCCCCTTTTATTGTTTTATCATTATAATCCTGTTGATGTCAATTTTACGCTTTGACACCATTATCCTATGGATTTGACTAATTGTTTGTACAGGTACACCCTACTCTACCACGACCTGCTCTACAGCGCTTACAAGCGAGTCCTTGCCATTAAGGAGATAAAACTTTACGCGCACAACACTATTAAAGTCGGCACTACCCTTAACCTTTACATGACGTGTCTTGCCATAGACAAGCGTGTCACGCCTTGAAGGATAAGAGACAAGTTGAAGAAACTGCTTTGTGGACCCTGTTCCTACATAATATATACCTACACTGTCAACCACTGCAGACTTACCACCAAGCTTTATAGAGTCGGCAAGCTTCTTCTTTGACAACAACGAGGTGTCGGTAGGCTCAAACTCGGAAGCTGCAACCGTGTCGCCATCTTTATACGATGGGGCAAAACAACTGACTGTCGTCATACCTATCATAGTGGCCAATATCATAGCCAGCAAAACAAATAGTATCTTTTTCATTCTTTATAAATATCTATTAATATTCAAATTCGTTGCAAAGGTAGTCTGCTTTAGATTAATTCCAAAAAAAATGCAACAAAAAGTTAGCAAAGTCGTGATATTATTTGTACCTTCGCTTTTAGAAATCCTAATAAAACAACATAAAACCACAATAAAAGGAATTTGATGAAGAAAAATCTTAGAACAGCTTCCATCTGCGTACAGGGAGGCTATGAGGCAAAAAACGGAGAACCTATCGAGGTGCCCATCATTCAGAGCACCACGTTTAAGTATGACAACTCGGAAGAGATGGCTATGCTCTTCGACCTTAAGAAAGAGGGTTATTTCTATACCCGATTACAAAATCCCACAAACGATGCAGTGGCACAGAAGATAGCACAACTCGAAGGAGGTGTGGGCGCTGTACTTACAAGCAGTGGACAGGCTGCCAACTTCTATGCCGTATTCAATATCTGCGAGGCTGGCGACCACATCGTTACAAGCAACGAGATTTACGGAGGAACATTCAACCTGTTTGGTGTTACGCTGAAGAAATTGGGCATCGAGTGCACATTCGTTAATCCTAATGATTCAGAAGAAGAAATACAGAAGGCTTTCAGACCTAACACTAAGGTGGTGTTCGGAGAGACTATCAGCAACCCCGGATGCGCAGTGCTTGATATAGAGAAGTTTGCACGCATAGCACACAAGAATGGCGTACCTCTTATCGTAGACAATACCTTTGCTACCCCTATCAACTGTCGACCATTTGAATGGGGAGCCGATATCGTAACACACAGCACTACAAAATATATGGACGGTACGGCAAGTCAGGTTGGCGGTTGCGTGGTTGATAGCGGCAACTTCAACTGGATGGAACACGCCGACAAATTCCCAGGACTTTGCACACCAGACGAAAGCTATCATGGCCTGACTTATGCAGAGAAATTTGGCAAAATGGGATATATAACAAAGCTCGTGGCACAACTGATGCGCGACCTTGGATCTATACCAGCCCCTATGAACTCATTCATACTGAACCTTGGACTACAGTCGCTTCACTTGCGCATGAAACAGCATTGTACCAATGCACAGCGTGTGGCCGAATTCTTGAAATCTGACGAACGTGTAGCGTGGGTTCACTTTAGCGGACTGCCAGGAGACGAGTATCATGAACTTGCCAAGAAATATCTTCCAAATGGCTCTTGCGGTGTAATTGCCTTCGGACTGAAGGGCGACCGTGAAACTGCCATAAAATTCATGGACTCGCTTAACATGATTAACATCGTGACACACGTGGCAGACGCACGCACCTGTGTCCTACATCCAGCAAGCCATACACACCGTCAGATGTCCGACGAACAATTGCGTGAGGCTGGTGTTGCACCAGACCTTATTCGCCTGTCTGTAGGAATTGAGGATGTTGAGGATATCCTGGACGACATCAAGCAAGCATTGGAGAAAATATAATAAATTAGAAATAAAAAAACAGGAGTTAAGAAGTAATGTCTCACTTCTTAACTCCTATCTTTATTCTCACTCTCTCATCGACAACGATATTCTCTGTCGTTTATTATCCACTTCTGTCACTCTCACCACCACATGCTGATGAAGTTTTACCACTTCATTAGGGTCCTTAACGTATCGATCGGCCAATTGAGAGATATGCACAAGTCCGTCTTGATGAACACCAACGTCAACAAAGGCACCAAAGTTTGTTATGTTTGTAACAATACCAGGCAATAACATTCCTACCTGCAAATCAGCAACCTCATGTACACGAGGGTCGAACTCAAAAGCCTCAACTGCGGCACGAGGATCGCGACCTGGACGCTGAAGCTCGGCCATAATATCATTAAGCGTAGGCATTCCTACAGATTCTGTTACATAATCCTTCAGACGTATTGTCTTTTGAAGCTCTTTGTTATCAATAAGCTCAGCCACTGTACAGCCTTTGTCCTTAGCCATTGCTTTCACTATGTCGTAACTCTCGGGATGCACCGCACTATTGTCAAGAGGGTTTTTAGCACCTGGTATACGCAAGAAACCCGCACATTGTACATATGCTACCGGACCAAGACGGGGAACCTTCTTCAATTCAGCACGCGACTTAAAGGCACCGTTCTTGTCTCTATACTCTACGATATTCTTGGCTGTAGAGGCATTCAGTCCGCTGACATACATCAACAAGTGACGACTTGCCGTGTTAAGGTTAACACCAACAGTATTAACACACGACTCTACAACCATATCCAGACTCTTCTTCAGCTCTGTCTGATCAACATCATGCTGATATTGGCCGACACCTATACTCTTGGGATCTATCTTCACAAGCTCGGCAAGTGGATCCATAAGTCGTCTACCTATCGAAACAGCACCACGAACAGTAACATCCTTATCAGGAAACTCCTCGCGTGCAGCCTCGGATGCCGAATATACAGATGCACCATCCTCGCTAACCACAAAAACATTAATATCCGAACTTAAACCTATATCCTTCAAGAAAGCAGATGTCTCACGACTTGCCGTACCATTGCCTACGGCTATCGCCTCTATACCATACTTATTAGCCATTGCCAATACTTGACGAGACGCTCCTGTACGGTCGTTCTTTGGCGCATGAGGATAGATAGCCTCAAAATGAAGCAAGGATCCCTGTGCATCAAGACACACAACCTTGCAACCTGTACGGAAGCCAGGATCTACACCCATTACACGCTTCTGTCCCAACGGGGCTGCAAGAAGCAACTGACGCAGATTCTCGGTAAAAACACCTATAGCTTCCTTATCGGCATCTTGCTTGCTTGACAATGCAAACTCAGTCTCGATGGAAGGTTTAAGCAATCGCTTGAAAGCATCGTCGGCAGCCTCGCCAACCAGTTTACTACACTCACTACGTCCTATAACATACTGACGTCGTATCCTTTCCTTGCATTCTTCATCGTCTGCAGATATGCTTATACGCAAGAATCCCTCTTTTTCGCCACGACGCATAGCGAGCAAACGATGCGACGAACAACGACGAAGAGGCTCGGAGAAATCGAAATAGTCGCTATACTTCTGAGCATCATCTTCTTCTGACTTTGCCTTTACAACCTTAGAAGAGATAACTGCCCCACGACGAAATACACCACGTATATTCTTGCGAACCTTCTCGTTCTCGTTTATAGTTTCGGCAATAATATACTTAGCACCCTGTATAGCATCCTCCGCAGTCTTGACATCACCCTTAACATACTTTGACGCAGTAGCAATAGGATTAGGGTCACGCTGAATAAGAAGCAACTGAGCCAGAGGTTCAAGCCCCTGTTGACGTGCGATATCTGCCTTAGTACGACGCTTGGGCTTGTAAGGAAGATAGATGTCTTCAAGTTCTGACATGTTCCAGCATTGCTCTATACGTTTCCTCAACTCATCAGTCATCTTGCCCGCATCCTCAATGGTAGAGACGATAGTCTCCTTACGCTTGGCAACATCAATCAACCTTTCACGCATAAGGGCAATGTCAGACACTTGAACCTCATCTAAATTACCAGTACGCTCCTTGCGATAACGACTTATGAACGGTATAGTACAATTCTCGTCCAAAAGTTCAAGGGTGTTCTCAACGCCACGCTCCGGCAAAGACAGGGCATCGGCTATGATTTTTGTAAATACATTCATTGTCTAATATATAATATATAATAAGGTATATGCTTAAATTAGAATACAAAGTTACGACATATCGAGCGATAACACAACTACAATATCCAAAATAAAACATAAAAGGTAAGATTTCATACTTAGACAAAACGTCCAACTAAGTATCCTTACACTTTACCAAAGACTATATACTATTTCTTAGGGACAAAAGTTTCCCAAGTTTGATCACTATAGAATATACGTATCTCTACTATATCACGATTAGATATGTCATTATTTTTTACTAATTGCACACCTTTATTAAGCTTGCTATCATTAGCTTTATGGTGCTGCCCTGCATTATTATGCACCGCATCTGCTGAACCCCGGGAAACATTATTAGAGCAGGAAGCATCAACGTTAGACTTAGCCTGCTTTACATTATTATCTTCAACATTACCCGAAACAGCACCAAAGTCAAGCACGGCATGATCAGCAGTAGAGGGGGAGTTGAATGTTTCACCAGCTTCTACAGAACTATAATCGGTCATAGCACCTCGACCAAACAAAAGCCAATCGGTAGATATATCTGGAAAACGACTCTTTATCGATTCAACTATCTTAAGCGATGGAGCAGTGCGTCCAGTAAAGATACTACTCAATGTTGCAGGCGCCACCTTTATAGTCTCTGCAAACTCTTGTTGAGTCATGTGTTGAGACTCCAAAATTTTTCTTATTCTATCCTTCATTAAAGTCATATTTATATATAATGCCTAAATCTTAGCTTTACATTTCAATTTACAAAGTTAAACTATTTAATTGAGATATGCAAACTTTATATATTTATATTTTCAAATTTAAAATTTCAAATAGACAAATAGTTATTTTACAAAAACAAACAAGATAAAGTAGTGTATTACGATAAAATATACATATATACATATTAACTGTACAATATTATTATATGTATATATTTAACTCATTTGTGTTAGTTATTGATTTTCAACACATTTACATTTGTATATGTTTAAATTCATCAACAATATTCGCAATAAATAAGTACATGTTACAAAAATCACATCGTTTATACTTTAATAAATATGTTATTACCCCTTGTTATCAACAAGTTACATGCTGTTTAACCTACATGTATATATATACATATAGGTTTGTGTATTTACAAACATTGATTTATTTTGCCGTAATTTACATCTCAAAATATAAATTCGTTTAAAGAGTTTTTTACATTTATGTATTTATAAAGATTGTATTATCATTGGTTTTATAAAAGTATATTCAATATTATAAATGTTAACATATGTAATTCCATATTTTGAAACAGTCTAAAAACACGATTTTTTGCAATACTAAAAAAATCCGAACCACCAATTGAATGCTTCAAAGAACAACAAGTATTAAAGACAACAAAAAAGCCTAACTCCCTTGAAATATAGGGAATTAGGCTAAAAAATAACCTTCGTGAGGTTTTCTATTCTAGATAAAAACAGATGCCAATTGGATTGTTTTTAGTGCAAAATAAAGAAGACAAGCTCCTTCATAAGATCTCCATTAGAGGTGTTTTGGTTGTCCAGACCCTTACTTTTGGCATCAATTTCTCTTATTTTAGACAAAATCATAAGAGTCTTCATCGCTGTGTAGTTGCGCATACCCGCACGGTAGTCCTTTATACCCCACACAGACTTGAGCTCCATATAAGCCGCAAGAGAATTATCATTGTTACGATCAGGTGCATAATAAGCAACTAACAGATTCTGAAAGAAAGAGTATAATAAGGGCAAACAAGAGAACAATGAACCCGCTTTTGGATTATTGTCAAAATATTTTACTATTTGATTAGCCTTATAAACATCCTTCTCAATGATAGCAGTCTTCAACTCAAACACATTAAAGTCCTTGCTTACTCCAATCTCCCGCTCTACTATCTCTGGTGTCACTCTCCTATTGTCATCAGGCAACGAAATCATAACCTTATCGAGTTCGGATATCAGTCGACTAAGATCCGCACCTATATGCTCGGCTATCATTGAACACGACTTAGGATCAATAGCCACATGCTTACTCTTAAGATACGATTCGATGAAAGAAGGAAGCTCATAATCCCTTTTCTTCTTGCTCTCAAACACAAGCCCAACAGCCTCCGCCTTACCAACAACCTTCTTACGCTTGTCAATAGTGCCGTTTTTGTAGCATATTACAAGTATTGTCGACATCAAAGGCTTTTCAAAGTATCGCTCAAGAGCATCAAGCGACCTTAACCCTTGTGCCTCTTTCACTATAACGACCCGATATTGTGAAGGCATTACAGGATATCCTCTGGCAAGATCGGCAATCTGTGCAGCAGTAGTGTCCGCACCAAACACAATGGTTTGGTTAAAGTCACGATCATCAGAATCAAGCACGTTCTCGGCTATATAATCAGAAATCTTATCTATATAATAAGACTCGTCGCCCATAAGCACATATACTGGCGCATATTTCTTGGCTTTAAGGTCGCGCATTATAGAATCGAATGTTGCCTGAGTTTTTTTATCAGCCATAATTATATTATATAAGGTGTAAAAATACATTAACGAGCCGCTTTTATGCTCGTTTTTCTCGTTAAAATTACGTACTTTTGTACATTGGTTGTCGCCCATGCGACATTTAGAAGCAAAATTACGAAAATGATTCGATTAAACCTACCTTCTTTCGCAATAAAGTTGTCAGGAACACAGCAACATCCACGAATATTCGATATTCTACGTCACCGTTATGTAGCCTTGACACCAGAAGAATGGGTACGCCAACACTTTGTACACTATCTTACAGAACACAAGGGTTACCCTGCTGCACTAATGGCAAATGAAATAAGCCTTAATATAGGCAACAAGAAACTACGCGCCGACAGCGTACTCTATGACCGAAGGTTACAACCACGTATGATTATAGAATATAAGGCGCCAACAATAAAAATCACGCAAAAGGTACTTGAACAGGTTGCAGCATACAATCTGTTGCTACACGTCGACTATCTTGTTATGAGTAATGGCTTACAGCATTATTGCTGTCGTATGGACTACGAGAACCGTAGATACGAATTTCTAAAAGACATACCCGACTATAATGATATTACACGGCCATAAGAAAATCAAATTAGTTTCTTTATATAACCATAACAGAATCATTAGATAGAAATATTTCATCAACTATACATTATTATATATATGACAGAATTCGAAAAAATGCGCAATCAGCAGCTATATTGCTTTGAAGACCCTGATTTGCTTGCCAGCACCACAAGAGCAAACGAATTGTGCGCCCAACTGTCAACAATGACTCTCGCCTCACCTGAATACAGACAAACAATAGAAACACTGATTCCTGGTATCCCGAAATCATCAGCCATAAACCCACCATTCCATTGCGACCACGGAAACGGCATAACAATTGGCGAACACACGTTTATCAATTACGACTGCATTATGCTTGATGGAGGATACATAAAGATAGGTGCACACTGTAAAATAGGACCACGCTGTCATTTCTTTACACCACAGCATCCTATTGACTATCAAGAGCGCATAAAGCCTGTTGAAACATGTCTGCCAATAAACATAGGCGACAACTGTTGGTTGGGCGGTGGCGTTACTGTATGTCCTGGTGTCACTATAGGACCACGCTGCATCATAGCTGCAGGAAGCGTAGTAATACGCGATATACCAGCCGACTCACTGGCCGCTGGCAATCCCGCTATAGTAAAAAAACACTTATAAATTAAGAACTGATACTTTATTCAACAATAAATAAAAGAAAATAATAAAACTATGGGAGTAGGAAGATGGATTGGCGGATTCCTTGGCTTTATGTCTGGAGGACCGCTTGGAGCACTTGCCGGCTATGCCGTTGGGTGGCTATTTGAAAAGGGTGCCGAAGGATTTAGCATAGAATATACAAATCCAAACGGCACATACAGCAACACGTGGGAAGAAGGCAGATACAACAACAATGCCTATTCTGCCCAACAAAGACACGAAGGACAACGTAATTCGTTTCTGTTCTCATTACTTGCTCTTGCGTCTTATATAATTAAGGCAGACGGACGAGTAATGCACTCAGAGATGGAGTATGTACGCTCTTTTCTTCGTCGCAACTTTGGCGATATAGCAATGCACCAAGGCGAGCAGATACTTCTACGCCTGTTTGAAAGTCAGAAACAAATGGGTAGCGAAGCATTTAAGAACACAATACGTGAGGCCTGCGCTGAAATAGCACAGAACATGGACTATTCACAGCGACTCCAACTTATCAACTTCCTTGTACTAATAGCACAGGCAGATGGCAGCGTTCCTCAGAGTGAAATTGATGCACTACAGTTTATAGCAACCAATCTTGGTATATCACCAGAAGACCTAAACTCAATGCTTAACCTGTCAACTGGCGGCTCCAACCTTGACGCTGCCTATAAGGTACTTGGTATCACAGCCGATGCAAACGACGACGAGGTGAAGGCCGCTTATCGACGAATGGCCTTAAAGCATCATCCAGACCGCGTAGCAACACTTGGTGATGATGTACGCAAAGCAGCCGAAAAGAAACTCCAAGAGATAAACGCAGCAAAGGAAACAATATACAAAGCAAGAGGCCTTTAGCACTTAATCTCTTCAAGACACCCCAAGTGCATCAACCATTAGCTTTAATTCATAGCTTTTGATTCCGTTTATTTCAAGCATACTCTTGTCCATATTAAAGTCGTTAAGAATATTGCGATCGGCAGCATCAACCGATTCTGCATAAGATTTAAGGTAGCTAACAGCCTCCTTTGTCTTATGCAGTATCCATTTTGTATATCCAATATTCAAAAAATCTACTCCAGCTGCATTATTGCCTTCTACAAGCTGGTCGTATATTTTTTCGGCTTCCAATGGCTTGACATCCATAAGATATCCCCATGCAATGGCACGTTTAACAACTAAGTTTTTTCCGTTTTCCTCATAATCAATTTTAAACAGACCTGAAAATCCATCTTTCACCTTGCCACTATTGACAAGGGCTATACTTTGACATACTACCAAATTCTTTGTTTCACCATTCTCAAGAATGAGTCGATTATAGGCTTCTGCCGCTTCATCATACTTGCAAAGCATGAATAAAGCATCTGCCAAGCCCCTTAATACCGAAGCTTCATTGCAACCTTTGTCTACCAGTCCCATAAACGTTTTGTAAGCATCCGAATACAGTCCGAGCTTCATGTAAGAATGTCCAAGCAATGAAACTTCTTCCACATTAGTTTCATCACCCAAACTCATATTGGCAAGCTTTACCACATACTCATACTTCTTATTTTTAAAGAAAAAACGCTCGATTTCTACATAATCAGAAACAATTACATCATGCAGCAACTCATTGCCAAAGAACAAGAAGCGCCCGCTTCCTGCCACACCGTCAACATCAGCAAACGGATTGGTAAAATCCTTGTGTCCTTGATACAGCATAAAGAACCTGTAAAGATTTTGCAAATAGAACAGTTTTATATAAGCAGGCGAATTTCTGTCAACATCACACGGCATCCCTCCAGAAGGTCCATTAGCCATCATTTCCTTCACATTGTCCGGCAATTGATTTGATATGGCAGACAATGAGAATACAAACGAATAAACATCCGAATCACAAAAGGTACCATATAAAGAAAGACTTCGCACAACATCATATAAAGATGCATCTATGAGATTGGCCACATAAGGATGATCTGGATAGAAAGGAACAAACCAGTTGCTTATCTGATAGAAGAATGAACATTGCTTCGTCTTTGAGAATCCACCAAAAAAGATATCACTACCCGACATCTGCATATCTCTCATCTTTTTCATCTTGGCTTCCATTTCATCCAAATTCCGGTCTGTAGCCCCATAATCAAGTATGTCGTCAATAGATTCTTCTTTTTCCTCTATGCTTATAGGAGTTATCTTTAAATTATTATTTTTCACAAAAGTTGGCATAATATCGCGCTCAATCTCGGCACTATCAGCCTCGGCATGCGAACAATAATACAAATTCATCTGCAATTCAACAAGTTCTCTCCTAGCCTCTTCATTTGTAAACACACGCTGCAAGACAGATTTCACCTCAGGAAACAATACATGTTCCCCTTCTGGAAGAGACAACATAATACCTACCAATGCACGATAACGTAAGCGCATAGGATTATTATTTTCATATATAGCTGCAAGCACCAACCACTTGTTTACATCAAACACTGTAAGCAAGGATATTGTTATAGCACTTATAATAACCTGCGCATCATTCTGATCTATCGTAGGCGACTGTATCAATGACAAGTAGAACGAAGTTGTTTCATCACTCCATTGCCCAGAAACCATAATATAATTGAAAAGACGCTCCACGTATTGCTGATGCACAGCATTAGCCTTTTTTATGGCCTCCTTTTGCTCAGTCTCATCAAGCAGCGAAGCCATGGCACAATCTTGAACGTACCCCTCAAGTGTACTCACAATTGACTCTTTATCTTTAGAAAAGCTATCAGCAATCGCTTTGGCTTGCGAAAAAGACACACGACGGTTTAGGATAGAATCAAGTCGCACAGTGTTGTACAAGTTATATGTTCTACGCAACAAATCCATATACACTTCATCACCATTAGGGTCCTGTATTCCACGCTCGAAACAATCAAGCATAAGCTGATAGTCAGCCTTTACAACTTCGAGCATATCCTTACCGGCAGAAAGGTGCAATTCTGCCATTCGTTTTTCAAGCATACGCAACGCTTCGCCCACATTGCGGTCAATAACTATAGTATCTTTTATAGTTGGTTTCATTGGTTTTTATTTTTTGCGGTTAATAGTATTTATATCATCTTGCTTAGGACTTGCCACATGAGCAAACTTTATCTTAGGAAGTTGCGATATGGTCTTCTCATCCGTCTTCATATATTTCTTTATTATCTCGGCATAGTGCTTTATTCCATTTTGGTTGATAGAGTCACAAGCCTGATTGTATGTTTTTATAAGCTCTGCCATTTGTACTTTTCTACGCTTGTCTTTCATAACTTCAGACCTTACAGCCAACACACCAAGTTTTTGTTTAAGGTCTCTACTATCAGCAATTACAACATTGCCATTGCGACGTGCTGTAGTAGCCTGTGGTTCTGTAAGCCACATAGCATCCATTTCGTTATTAAGAAGCATCGAAAGCCTTATGTTGACATCATTCACCTGTATACGAAACACCATCGACTGCGTCTTTACACCGTCAAGCACACGGTCTGTAAGGAAGTCGCTAGCCGAATATCGTGTCATTGCAACCATCTTGTCACCAAGTTGATCAACCTTTTTAATGCGCGCTTTATGGTTTGTGATAAGTTGCCAATAAGCATTTGTTGATGTGATATAGTCCAACTTCACACCCTCATGCTTCATACGTTCAGTACGCACAAGGTCGCTCACAGCCCCTTCTACACTACGTCCTATCACAGCCGTGTCGCAATCCATCTGCGCCGTAAAATACTTAAGACGCAAATCAAGTTTAGCTGTATCATACAACACATGCTCCTTAACTAAATAAAGGGGCAAGCAGTCAAGCGTTGGCATAACTGCAATCTTCAATGCAAGAGAGTCTTCACGATGCAAACGCGCACGCTCTGCTCTTGACAATCTTTTTTGCTCCTCGTAAGAATTACCACAAGATATGGCAAAAAATAATGCTATTATATATAATAGAAACTTTTTCATAAGGCAAAAGTAACAATAAATTTTGTAACGCCGAAAAATATTAGTACTTTTGTATCTATACAAAACACATTTGAGCGTTATGGCAAAGATTAAGACAGCATATGTATGCAGCAACTGTGGACAGGAATCGACAAAATGGATTGGCAAATGTCCAAGCTGTGGTGAATGGAACACTTTTAAGGAGATACACCTAACAGCAAACACCAACAGCAACACCAACGGACTTTTTCACAACGACAAATCCACACCTGACAAGAACCGTCCTGTTAAGTTGCGCGACATTCCAACCCAGGACGACCCACGTATCGACATGCACGATGCCGAACTTAACCGAGTTCTTGGAGGAGGACTTGTTGCCGGAAGTATAGTGTTGTTGGGTGGCGAGCCAGGTATAGGCAAGAGTACCCTTACACTGCAAACCATCCTAAACATACACGACAAGAATATACTGTACGTCAGCGGTGAGGAGAGTGCACACCAGCTTAAAATGCGTGCCGAACGCTTGCTTAACCGACAAGGCTCAAACAGCAACGACAGCCTTGATAATATCAACATCCTTTGCGAGACTTCCCTGCAAAGAATATTTGAATATACCGACGACTTGTCTCCAGAGATACTTATTATCGACTCTATACAAACTATAGCCACTGAGGATGTTGACAGTAGCCCTGGAAGCATAACACAGGTACGCGAGTGCGCAGCATCTCTCTTGCGATTTGCAAAGACAAGCGGAACACCTGTCATACTGATTGGACACATCAACAAAGAAGGCACACTTGCCGGTCCTAAGATATTAGAGCATATCGTTGATACCGTAATACAGTTTGAAGGCGATCAACATTATATGTACCGCATATTACGATCGATAAAGAACCGTTTTGGAAGTACATCCGAACTCGGTATATACGAGATGCAGCAAACCGGACTGCGTCAAGTTAGCAACCCTTCCGAATTGCTCCTATCACAAGACCACGAAGGTCTTTCTGGTGTTGCTATCAGTTCTGCTATTGAAGGCGTGCGTCCTTTCCTTGTAGAAACACAGGCTCTTGTGTCTTCTGCTGCATACGGCACACCACAGCGCTCTGCTACAGGGTTTGACCAACGCCGACTAAACATGTTGCTTGCTGTGCTTGAAAAACGTGTAGGATTTAAGTTGATACAAAAAGATGTCTTTGTGAACATTGCAGGCGGATTGCGTGTCACCGACCTTGCAATGGACCTAAGTGTCATAGCAGCCGTATTGTCAAGCAATGTTGATACTGCTATTGAGCCAGGTTGGTGCATGGCAGGCGAGGTAGGACTAAGCGGAGAGGTACGCCCCATAAACCGAATAGAACAGAGAATTGCCGAAGCCGAAAAACTTGGATTTACCGACATCATACTTCCGAAGTCTAACGTTCAAAATTTAAATACAAGCAAATACAAGATTAACATACATCCTGTCCGCAAGGTAGAAGAGGCGCTTCGTGCCCTGTTCGGCTGATTTAGGCTCAAGTAAAAAGAGAAACATAAAACCAACATATATTAACAAATCACATTAAATAATAGCAATGAAGAAAAACTCAGTAATCATAGTAAGTGGAGGCATGGACAGCATCACCCTACTTTATGACCACAAGGATGAGATAGCCCTTGGCATATCGTTCGACTATGGAAGCAACCACAATGCACGGGAGATACCCTTTGCCAAGATGCATTGCGAGCGATTGGGCATAAAACACATTACTATCAACCTCGACTTTATGCACCAATACTTCAAGTCAAGTTTACTTGATGGTGCCGATGCAATACCCGAGGGACATTATGCCGATGACAATATGAAGTCTACCGTTGTACCTTTCCGCAATGGCATCATGCTGTCTATAGCAATAGGCATAGCCGAAAGCAACGATCTCGACCAAGTGTTTATTGCCAATCACGGTGGCGACCATACTATATACCCCGACTGCCGTCCTGAATTCATCAATGCAATAGACAGCGCAGCCAATGCCGGAACCTACAACAACGTAAAGGTTATAGCCCCATACACAAAAATAACCAAAAGCGATATAGCAAGAATAGGTAAAAAACTTGGTATCGACTACACCGAAACATGGAGTTGCTATAAAGGCGGCGAAAAACATTGCGGCAAATGCGGCACATGTGTGGAGCGAAAAGAAGCGCTTTTTGAAGCTGGAATTGAAGATTATACGATATACGAAGAATAATATAAATGAAATTTAACGGCCTTTTCTTCGTACAATATATATATTTTTAGTAAATTTGCGCTCTATAAAGGACATCCCATATAATATTGTTATAGTAGAATTTATATTCCTAACTTTTAAATAACATTTACAATAATGAAAATCGAAGATTTCAACTTTGCCGGTAAAAAGGCAATTGTACGCGTTGACTTCAACGTACCATTGGACGAGAACGGAAATGTAACTGACGATACCCGTATCCGCGGTGCCCTTCCTACATTGAAGAAGGTACTTGCTGACGGTGGTGCCCTCATTATGATGTCTCACATGGGCAAGCCAAAGGGCAAGGTTAACATGAAGCTTTCTTTGAGCCAGATTGTTCCTAACGTTTCTGCAGCTCTCGGTGTTGAGGTTAAGTTCGCTAAGGATTGTGGCAATGCTTCTGAGGAGGCTGCTGCTTTGAAGCCAGGCGAGGCTTTGCTTCTTGAGAACCTCCGCTTCTATCCTGAAGAGGAAGGCAAGCCTGTTGGCGTAGAAAAGGGCACACCTGAATATGACGCTGCAAAGAAGGAAATGAAGACACGTCAGCAAGAATTCGCAAAGAAGCTTGCTTCTTATGCAGACTGCTACGTAATGGATGCCTTTGGCACAGCTCACCGTAAGCACGCTTCTACAGCTGTTATCGACGAGTACTTCGACAAGGATCACAAGATGCTCGGCTACCTTATGGAGAAAGAGGTAAAGGCAGTTGATGCTGTCCTCGGTAATATCAAGCGTCCTTTCACAGCTATCATGGGTGGCTCTAAGGTATCTACAAAGATCGGTATCATTGAGAACCTTCTCACAAAGGTTGACAACCTCATCCTCTGCGGTGGTATGACATATACATTCTCTAAGGCTCTTGGTGGAAAGATCGGTATGTCTATCTGCGAGGACGATAAGCTCGACGTTGCTCTCGACGTTATCAAGAAGGCTAAGGAGAATGGTGTTAACCTCGTTCTCGGTACCGATTCTATCTGCGGTGACGACTTCAAGAATGACTGCAATACACAGGTTTGCCCATCTAACAATATCCCTGACGGCTGGGAAGGTATGGACGCAGGTCCTGAGACTCGCAAGGCTTTCGCTGCTGCCATCAAGGGTGCTAAGACTATCCTTTGGAATGGTCCTGCAGGTGTATTCGAGTTCGATAACTTCGCTGGTGGCTCAAAAGCTATTGCCGACGCTATCGCTGAGGCTACTAAGGAGGGCGCATTCTCACTCATCGGTGGTGGCGACTCTGTAGCTTGCATCAACAAGTTTGGTTTGGCCGATCAGGTTTCTTACATCTCTACTGGTGGTGGTGCTCTTCTTGAGGCTATCGAGGGTAAGGTTCTTCCTGGCGTAGCTGCTATCGAGGCTTAATTAAAGCATGCAACAAATAGGCTAATTAGGCTTCACTGAGCCTCGTTAGACACATATTCCAATAGGGTTTTATCTTTTTAAAAAAGGTAAAATCCTATTTTTTGTAATATTAAAATGCTAACTTTGCAGTAATCAATACACACAACAATGGCAAAGATTAAAATCGAAACTCCAAAGGGCGACATCATCGTGCGCCTTTACGACGAAACTCCGAAACATCGCGACAACATCCTTAAACTCGCAAAGGAGGGATATTATGACGGCACACTCTTTCACCGTGTCATTAAGGACTTTATGATCCAGGGTGGCGATCCCGACAGCAAGGGTGCACCCAAAGGCAAACATCTAGGTGCAGGCGGTCCAGAATACACTATAGAAGCAGAAATAAACCCTCAGCTATTCCATAAGCGTGGCGCCTTGTGTGCAGCACGTCTTGGCGACGAAGTAAACCCTAACAAAGAGTCAAGTGGCAGCCAGTTCTACATCGTATGCGGCGAGGTATACAAGCCTGCACAACTCAAGCAGATGGAGAAGCAGATGAAGCAGAACCAGATAACCATCACTTTCAACGACCTTGTTACCTACCACAAGAAAGAGATTATGGATATGCGTCGCAACCGCGACCGTACCGGACTTCAGGATATGCAAGAACGCCTAATGAAGGAAGCACAGGATATCTGCAAGGCAAATCCTGTTGGATTCAGCAACGAGCAGACTGAAGCATACACCACTATTGGCGGCACTCCATTCCTTGATGGCGAATACACTGTATTCGGCGAGGTAGAACATGGACTTGACGTTGTCAGCGCTATTAATGATGTAGACACCGACAATGCTGACCGTCCTACTGACAATTTGACGATGAAGGTTAGCGTAGTTGAGGATTAACACATATGATAAGCAAGGACTCCATTGAATCTGCCTACTGCTTTATTCACCAAAAGTGGCGCGTCTACAAGTTCTCCACTATTGACTGGCAAAAAGACGATATCGAGTATGCCATCGCCCAGTACGTGGAGGGCATGGACCGCCAACTATACACCGAAATCGCTAATGGCAAACAAGACTTCTTGACCGACCACCGTACTTTTGCAAAAGATATGCAGGAGGCGGAGGAAAGGTCAGAAAAATTTCTGAATGTTAATCAATAAAGTACTATGACCAACTCTTACGCCCTTACAATCTATAAGGCAAGTGCCGGCAGCGGAAAAACATTTACCCTTTCCGTAGAATACATCAAACTCCTTATCAAGGACCCGCAAAGTTATCGCTCTACCCTCGCTGTTACCTTTACCAACAAGGCTACAGAAGAGATGAAACTACGTATACTTAGCCAGCTGTACGGCATTTGGAAACTATTGCCCGACTCTAAAAGTTATATCGACAAGATTAAGGAAGATCTCGACGTTACCGAGGAATATATGTCCGAACGTGCTGGTATAGCTCTTCACAACATTGTGCACAACTATAGCTACTTCCGCATTGAGACCATCGACTCGTTCTTCCAAAGCGTGTTGCGCAATCTCGCACGAGAACTCGACCTTACTGCCAATCTGCGTATCGAGCTCAACGACTATCAGATAGAGCGCAACGCTGTGGACGAACTCATCAATTCGCTTGACGAAAACAGCGAACTGCTAACATGGATTATGGAATATATACGCGAGAATATGGACGACGACAAAGACTGGAATGTAATTGGAAACATAAAGAGGTTCGGTGAAAACATATTCCGCGAGTACTACAAAACCAATAGCAAGAAGCTCAACGAACGATTGCTCGAGGAAGGATTCTTCAAGCAATACACCACCAAGTTACGTCAAATGCGCAATGAGGCTGAGGTGGAAATGCAGAATGAGGCCGCTCAATTCTTCGATGCGCTTAACCACAACGGAATAGAGATAGACGACCTCAACAATGGCAAGAATGGTCCTGCTGGTTACTTCATCAAGATTAAGAAAGGCATATACAACAACACTATTGTAACCAAACGATTACAAAAAGTGCTCGACGAGGGCAGCGAAAGTTCTTGGGTTAAACAGAAATCATCTAAGGAGACCCAGGATATTGTAAGAGAACTTGCCAATTCCACACTAACCCCTCTGGTACATCATGCCGAAGACGTTAGACAGAAAAACTGGTATATATATGGCTCTGCTGTGCTCACATTGCGACACCTCAACCAACTGCGCCTGCTCAACAGCATAGAGAATAAGGTCAGAATGATGAACGTGGAGCAGAACAGATTTCTTCTGAGCGACACACACACCCTACTCCACTCGCTCATACGCGATACTGACTCGCCATTTATTTTCGAAAAGATTGGCAACTACCTGGAAAACATCATGATTGACGAGTTTCAGGACACAAGTACCGTGCAGTGGCAAAACTTCAAGGTGCTTTTGGAGGAATGTATGAGCCACGGCGAACAACAAGGCAATTTGATAGTGGGCGATGTTAAGCAGAGCATCTACCGTTGGCGATCGGGCGACTGGCGTATGCTCAACAATATTGAGCGTGAGTTTCCATACCTTAATTCTATGCTCAATGTGTGCTCGCTCGACACAAACTATCGCTCGTCACGACGCGTTATAACATTCAACAATGCCTTCTTTAAGCGTGCCTCCGAACTGGAATATGCCGACCAAAAGAGCTCAACCCCAGACACTTCATCACCCGAGCAACTAAAAAAGGCTTATTCGGATGTGGCACAAAAGGTGCCGTCATTCCGCGATAACCACGGCTACGTAAGCATAAACCTTCTGCCAAACGAAGATTATCGCCAACAAGCTCTGCAAAAGACAGCCGAAGCTGTTAGTCTCTTGCTCGACTCGGGAGCCAATTATTCGGACATTGCCATACTTGTACGCTCCAACGACATTATACAACTCATAGCTGAGTTCTTCGCCAACGAGCTGCCCGACGTTAAGATTGTCAGCGACGAGGCTTTCCGACTCGACAGTTCTGTATCGGTAAACATCATTGTCAATGCAATGCTATGGCTCACCCACCCCGACAACATCCTTGCAAAGGCTTACATAGCCAAGGCCTACCAGGCATACGTGCTGAAAAAGAGTGAGCAAGAAACCAACAAGCTGCTTGCAACTGCTGAAGGCATTGACAGTGCACTGCCTTGTGCTCTTATCGACAAGCGCAACGACCTCCTGACTATGCCGATCTTCGAACTTGCCGAACAAATTTACACCTTATTTAATATAGGCAACATAAAAGGCGAGGACGCATACCTATATGCATTCTACGATGCTCTTACCGACTTCATTGCCAACAACACAGCCGACATCGACTCGTTTGTAGAAGAATGGAACGACAGTATAGCGGCAAAAACAATACAGGCAAGTGCCATAGACGGTATCAGAATCATCACCATTCACCAGAGTAAGGGATTGGAATTTGAGCATGTTGTCATACCATTCTGCGACTGGACATTGGAGAAAGGCAACACTATATGGTGTACCCCTCAAGTGGAACCATACAACGAACTGCCTCTAATACCCGTAGACTTCAGTGCCAGTCAGATGAAGGGCACCATCTACGAGTTCGATTACAACGAGGAACATCTACAAAACTGCGTGGACAACCTCAATCTGCTATACGTTGCATTCACACGCGCAGCATCAAGCCTGTTTGTCATTGCCCAACGTGGCACCCCATCCTCACGTTCTTACATTGTGGAACAAGCCATTACCGACATTAAACTTGAAGGCAGCTCACTTGATGGCGACCCGTCCGACAAGAAGGCGGAATTGCTATTTAGCTACGGCGAACTGGAGATTGTTGAGACAAAGGCCAAGAAGAAGTCGGACAATATCTTCACACCAGAGGTAGAAAACATGAATGTCGATATGGCAACCTTCAGCAACAAGGTTGAATTTAAACAGAGCAACAAGAGCCGTGACTTCGTTGCCGATGATGATGAGAATACAGATGATGACGACCGCAAACAGCTGAGCTATATCAAGACAGGCAAAATACTGCACTACCTATTCTCTACCATCAACACCACCGACGACATTGACACGAGTCTTGCACAACTCGAGATGGACGGACTTATCGAAGAAAGCGACACTAATATCAAACGATTACGCGACATGTTGCACAAACGATTTTCCAACAGACAGGTAGCCGACTGGTTCTCATCACGATGGACCCTCTTCAACGAATGCACCATACTCGACTATGATGCAGCAACAGATACTGTTCGCGAACATCGTCCCGACCGTGTAATGAAGGACGAGAAAACTGGAGAAGTAGTTATAGTCGACTTCAAGTTCGGATCTCCACGACCAGAATACGTGGAACAAGTAAACCGCTATAAAGCCCTCACCCAAAACATGGGCTACCCCAACGTTAAAGGCTACCTGTGGTTTGTTTATTCCAACAGGATAGAGGAAGTTTAACATTAATACATTGACAACGTATAAAATACAATTGAATGAACCAAACAAAAACCTTCCTGGAGTTTGTCTCCGAGGACATAATACATAAATGGGGCACTGATCTGTCACGCGTGGCAGTAGTGTTCCCTAACAAGCGTGCGGCCCTCTTCATGAACGAGCATCTTGCACGATATGCCCGAAAGCCTATGTGGAGCCCGGCTTATATAACTATCAGCGACCTCTTCCGTCGCCACTCCGATATGCAAGTGGGCGATTCAATAAAGCTGATATGCGACCTGCACAAGTCATTTGTCAAATGCACTGGACTAAACGAGTCGCTCGACCACTTCTATGGGTGGGGCCAACTATTGCTGACCGACTTCGACGATATTGACAAGAATATGGCCGATGCCGACCGCATATTCTGCAACCTCAAGGATATACACGAGCTCGATGACATTTCTTATCTCGACGACGAACAACGCAAGATGCTCAAACGCTTCTTTGCCAACTTCAGTGACGACCATGAGTCGGAGCTTAAACGACGCTTCCTTAGCCTGTGGAGTCATTTTAGCGACATCTACCACGACTACAACAAGCGTCTACAAGAGCAAGGCCTGGGATATGAAGGCGCTGTCTACCGCGAAGTGGCTACCAAGGACAACATCGAGTTTAAATACGACCGCTACATATTCGTTGGATTCAACCTTCTGCAGCAGGTGGAGCAAAAACTCTTCGCACGTCTGAAGAAAATGGGCAAGGCCAATTTCTATTGGGACTTTGACGAGTATTACATGCCACACCACAAGACCACAAGCGCCACCGATGCTGGACACTATATATCTATGTATCTGGAACATTTCCCTAACGAACTCGACACTCGCTCTAAGGAGATATATGCCAACATGCGACAACCCAAACACATCAGTTACATCAGCGCCGCCACAGAAAACATACAAGCCAGATACGTAAGCCAATGGCTGCGCAACGATAATAGATACAAGGACGGACGACATACGGCTGTTGTGATGTGCGATGAGAATATTCTGCTGCCAGTTATGCATAGCTTGCCCAACGAGGCCGATAAGGTGAATATCACAAGCGGATTTCCTTTGGGTATGACTCCCGTTGCATCGCTCATTAGCCTACTGTTCGATCTATACACAACAGGCGCAATGCAGCATAGCAGACGCTACCGCACCCAATATGTAGATAAGGTACTCGCCCATCCTTATGCCCAATATATAGCCGACTGCATTCCACTATCGCCTATGGGCAAGATAGACAACATCACACTGCTGCAACAGATAGGCACATTGATTAAACATGTTGGTGTTAAGGCTAAAGACGAGAGCGACGCTCTATTTCAGGAATCTATTTTCCGTATGTATACCATCATCAACCGCCTTGAACAGCTTGCCGCATCTGGCGATATGGACGTGGACGTAACAACACTACGTCGCCTTACCAAGCAACTCATCACCACCACCACTATACCATTCCATGGCGAACCTGTTGTGGGCATACAGATAATGGGTGTACTGGAAACGCGCAACCTCGACTTTAACCATGTGCTGCTGCTGTCGTGCAACGAGGGCAACATGCCTAAGAGCGTTAACGACTCGTCGTTCATTCCCTACTCCATACGCAAGGCACACGGACTTACCACTATCGACAACAAGGTGGCCATCTACTCCTACTACTTCCACAGGCTTCTGCAACGCGCCCAAGATGTAACCATCGTCTACAACAATACCACCGACAATGGACACACGGGCGAGATGAGTAGATTCATGCTGCAACTTATGGTAGACGGCACTCACAATATTAAGCACCTCAACCTTTTGGCGCAAAACGTGCCTACTACTATGTGCTCTAAGGCTATAGTCAAAGACGAGAAGATACAGCAGGAACTCGACCAAATGAAGAACATCTCGCCATCTGCCATTAACGTGTACATCAGATGTCCACTGGCGTTCTTCTATGAATATGTGGCAAGAATTAAAGAGCCCGACTGCGAGGACGATACTGTGGACAACCGCATGTTTGGAAATATTTTCCATAAGGCGGCACAATTCATCTATGAAGATGTAACTAGTCGACATGCTACTGTTGAGAAAACTCAACTGCAGAAATATCTAAAGGACGAGAAAATGCTGGAGACCGTGGTAGACCGTGCATTCAATGAGGAACTGTTCAAGCTGTCAGCATCTGAGGCAGCCAACAAGAAACGCGCAACCGAATACAATGGTCTGCAGATTATCAACCGCAAGGTGATAATTGAATATCTGCAACAACTGCTTAAGACCGACCAACGACTTGCTCCGTTCACAGTACTCGGCTTAGAAAAACAGGTCTACAACGACATTGTATTCAACACCGAGGATGGAGCGCAACGCAAAGTCAAAATAGGAGGTATCATCGACCGCCTGGATATGGTTACCGACCCTACAACCGGAAAACCTACTATAAGAGTTGTCGACTATAAGACGGGCAGCCCTATCAAGTCGGCTATTAAGTCGATAGACGAAGTCTTCGAAGGCAACAGTTACAAACATTCCGACTATTACCTACAGACATTTCTCTATTCGCTCATCATCAACAATTCGAGCAAGCTTAATCCGTCTAAATACAATGTTAGCCCTGCCTTGTTGTTCATCAAACAAGCCTCTGCCGACAACTACGACCCAGTTCTCTGTATCGATGAGCACAAAGTGACGGACATCGGTATATACAAAACCGAGTATCTTAAACTGCTGAAAGAGAAACTGGGCGAAATATTCAGCAAGCAAAAACCATTTGTGCCCACAAATGACAAGCGCACATGCGAAATGTGTGCGTTCAGAATGATTTGCGGGATATAATAACCACATAAAAAGGGTGTGTCAAAATAGGAGTTAGAGGAAGTTAAGAAGAAGTTAATCCATCTACGATGGATGGGAGTTAACAGACAAATGCTTTATTTTCAGCAATTTATACATATGTCCGCTAACTTCCGTTAACTTCGGGCGAAGCCCAAACTTCCGTTAACTTCTATTTTGACACACCCTCTTAATATTTCATTTCTATTCAAAACGTCTATACATTAGCCTTATTCAAGCCGCAACATAGTGCAACTCAAGCCGCATATTAGAATGGTGCCGGTTCCGACGAATCGCCAAATGGCGCATTGTCTGGCATAGCTGCAAAGTCAGGCGGCATTGGTGCATCACCTCCATTCATCTTGCTACCAATGATTTCCGATCCAAAAGGAGCGTCATTAAGCGGTGCTGATTGTTTCTCCGGATCTTGGAATCGTGTGAATTCACCACGGAAGGTAAGCAACACATCGCCCGTTGCACCCTTACGGTGCTTGGCAATGATAATCTGTGCCATACCTCTAAGGTCGTTACCCTTTTCGTCTGTCAAGATGTGATAATACTCTGGACGATGAACAAAGAGCACCATATCCGCATCCTGCTCGATAGCTCCCGACTCACGAAGGTCGCTAAGCTGTGGACGCTTTCCTTCAAGTCCCTCACGGTTCTCTACAGTACGGTTCAACTGCGAAAGTGCTATAATAGGTATATCAAGCTCTTTGGCAAGACCCTTAAGCGACTGCGATATCTTCGAAACCTCCTCCTGACGGCTACCAAAGCGCATACCGTTGGCATTCATAAGCTGAAGGTAGTCAATCATTATAATCTTTACACCTTTCTCACGCACCAAACGACGTGCCTTGGTACGCAATTCAAAGATTGACAAACCTGGTGTATCGTCTATATACAATGGAGCACCTTGCAGCAAGCGTATGTTCTTGTCAAGGCGTTCCCACTCGTCTGGTGATAACTGACCGTTAAGCATCTTGCTGCCCGGAATCTCGCACACGTTGGATATAAGACGGTTTACAAGCTGCACGTTATTCATCTCAAGAGAGAAGAAAGCTATCGGTGTGTTGTAGTCTACAGCAATGTTCTTGGCCAATGATAGCGCAAATGATGTCTTACCCATCGCAGGACGACCAGCCAGAATCACAAGGTCCGAACTCTGCCATCCACTAGTTTTCTTGTCCAATTCCTCATATCCTGTAGGCACACCAGTTAGACCACCAGCATTCTCCGAAGCCTTCTGCAATATCTCTATAGCTCGTGTTATGACAGGGTCTACTTGTGTGTAGTCCTTCTTCATATTGCGCTGCGACAGTTCAAAGAGCGAGCCCTCTGCCTCTTGCATCAGTTCGTCAATATCCTGTGTCTCGTCAAAGGCCTTTGTCTCAACCACGCTGGCGTAGGATATCAGCTGTCGAGCAAGAAACTTCTGTGCAAGAATCTTGGCATGATATTCTATATGTGCCGACGAAGCCACATGCGAGCTAAGCTCCACAATGTAAGGAGCACCGCCAACATCCTCCAAAGTACCCTCACGCTTTAGCTCGTCGACAACAGTCATAATGTCCACAGGGTTCTCGTTCACCGATAGAGTCTGTATGGCATTGTATATCTTCTGGTGTCGCGGCTCATAGAAAGTCTCAGGACGCAGCGTCTCCGATACCATGGAGAAGGCATCCTTGTCTATCATGAGCGCACCAAGGACCACTTTCTCCATATCTACAGCCTGTGGCTGCAAGTGTCCATAGTTCTTGTCGAACGCCTTCTGTTGTTGGCGCGACGTTTTTCTGTCTGTATTTGTAGTAGGCATAAATATGTCAAAAGCGATTTACCGGATTTACTTCACTATCTTGTTGTCCTCAGGGAACACCACTGTCGGGCGGAAAGACTTGGCTTCCTCAAAATCCATCAGTGCATAAGAAATGATAATCACCGTATCGCCGATAGCCACCTTGCGTGCCGCAGCACCGTTAAGACATATACATCCCGAACCGCGCTCACCCTTGATAATGTATGTTTCAAAACGCTCGCCGTTGTTGTTGTTCACTATCTGCACTTTCTCGCCCTCAATCATATTGGCTGCATCCATCAAGTCTTCGTCAATGGTTATGCTACCCATATAGTTGAGGTTGGCCTGTGTCACGTGTACACAATGAAGTTTCGACTTCAGTACTTCTATCATCATTATTTTATCGTTGCTTACTTGTTTTTGTATGTGATGTGGTCAATAAGGCGTATCGGGGTCTTGCCGCAATACACGGTTATGCAACCTGCAATATAGTCGCTGTCGTCCCAGTTTTCCACGTCAAGCAGAGTGTTGCCGTCAACAATTGAGTAGTATTCTACCTCTAGTCCATCAACGGCATTGATGTCTGCCACTACCTTGTCGTGTGTCTCCTTAAGAGTGTGGTTCTTAGCAAACTCCTTGCTTGCTTTCAAGGCCTCGTATATCTTAGGTGCTATGGCACGCTCGTCGGCAGACAACAATGTGTTGCGCGAACTCTTTGCAAGACCATCAGCCTCGCGCACTGTATCACACTCAACAATCTGCACGCCTAATCCCAAGAAACGCACAAGAGCCTTTACTACTGCTATCTGCTGCCAGTCTTTCTCGCCAAAGTAGGCACGGTCTGGACGTACTATATAGAACAGGCGCGAAACTACCTGGCACACACCATTGAAATGACCAGGACGATGAGCTCCCTCCATAACTGTGGTTACAGGCGGAAAATCAAACTGACGCTTGTCTGGTGTTGGATACATCTCCTCCACTGATGGGGCAAACACATAAGTTGCACCACATGATTCGAGCAAGGCACAATCGGCATCAAGTGTGCGCGGATAGCGCTCCAAGTCTTTTTTGTCATTGAACTGGGTCGGATTGAGGAAAACAGATACAACGGTTACATCATTCTCCTTTACACTACGCTTTACAAGTGAGGCATGACCTTCATGCAATGCTCCCATTGTAGGTACAATACCAACATTCTTTCCTTCCTTCCGAACTTCGAACAACTCATTCTGAAGTTCAACAATACTTCTGAACAGTTTCATCTTTACAATAAGTTTTTAAAAACCCTCACGGGGCTTGTCTGTTTTCTAAATTCGATGCAAAATAACAACTTTTTTCTTAAATAAGAAAGAATTAATTTAAAAATATGACAAAAACACTATTTAAAAGGTGTTATTCGGTTTTTTTGGCAATTATCTTAGTTTTTTTTCGTAACTTTGCAGACAAAAGTGTACACATGAGGCTACACCGTCGTTGTCTGTCGTTATAGTGTGCACACCTATAAAACAAAAAAGCATGGCAAATAAAATTTTATTCATCAATCAGGAAATATCCCCGTATGTTCCAGACACTACACTTTCTGTAATGGGCAGAGACCTGCCAAGCAAAATGCAGGAGGAAGGTTTAGAGATTCGCACATTCATGCCCAAGTGGGGCAACATCAATGAGCGTAGGGGTCAACTGCATGAGGTTATACGTCTTTCGGGCATGAACCTCGTTATCGACGACACCGACCATCCACTCATTATTAAGGTAGCATCAATACCACAGACACGCTTGCAGGTATACTTCATCGACAACGACGACTTCTTCATGAAGCGCAAGATGGCTACAGACGAAAATGGCGAGGAATACGATGACAATGGCGAGCGTGCCATATTTTTTGCTCGTGGTGTGCTCGAAACTGTCAAGAAGTTGCGTTGGTCGCCTGATGTCATCCACTGTCAAGGATGGATGGGCTATATAGTGCCACTATTTATCAAGGCTGCATACAACTCCGAACCAGCTTTTGCCGACACTAAGGTTGTGACATCTGTCTTTGCCGACGGACTTAAGAAGAATATTGGCGACAACTTCAAGAACTGTCTCGAATTCAAGGACGTAACTGTAGACAGCCTTTCAGCATACAAGGACGACTTCGACTTTATGGAACTTGGCAAGCTTGCTATCGACAACAGCGACGCTGTAGTTGAGGCAGAAGAAGGTGCAAACCCCGAACTAATTGCATATGCCAAGAGCAAAGGCATACCTGTTCTTGCCTACCCCGGCGAAGACTACACCGTGGCATACAAGAAGTTCTACGAGGAGCTGTAAGCCATACATGCTGTGACAAACAGATTAAAAAGGTTTTACCAGTAACACCATTTTTGCAAATACTATGAGCATAAAATACTTGGCAGGCTTGATGCTTGCCGCTCTTTTCGTTGTGTCGTGCGACGACACAACCGACAATATTGGCTCGTCGCTTACCGACAATGTGGACAAGCTGAACGTTATGACCGACACCTTTAAGGTTACTACACGATCTATCGTGGCCGACTCGGTTCTTTCGCGCAGCATTACAGGATACCTTGGTATGGTGCGCGACCCAGAGACAGGTGCCTACACTACGAGCAACTTCATGACACAGTTCTATACACCAGAGAACTTTGAATTCCCTGAAAAGCAGAACATCATAAGCCTTGATGCAGAGGGCAACGCTGTGGCAGACTCTTGCGACATACGTCTCTACTACACAAGCTACTATGGCGACTCACTCGCTACCATGAAGCTTTCGGCATACGAACTGTCAAAGCCTGTTGAAGAAGGACAGAAGTTCTACTCTAACTTCAATCCAGAGAAGGACTATATCACTCCTGGCAGCACACTCAAGGCCGACAAGGTTTACACTCTTACCGACCTTAATGTCGACGAGAGCACACGCAAGGGAAGCGACTATATGCCTAACATTCGCATTTCGCTCAACAAGAACTATGGCTCGAAGATTATTCAGGAGTATTACAAAAATCCAGGAACCTTCAAGAACTCGTACACGTTTATTCACAATCTTGTACCGGGATTCTACTTCAAGACCATGGGCGGTATAGGCTCTATGGCATATATCTCGCTTAGTCAGCTCAATGTATACTTCCGTCATAAGACTACCTACACCAAGACCGACGGAACCAAGAGCGATACTATCGTAACATCTATGGCATCGTTCCCTGGTACACAAGAGGTGCTTCAAACTACCAATATCTCTAATGACAAGGCAGTTATCAAGAAGTTGGTCGACGACAACACCTGTACATATATCAAGAGTCCGGCTGGCATCTTCACCGAGATGACATTGCCTGTTGACGAGATTGTGGAGAAGACATACATTGGTGCCGATGGCAAGACATACAGCCATAAGAACGACACTATCAACACGGCTAAGGTGGTGCTTAAGCGCATCAACAACACCGTGTCTGGCAAGTACGCCTTCGGTATACCGCAAACTTTGCTCATATTGCCTAAGGCCGATATGTACTCGTTCTTCGAGAACAACCGTATTGCCGACTATAAGACATCGTTCCTTGCCGCTTACAACAGCTCAAGCAACACCTATACATTCAACAATATAGGCAGTCTTGTAAAGCATCTATACCAGTCGGGCGACCGTACCAAGGCCGATTGGAACAAGGTGGTTATCATTCCGGTATCGGTTACCTACAACACCACAAACAATGTTCCCGAGCTTATCAGCGTTACTCACGACATGTCCATGTCGAGCACACGTCTTGTGGGCGGCAGCAACAGCAAGTATGGCGATATCAAGATTAGTGTTATCTACAGTAAGTTTAAGTAAGAGCTGTCATGGCAGATAATTTTCTCGAACGCCAAAGACGCGACTACGAAGAGCGCAAGCAGCAACAAACCAAAAAGCCAGCTACCAGCGTGGCGACTATATTAAAAAGAGCTCGCGAACGCTTTAATAACGATTGACAATTAGCGATCAACACACACATTATTATAAAGAGGAGGAAAGCAACACTGCTTCCCTCCTCTTTTTATTTTTGTATTTACTCTCCAAAATAGCCTTTATTAGGTCGATATGCCATGTTCTACCTATTACCATGCCACATATACCCTATTATACATAGCGTTGTTAGCATCTCCGACATGCCAAGAGCAATCCAAATACCTGTTTCGTCAAACCACAATGGCAGCACAAGAAAGCATGGCACAAGAAAAAAGATGCCTCGCAACAAGGCAAATACCATTGCCGGACGCACACGCTCCACACTTTGATAATAGCCAATGAGCGTTAGATTTACTATGAAGAACACAAACGCTGTTGCCATTAGCGGAAATCCCTTAACAGCAAGTGGAAAGGCCGACTCGTTGGTATTGATAAACAATTCTACAAGCTGATAAGGAAAGAACACAAATGCCGCACTTACCGAACCACCACACACTACTGCAGCAAGCAGAGCCACACGCAATGTGGAACGTACACGACAACTATCGCCACAGCCATAATTATAGCTTATTATGGGTTGTGCCGACTGTGCAACGGCGTTGCCTATCATATATACAAAGGGGGTATAGTAACAAGCTATGCCAAAGGCGCCTATTCCTGGATCGCCCAAATAAGTACCAAATACATAATTGCCAATAAGCGCAAGCACAGCCATTGTACACTCGCCCATAAGTGCCGACATGCCTATTGTACATTGATAACCAATATTGCGTATGGAATACAGCAACGAACGGCAACTCCACTTCAAACGTATTGGCCTCAACTGACGAGCCGCAAAGCACATATACCATACAGCTATAATGCCACCAATAGCCATACTCAACGAAGAGGCAATGGCTGCACCAAACAGTCCCCACCCCATGTATACTATCATATACCAATCAAAAAAGATATTGGCTATTGCCGACACCACGTTGCACCACATTGCCAGTCGCGGACTGCCATCAAGTCGAATGACAAATAATAGCAATGCTGCCCACACACCAAACAACTCGCCTGGCATAAAACCAAGCATATACTCTCGTACCAATGGCAACAGAGCATCCGACGATCCAAGCATACGTCCTATTGCCGACGGGAAGAGCATAACTGGAATTATCATTGCAATAATAACCATTGTAGCAAATATCCATGCCTGCGTTACATTGATGCGGGCAGCCTTTAATTTGAGTTGCGACATGTGGATAGACGCAACGACCGAACAGCCGGCTCCCATCATCAAACCCAGTCCGGTAACCACCATAAATATTGGCACACATATATTTATAGCAGCTATACCGTCGGCTCCTACAGCATGACCTACAAAGATGCCGTCAATGGCTGTCATTGCCGATATGCTGAGCATACCTAACAGTGTCGGAAGGAAATAACGCCCGAAGAGGCGCGGAATACTAAGCGTACTAAGGTCTATCGCGTCCTTTGTTAGTTTCTCTGACATTATATATTGTTATTAATTGTTGATTTATGTGCATCCACAACACCATATCTGGCATTGCAGATGTAAGGGAATTGCAAATTTAACGATTTTTCTTTAAACAATAGGCAGTTTTTCACTTCGTTTTAAGTACCTTTGAATCATAAACCACAAAACAATATCTCAAAAGATGAAGAAATTACTTATTACTGGCAGCTCCGGATTCTTAGGAAGCAGGTTGGCCTTATACTATAAAGACAAATACGAGTTACTGTTGCCAACACACAGCAAATTGAACGTCAGTCGCGAAGAGGCTGTTATGGCATATATGGAACAATTTCAACCGGATATTGTGCTGCATTGCGCTGCCCTAAGCAACACTTGGTATTGCGAGCAACATTCTGACGAGTCGCATAGGGTTAACGTGCAAGGTACCGTTAAGATAGCAAAGGCTTGCAAGCATATTGGAGCCAAACTGGTTTTTATGTCCAGCGACCAAGTATATAACGGAACTCCTGTCTCAGGACCTCTTAAGGAACAGGATGTGTTTCAGCCAGTTAACGTATATGGTCGGCACAAGCTTGAGGCTGAGCAAAGAGCATTGCGAAACAATCCTATGTCTGTAGCTCTAAGACTAACATGGATGTACGACGTGCCAGGTAGCCATATGAAGTTAAACAGCAACATATTGGTAAATATTCAGAAGGCATTAGACGAGGGCACTACCATCAAAGCAGCCACACACGAATATCGTGGCGTAACCAATGTCTGGGAGGTGGTAAGAAATATGGAACAAACACTTGAGCTGCCTGGAGGCATATACAACTATGGAAGTGGCAACCATATTGACAGCTATACACTGTTTCTGAAAGTTGCAAATATTATGGGCGCTAAAGAGCCTTCAACGTTTATCCTACCCGATGAGGAAAGATTTAGCGAACAAACAAGAAACCTTACAATGGACTGTTCGCTAATAAACAATTTCGGCATTCGCTTCAACGACAGCGTTGAGGGTATAGAGAAGGCGCTAATGAATAGAAAACCTTGATACTATATAATTAGCCACAATTAAAAAAAACTATGAAATACGTTGAACTGAATTTATTCCCAGAGGAAGAGGAGGAAACTCAAAAGAGTTCCGATTCGAAATGGAACAAGAAATACAACTCGGACAAAGGCAAAGAGTATAATTCAGACAAAGGCAATGAGTATAGCTCAGACGAAAGCAATAAGTATGACTTTACGAATTTGTTTGAAAGACTTTCCAAGTCTGAATTCCGCAGCCGATTCCATCTTTCACAAAAAGACATGGAATATATTGCCAGTAAAGGTTTGGCTACAATCCGCAAACATGCTGAGGATTTTGTAGCCAAACGTCTTGCGCCTGCTATTATTCCAAACGACGGAAAGCAGACTCCTATGAGAGGACATCCTGTATTTATTGCACAACATGCCACAGGCTGCTGTTGCCGTGGCTGCTTCTCCAAATGGCATCATATACCAGCTGGAAGGCTGCTTACAAGGGAAGAACAGCAATATGCTGTTGCTGTACTTATGGCTTGGATTGAAAAGCACTACTCGTGAACACGTCTCTTTCGACAATATAGACAAACAAGTACAATATATAAAAACAACAAATATTATCAAACAAAAATTATGAAGAAAAGATTTCTCTTTGCTGTATTATTACTATCTTTATCGATAGTAACCCTAGCTCAAATTAGATCTGACTACAAAAAAGGAATGCAAATTCCTGATAAGATTAACTTGATTGCTGTTGCCCCAAAAGGCATAATCAAGTTGACTTTGGAAAAACCATACCCAAATGGGTTTCATACACTAATTGCAAAGAAAGATAATGCTCGTGAAGAAACTGAATTCATACGTCTAATGAATTTCGAGGTCGAGGAACTTCTTTCAAGAATCTGGGGAAGAGGAAGTATAGCACAGAAGAAAACAATTATGAAAAACTATTTTCTGTCGTTAGGTTGTACACAAAACAAATACGGCTATTTGATGTTCAACGGACAGAGATGGCATGACGCAGTTGTATTTGACTTTGACGACAAGCATTATATATATCCTTCTGGATTTGATAAAGTCATAACACGAGAAGATACTAAGGATAAATATTTCGGCAGACCCGCGGGCTTTGAGAATGTTCTGACGGATCTTCTGCCACAGGCTGCAGGGATAACCCATTTAGAAATGGCGTACAACGTACAAAAGAGGGGCGATTGTGGCATTATAGTCCAAACGAACAGAAATCTTGCAAATCAATATTATTACAGAGAAATATCCAAGGAAGAAATGGATGAAATAGAATATGCCATTTCTGGTAACTATCCAAGAAAATTGAAAGAAGATTATATCTGTTCTAAACTTATTGCGTACGGTGTCAATACCGCAGGAAATCCATCGTCTAAATGGAGACTTTTCCAAATAAACAAAAATAATGGCAATCTGGATATCTTTACTGCCACACCGGTAAATCGCAGTAATAGCTCAAACATAAGCTTGAGAAGTTTGCTGTTCGACTTCATTCGTTCCAAAGTATTTACCAAACAGGAACTGGAATGGTACAACCAGCATTTTACCAAAGAGCAATTAGATGCCATGACCGGATTTGGTCTTGGAATAGCAACAGGAGGTGGTAATGGTCAATATGTATGCAGGTCGTGTGGCGCAACCTTTACCAATTCTGCAGATTTACGTTCTCACGAGAATGCATACCACGACTATTAATATGCAGATTTCTCTTCATAACTATCTGATTATTTGATATTTCCGAATACAAAGATACATTTTTTATTTCAAAGAACACAAAAAGTCGTCCTTAAAAGTGTATTTTATATCAACCATCAAACAAATCAATAGGGCAAATCGAAGAAACAGTAGCCCCTGTTTATCCTCCCTCTTGCCGATGGTTCTGTATTAAATGAAAAGACCAAAAACACGCAGATAATATGCGCTAATATGCCTTTTCCGCACCGTTAGCGCAGATTATCAGCAAATAATTTGCGCTAATGTGTATTTTCTTATATCTTTGCGCAGAAAATAACGAAAGAGATGGAACAGAAACTGATAGGAAGAGAAGCAGAACTCAAACTTCTCAATGAATATATAAACTCCGATAGATCAGAGTTTATCGCCGTCTATGGAAGAC
>ERZ1034973.29-NODE-29-length-91374-cov-418.549842_pt1 | contig 91374 bp, 89 predicted proteins | sample MGYA00520686_ERZ1034973 | MGnify/ENA primary metagenome ERZ1034973 (study PRJEB33766, sample SAMN09781775) | gut metagenome | biome: gut microbiome | host: Homo sapiens | place: Madagascar | study: EMG produced TPA metagenomics assembly of the PRJNA485056 data set...
CTATATTATACAAATTAAATAATAATACAAATGTTATAAAAATAACTCGTAATGAACTTAAAGAGTTTCTTGAACTTTCAGATGCTAGTATATCTAAAAGTATAAAGGAATTAATAGATAAAGATTTAATCGAAGAAGTAGAAAGAGATACATATTGTATTCCTCTTAAAAAAGTTTATAAAGGTAATCTTAATAAAATGCTTAGTCTTTATAAAAAAGATTGTGCTGAAATAAATAAAACTAATGAAGAACTTGAAAAAGAAGAACAACAACGTAAAACTATTAATATTTTAAATCTCAAACGTAAATTTAAAATAAAATGAGAGTACAAATAGTAAATAAATCTTCTAATCCTTTACCTACTTATAGTACTGCATATAGTGCTGGTATGGATATTAGAGCTAATCTAAAAAATGATGAAGGAAATGATGAAATTATAAGTATTGCTCCTGGTGAAAGAGTTTTAATTCCTACAGGTCTTTATATTCAATTGCCTTACGGTTATGAAGCTCAAATTAGACCTCGTTCTGGTTTAGCTTTAAAATATGGTATTACAGTACTTAATACACCAGGAACTATAGATGCTGATTATCGTGGTGAAATTGGAGTTTGTTTAATTAATCATGGTAATGATACTTTTTATGTACATCATGGTGATAGAATTGCTCAAATTGTATTTGCTCAAGTTGAACAAGTTTTACTAACAGAAGTTTGTAAACTTAAAGATACTAAACGTGGTGATGGTGGTTTTGGTCACACTGGTATTAAATAAAACAATTATATTATAATTTAAATTATGGAAGAAAAAGTATTTAAACTTATATATGATTATCTTAATGATAGATATAGAAATACTGATATAAACGATATGTTTATAGTTTGGTCTTGTTATATTTTAGGTAACAGAAAATATCTTGTTGGACTTAAAAATTCTTCTAACTATTTTGAAGTTACATATAATATGAATAAGAAAGAATGGTATATTGATGAATATAATAAAGTAAATAATATTTGTATTAAAGATTAAATTTAAATTATTATGGCTACGAATTTTGTACAACGTATGATTATTGAACATTCTGAACTTGAAAAACGTATTAAGCAACTTAATGATTACGTTTATAGTAAAGAAAGTGATAAAGATAATAAGATTGAATTTGCTAATAAGTGTATTCAGCTTAGTGCTATGAGGACTTATGAAAAAGCTCTTCGTGCAAGACTTGAAAATCAAGATATTATTTGTGAAGGTGGTGAATATTTTGCACATTTAGCTAAACCATGTATTCATCATTGTAATGGTGATTGTGATGAGTGTCAATGTGAACCAACTAATTGTGGTAAAAAAAATGCTTAAATGAAATATTTATATCTTATCACTACTGAAGGTTGTCAAGGATGTAAAATTATGAAAGATATTCTTGATAATAATTTTAGTAATATTAGAATAAGAGTACAAGATGTTAGATTTGTTCCTCTTTGGATTAAAACTAATGTTAAACTTACTGATTTTCCTACACTAGTATTTATTAAAAATGATGTTATTAGGTATCATTTTAGTGGTACTAAAAGTGCTAGAAAAATTAAAGAATTAATTGAAACTTTGCAGTTTTAATTTGTTATGTTGTTTGGGCTGGTGGCAGTAATGCTACTAGCCTTTTTTTTAATGCTACAGACAACTTATAAGAGTATCAATGAGTATTTTGTATGATTGAATGTAGTTAAACATAGTCAATTTGTAGCTTTTTCTTAGCTCTGTTGGATTTTTATATGTTAGCTGATAACTTATAAGCAAATCACATTTGACTTGCTTAAATCTAAAATTAAATTATTGTATAACATATTATCAAGAGTAAATAAAGTATCATCTTTATTTATATCTTTTTTTTTATAATTAGTTGGAACACATACGAAACATATAAAAACAAAAACTCCTACTAGTTTCACAACTAATAGGAGCAAAATAATTAGTTTTATCAACTCAATTACCATGAAAGAAGTGGGTATTACCACAACCAAAAAGAATACATTTTAGCATTAACAATCAGACTACAAAAGCAGTTGTTCTACACCGATTTGAACGATGACTGAGAGAACCAAAAACTCTAGTGCTACCATTACACCATAGAACATTAAATGTGGGCACTAGTAGGACTCGAACCTACAACTGTAACTTAACGAGTTACTGTTTTATCCATTAAACTATTGTCCCAAAAGGTAGATTAAGAACGGACGAAGAACATCTACCAATACTAGTTACAGAAAGGAGCGAGATAACTAGTAATTCTTTTTCGTGGAACATAAGGTAATTATTACCTATAGAACATATAAGAGATATACTCTTATGAAGTTTAGTTAGTCAAACATTGTTTGGTGTTTGAATACGAATGCAAATATAGAAAGAATTATTATAAATATCAACTTTTATGTTATTAAATTATTTAAAATAATTATCTATTCTTTCTTTTACGTTTACCAACAATTTCAACAATTGGAAGAACTGCATCAAAATAAGCACCATCATATCTTGGCATAGTACCATTAGGAAGTCTAACTTCTGCTCCATTAGGTTCATTAAAACTAACATAATCTATAGTTCTACCAATATCCCAACCATTTCTCATTTGAGAATCAGAAAGAGTATATCTAGAACCTCTTTTACCTAATCTAGGAGCATCACTCCATCTACCACCTACTATACCTCTAGGATTAAATACACTAGGTCTACCACTATAATCACTTTCAATACTAAAAGTAGGATGAAATGCTGTTTTAGCAATATCTGTAAAGTGAGCATCAGGTGAATCTTTAAGCATAGCATAAGCTATTTGAGGTTGAACATTATAAAAATGTTCATAATTATAAGTAGGGTCATTAATCATTTCATTAACGTCCCAACCTCTCATATCAGCTATACTTCTAAGCCATTTATTAAATTTATCTTTAGCCATAGTTTAATGTTATTATTAATTTAATTATTAATATGTCCTCCCATAGCAAATGAATGTCTAGACATATCATTTAACATTTTATCTGCTTCAGAAGAAGATATATTAAAATGTTTACTAATATAATGCTTCATATAAAGTTTATTATACCAAGGTTGATTACTATAATTAGCAGGATTATTTAATATATATTTAAGTCCTGCCATATCTGATTGTACTTCATAAGGACTTCCAGCCCAATTCGTTTTTTCTTTTAAAGAGTTCTTTTTAATAGGAGCAAATATTTTATTTGCTAAATCATTATTCTCATTTACTACATAATAACCTACATTTTTATCAAAATTTCCAATATTTCTATATTTAGGAATAACATCTTGTATGTGATGATTTATTTCATGTGATAAAATATGTTTTATTTTAAAAGAATTTGGGTCTGTTAATATATGTTTGGAAGTTCTAGAAGGAATATATACTTCATTACCAGTGTAATAAGCATAAGCATCATAAAATTTTTGTCCTACATTAGTTTTAAGAGGGTCTATATGTAATAAAGGTTTACTATTTTTATAAGGTGCATCATTAATATCTCCTATACTTTCACGTTCTTTCCAAGCTATATCCCAATTATCTATATTACTTTTATATTGTTCATTTATATCTACAGGAAATGATTTATTAGCTTCTATTTTTTTATTAAAATCATAAGCATCATTAAATCTACTTTGTAATCTTCTTGAATTTTTTATAAGTAAATTTTTAGCTTGTTGTTTAGTCATAAAAGGAGTATATCTACCATCTTTAATAGCTTTTATAGTTTCAATAGGATTTATAATATCTCTACCATAATTTATAATAGGATTTACAATTTTTCTACCATAAGTTTGAACATTGTTATTAGTAGCTATATTATAAGGAACTTCTACTATAGTTTTTCCTATTCCTTTACCTATAGAAGTTAATAAAGGTTTTGTTTGATTCCAATAATTTATATTATATAAACTTCTTCCATTAAAAGCATCAAAAGCACCATTAGCTGCCATACTCCAATAAGGATGATTTTTACTAAAATTATCTGTTACTATACCACTATTACCTTTTACTAAATTAAGAAAATAATCTTGTGGTTTATTAGAATGTATAACAGCACCTACAACTTGTGAAGGACTTATTAAATTTAAAGCACCACCTGTAACAGCATTCATAGTTTCCATATCTGATCCCATAGTACCACTAGGAATACCTTTAGCATAAGCCTTTTGCCAATTATCATTAATTAATTTTTCTTTTTTATGTCCTACAATTTCAGCAGTAGGCATTTCGTCATAATTATAAAGTAATTTACCACTTATTTTATCTTTATAAATACCTTTTCTTAATTGAATAAGTCTATCTGTTTGTTGTTTAGGAGATACAGAAACATTAGTACTTAAATCATATTCTAAAGGATTTATATCTTGTAATGATTTTTTAACCATAATATTATTTAATTTATTATTAAGTAGAAGAGTTGGTAGATTATACACAACTCTTCTACGGGGGAGTTATTGCTAAACTATATTAATTATCAGTTACTCGTTTTTTAATATCAAATATACCAATAGGATTTTCAGCAACTTTATAATAATGATTATTTGTAGGACTATCAAGAACACCTCTAATACCATTCCATATAGGAATACGTCTTTGAATATAAACAGATATTTTACGTTCACCAGCAAAACGACCACTATGGTAATAAGGATCGTATTCATCATCAAACATCCATTCAACAATGCCTTTAATAGTATTTAAACCATCTGTTATAATACTTTGAGCAGCAATAGGAGTACTCATTATCTTTTTAGTTTCATTAGCTAATCCTAAAGGATTATACAAGAAACCTTCAGAAGTAAGTCTATCAGCTTCATAAAGCCATATATTAAACCAAATAGCATCTTGCATTTCATTATCATCATCTGCAATATACCAAAGAGCTGCAACCATTGCCATACCTCCTAATACTGCTGTAAGATCACCTAAATTTCTAATAAGATTAGCTTTTTCATAAGGAGGAATTACTTTAAGTGTTTGTCTTAATTGAGTAAGATAATCAAAACTATGTGCTAAAATAAAAGTAAAACTTTTACCAGCCTCAGCTTGTTCATCTGTAAGACCTGCATCTACTTTAATTTTATCCCAATTAAGTCTAAATAAATCTTTAATAGTTTGAACCATACCTTTATCAATACTACCTCTAGTTTCATTATAATGACCTCTAGCCATATATCTTTTAAGAATACCTATAGGTAAATGTTTATGATATTGCATAACTAAACTACCCCACCATGTACGTTCAATATAAGCAGCAGATTGTCTATTATATGCACCATGTATTCTATTATTTACTTTACGAACTTTATTAGAAAAAGCACCAACTAAAGCCATAGCTTCACTTATTTCAGAAGAACCATTATGGGGTTTTTTATCTAACTCAGCCAACTCAGAACCTTCTTTAAAAGCAAGTTTACCATCGTTACCAAGTTCTATTTGGTCATACATATTAATTTTATCATCAAATTCTTTAGCAAATTCTTTTTCTTTCTTATTACGTTCAGCAAAGAATTTATCAGATTGTTCTTTACTTGTATGAAGATAAACCCAATCAGTTAAAGCATCTCTTCTAAACCAAGCATAATCTTTAAGTTTATTAGGATCTTTTTTAATATTCTCTTTAAATTCATTATAAGCTTTAAGTTGATCTTCAGATAGAATACTATCAAGAATTTGACTTTGACGATAATCAATATATTGTCTTTTATTCATAGCCATAACAGAGCCATCAAGCATAGTAACAATTTTATGACCATGTAACATACCAAATAGTACACTATTTTGCATAAAATGTTCACCTATAGTTTGAGGACTAAACATGAAATCTCGAAGTTTTTTACTATATTCTTCAAGATTTAATTCATGAACAACACCAGCTATTTCATCATAATCAACTACATTGAAAAATTTAACAATAGCATCTTGTTTGTTATAAGAAGTTCCTTTATGATTAAACATAGATTCAAAACCTCCTCTAGCAAAACCTAAAGAACCTTTAGTCCATTCAGCAGTACCAAAAGCCCAATCACTTTTACTAAAAAATTCACCAGCAAAAGCCTCACCTAAAATACCTGTTTCACCTAATGTAATATTAGAAATACCACCTCTAAAGTTTAACATCATATAATTAGCTGAAACAAATCCTTGAAGTGTATTAGCATATTTTACTATATTACCTTCTTTAGCTTTCCATTGGTCAAATAAAATTCTACGTAAAGTATTCTCGTATTGTTTAATAAGATTTTCATCAACATTTTTACTATAAATATTACCTTCAGAAGATTTTCTAGTATTTTTATCCAAATCACCTGTAAGACCATATTTTCTAGAATACATTTGCATATTTTTTAGAACATTATGAAGAAAATATAATTTAGTTTTATTGTCGTTAATAGCATTATATCTATTAGCTTGTTCTAGATAACAGTCTATAACATTTAACCAATCTCTATTAAGAAGAGCATTTCTTTCCTTCTTTAATTGAGTTTCTAATGCAGCTATTTTTTCGTCACGTTCAGTAACAGCTTTATTAAATTCTTCGTCAGTATTAAATTGCTCTCTTGTAACAGTACGTTCATTAATTTGTTTAATTTTCTTTTGTAAATCAATAGTTTGTTTACTTTCAAGAAGTTTAGTCATAGGCATTAAAGGAGTTTTATCAAACTCATAACCTATTTCATTATACCAATCTTTCTTACCGTTTTCAGAAGAAATACCAATACCAACTAATTTTAAACCTTCTTTACCAAGCATTTTAAGATCTGTATCTTTAGGCTTTAAACTTACAGGTAAATAACCTCTTTCAAAATATCTACGAGCAGATTCTACATTAGCTGTTTGCATAAGAACTTTTTGAAGATAATCTCGCATAGCTTTTTCAGAATCATTCATAACTATTTTACTATCATATTTACCTTTTTGGCTACCTTTTACATAATTGCCTATAAGACCAAGATTAGGATTATAATCATGATTTCTCATATCATGATCTTTGTTATAAGCACTAATTTTTTGTCCAGCTACAACAGTACTAAAAGTACCATCACGAACTACTTTATTTCTTTGATTACTTCTAGGAACCCATTTACCTTCAAAAGTATTATCTTTAAATAATTCATCACGAACTTCACTAGTAAGCCAACAATCTAATGGTTGCATTTTACGAGTATAAGGATTGTATATATGATTAGCAATATACCAATCCATATAATTATAATTACCATTCTTTTGAGCTTTAGCCATAGCTTCGTGCATAGATTGATAATAATATTTAGTAGGAACTTTACGATAAATATGATTAATAAGATTTAAAGCTTCATTACGTTTATGATCTATAAAACGTTCATAAGAAGGATCTCCAGGTTTACCTTGTGGTTTAGCATAACTATAAAGGAATCTATTAGGAACAAAATTACCATTTCTTTGAACAAAATCACCATTAGTTTTACGTTCATAAGCTAGTAATATAAAAGCATTTTTGAAATCATCACTAAAATTACCACTTTTTATAGCAGCTATTTGACCATTCCAAGCAACTTCATTAGTAACAAATTCAACATTATCTTTTATAAAATCTGATACACTTCTGTCAGTATTATCTGTTTCTTTATAAGCTCTAATTTCTTGATATTTTTGAGCTATTTTTTTAAGAAGTTCAATACCTTCATTTGTATCTGGAATTTGTTCAAAATGAATATTACCATCTATATTATTATAATAAGGTTCTAATAGTTTATTAAGCTCAGTTACACATTTTAGATATGCAGGATTAACATTATCTTTAGTTTTACGCATACCTCTATAAAAAGCTTCATTAAAAACAGTATTATCAGGTTTAGCATTAGAAATCAATACTCTATCTGTAAAAGGAGGACAATCTTTAGTTTTATAATCATATAATTGTTTATCTTTTACTTCAGCTAATTCTTCATCAGATAATTTTCTACCATCTAATACATGATTTTCATCATAAATACCTTCACCATTATTATGATTACGCATAACATCAGCGGCACTTCTATTTTTACCATTACTAGTTAAACCTAACCATCTGAAAGCTTCTTTAAGTTTAGCTCCTATACTATTAGCTTCACCATTTTCATCATTAGCTGTATTTAATACAAATCTAGCATTATTTTGAACCCATTGTTTAGCTTCATAATATTCAGGTTGAGCATCTAACCAATCTTGTGGTTTTTGAGGAATTCCATTAGCATCTCTGTTTTCATAACTAGCAATAATATTTAAATTTATTTTAAGTTGATCTTCAAAACCATAAGCTGAATCATAAGCAAAATATTCATCATTAAGTTGTGCAATATTATCAAGAAAAGTTTTTAAAGCTCTTTGAGATTCTCTACTATAAAATTTTAAAGTATCACTATCTGTAACAGCCATACCTTCATCAACATAAGGTCTTTCTCGTAATCTACCACTTTCATCAGCATAAATACCAGGTCTTACAAGATTAAACATTTCTTGACTAATTTTATTAAGCTCTTGTCTTTGATTTTCATTAAGACCATCATTAGACATATAATGAAATATATCAAGACGCTTATAAAATAGCTTCATATATTTAGAATATATATCAGGAAAACCTGGAACATTTCTATCAGTACTTTCAAAAGGTAAATTTGGATCACCTTTAACATCATAACCATAAATAATAGCTCTTTCTAAAGCACATTTTCTTTGATAATACATACCAGCAGCTGGTTGATTACAATGATTAGCTTTAAATTGATCATATTCAAGTTTAGCTTTAAGATGAGGTAAACTACCATAACCATTAAGTCTAGCTTCTTCATTCATTTTATTTCTAAGTTCTTGCATATCATCAATAAACTTATTATCATAATCTTGAATAAATCTACCATCTTCATCAACTATATGATTCCAATCAATAGTTTCACCTTTACGTTTAGCTTCAGCTTGAATTTCTCGTATTCTATTCCAAAATTCTTTTTTAGTTTTATGTTGAAAAGCTTTATCTCTAGCATCTATATCATCCATGACATTTTTAAGCATAACTTGTAAAATAGGAGTACCATTTTCCATTATATCATTAAATTGCCATGCAACACCATAAGTTTTCCAATAACCATCCATTACATCAATAAGACCTTCTTTAACTAAAGGATTAGTAGAATATTTATCAAGCGTAGCTTGAGCACCTCTTTGTAATACATCAGATAAAGGAAGTTTACTTACATCATCAAGAGCTTGTTTTATATCATTAATATACATTCTAATTTCTGAATCCTCAGATGTAGCATCAAATTCTCGATAAGGTGTATATTCATTAATGAATGCTTGTGCTATGTTTACAGCTTCCATATACTTATCCATAAGTTTAGGATCTTTTTTAATCATAGCTATAATTCTATCATCTGTAATACTAATAAAAGCATCAGCATTATCTGGATCTTCTATAAACTGATTAAATAATTTAGTTCTAATATAATCAGCAGTATGTCTAGCATATTTAGCTGTTTCTCTAGTAGTTAATTTTCTACTTTCATCAGTTTTACCTATACTTTCAATACTAGCATTAATATCATTAGATCTAAGTTTTTCAAGATAATCAATAGAAGCTTGATCATTTTTAGCAGCACGTCTACTATGTGCAAAATCTATACTATTAGAATCTAATTCTTCTAAACTAGCAGCATAAGCTTCATTTTCAACTACAGGTATGACTTCAACAACTCCAAATAATCTAATAAGTCCAGCATCTTGAGCATTTTTAACAATAGTTCTAAGACTAGGAGTTTGTATATTATCAACACTTACTTTATTTCCTTCTTTATCACCTTTTAAACATTGTTTTTCTACTTTATTTAAATTGTCAGGAATAGATAATATAAATCGTCTAGTATCATTATTACCAAAATGAATAGTTTGTTCACTACCATTTTCTACACCAGGACTAAATATATAATTAGTTAAAGCACCATTTTTAACAAATAATCTACCTGCAAGAGGATTCTTAAAATGATTAATTATTTGCTGACGAAGAATAGCCATAGAACCTCCATCTTCAGCTTCTTTTTCAATACTAAAATCAGCAGCAGGAACATTTCTATTATAATTCTTATGTTCTTTATAAAAGAAAGTCTTCTTTTCACCAGTTTCTTTATAATGGTCCATACGTTCTTTTATAAAGTTATGTGTAAATTCTTGACTATCTTTTACTTGAGCAAAATCATTAGTTAATATAGTATATGCTCTTTTACTAAGAATACCTCTATTATTATCTTCATTAGCAGACCATTCACTATTTTCATTAACTTCTAGCTTAGATAAAGGATATAAAACAATATATCCATCACCTTCAACTATTCTGTATAAATTATTACTTTTACTATCTCTAAATCTAATATATTTATTAGTCTTATATTTATCACTTAATGAAAGATAAGTTTTAATACCTATATTAGCTAATCTTTGATTAAAAGCTTTAAGATTATCTTCAGGAGAATCCTTATCATCATTAACTTTTAAATAATAAGTACCAAAATCATGTTTATATAATCCATATTTACTTTGAGTTCTTTTACTTAAATAAATAGTTTTAATACCTTTAGTTTCAGGATGACTTCTAAGATAATTTTCATAAAGAGTTTCTACTTCAGAATTAACATCATTATTTTCATCTAAATTATAACCAAAATGTCCTTTACCATTTTTGATATCATTCATAGTTTGTTTGATACTATCTACAAAACCTAATCCATTTTTACCAAAAGGTTGTATAAGACATTTATTATCTATAATTTTATTAATAGCTGTAGCAGTCATTCTCATTCCTTCAACTTGAGCAGCATATTTAACTAAATCAATAGCAGCAGAAACAATTAAAGGATTGTTATTATAAAAAGCTTTTCTAAATTCAGCATAAACAACATTAGGGTTTATATTTTGTTCTTTATATTCTAAAGTTTGCATACCAACCCATTTACCTCTAGCAGCACTATTAAATAGACTAACATTAAGTAAACTAAATATACCAGCATTACTAAAATTAGATTTTATAAATTGAACTTTTTGAGCAGGAGAAAGTTGTTCATAAAGTTCCATTTCATCCTTTGTAGGATTATTAATATCTTTTACTTTAAAATTAGTAATTATAGTTTTAGTTTTAGTTTTACCATTATCGTCTTTATAGGTTTCTTTATTAATAATAGAAATACTATTATCACGTTCATAACCATAAATTCTAGTAATTTCTGCTTTAGAAGCTGCTTCTATTTTATCAGTTTCTGTAGGAATATTTTGAGTTATCTCAATTTCTCCTTTATCATTAGTTCTAACATTAACTAAATATCTAATAGCAGGAACTTGTTTATATAAAGAACTTAATACATATTTTTGTAAATCATTATATGTATCTTCATTTATAGTTTGATTATAACCATTAAGTACATCTTTAAAATCTGTTATAAGTTTTACAAAACCATCATCTTGAGTATCAAATATTGTTTTAGCAACAACAGTACTAGTAGCAGAAGCATACTTTAAGAAAGCATATAATGATGGATAACTACTTTCAGCAATCTTATTAGTTCTAAGTAAATTATTAATTATACCATTACTATCACTATTAATATCATCACTACCTGGATATATAGATGCTAATATATGTTTACTATTAACAGAAAGTACCGGTTCTCTTAATTGTCTAACAATACTACCAGTATCAGGAGAAACTTCTTGATTAAACATAGTTTGATCTATACTAGTAAATACTTGACGAGTTTCAAAAACTGTTTGTTTAGCACCAAACTTATCTGGATTACAACATCTAGCTATATCACCTATAGTATTAGCTGTATCATGTAATTTATTAAAACTAAGTATAACACCTAAATCAAACAAAGATTTCTCTACGGGGGAGCTTTTACTAAACTTACCTGTGTTTTTAAGTCTATCAACAAGCATAGAAGCTATTATAGGAAGATTTTTAGTATCTTCTTCTTTTAAACTAATAGTAATAGCATCATCACCTTGTTGTTTAAATATTTTATTAAATTCTTTATTATATTCTTTATTAATAGAAGCAAGTACTGCTGCAATAGGAATATTATCTTCAGCACTTATTTCTAATTGTTTAGCAATAGTTCTAATAGCTTGATGAATAGGATTACCAGAAGTTGTAGAATAAACAGATTTATTACTATTATTAGCTTTTACAATTTCTTCAATACCAGGTTGCATAATAAATGCAACAGAAGTGTTATAATCTGTACCTATATTAGCAAGAGTTTTGAATACTGAAAATGTATAATCATTAACATTAGGTATAGCTCCTTCTTTAATAGCATCAAGAATAAATGCTGTAGTTTGAGAAGAATAAGCTGTAAGAATTTTACCTGCTACATTTCTATTATCCTTACTCCATCCATAAGTATTATGTTTTATAGCAAAAGTTTTAGCTTTATCTTTAAGTTTACCTGCATTAAATCTATCTAAAATAGTTTGAGGGTTTTTATAATCATTTGTATTATAAACAATATAAACAGGTTTTTCTAATGTTGGTCTAACTTTATTACAAACAGAACAAAAAGTATCAAGTGTAACACTAAAAGCTTTAAGCTTAGCACCACTCATTGCATCTTCTTGATAATCTATTTGGTCAAATACATTATAAGGACTTCTACCATCTCTAGCTGCTTTAACATTAGGATTCATTACAGCATTACGAGCACGAACTAAATCATCAAAATTAGAACGAGAAAGATTTTCTTCAAGAGTTTTAGAATCTGAAAGAATTTCTTTCATAATACTAAGAAGTTTATTATTTCTAGCTTTTCTAGTATTAGCTTTTAAATCATTTTCAGATTTAAGATATTCATCTAATGTAAGAAGTACAGCATTTTTAGCAACATTATTAAATTTATCAAGTCTTTCATTAAGAATATCATCTATTCTTTGTTTACTTCCTTCATTGTATCTAGCTCCTTGAGTCATTATAAAAGTATCAATAGATTCAAGTATAGGTACAATTTCATCAATAGTTTTAATAAAATTAGTATTCTTATTTTTAGCTTTTCTTTTAGTATTATTTAAAAAACCTATAAGTTTAGTAAGTCTAAAGTCATAAGCTTCTTTTCCTTCAAGACCTTGATTACGTATAGCTTTAGTTATTTTATCTTGAATACCTTTAATTATATTTTTTTCATTTTCATTAAATTTATTCCAAATTTCTGTTTCTTCTTTTTCTAAAGCAACTAATTCAGCTTGAAGTTCAGAATTAATTTCTTTTTTAGCATCTGCTATTTTACTTTTAACATTAGGATCTAAATCTTTATCTTCAGTAAATCTAGTAACATAGTTAAACCAATCATATTTAGTTCTATTTTTAGCTTCCTTATATTCTACAGGAAATACTTCACCAGATTTAGTTTTATAAGTTTCAAATTGAATACCATAAACACTATCTATATCAAAGTCAGAACCTGTTTGAGAAACCCAATCATCAGGAACAACAATAGTAGAACCAAAAGCATCATCAGTTATACCAACAACTTTCATATTACATACTGATTGTTTACCTTCAGTAGGAATACGATAACCAATAATCATATCTAAACCTTTAGCTTCAAGTTCAGCTATAATTTCTTTATTTGTCATATTTTTATAATGCTCATCATTTTTATTTATTCCTAAAAATGATGCTGGAAGCATTACTTCAATATAAGGTTCACCTCCTGGATGGTATTTTAAAATTTTATTATAACTAACATCTTCTATAGTTTCATTTAAAGGACTCCAACCAACATTTGTAATTTGAGCAGCATGAAAACCTGGAAGTTTTTGTCTAGTAATATTATTATTAAATAAACTTTGAACAACAGATTCGAACTTAGTAAGAACATTGTTCATAAGAGCAGCAGGCATACTAGGTATACTAGAACCTTCAGGGATAGTAACATAATCATTTAAGTTACTATCAATTCCTGTACGCATTAATTCTTCTTTAAGTTTATTATAAAAAACTTTTAAATTAATATTTTTAATATGATTAAGATCATCTAATTCAATATTACCATTTTCATCATAAGGGATTTCAAAATTATCAAGTAAATCAGTAAAAGATTCTTCTATATTACGAGTAAATAATTTAAAATATTCTTTTTTAAGTTTACCAAGATCACTATCATCATCAGGAAGATTATCAATTAATTTCTTCATAATTTGAATACCAGCTTTATTTTCAGCATTCATATGTTGAGGTGTTTCTTGCTGAGTATATAAATTATTATAAGAATATATTTGAGCATTTTCTTCAAGTTGTCTAGCATACTTACTAGTAGCTTTAGCTATTTCATCTTCATCAACAACATCATCTAAACCTTTAATTTTAGCATCATTATCCCAAATAGTAAGAACTTCTTCATTAGCTGCTTTACTAGTTTCAACAGTATTAAGTTGGTCAATATTACCTTCTCTCATCATATTATACACATATTCAAGTTGTGTACCTTTTATAAGACTAGGTATAAGTACAAATTCAGCATTTTTAATTTGACGAGGAACATAAATACCATAATTTTTATCATAATGCATATCATAATAAAAATTCTTTTGTACTTGAACAAATTCCTTAATAGTCTTAGCATCAAGTTTAATATCAGGATTTTTATCAGCTTCAATTATTTTCTTTATTAAAGGAAGATAACGTTGAAGTTGTCCACGAGCTGAAATACGACGAACCCATTCTTGAACAGTAATATAAGATTGAGCATCATTAACTTTAGTTTCAGTAAAACCACCTTTACGAACAGGATTTCCTTCTTTATCTCTAACTATTTCACCATTTTTAATTACAATAGGACCAAAAAGAATTTCTCTAGCAGCTTCTTCGTCTATTTTTGAATCTTTTACAAGTTTTTTAACAAGTTCTTCAAGAGCAGTTACATTTGTACGTTGAGTATTTTTAATAGTAACACCTCTAAAACCATATCGTTGAGTAGTACCTTCAAATAAAGTACCTTTAAATAAATCTTGAATACTAACTTTATTAGTTACTTCTTTACCTTCAGAATCTTTACTAGTTTCTTCTATAGTGCCATTATTAAGAAATGAATGTTCTGTTACATTAGATAAATCTTCATTATTAAAAATATCATAATTAGCAATACCATAAGGTACACCAGAACCTTGATATTCTTTAGCACGTTTTAAAATAGTTTGACTATCTTTATAAAATTTAGTATTACCTTCAAATAATTCATCATAATTATAGTGCATTAAAAGATTATTAATAGCAAAACTTGTTATATTTTCACTAGTAACATCAACTCCTTGAATAAAGTTTTTATAACTATCTATTTTATTAATAGCTTGTTTTTGATATTCTGTAAGAAAATCTGAAAGAGCTTTATCTATTTTCTCTTGTTGAAGATTACTAAAAATAACATCTTCTACATTATAATTACCATCTTCTCCTAGAGTAGCTACTATCTTCATAGCTCCCCCGTAGAGAAGATTGATTGAACCATCATATCTTTTATCTAAATCATTACTTATAATTTCATCTAGATAATTCTTTTTACTAATAGTACCATCTGAACTTTCAACAGCTAAAGTAAACTTATTACTATGAAATACATTACCAGTAAGTTTAAAACCTTCTCCATTTTTTTCTAAAACAGTACCATTAGAACCTAAATGATAAAATTTATAACCTTTAGTATTAGACATACCTTCTTTGAACTTTGGTTCTTTAGAAATTTCATCATTTGGAAGTTTTTTAAGTTCTACACTATAATAACCATCTTCATCTTGTCTAAAATTAAAATAATGAGATAAAGCCACAGCAGCATCAAGCATTTCTTGTTTAAATTGATTTTTAATCATTTTATAAACAGGATGATTAACATTTACTATTTGTTCAGCTTTAGTCCATGTTTTATCATTTATAGTAATATCATGTTTTAATAATTCAGTATGATAATATTTAGTTAAATAACCACTTACTTTAGTAGGAATACCATTTTCATAATTTTTTGTATTATTAAAAGTACCTTCATAAGAAACATTTATAAGATGATAACCTTTTTGTGATTTAGTTTTTTCAATAGTACCTTTTACAACTACTATATCACCTGTTTTATCATCACCATAAGTAACATAAGCTTCGTAACTACCATCTTCTTGTTCAGTACCTTCTATCTTTTTAATAGAACGTACATCTGTTATAGGAATAGTTGTATTTTCTGTTGGAGTTAAATAATTTTCTATATTATAAGTTTGAAGTTTAGAAAAATAAAAATTCTTAGAATCTGGACGATATTTATTATTATAATCTTCAGCAGTTAATACATTAGCATGAGTTTTAACTATATCATTTATTGTATCATTAAAACTTTCTTTATCTTCTACAGTAAATAAATCATGAGTATTATATTTAGGTGCTCTTATAGTAAAAGTTTTAGGAGCATCAGATGGTGTACGAAGGAAATAATTAGCAACATCTTCAATTTCATTAGTTTTAGTATTAAAGAAATTAATAAAATCTGTTGGAAGATAATCACCACTAGTCATTTCAGAATAAGAAAGATTAGTGTTATTATCCATATTTCCAGCACCATCAAATAATCTTAATTTAATAAGATTTTCTGCATTTTCAGATATAATTAATTGACCATTTACATATTTAAAAATACCTCTATTTAAAACTTTACCATTTTCATCAGTTTGTTCTAATAGAATATTACTATATTTATATTGTTTACTTCTAAGTTTTTCAAGACCCCAAGCCTCTAAAGTTTTATTACGTATTCTAGTATAAAGAAATTTTCCATTAGCATCATATACTCTTTCTTCATAATTATCTTTTAACATTTTATCAATTTGAGTAATTAAACTATTATTGATGATGTTAGAAGTATTATTACCATGAATATTACGAGAATTAAGTTGTGTATTAACAATACTATAAGGTAATAATTTATTTACTATTTGTTGAATACTAGAATCTTGAGGTTCAATAAAATCATCAGAATATACACTTTTTTCATTTTGATATTCATTAAAATCAATTATTTCACCTCTTTTACGAGCTTTATCCAAATTATCATTATTTTCTTTAATTTTAGCAGCTCGTATTGTCATTTGTTGTAAAGCATTATAACTTCTATCAGTAGCTTCACAAGCATCGTTTATATCTTTTGCAAGAGCTTTTATATTTTGTAATTGTATTTTAGTATCACCAGCAGCATTATTATTCATTTCTATATAAGATAATATAGCTGCATCTTGAACAGAAGGATAATATGTTTTTACTAATCTTATAATTTCTTGTTTAGCTTTACCTAAAGTATTATTAGCATTATTTTTAAAATTAGTTTTATTTTCTTCTGAATAATTTTTATCAGAAAGTTTTTTAATATCTTTTAAAGCTTCATCTATATCTGTATTTAATTTATTAATATCACTTGCAATAACAAAAGCATTGTTATCTCTAATAACACCTTTAATATCATTACGTAAATCAAAAACTAATACATTTTTAGGAGTTGCTGAAGCATTAGATATTCTAGTAATAGGCATATTATCTTTAACTACAGTTTCAAGTTTATCTATTTTAGTTTTAGCAAATACAGTAAACATTTCTGTAGCAAAATCTGGATTATCTTCTAGATCTTTAGCTAGTTTAACAAAAGCTTCAAAACCTGAAACAGTTTGACCTATATGTTGAATACTCTTAATCATATCATCTACATTATGAAATGTAGCTTGATTATAAAGCATAGATGAACAGGCATTAGCATCCATAGTTTCAGCAATACCATAATCATTACTAGTATCAAAATCACCTATAGTAGGACTAGCAAGTTTTCTTAAAGTATTAAAATAATTTTTAATACGAGGACCTACATGAGTCATAAAAGAAGTATAAGCTCCAATATGATTATTTAAAGTAGTAATACTAGTATCTAATTCTACATCATTAACTTCAGAACCTTCAGGATTTACACCATCTAATTCTTCATTACTTTGAAGTCCTAATTTAGCATTTTCTTCATCTAAATCTCCTTTGATTTGATGATATACATCAGCTAAATTAGGATTAGTAAATACTTCATTTATATAATTGAGAGATGTTTTATCTGAAGCAAACAATTCTTGATATACAGCATAATAATTACTATAAGTAATATTCTTTTCATTACCTCCAAGTAATTCATTTATATAAGAAGCTTTATCTTCAGCATTCTTATATTCTTTTTTTAAATCATCAACTTTTTTATTATCACGTTTAGAAATAGAATCAAATATCATATCAAGCCATGCTTTTTTAGCTTGTTTACGATAATATTCTAATTTATTCTTTTTAAGTTCTGCTCCACTATTTTGAAGATTATTAAAAGTATCAAGAATAAAAGTAGCTACATGAGCCTTACCTTTTTCTCTATTAAAAATACTACTATAACCAAAAAGAGTAGTATTATTGTCACTATCTTGATTTCTTACAGTACTATTTATATTAGGATGTTTTTTATAATAATAATCATAAATAGCTTTAGCTATTTTAGTAGCTTGTGATTTAGTTTTAGGATCTAATAAAGGTGCTATTGCACCTTTATTAGATCCTTTATATACTTTTTGAAAATCTTCAGTAAAACCATTTACATTTGAAGCTTCAAGAAGCATAGTTGTAAAAAGAATATCATTATCACCAATTAATTTTCTAAGTTCATTACCAGTTTTAGAACTAGATATACGAGCAAAACAATCCATATATTAAAAGTTTTATTATAAGTTTATTTTCGTTTTAAGCGATTTTATTTTTATAGCTTTATAATTCTACTTGCACTTAATTTCAAACCAACCTTGACTTGCTAAGTGCTTGAATTTAGATTGTAAATGATTTGGTAATCTACTTTGGAATACATCAAGATTAACTATTGGCTTAAAACCTTCACTATCAGCATTAACTTCTTCAATAGCAGCAGCATAAGCATCATCATCATCTAAATCTAAATCATCACCTAAATCTAAATCATCATCTATAGAATTTATATCAAAGCCTTCACTAGTATCTACTTCATTATCTTCTGAAGTTTTATTATCTTTATTATCTTCATCATTTTCTTTATTTTTATTATCTTCTGAAGTTTCATTATCTTCTGAAGTTTCATTTGTTGGTTGAATATTATCAGTATTTGTCTTATTAGAAGTATCATTATCATCTATAATTTCTTCCATACTATTATATTCATCTAATGGAGCACCTTCTATACGACCAGCTATATTTCTAAGAACATTAAGTTCTTTCATATAAAGAGAATTATCTTCTATATTCCAACCAAAGAATTTAGCTATAACTTTTGCAATTTTAGTAAATAAAGTATCTTCTTTTTTATTATCTTTACCATCTTCAACTTGAATACTATTAAGATATTTGAAAAGAGTTTGATTAGTAAGACTTTCAACTATAAATTCTTCTATTAAACGACTACCTTGATAACCTGTATTAGAAAAATCTATAGATTTAAGAAGTTTATATTCATTACTATTTTTATCTAAGTTATCTAAATCTTCTTTTAAATGCTTAACAAATTCTTCATAAACATCATTAATTTCAACTATAGTATTAAAACCATCATAGCCTTTAGTTTGAAAATTAATATGAAGTTGTTCATGAATTAATTTTCTAATAGCTTCCTTACGTTTTTCTAAATTATTAGAAGAAGCCATATTTAGAAAATAATTACCAATAACAATAGATTCTGAAACAGGAATACGAGCAGTAACACGTTTACCATTTACCATTTTATGATAATTAGCTATACTTTTACCACCTCGTGTAACAATAATAGGACTAGTTTCATCACCATTTTGTTTATCTCTCATGTTAACGTCAAACATGATTCTAGTAGGAAGAATATCATTTAGTATATTAAAATCTTCAGATATTTCTTTGAATTGATTATAAGCTTCATTACCTAATATACTTTGAAATATTTCTAATCCAACAGATGTTTTATTAGTTTCTGTAATTTGTCTTACTTTATTAAATGTATCAGCATCTGAAGTAGGTTGAATATCTTTATTTGTTGTAGATACTTTTTTATTATTATCATTTACTGTTGGTAAAGATACATATAAAATTTGATTTGCTGTTTGTTTATTTCCTTTTCTTGTAAAATTACTGCCGTTTTCACCTATTTTAGTATTAACTCTTATAAGGTTTCCTTTAGTAATATAATCATTATAACTATCAAATTCTTGATTAAAACTATTTTTAGTTTTATTAGGTATATTAATACTAAATTTACCATCTTTTCTAGTAATAAAACCTTTAGTTATATCAGCTTTTGTATTATCATTTATAATACCTTTACGACTTATATTTATATTACAAGTATCTGCTATAAATCTTGAAAAAGCTAAAGCAGCATTAAAAGCTATATCGTTTTTATTTTTATCACCTAAATAACTAGTTTCATTAGTTTTAGTATCTTTATAACCAAAATTAGAATTATTATATTTATTATTAGTATAAATTCTAAAACGTCTAAATCCTTCGTTTTTATCTTTATAAACTATACTTATACCTCTAGCATTACTATTTGGGGCATTTATATCTTCTATAAAAAATTTACCAGAAATAGCTCTAAATAGAGGTATTCTATCTTCATTACCTACAATAGCTATAATACTTCTTATTACATCTTCTATCTTATTTATATCACCAAAACCTTTTTTATCTATAAATTCTTGAAAAGTTTCTTGTAAATGTGTCATAGAAGCTCTAGCTAGAGAACCTACTATACTATTATTACCTAAGCTTTTAGCTTCAGATAATTTTACACCAATAGCTTTAACATAATCAGGTAATTCATTTTTACTAAATACAGCAATTAGTGTACTACCTTTATTCCAACCAGATATATCTAAAGCATTATCTCCAGCAATATCTATATAGGTTTCTTTTTCTTCAACAATACCTATTTTATATTTAACTCCTTTTGCTATAGCATCACTAATTAAAGGTAATTTATCATAATTTTTTATAGTATTTATATCATCTTGATCTATAGCTCTATTTATTTGACCTTCATTTAATTTTGTAATTTTAACTTTACTATCTTTAGTTATATTATAAGTAGTATTATATGTTTTATATAACATATTAAACCATCTGTTTAAACTAGCTCTAATATTATCTTCAGCTTTAGTTTTACTATTTGCATTATTTCCTGCTTGAGTATAACTCCAAAGTTTAGTAAGATGATTTAATAGTCTATCATAGTCTATTATACCACTAGCATCATTAATAAATATTTTATGTTCACTTTTAGCTTTATCTCTTCTAGCTTGTTCAACTAATTGTTTAATAACAAAATTATTACTAAAAGATTTAACTAAACTATCAAATTCAGTTTTATAATTTTTACTTCCTCTATCAAGTAAAGCATTTTTTATTAATAATTCTCTTAAAGCTTTATGAGCACTAGTATCTGTTAAAAATATATCTTCAAATATAGGTTTAAGAGAACTTACAGCATTACCTTTATCATCTAATTTAACATCAGTAATCCAACCTTCATTTATTTGAATAAAAGTATCACCTTTAATTTTAGGCTTAGGCATATTACCTATAGTAACATTTCCATGTCTAAATATTAATTCTCTATCAGTTGCAAGCATATCAAGTTCATCACCTGTATTTAATGAATTTAAAGTTTTAAAATATTCATCTTTAATATCATCGTTACTTATTAAAGCTTGTTCTATAAAATTATTAATATTAACTCTAAAAGGATCATATTGTTCATCAACTTCTTTTTGAAGTTGTTCAGTAGTTTTAGTAATATTATCTAATACTTTATTACCATTATTTAAGTCAATAGTTAAATATTTAGCTTGACCAATAGGACTTCTAAGATAATTATAAATAACATTATACATTGATTTAGCAACACTAATATCAGATGTAGGATAAACATTATTACAAATTCTTAAAATATCTTCTAATCTAACAACTTGTCTACCATCAACTGTAGGTGTAACTACTATCTTTTTATATTCAGACATAAAAGCTTCCACAGCATTAGTAAACATTAAACTAAAATCAGTAGTATCAACTTCTTCAAGTTTAGAAGCAAAAGCTAAATTAGCACCATTTTGAGCAAGTTTACTTTGTAAACTCATAAGTTTATCATGAGCATCTTCTAACATTTGCTTTTGTCTAGCTACTTCAGCTTTAATTTCTTCTTCACTTAAACCAACTCTATCTTTAATATCTAGAAGTTCTTTTTCAACTTTATCACTAATTTCATCAAAATTTATATCTTTAACTCTCATATCTGGAATATATTTTCCAAATGTTTGAGCTATACCTCTTCTAATCTCATCTAAATCTTCATTAGTTTTATTATTAGTAGTATTAATAGAAGGAGTTGTATTTCCAGGTTCATTAGTTGTAGCAGGAGTAGTAGTAGGACTTATCCTAGAGTTGGACTCTTGCTCCCCCGTAGAAGAGTTTTGTGGTGTTTGATTATTAGAACTTTCTTGAGTACTTTGATTAGTATCTTGAGTACCTTGATTAGTATCTTGACCATCACTTAAAAAAGCATCATCACTTTCTTCTACGGGGGAGCTAGAATCAACTTTATTTTCATCAAGATAACGTTCTATATAGCTATTAGCTTTATCTTCATCTGTTGTATCTAAAACTTCTAGAACAGCAGTTCTAACACTATCAGGATTATTTAATAAATCATTTTTAAAATTTTCATCACTGTCAACTAATTCCTTAAAAGATTGATATTCTTCTTCATCTATATTATTATATTTAGTAGTTCTAATTTTACCTTTTTCTACTATAATATATTCATTACCTTTACGTTTAACTATAGGATTTTTACTAATAAACCAATCAGCATCTACATCAATTAAATCAACATTTCCATCAAACAAGCCTCCTATAACATATCTAAGTTGTTGATTTTTAGGTTTAGAACTAATATCAAGAGTATATGTTCCATCTCCATTATCTATAACTTTAGCAGTAGAAGAATTAGATTTACCAGTATGTTTAATAGATACAATATTACCTTTACTATTAATATTAAATATAACATTACTCTTTTTACCTTTGTTTTGGTTTTCTTGTTGGTTTGATAATGGTGCTATGGGTTGATTTTGCCCATTTGCTTGGCCTGTGTCATTTTTTTCGTTTGGTTGTGGTGTATTATTCAAGTTTTGATTTTCAGTGTCTGTAATCTGTTCTTGATTTTCTGTAGAACTTGTTTCATCTTCTAGAGTGTCTTCAGCTCTTTGCTGATTACGACTCATTTTATACATATCAATTATATTTGTAACATATTCATAAAGACTTTGATTAGTTCTATTAGAAAAATTAAATACGTCTAAAGCATCTAAAAATTCAGAAGCAGTTACATTACCTTTACTACCATCATTTGTCATAAACTTTTCAGCAATACGTCTAGCTTCTTGTTTATCTTGTGAATACATCTTATAGACAGTATCTATAAGATTATCATAATTATCAGCTAAAACACCATCATATTGTTTAAGTGCTTTAATAACAGTAGATGTAGCTAAATCAATCATTTTAGCACGAGCTTCATTAAGATTATTATGTTCCCAATCTATATCATCTTGTATTTGAGTTTGAGTACTAGATATTTGAGAACGTTCAATATCTTGTTGAAGTTTAAGTTGACCTATAGTAACATAATGTGAAAGTAATGTACTATTAACATTTGCTAAACCTTTTTTACCAAGAATATTATCTACATTACTTAACATAGATTTTGCAGATTGAATAACAGTATCGTCACTAAGATCTGAATCATCATCGTATATAGATTTAGCTTCTTCTAATATTTGTTCATCTGTTTCTTCAAAAGCTTTTTTATCTTGATAATAAGTACCATCATCTGCTTTACGATAACTTCTACCATATTTTACAGCTGCAAATACAGCAGATAATCCAGCATCATTACCAGCTAAAGTTGTTTGTTTTATTCTATTAATTATTAATTCTTTTTGTTTATTATTCTTTTCTTTTTGTCTATCTAATCTATAATTACGTCCTTGTTCTTCTATAGCTTTATCTATTTCTTTACCTTCATAAGTAAGTCTACCATACATATCAATTAAAGAAGCTAATTCAGTAGTATTTTTAGCCTCATCAAATAACACATCTGGATTAGTTTCTCTAGTTATAGCTTCTTGTTCTGCTGCAAGACTTTCAACATCTGCAATTTGTCTATCAAGTTGTTTAATATTTAAAAGTCTATCTACATTACGTTTAGCTATAATTTGAGCATATTCTAAAGGAATAGTTTGATCATATTTTCTAGAAGCATTTAAAGCTGCTATTTGGTTAAGAACATGAGTAGATTGTCTAGCATATAAATCTTTTATTTCTTCTAAATCTTTTACAGTTTCTTCTGTATAACTATCTATATTTTCTTGTTTAGCTAAACCAGCAGAAACCATTGCTTGTTTAACTTCATCAGATTTAAAATAATCAATTAATTGTTTATAAGTACCACTATTCATAGCATCCATTGCTATGTTAGCTTTAAAATCAACTTCAATACGTCTACGAGCTAATGCTTTTTTAGTTTCTACATCACCAGTAAATTGAGGTAACTTATCATCATTATCTTTTTGTCCAAAAATATCAATACAATTTTCAATATTTTTTAAATCACTAGATACTTGTTCAAGTCTAGCTATACGTTTTTCTATAGCAACACGAGCAGCCTTATCTTCAGGAAGTTCAAGAAGATTAAACCAACCATTAGTATCACTAATGCTTTCACCAGTTGTACTATTATTAGCACGAGCTTTTTCTTTAGCTTTTCTATAAAGAGCTAATTTACCTTTATTTAAGGCACTACCTACATTATGAAATACAACACCACCTAAAACACCCCAAAAAGCACTTTCTTGAAGTTCTGGTGTTTTCATATATTCAAATAGTTCTCCTTGTCTATTGGTCCAAGTAGATATTACATTAGGAATACCTAAAGTTAAATAACTATTTATACCTGTTGTAGCTCTATAATCTTTAGCATTACCTTCAAGAATAGCCTTACCATAGGTAAGACCTTCTTGTTGAGCAATATAGTTTACTGCTTCTTCAATACCTTCTGTAGATTCTTCTAATATAGTTTTAGCATTATATTTACCGTAATCTAAAATACCTTGACCAAAACGTTTATATAAAGGTTTTTTAGCTGCTTCTTCAACTGCTTTTTTAGCACCTTCTGTACCACCTTTCGCAAATGCTTTAGCAGCATTTAAACTAGTTCTTTGTGCTTCATTTACAATTCTACCTGATGCGTCTTTTACACCTTTTCCTATATTTTTAAGACCATGTAATTGTATAATATCAAAAATAGCATTACTAAAGTCCATACTAAAAGTTCTATCAGCAGCTTTTTTAGCAATAGCTTTAGCAACTTTATCTCTATTGTTTATATCAAGATCTTTATCAAAAATATTTTTATTTTTTTCAACCCAAGCTTTATAATCTTCATCTGACATACTATTAAGTTTATCAAAAGCTTCTTGATACATTTGAATATGTGTATCTCTAGCTTCTTGATAATTTTCCATAGTACGCATAAGCAAACCTTCAGTTATAGTTTCAGCTGCTTTATTAGCTTTAGTTATATTTAAAGGATTATTTAATGCTATTTGTAATTTATTAAGTCTATTAGCATCTTGAATTTCATTAACTCCTGTAGCCCATCGTCTAGCTTTACTTGCAGCTTTACCTAAATTAGTAGTTTTACTTATCCATTTACCTACACTACTAATGCCTTTAGCTGGAAATAATAAAGTTAAAGTACTAGCTACACTAGGAAGATTACTAGCCCACCAACCTGCATCTTTGAAACCTCCATTTTGTATGTTAAGACTTTCATCTCTATATATAGGAGCTATGTTATTATCGAAATAATCTTGCCATTCTTGTATAGCAGTACTAGCAGCATTTTGATAATCGTCTTCTGTTAAATGTAATATTTTACTAGTAACAAAATCAAATAAATCAGTAAAACCTTTTAAAGTACCTAAACCTACTTCACTAATAACAGCTTGACTTAAACCATTAAACCATTTAGCTGTAGCACTTTGACTATCAGCTAACATTTTATCTAGAACTGGTAAATTTTTATCAGTAGGTGTAATACCTCTTTCAATATATTTATCTAATTCTCCATTACGACCTAAAATATCTTGATTACCTTGTGCAGCGGCTTGATACATTATATCAGCTGTTTTACTACCTTCAGGTGTTACAGGATTATTTAAATCAGCTACAGTTATATATTCTGGTTGACCATTTTTTTTAGTATAACTTGGATTTTTTATAACAGTACCACCTGCATTAAAAACACTTTGTACATCCATATTATTCTTGATTTTGTAGTTTATAATATCTAGCTACAAGATTTGCCATAGTTCTAGCAATTTCATTAGCATAATATTCTCTTTCAGTATCAGTAGCATTTCCTTGAGGATAAAGTTCATTAGTAGCTGAAATGGCTAAACTATTAATTCTATTCATTATATTACTAGTATTATAATTATTAGAATCATGATTTAAACTATTTAGAGCAGCTAAAGCACCTTCTTCTATAATATTACTTTTATTTAATTCATGAAGCATTTGTTCTTCAGTTAAACCATTATAAATAGTATTACCATCTTTATCTGTAGTTTTATAATAAGCTCCAGTACCAGGTTTATATCCAACAGTTTTACCATCAGCAAGTTCTAATTCATAATTGAATTTTTTCATATCAGCATTATCTCTTGCTGCTTTACTTTTAGTATCTGATTCAAATGCTCGTTCAGCTGTACCTTCAAATAGACCTTTAACCCAAATTTGCTTTTGAATTTCACTTTTCTTTTTAGACCAATCTGTTTTATCATCACCAGATTGAGGTTTAGGAGCTATTGTAATAAGAGTTCCAAGTTCACCATCAGATACACAAAGAGAATAAGTAACTCTATTATCGTGCATAGCTGATAATATTTCACCTTTAAGATCTGGAACAAGTTTATTATCTACAAGTTTAAGATTTACACCTTCACCTGAATCAGCAGACCAAGCATAAACTTCTTTTTGAGTGAAATCAGCTTGTTGTATTAAAGTATCATAGGCATTTTTCCAATTAGTTTCTATTTTATTATAAGTATCTGGATTTATTTTATGCTGTTGATAAAGTTTATAAGCTTCAGCATGACCAGCTCCTAGAAAATTACTTACAACACTTTCACCTACAAAACTTTGTTGTCTAGTTTTAGTAGCTTTAACGTCTTCCATTATATCATTAGCTTTATCTCCTATTTCAACGGCATCTTGTAAATCTCCATAATTAAAATTTCCATCATTATAAAGTTTGCCATTAGCATCTATTCCTCTAATTTTATATTTATTACTTCTATAAATGGCATTAGATATTTCATCCATACCACCTTTAATAGTACCGACAAGCATACCTCCTAAACCACCAATAGCACCACCTACTGTAGTACCAATACCTGGAGCTACAGAACCAATTGTAGCACCTATAGCCCCAGTACCTAAACCCCATTTAGTAGCTTCACCACCTATATTATTAAATATATCCCAACCGCTTTTATCACTAAGTTTATTTGCAGTTGATAATACTTTATAAAGGTTTTTATTAGTAGTATCTATAATTAATCTATTACCTTTATTTTTACCCAAAGACACTATAGATATACCTAAAGTATTATCGTTAAGATTCCCATAACCTAAATTTTCACTTAAAGCTTTTAGATCGTCATCATTTTCTATATCAATAGCAATACGATTTATATTTTGACCATTATCACTTTTTAAATTATTTATTTTATTTAAATATTCAGTACCATAATTATTTACTTGTCTTCTCTCTTGACCATTTTCTTTATAAACTCTAGTTCTAGGTATACTACCTTCACCACCAAGCATAGCTGACATAAAATCATAAGCTTGTTGTTGGTCACTATCTAAATCTGCATATATAGATTTTTGTTTAGCAGCTAATTTTTCAAGATCATGTATTTTACTATTAAGAGCTAATTGAGAAGAATAATCTTTAGCTTCCGTTGTACGTAGATAATTAGCAGCACCTGCATAATTTCTAGTATCAAAATATTCTTGTAATATTTGAGCATTGAATTGAGCCATAAGTTTATTTATTTAAAATATACATTATAATCTATAGCACTTCCTACATTAAAATTAAAACCACTATTACTGGTTGGAGTACTAGATAAACCTAAATTACTAGTTGTAAAAGTAATACCCGGACCTTGTACAGTACCATCAGCACCAGGAGAGAATTCAGTTACCTGAGTTTCAGCTCTATTATTATTTACAGAAGTGAATACATCACCATAATGTTCTCCATAACTGCTACCTTTACTACTTGAAGTATTATAAAACTTACTATGTTCAGCATATCTATTAGCCTGTTTTTGAACCCAAGTTTTAAAATAATTATCATCTTTATGAAGAAAACCATCTTTATCTTCTAATGAAGCTTGTGCTGTATCTAAATCAGTTTTAGCTTGCTTTATTTGTTCAGGTGTACTATTAGGATTGTTAATAATACTTGTACTTTTATCATAAAGCCATACTAAATTATCATATTGTTGCTTTACTCCAGCATATATATTTGGGTCACTCATTAAATCATTAAAGATATTCATAATATCTTCTTTACTTTTACTAGTATAACCAGATGACCAATTACTACTAGTAGTAATTGTTTTAGCAACACCTAATACATTATTATTAATAATAGTACCAGATTTACCATTTACAGTTTCTTTAGTAAAAGCCTTAATTGGTCTACCAGCATTATCTACTGTAGTTTCTTTAGTATCACTTCTATTACCACCTGAAGATGCACTTCTAGTTGGAGTTTTAGCTACAGCATTAGCCCAAACATCTGATACAGAAATATCTTTAACAGGAATGAAATTTTCAGCTTTCCAATTACCAGTACCATTATCATAATAAGTGTTAGTGTCTTCCCATCTACGTTTAGTTAATTCACTATAAGCACCACTTTTAATTTTATTAAGTTCTTGTTGATATATAGCATTAGTTTTTACTTTATTATTCATATCAACACTTCTAGCTAAATCTCTTCCAGCTTCTTGAGCAAATCTAATAGCAGTTTCTGTATTACCTAAAGCTATTTGATCATCTATCTTTTTTCTAATATCATTAGCTTGATTTTCAAACCAAGTATATTCTTCAGGATTAATAGCATTTCTAATACCATTTAATAAATTATCTGTATTACCTAAAGTAGTTCTAGCTTCTTTAGCTCTAGCTTCTTGCATTGATAAAGATTTAGCTAAAAGAGTACTATCGGCAATTTGAGGTGTATATTGTATAGGTTTAAATTCAGCAAATTGTATAGGTGCTGTTTTTAAACTCATAGTAGGTATATTTGGCATAATTGTATTATATTTATAAAATTAAGCATAATAATTAGAATCACTATTATTATTTATATAATCTGGTAAAATATTACCTGGAGTAGCTCTTAATTTATTTCTTTTATTTTAATTTTATTAATCTTAGCTTTATTTAAAGCAGCTCTTTCTGAATCACTGATTGCATTACTATTTAGTAAACTGTTAATATAACTATCATCTCCAGTTCTTTCATAACGAAGTAATGCTGCTTTAACTTGTTGTTCATTACCTAATCCAGCATAAGTATTAGCAAAATCATCATCTGATTTACGAATAGCTTCATAAGATGAAGCAAAACCTTGTCCTGTATTAGCTATTGCAGAACTTATAGCATTCATAGAATTTTGCCAAGCTGTAGCACTAGCTGCACTACTTTGTGTCATAGCATCAGCTCTAGCTTGTGCAGCTCCAGCAATCTTACTATTTTCAATATCATTATTATATTGCATCAAAGCAAGTTTAGATTTAGTATATTCTTGATTTGCTTGAGCATCAAGTTGAGCATTTGCTGCACTAGCTTGTTGAATACGTTCAGCATTAGCTTGTTGAATCTTTTGATCTTCATTTTGTTTATAAGCATATTGCTCAGTAGCACGTTGTAAACTTCTATCATTAATTCCAGCAAGACGTTGTTGTCTAGCAGCAGAACTCATAGTTGAATTATTTACTTGTTTAGTTTGAGCAGCAGCATCTCTACGAATACGCTCTAATTGAGGATTTATATTAGTATCTGCATTACTAACAACTGCCATAACATGAGCTGGAGTATAATCACTTCTACTTATTTCAGATAAATCTATTCCATGCATTTGAGAATAAGCATCAGCTAATATATTACCTGCATTATTATAAGCGTTAGAAAGTTTACGACCAGCAATACCATTTCCAATAGATGTAATACCTGCACCAAGTAAATTACCAGCAGCATTATAAGTAGCTCCTGCATAATTTTGCCAAAAACCACCATTACCTTTTTTAATACGACCGCCGCATTTAAGTCTACGATGTCCACCATATTTAGCTACTTGCTTATAAGATGATTTATTAGTTTTACTACCATCATCATTAATACCATAAATAGCTTTAATTTGTTGTTGAGCATCAAAAGCATCTTGAGGATGCATACCTTCTTGAACTGCTTTTGTAGGATTAAAACCTTTAATATTATGTTTAGATATAAACATATTATCATAAGGAGTTACATAAAGTAATTCACCTTGATTACTATTTTGATTTCCTTCACCTTCTATTGTACTACCATCAGCAAATTTAATACCTACACCTGATTTATATTTGCCTCCAGATGTTTTATGATAATGATTATGGTCGTTACCATAGAGTTCATATAAACCATAACCTGCATTATCTATCTGAATTGGAATTACTCCACCCCCATCAGTAACACGGAAAGGTATTCTAGCTCCCCCGTAGGAAAGTGTATCAGAAGTCATCTTAGACAACTTTTTTCTTTTAGGTCTACCACCATATTTAGCAACTTCTTGAGTAGCTTTAAGCCTATCATTCATATTTTGTTGACCAGCCATAAGTTGAAGAGTAGTTTGAATATCTTGTTGTTGTTGTCTATTTTCTTGATTTATTTGTCTTTGAAAATTAATACTTTCTTTTTGAAGATCAGTATTATTAGCAGTTTGAGCTTTAATAGCTTCTGCTTGTGTTCTAGCAGAAGATTCAACAGCTTTAGATTGCTGATTTGCTGCTTTAAGAGTAGCAGCTGTTGTCATACCAGCAGCAGCTAAAGTAGCAGCAGCAGTAATTGCACCATCTACACCAAATATAGCTTTAGGACGACTTTTGCCTCCATTTTTTAATTTATATCTCATAATTTAGTATCGTAATTAAAATTAATAGTTTCAAATTTAAAATCTTTATTATAATCAAAAGTAAATCTAGTAACAAAATATTTACCTTCTATAAGAGAATTATTATCTGAATGATAAGTAGCTCCTAATCTATTATCATAATTTTGATTTAAATAATCGAATTTATCATCTGTATTAAGTATATTTCTAAAATAATTTAAAGTCCAAAATCCTTGATTATATCTAGGATATTTATAATAAGGAGTTTGATTTATATCTTGAATACTTTTATCATTACTTATATTATTACAATCTAATTCATCTGTTGAACAAGTATCTGTATAAATAGTTATACTTTTACAAGGATATTTTTTATCAGATGATGCTAAAGCATTAAAATGATTAGAATTATCAGCATATATAGGAAATTCATCATTTATGATAGAGCAATTCCAATTAATATAATTAAGAGTTTTAACATTTTCATAGTTTGTATTTTCAATAATATCTATTATAGAATCGAATAAGTCAACATTAATAGATTTATCCATACCATTACTATTTAAATAATGTTTAGTAACAATAGTTTTATTATAAGGATAAATATTATCATTAATACTTAAATGTCTATACAAACCATAATTAAATTTATCTATTCTACAAATATTAGTTGATTGATTACTTATAAAATAACATTTAGTTTTTGTGTTAAAAGCTTCATTAAATTTAAAATCATGTAATGATATAAATGATTTAATTTCTTGATTAAAATTATAAGAAAGAGTAACAGTACCAGTATTAAAATGTAAACAAGTGAAAAATCTATTATTGTAATAATCATTAGCAAAACTTACATTATTAAGTGTATTATATCTGAAAAGTTTTTCTATACTATCACTAAGTTTAATTATTTGACCATTACCTGAATACATATATATAATTTTAGAATCTGCATCATAAAATATATATCCAACTTCTGTAGTAATAGCAGCATTTTTATCTTGAAGTCCAGCAAAACCAAAATCTGAACCAAAAACTTCACTAACACCTGTTTGAAAAACATCAGTTTCAGTTTGTTGAATTTCTCCAGTATTAGATTGAAGCGTATTACTACCTGTAAATTTAAACATACTATCTCTTGTATGAACTAATATAACATCACCTATAGATATTAAATTTGAAATTTTACCTCTATTTGTAGGAATGTTATAATAATCATCAGCATCAAATTCAAAAATACTTAATCTATCTTCATCACCTGCAAGTTTACTACTTCTTATTGTATTATCAAATTTATAAATATCATTTTTATTATAAATATTATAAGTTTTTCTAGTATAACTATAATAAACAGAATTCAATTTATAAACAGTAGCTAAAGTTTGACTAGAAGTTAATTTAAAAATTTTAGTTTCACTTATGTTATTAGTACTACTTGTATCAGCTTCTCTTTTATTATAATAAGTAGCATATTTAGGTTTAAACTCTTCATTAAGTTCTATATAATTTAAATTAAAATTAGAATATATTAAAACAGGACTTGTTGTAACTATATTTAAATCACCTAAAAAATTAGTATTAAAACTACTATCAGTTTCTTTATATTTATTATATTCTATAAGTTTTAATTTATCTATAGTTTCTATACTATTACTTTTTTTATATATAGTACTAGCATCAGTATATATAGAAGTAGTCTTTTCTCTATTTAAAGGATATATAGAACAAATATAACCTAATAAATTATAATTATTATAATTAGTATATGTATTACCTGTAATATAAGGAGTACATTTAATTAACTCTAAATTAGTTTCATCAACGTTATTATAATTATTTACAATAAAAACTTGTTGTTTAGTTAAAACATCAGTTATTTTATCGTTAATCTTAGATTTACTAAAAGAAACAAGACCTTCTGCTCCAAAATATCTACAAAATCTTGTATCAGCACTATTATAATATGTTCCTTCAACAGTTATATCTTTATTACCTTCATTATTTTTAAGCCATATTTTAGGATTTGAATTAAAATTAAATAATCTATTATTTAATTCAAAACAAGTACCTTCAAAATAACCATCTTTATCTTTTATATCATATATAACACTAGTTTGATTTCTTACATGAGCTATAGTAAAAAAACAAGCATTATATCCTTTAGGAATTGTTATATTATTAAAAACCGGATATATAACTTTATCACAAGTATTAGTTGTTTGGTCTATTTTTACTTCATCTACAAAATAACCATTAGTTATTTCTCCAGTATCTTTCATATAATGTATATAAAATCTATATATTTGATAAGGTATTAGAGTTGTATTATTTATAACAGGAATTGTGTCATTTCTTATTAAAGATGAATCGATACTAATATCTATAGTTATTTCATCGTAAGTAGTTGGGTCAGTAGCTTTATAAGTATTTTCATTTTCAGCTAAACTGATTGTCATTTGTGTTATTTGACTCTTAGCTTGTATAAGATGTTCTATTGGTTCTTTAAAATAGCCATTAGTATTATCAGTACCAGCCGAATAAAAGTTATAATTAAGTGTATCAATATAACCAAAATTATAATAAGCTATAAATTTATAAACGAAATCATTAATAGATCGAATTAAATCATCTGTAGTATTATTATTTAAATCATAAAAGTTATCATCTCCATCATAATCTTGTAAAGCTATTATACCAGGTTTATTTATTTTACAAGTTTTTTTATTAATATTTAAATATATACCAACATTTGTAGAACCTAAACCTCCACCTATATAATAACTACAATTTTCTTTCTTTTCATAAGGAGTTGTTGCATTTATAGCATTAAGAATAACATTATTAAGTGTAGGTTTTATTAATTCATTTAAATGTTGAGGTTCTCCATTATTTAAATATAAACCTATAATATTATTATCATTATTTAAAATACATATTTTATCATCATAAACTATACCTTTATCTGGAGTACTAGCATTTTGCTTTTTATAAGTTATATTAATTTCTACATTATCTGCATAATTTTGTAATTCTTGGTTAAAATCAGTTTCTTTATAATTAGTAATATATAATTTATTTTTAAAAGAACAAACATTACCTACATTATAAACATTAAATATAGGTTTTGTAAAATCAGTAATTTCTACTTCTTCAGCTTCTGAAGGTTTATAATCAAAATTAATTTGACTAGTATTAAAAGAGAAATGTTTCCAAGCTCTTCCTTTAATAGCACCATCATTTGATATAATAAAACCTATTTGAAAATTTTCAAAATTAGCAATATTATTATAAAGTAAATGCTGAATTGTAAATATAAAACTATTATCAGAATTTATATTATCAACATGATAACCAAAAGTACCAAAAATAGTATCAGTTGTATGGTTATTACCAGCAAATAATTCTTTACTAGCAGGAAACCAATTAGTATAAAAATTATCTCTAATTTTATATCTTATAAAAAATTGATAAACACCATTAGGTATAGAAAACTTAAAATCACCTGTATAAATAAGATTAGTAATAGGTATTTTAGGAGTTTGAGTATAAACACTTTCATTATCGTTATGTGAAGATTTAGAAAGATTTATACATTTTAATGGTATATCTTTATTATCATTTTTTTCAGCAATAATTAATATAGTTTCACCTAAAAGATTATTTATAACAGAACCTGTTATAACACCTCCACTATATGACCAATTACAATCACAAGGATAAAATGAATCATCTTCTTCATCAAATTTTACTATAATATATTTATCTTCATTATATACACTTATATTAAGTAATACATAAAAAGATTTATTATCTGGAATTACTTTTATAATAGAATAATTAGTAGTATTACTTTCTTTTAAAATGTCTAAATAATATTTAGCTATACTTGTGTTTTTCCTTTCAAAATCATATATAATTCTAGTTAAAAGATTATCATGAAAAAACATATTTATATTTTGTAAAGATTCTATACCGTAATCTTTATGAATACTACCATCAATATCAATTCTGATATTTTTAGCAAACACAATACTATTATTAGTAATAATACTAGGTGTTCTATTAAGATTTAGTTTAGGAACAATATTAGCCATAGTTTAACCTCTTGGAGTGAATGTACTATTATAAAAGAAACTACGCCAACCTTTATCTTGATTAAGTTTAATTTTAACAGAATTAGCAGCTTTAACTTTAAGAGCTTGCCATTGCATATAAGGATTAATTACAGCGTTAGTACTTTTTAAATCATAAATAGTATGCTTACTACCTCTACTAAGATATTTAAATAAACAATACCAAGCAAGAGCTTCTAAAAGCAAACCATCATCATAAATATAAGGAACTTCGCAATCATAATATTCATCATAATAAGTAGCTACTTCTAAAGTTTCAACTATAATTTTATCAGTATTAAAATTAAGTTCTATATTATTACCTTGAAGAACAAAATTACGATTACTATTATTAACAACAGTTCCAACATTCATAAAGTTTACACCACTTTTATTATTATTATCAATAACAGCAATTTCTTGTGGACTATAATTATTATTATTAATATTACATCCACAAGAACTATTATTATCTAATTGCGATATTTCACAACCATTTTTATCATAAACTTTAATTTCATCTGCATTAATACAACAAGGAAATTGAGCAATTCTTTCACTAACTTCAAGTGTTCTACGTTTACGTTCCATAGGAAGAACTTTCATTTGTGAAAGAGCATCAATAACCCAAGCTGCAACTCTAGGTATCCAATCAGATTCACTTATATTAAAATCATTGTCTATTTTTCCAATAAGACGACTTATCTTTAGTGTATGTTGCTTGATTTTCATTACGTATAAATTTAGTATATAAAATAGGATCTACTTTATTACAAAGTATAACTTTAGTTTTAAGATCTATAGGCAGTTGAGTAATTTCTTCAACATTATTATGACAATCGTTTATTAAATCTTGATTAGTCTTACCTCTAAGTTCAGCAGCTCTATAATCTACAAATTCAGGAACAAAACCTGTAGCATTAGGAAGTTGACAATTACATAAACAAAGTTCATAATAAGATTCTGGTTTCATATAAACTCGTTTATCTTCAGCTTTATATTCTATACCATTTCTAGCACACCATTCAGCTTCTTCTTTATTATAAATACGTTTACCTTGTGCTTTAAGTTCAGCTTCTCTTTTCTTAGTAGCTTGCCAGTCAAGAACTTGTTTACGACGACCTTTAATAACAACACGATTAACACAAACCCAACCTAAACGACCAGTATAAGCATAACCATAACCATTAACAATCATTTGTTTATGAACTTCAGTATAAAAAGTACGAAGAACTTTAAAATAATCATTAGGTTTTAGTTTAAGACATTTATTATATAATCTTACTTCTTTTTCAAGTTCACTTATTTGTTTTTGATGAGTAGCTAAATTGTAAACATTAAATAAATCACTAACTAATTCATAATTATTAGAACGATTCATATACATACCTTTAGTAAGTTTTAAAAACTTACCATTATTGTATTTATTATTTACAAATTCATCATAATCTAAAAGATTAACACCACAAATGTCTTTATATACATTTAGATTAGATTTAATCTCATCATATTCAACTTTAATTTTTTTATTAAGTTCATTAAGTTTTGTAAGAGCTTCTTCTCTTTTCTTACTAAAAGTATTAAGCATACTTCTATGATAATGCCTAACACCTACTGGTACATTCTTTATTGCCATAATTTATTACTTATATTTTATAGTATTTGGAATTTCATTTGTTTCTCTAACAGTACTAAGTAAATCACGTTTATAAATAATATCTTTAATTTGACCAATCATGTCTTCACTAAGTAACCATTCATTTTCATCCATAAATAATTGCATTTCATCAACTTCTTTATTAAGTTCTTGAATTTCATTAGGATGTTCAAAAGCACTTTCAATACATATATTATTAATATTTATAGGTTTATTGTTAGTAGGAAAAATATAAATATAACCATTTATATAATCATAACAAGGAATACCACATAAACCAGGAACTGAACTTCTAAATCTAGCACTAGTTTCTTTAATAAATGGAAATTCTTTATTTGTTTTAAAACCTATACTACTAACTCTATCAAAAGGAAGATTATTAGTAAGTCTTACAGGTCTTGGAACTTTATCTTTAGTTCGCTTTATTGTAGTAATATCTACATCTTCTAAATCATTAGGAATTTCTAATTCACCATCTAAAACATCAATAAGAGAAACTTTAAATCTTTGTACTAAACCTTTATCTACATATCCATGATTTTCGTAACTTCTACGAATAATTTCATTACGAGTATGAATAATAAGTTGTTTAATATTTTGACGTAAAGCTTTATTATTAGGTTGCTTTAAACTATGAGCAAATTCACTAACTAACATTGCAATACTTGCCATATTATTAATATTAAGTTTATAATTATGATTAATTAGAGTATTACATAACTCTTCTACGGGGGAGTTAATCAATTTAAGCAAGGTTATAAATTCAAGTAAATACTGCCAATTCTGTATCATATCTTAGGTCTAAGCTATTCTTTATAATTGACTGATTAATTTATAAGCTATAAAAATAAATTGGCTTAAACCTAAAATAAAAATATACAAGAACTAAAGTATATCATTAAGTTCTTTATCAAGTTTATAACCAATATTAAGTTTATTACAAATAGGTTTAAATATCCAAGACCATGATACAGGAGCAAGAATAATTGAATTAAAAATAATTTTATAATCACTACCACTAGAACAATAAACAATAGCAACTAAAATAGAAACTAAAAAGAATACTAAACGTTTACCCCAAGTTTTAAGTAATTTAGTATTTCTAGCATTAATAACTTTAATAGTAAGATAAGTTAAAAGGTTAACAATAACACAATAAGGAAAATCAAAACTAGCAATAGTTGTATTTACTATATTGCTAATAACTTCTTCTATCATAATTTAATTAATTAGATTATATATAATTTTATCATAAACAAATATATTATTTTATATTTAATCATCAAAATGATTACATTTAATTAACTATGAGAACAAATAGTAGAAATAAAAAAGTAGTAATAACAGTTTTTCAACTATTATTACTACTAACTTTACAACTATTAAATAAACTCGTGCCAATCTATAGGAATACCTTGTCTGCACATATCAGCATACCAACGATTAAATACAAGTCCATCATAACCATCAGGATCATCTATAACATCTTTTACATATAAACAAAGATGTCTTTCATCATCAATACTACTACCTAAAAAATCAGCTTTACACATATTAGCTACATAAACATAATCATAAAGTTGATTTTCTTTAAGTTCTATATTGTAATTATCTAGTTTAGCATCTAAAGCTTCTTTAGTGATAGGAGTGATTGATTTAAGCTCCCCCGTAGAAGAAACTTTGGATTTCATTCTAGAAACTGCATAACTACAAAGTTTATGATTAAAATGTCTACCATTATAACGAAGATAATTAATCATATCTTCAGGAAGAACATCAAAACTATCAAGACTATCTCTTTTCATATTAGAAACTTTTAGATATACAACTTATTAATATCTACTTCTTGGAAAAGAATGTCTAGATGAATGCTTATAGTCATCATCATAATCATCATAATCTTCATCATCGTAATCTCTACGATTTTTACGTTTAGATGAATATTTATCATATTCATCTTCATCATAACGATGATTACGTGAAGATTCTTCTTTACATTCTTCAAAGCATTCTGTAAGTTCACTTACAATCTTTTTAAGATTATGAAGTTTATTCATCATATTAGATGATTTTTCTTCAGTTATAATAATTTTCATAAGAAGATTAAATTTAATGTTTAGTACTATCAGATAACATAGTAACAATTTTATTTAAAGTATCTTCCATGTTACTAACTTTATTATTAAGTGTACTTATTTGATCATCTCTAGCTTTATCTTTAGCAAATTGTGGATTAAGTTCTTTAAGAATGTTTTCTCCATCAACAATATCTTTTTTATATTGTTCTACATTATCTAAAGCTTGCTTACGAGTTTGAATAATAGATTCAATTTCAGTTTGAAGACCTTGTTTAGTTTCACTTAAAATTAAACTTCCATTATTATAAGTAACTAAACTATTAGCACTAGGAATACTATTAAAATCGTTTACAATATCATCTATTTTTAATTTAATATCTACAAACGTTTGAGTATTAGGTTGACTAGGATTAAAAGTATTATTTCCAAATTTAGGTTGTGTTATACCAACAACTTCACCAACCTTATATTGTAAACCTTTAGTCTTATCTAGAATATAAACAAGACTACCTTGAGTTAAACCTGAAAACATGATGTTAAGATATTACTGATGTAACTCTAATAACATTAAGTTGTTTATCAAAGTAAGCATCAAAAGTTAATGTATTTGCAATACTAGCTACAGTTAAAGCTGTACCAGCTGAATTAGTTAAAGCTAAAGTTTGATTATTAACTGAAACTAAAATAGGTAATGTTGTAGTAGTTCCACTAGGAATAACAGAATTGAAATTAATAGTAATTTTACCTTTTTGTCCTAGAAATCTAAAAATATGATTAGGAAGAGTAATTAAAACATTACTCGTACCTACAACAGGAGTAGTAGTAATTACTGGAATACCAGCTCTATTACCAATATATACGCTTCCATTCATATCTATATAAATTTTAAATTAATACCAAAAACCTTGACCATTATTACAACCACAACTCATACCGTTATAACCATTATAATTTGGAACAACAGATACTTGCGGATATTGTACAGAAACTGTATTAGGCTGAGCACTACGAATTTGACTAAGCTCATCTATAATAGGTTTAAGTTCTGCTGCACGTTCTGCTCTAGAATTAGCTGCTGTAAGTTGGGCAGTAAGATTATTAATCTTTTCTTGTTGAGCATTAGCTTCCATATTAGAAAGCTTATCTATAATAGTCTGAGTTTGATCTTTCATACTATTTTGAAGAGCACAAGTTTGTTGAGCAGTTCCATAAGCTACAGAAGAAAAACCTCTTTCAAGACCAGTATTAACAACATTAAGTTGAGAAGTAAGTTGCTGAGTATTAGACAAATCACGAAGTTGTCCTTCATAACCCATTTGAGTAATAAGAAGTTTATTATCGCAGCAGCATTGAGCAAATTGCTGAGCAAGACTCATGTTACCCTGTTGTATAGCATTAATAACTTGCTGACCTGTTAAACCAACTTGATTACCAACACCAGCAATAGAACTTTGAACAGAGTTAATAGCAGTCTTAATAGAATTTACATCACAATTAAGATTAGTAGCAAGATTTTGAACAGCAGCACCATTACCATTAATAGCTTGCATTAACATATCTCGTTCTGCTTGACCTGCAAGATAATTTGTATCACTACCATTATTACCGCCAAACAAACCATTACCATTGCGACCCCAGCCATAAAGGAAGAATAAGAAGATTATCCACATCCAGTTACCATTACCAAAACCACCATTATTCATCATAGCCATAAGAGTAGCAGGATCAGTACCATTTGTAGCCTGACAAGGAGCATCAGGAAACATAAAAACTTTAGAATCAGACATAATTATAAAATTAAGTTTATTAGTAAGATTAATTGTATAACATCTTGCAAGAATATTACGCTACAAAGGTATAGATATGTTTTTCATAATACAAATAGCTCTCAAAATAATAAAAAACGCTTAACTATCAGATAGTTAAGCGTATCATAAATTATTCATTAGTTTATTTGTTTATGTTCTTTTATATAATCATCAAGTTCATCTTGAAACCAGTATTTATCACCACCAAGAGTTTTCTTAGGTTTAGGTAGTCTACCATCTATTATCATTCTGTTTAATGTAGCTCTAGATACATTAATATAATTACAAGTTTGTTCAATATTAAGTTTAATATGAATTAAATTTTTAGCAATAGATAGAATTTCTTCATCATCTAAAGAACATTCATCATTTTCTATTTTATTAATAGTATCTTTAAGTATTTTAATAATAGTAAGTTTAATTGAATTATTCATAGCATAAACTATTTAAAAGAATTTCAACTTTATTATTATAAACATAAATAATAGAGTTACTATAATATGGAATATAATATATTGAATATCATCAAAAGGAAAACCTATATAAAAATCAATAGTATTTATTACATTGATAGTAACTGCATAATGTAAAAACATTCTATAATAACTACATAACTTAAACACATAACTAGTATAATACAAATAAATAATAGGAATCAATGATATTCCACCTATATAATTTAGAGGAATATCATTGAAACCTAAAAACTTATAATTTCATTTATTAAATGAATAAAAGCTATTAATATAGGAGTTATTTTAGTTATAGTTATAAAATGTTTTATAAACTTTATACTAAAATGTTCCATAATATTAATAAGACCTTCGTCCAGAATGTGTTACTCCAGCTTTAGGAATTAAAGGTTTTGGACTGTTAGTACGAGTGATTTTAGTACCATTTTGACTTTTAGGAGTAGAAGAAGATTTTTTAGCCATAATAATTTAAACATTAAGTGAAACAAATTTATTATATAAATCTAAATGAACTAAAGGTGTTACATTAAAGCCTATAGCAGGACACATAGCATGAACTTGTAAATCCATACCTAAACAAGTTATACCTACATCATCCATACTTCCATGAACACGTAAATAGTCATATTTATTACTTAAATCTATAAATCTAATATGAACACCATTTTGAGGAATTATAATAGGATCAAAATACCATGTTACATATTTATTTATATTATCTGATTGTATTATATAATTACTACTATCAGCTATGAAATTATCTTCAGTATCTAATACTCTTATTTTTAAAGAATTACTACTAGTTGAATCTTTAGCTAATTTTATAGTAATTGTAGTAAAATAATTTACATTACTTATAGTTTTAGGAATATCTATTCTACCAACATATAATTTATGAGTATCATCATTATTTAAACAATTTAAAAGTTCTTTAGTACACCAAGTATTTTCAACAATATTACCTAATTTATTATCTACTTCTGTACTAGTATAATATTCTGTAGACATAGTATCAGTAATATGTTCTATTGTACCTTTTATAAATTTAATATCTTCTTTATTAGTTTTTATATCATTTTTTATAGTATAATGTTCATTATCTAAATCCATTACTTTATCTTCAATAGACTTATCATAATATTTACTATAAACATCATTACCATAAACTAACTTTTTATCTTCTCTAGAAGAAACTAGAGTATTAGGATATTTAGTTTCCATATTATTTTTTGTTTATAATAAAAACATTATCGTTTCCAGCAATTAAAGCATCTGTATTATAATAATATAAATTGTTAATATTAGTTTGATTTAAAGTTACAGGAATATTACCACAAGTAAATGTAAGTTCTATTGTAGAAACAAACCAAATGTATTTATTAAATTTAGTCGTTTCAATAGTAACTTCTTTATTAAATATACTATTATCTGTTTTAGCAAGTATTTTTAAATCTACACCATTAGCTATATTAGTATTACTATTTCCATAATATATAACTGGAGTTTCAACAGTAGGAAACTTAATAATAGATTGTTTATCTTTATATTCTAATACAACAGTAAAAGTATCATCACTATTAGGTTCTATACTTATTTTAGGATATTCTTCATTTTCATTAATAGCAGGTATTATAATATTTTTACCTTTAATATAACAATCTAATTGTTTATCTATATAATTAATAAATAAATTAGCTTTTTTAGTTTCACCTATTTCATTTGCTGCAATAGCACTTTGAAAAAGATTCCAACAAGTAAAAACATTATTACCTTTATTAGAACAAGTATAATTACAATCATCTATTATATCTTTACCTTCATCAGCAAGTAAATATAAAAGTTTATAATATGTATTGTTCCAAGCTTTAGGAATACAAAGATATAAAAGATTTGCATTAATTACTTCCATATTCTTTATAATTTATTATAAAAGTGTATTACATTCTGTCTAAATACAGAATTAAATATAGTATTGTATCTATTTAATTTCTTACAAATAATATTTTTATTAAGTTTAAGATACTTTTTAGTATTAGGAATATAGCCTAATGATTCAACTTCTAAAATAATATTTGTAACTTTAACTATATCTTTATTTATAAGTTTTTCATCAATCATCATTAATAGATTTATTAATACCTATAGCTGGACAAATATTATTATATTCAGCATCATTATTCACACAAGTAACATCTTCAGATTTAACGGTAGCATGTAAACGACAAGAACATAATTCATCTTTTTTATTTTTAAATAAAATATTAAGTTGTCCACTAGGTATAGTTACATAATCAAAATACCAAGTAACAAATTTATTTTTATTATCTGCTTGTATTATATAATTATTAGATTTACCAAATATAATACTATGAGTTTTATCTGTAAGTGTAATCCCTATAGGATTAGTATCTGACGCATCAGCTGATATTTTAATTGTAATACTTCTTAATATAGGTATTTTTTGAACACTTTCACGTATATAAATTTTTTGAGCTGTAGCTTTATGACTAGGTTCTGTACATTCAGTAAATTCACTAGTAGCAAAATTATTTAAATCAACTAATTTATTAATAACATCTGTGTTTATAATAGTTTTATTTTGAAGTTCTTTAATTCTATAATTAGTTTCTTCATTATCATTAGATATAAAATTTAATATAGATTTAACTCTAGTTCCTATAAGTGTATTAACACCTAAACTATCAATAAGATTTTTACAAAGTTGTTTAAACATAATAATTATAATTTTAATAACAAAAAAAGTTCTACTAAAATCACTAAATATAGTAATTCTAGTAGAACGATTAAATATTTAATAATTAGCATTCATAATAATAAGAACATCTTATTAATGGTTAAATACTTTATTTTTAATATAAATAGAATATTCTTCAGTAATAATATTAAGTTTATTATTTAATTGTCTTATACGACTAACAGAATCTTGTCCGTTATATATTATCTGAAGACATTCACTAGTAGTATCATCAATCCATTCTTCTTTTATACTAGTAGAAACATTAACATCATCATGTTCATAAGCTGAAAAAATAGAATAAACTTTATAGTATTCAGTATTTACACATTTATAAATATTTTGTTTAATACTTTCCCTATTAGTTTCTATATTGTTATGTATAATTATATCAATACATTCATCTAATACAGAAGACTTAAAACTATCAAATGAAACATTTATCACTTGGTTTATTCTACTAATTTCTTTAGCTTCAGAATCTTTAATTGTTTTATCTAAAACAGTATTAAGTTTAACTACATTTTGACTAATTTCTTTAACAGCATTTGCCATTTCAAGTAATGGTTTGGTTCTGTCTTTAGCTTTAACTATATCAACAATTTTAACAATAGCTGTATAAATAAGAAAAACACAACTAGAAATAATAACTGTGATATAAGATGAATCTTTAACTGCACTACTAATTAAATCATTAATTGATTGTAGGTCATTCATCTTTAAAAGCAATAATAGCTTTCTTTTATAAAGAGAGCTAATTATTAATCATTAAGTTAAACAATAGTTTTAGTTTTGTCTGTAACATCACTAGATTGAGGAACAGGAACACCACTATTAATTAATTTTTCAAAAACACTAGTAGTAGCAGTACCAGTACCAGAATCTCCTACAGCTTCAACAGGGAATACAACATGAAGAAGTTGATAAACATTATCACTTACTTGACTACTAGCAGCACGTTTATTAGCAAAACGAAGAGTGTACATTGCATAATAACCATCTGCTACAGTTTCTGGATAACCAGGATAAAGCTCTTTACCATCTTCTGCAAGATATTGAATACCTTTACCAGCAATACAACGTTGAGCTAAATCTTTTACATAAGCTGCATCAAGAATAGCAGGAGTAAAATCTTGAGTAGTAGCAATAGTACAAAGTTCACTAACTACATTAAAATCTTCATTAACTACATTTTCAAGAGTAATAACAGCAGCAGAAACAGTAGCTTTAACACCTGTATTTTCAGTATTAGCATTAACTACTTTAGCAAGAGCAGTAGCTACATCAGCTTGCTTACCATCAGCTTTAGCATATTCAGAATAACTATAGTTAATACGTTCATTAAAAGTTTTACCTTTCTTTACAATAGTAAAAGCATAAGTTTCCTTAGCTACAGTTGCAGGAACAGTAACTGTCATCTTCTTAGCTTTAGATGCTTGTGATACAGATTTAACAATACTAAGACTATTATAATCTACATCAAAGTTTTTAACTTGAGCATCTTTACTTTTACGATAAAGAATTGTAAAATTTTTATCTTCAAGTGAAGCTACAGAAGTAACAATACTACCATTTTGCATAACAGAAATTTGACCAACAGGAATTTTAGTTGCATCATAAGCAGTAAGTCCTGAAGGATATACATCGCTACTTAAAAGAAGTAATTGCTTCATAATTTATTAAATTTTATTGTTGAGTTTGTTGTTGAGCTTGAACTTGTTGTTGTGGTTGAACTTGTTGTTGAGAATTATGAAGTTGACCACTAACAGCAATTCGATATAAATCAACCGCATGTTTAAGAATATCAACATGAAGATATTCAGGTAAATCACAATCTACATTAGTACCTCCAAGGTCTGCTAAATATGCTACTTTAGCTGGTTTAGCAACATAAGATATTCTCAAATAATAAGGTGTTAATTCTGTTGCTCTAATATCAGAATCATTTTTATAATAAACTTCTAATTTTTCATTAGCTATAACTGCTATAGGTGAACGTAATTTAGGACGTAATATAAAATCATTTAGAGTATCAGCTAAATAACTATCATCTATAAGTCTTACAGGAAATAAATTAGTAGATAATTTTTTACTACCATTATATAAATAACTATACCTAATAGATAAATCTACTAAAAACAAATAATCAAAAGTTTCATTAATACCTTTTATTTTTGCTATATCAGCTGATATAGATCTAATAGGAGTTTCTATTACATTAGTCCATATAGTAGTATCACTTAAATCACTTTCGATAGTTTTATATAAAGACCTTAAAGCATTTATTTGACTAATTTTAGAATTATCAGTAATAATTCTATCATTAGTAACACCAATGTTTTGTGTGATTATTTGGTTGACTATATCTGTAATACTCGTATTAATAACTAAGTCAATTTGCTCTGGAAGGATAGCACGAACATTTTGTAAACCCATTTGTTGAGCATATTGACGAAACCACACGTGCATTTCAGCTATATTCATAGTTCTAATATTAAATTAAAACATTTTTAGTTTATTTTCATAAGCAGTACGAATATCTTTATTATTAGGATTATTGAAATAAGCTACTGCTTCATTCATATTAGATCCAATAAAATTACCATCTGCAGATGAAATTTGTTGATTGTACTCAGCACGAATAAGTTCACCACGAACAATAAGAGTTTCAATAAGAGCTTTAGTAACAATATTCTTATCAGCAATAAGTTTATTAAACTTATCAGGTGACTTATTTACAAAGTCCATAAGATTAGAAGTCTTTTCATTCCTATCTTTAAGAAGAGCCTCAGCAACATTTTCATTACGAAGTGCAACCATAGCAATATATACTGCATTAAACTTTTGCTCTGAAGCATTAAGTTCAATAAAGTTACGCATAGCTTTAACTCGTTCTTGAGTAAGTTGTTTTTGCTTTTCAGCTTCTTTAGCTTCATCTTTAATATAAAAACGAAGATTAGGATCAGCATTAATTAAAGCAGGATCTTTAGCTACATCTCGATAAAGAAGACAATGACGATACATCAAATAATCTTGAAGATTAACAGGATGTCCATATTTATACTTACTACTTTCAAGAGTATTAAGAGAATCTATTCTCTTCTTAACAGCTTCTCTAATTTGAGCTGTATTAGCTCTATCAGTTTTAGCATATTCTGCATCAATAGCTTCTTCTTTTCTTTTAAAATCAAGATAATCAGACTTCTTATTATATACAAAAGAAATATCTAAACTCTTATCATTATCGTTAACAATAAACTGAATATTACTGAGCCAACCTTTTACACGAGTAATAAAATCAGGATTATTAGGAGAAAGACCTATAAGTGCAGGGAAGTAAGCTTCTACTTCACCACGATTAGAAGAAAGAACTCGACAAGAAGTAATAGAACTACCAATAGTCTCTTTACGTTGTCCAAGAACTTTCATATTAACTTTACGATAATTAGAATAATTATGAACAAGACTAATAGTAACTGTACGCTTATCTACATATTCTTTATTTAAATCTTCTTCAAACGTTTCTGCACTTGCAGTAGGTTTACTTTCAACTTGACTTTGAACTTTATCAGCGTCATCCTTAGTAGTAGGAATATTAAGAGGCATAGTTTTATTATTTATCTGATTTATACTTTTAGATTACACACTTTAACTGTAACATCTTAGTTGCGTTATTTACTTGAAGTCCGTAACTATTCTTAATTTCATAACGTGACATATCAACATCAGTAGAAATAGAATTAGTAGGAACTGAACCCCAAGCAGCAGGAATATCGGTAAGACCCTTTAAAACACCACACTTATAAATTTGTCCCTTTTGACGAACCTTACGTACATTACGAACACCTTGATAAGTAGACATATCAATAAGGAATGCTTGATGTGAAGTAATAGGACGACCAGAACGAGGATGAATCATACCATTAGCCTTAGCATTTTCAGCAAGAGTTCCATGGTCAAGGAAAGGAAGATGTTGAACAGTAATTACATGACCATCAACAGTCTTATAACGACGGAAATACTTACCATAAGAAAGACCTCCATTAAAATCTTCAATCATCTTATCACCAAGAGGAGTAGCGAAACCTTCAGAACGAGCATCGTTACGAATAGCTTTATCGAAATCTTCCATAAAACCTTTACCACCCATAAGAACTACTTCCATAGAACCTGTATCAGTATCCTTATCAAGAATATCACCAATAGTACGTTCAATCTTATTCAAAGTAAGAACTTCTCCATAAGTATCGTAATTAGATTCACGACAAATCTGAATCATACCAGCAGTATGAGGAATAGGTTGTCCATTGTCAGGGTCAATAAGATTAATTTCACCATTTACATCCCTATTATATTCAGCAAGCCAAAGACGTTCCTCATCCATAATACGACAAGTAATATCATGTTGACGCATTTCTTCATTAATCCAAAGATTGGTAGTACCACCACTCTTAGTCTTAAATTCATAAGTAACTACAACATTAGAAATATTACCAGCAATTTCCTTAGAATAACGGTGGAACTCAAGTTGACTTTGCATCTTACCTGGACCCATAACATTAGAACGATTACCCTTACTGTAACTTTCACTAATAGTAGGAGCAGTCATAGACCAATATTTACCTTGCTTAAGATGTTCAGGATCAACATAAGCATTAGGATCTGGATTAGTAAGCTTCAAACGATAAAGATAACCACCATGAGTACCTTCACCAAGATCTTTCATAATACGAACTTGAGTAACACCATCAGGTGCAATCAAACCATATTGTTCAATAAGCCAATGAGTTTTAAATTCTACTTCAAAAACAGCACCACCTTTACCAGGAGTAGTATTAGCTGAATTAAAATAAAGAACATAATCATTAAACTTCATACGACCCATAGTTTTCCAAGTCCACTGAACTGTAGCAATATCTACAACACCAGTAGAACCTTGACCTTCAGTAAGAAAAGTAAGAGGAAAACGATCATCATCCATACCATAAGTATAAGTCAGAACATTATTAATTTCTTCTGGCTTAGCAAGCATTAGATGTGCAATGGTTTCTTCATTAGAATAACCACGGTCATCATAATTACCACGAGATACTTCTCTAAGTTTGTACATAATAAATTAATATAAAATTAAACAATAAAAATAAGATATTAAAGAATAATATCATTAATATCAGTTTTACTATTTGCTTTTCTTATAATCTTAACAGATTTTGCAGTACGTTGTTCTTTTGACTTAACTCTTAACTGACGAACTTTATCTTCTTTAACAGCCATATCAATTAAATCTTTATAAGTACCACCTGTAAACATAAGCCAAGCATCTAGCAATTCACGATTTAAATAATCAGCATCACTTAAATTACTTAAATCTTTTTGATAACCTGTAACTCTGTTACCATCAGCATCTTGTTCACTTGCTTTACTCAGATAATTATAAAAGTCATTAGGTGTAATAACTACTTTTTGACCATTAACTTCCTTAGTAAAACTTTCAGGAAGTTTATATCCAGCAATCATTCTGCCGTCAATAACATTACTAACATTCTTCCAATAATTAGCTACATTTTCAGCTTCTTCTTGTCGTTGAGTAGCAGCTCTAGTTTCAATCTCTTTACGAACAGCAATATCTTTTTCAGCTAAAGCTTGAAGTTGATTACGAGCTTCATCATAAAGACCACCACTATCACGTAAATACTTAATATAATTTTCATTAAGAGATTTGTTACCAAATTCTTGAGCAGCCATACGAATAATAGCTACTTGTTGAGCTTCATTATCTTTTTCAACTTGAATACCACTTCTATCTGGAATTTCACCAAAACCACGAGGAGTACCAGTAAGTTGAACATAATCATTAAATTGCTTTAATAAAGGATTATCAGAATAAAGCTTATTAATGGCAGCAGTTTGAAGTTCATTAGACTTCAAATCAATTACAGAATTAACATAAGCTTTAACACCATCTGCATCATCTGTAAATTCTACAGCTTTACCATCAGAATCTGTAACTGTAATACCAAGAGCTTCTTGAATAGATGCGAGATTAAGACCACCATCTACTTGGTTATTATCATCTACATCCATAGATTTTAACCAATCAGAAACTTCATTAGCTTGTTTAAAAATACTTCCTTTATCATCAACAAGATTTCCATTTTTATCTACAGTATAAGTAGAACCTTCAAACTCAAGAGTATCTCCAACAGCTAGCTCCCCCGTAGAAGAGTTGTTGTCATCTTGATTATTCTGATTACCATCTTTACCAGTATCATCAGATTGTCCTTCTTGTTGACCATTATTGTTATTCGCACCATCTTTAGAAGTAATATCTTCTTGATTATTACCATTAAGATGGGTCATGTCTTCTTGGGTAGCATTATTATTGCCACCATTTTCAGTAGATTGTGCAGCACCAGAACTACCTGTTTGTTGAGCAGCACCTTCAAAATCAATATCGGCTAGAGGCATAACTTTAAAATAATTATTAGAATTAAACTTATTATTGGTTTATGTTATACAAAAGTAGTAATTTTATTATCGAATGGCAAACAAATTAGACCATTTTTAACAACATTAATATAAACACAAACATAATCAACTATATTACTGCTAACACTACTTAGATTATTTGGTTGAATTTGTTTTATCATGTTTCTATGTATAATTGCTTACTATAAATTGTAGCTATTTGCCACTTTTCTTTCTCTCTGTTGAATTTTAATTTATTGAATGATAAACTATAAAGGTCTAAATTTATACGCTCTTAAATCTGAAATAAAAATATACAATAAAATAATAATGTCCTTATTACAATAAACATTATCATAATAAGGACATAGAGTAGTTTAGGAATGCACTATTTTATTTATCGTATCTGTTTTTATTAGTTTTAGCTATTTGAAGTTTAGTTTTAATATCTTCTCTTTTAACTTGTCTATCAGCAGCTTTAGAATAACTATCAGCATACATTTGTTCACGAGCTAATTGAAGTTTTTGTTGTTCGATATTAGTTTTATTTTGTTCAGCTAAAGCTGCAAGTCTTTTCTCAGAACCATCATCAGCTCCTTCTTGACCAAGTAAAGACATATCAACATCAATATATTTAAGTTGAAGTTCATATTGATATTTAAGTTGTTCAGTAAGTCTATCTTGTTCACCTTTAGCTTCAATCTCACGAAGTTTATTTTGTATTTCTTCTTGTTTAAGCATTTGTTCAGTTTGCTGCATTTGTTCTTCATGTTGTCTTTTAAGTTCAGTAAACTTTTGAACAGTTGCTTTAATTTGAGAAACATTATCACCAGTTATAGCTGCAAGAGCCATATCAAGATCTCCATTTTGTGCAGCACTAAATGCCCATTGACGAAGTTGTTGAACTTTATCAAGTTCTTTAGAATCATTACGAACTGTAGTAGAATAATCAGAATTAATAAAAGTATCTACATCAAGACTTATATATTTCTTTTGTCCTAATTCATTCCAATAACTTGTATCAAGTCCATCAATATAAGCAAGTTTACAATAATCTAAATCTCTATTATAATCAGCTTTTCTAAATTCATCAAACATTTGAACTAGAATAACCATACCCATTGAAGAACGTGTAATAGCTTCTTGAGTTGTAGCAGCACCAGCAGATTGAGCAATATCACCATAACGCTGTACATTCATATCTACCATTTCACGAGCTTCAAGTTTAGTAGCTTCCATTAGATTAGTAAGTTCTGTAATATAAGAACCTAAATTAGCATTAAGTAATCTAATATTAGCCATTTTTTGAGAATTAGCATCTTCAGTATCATCAACTAAAAGAACACCATCAGCAGCCATTTTATAAATCTTATCTTCAGTATTTGAAGCTATAAGACTTTCAGGTAATAAAAGAATAAGCATTTTATTTTTAGCAATTACCATTTCACGATGATAAGCAAAAATATTACGCATAATCTGATAAGGAGTAATAAGTTTAATAATACTAAACTTACCCATCATAGGAAGAACTTCCATTATACCATTATAAGGTAATTTTCCTCCACGATTAAAGGCTATAGGTCTTGCTTTAATAGGATATATTGCAGTATAACGAGTACCAATACGATAACCTTCATAAACTTGAGGTTCATAAGCCCATTCTATACTGATATCTCCAATTTCTTTATTAAGTGTATAACCTTCATCTACAACTCGTGTTGTAGTCAAACCTAATTCATTAACATAAGTAAGAATACCTCTTTTAGCTTCTCCTCTCCAAACTACATGCCAAACTTCATAAAGATTAGTATTAACATCATAAACATTTATAGGATCACGTTTAAATAGTTCACGTTCTTCTTTATTAAACTTTTCACAAACATCTGGATAAGTTTCAAAATATTGATTATATGTAAGTCTAGTTATTCCTCCATGAGCAGATTGTTGACTATAATAAGTTTCAAGAAAAGCTTTATCTTTATCATCTAAATTATCTTCAAACATATCCATAATTTGCTGATAAGATAACATCATTTTTCTAGCAAACATATCATGGTCTTCAACAAAATAATTTCCATTAGGAATAGGATAAGCTTCAAGAACAGGAACGTTTTCTTTAACTATTTTACTACCTCTAATATCACAATAAGAATAACATTCACCAAGAGAAACAAAATTAAAAAAAGCAGAAAGATAGATTATATTATCTTGAGTTATAGAACGAATATAATCAAGCATATCTTGACCTTGTTTGCTTTCATCATCTATATATTTCTCATTAAAATCTTTAATAAATTGTTCAGGGTCAGGCATACTATCTTGAGGATTTATAGTACTAGGATCTTGACCTTGTTGTTGTGCCTGTTGAACAGCTTGTTGATAAGCTTTTTCAAATTCTTGTTGAAAAGCTTGTTGAGCTAGTTCTCCAATCTTTTCTTTAAGTTTAGCATTTTTATTAATAACAATATCTGGATTATTAGCACCAACTATAAATTCATGAACACCTTTAAAATATTCAGAAACATAACGTCTAATAATATCAGACATAATATCAAGATTTCTCATAGTAGCAGGAAATCTTTGATATTTTTCATTAGTAGCATTATAAGGATTAAGAGTTTTCTTATAAAAACTATTTGGAATATCTCCACGAAGAATACGAAGTTTAACTTCATCTTCTGTTCTATCATTCATTGCAAGACCTGTATCAATAACATAATCTATACAATTAGTGTACCATTCAGCTTTACTTTTAATAGCACCACTAACTTTTTGTTGTGGGAATTTTAATGTATAATTAGGCAACATAATATTGTTTATTATTAAAGTTTAGCTTAAAACTATCATATCATCTAAATCTCTTCTAATAGGTGTCATAGTCCAATTTCTAGTATTACCTGCTTTTATATAAGCATCTATAGTTTTTTGTAATGTTTTAGCACCTCTTATTTTATTATAATATTCATTTGTATTTATCATATTACCTTCATAAGCACGTTCATTAGCTCTTGGATGTTGTAAATTATAAAAATAATCATAACTATTAGAACTATTTACACCTCTCATCCAATTAGGATTATTTCTATAAGATTTAACAATAGCTGTATCATTTAATTCAGGTGTAGCATAATAAATAATTTTACCATTTGACATCATGCCACTTCTATTATTTTTATTAACTGCTGCATTAGATCTACCATATTGACTTTCTAAACCATGTTGAATAGTCATATCAACAGCTCTTTGTAAAGCTAATTGTTTAGGTAAGCCTAATGTACGCATTATATTATAATTTCTAGGAAAACTAAAAGCAACAAAATCATTAATACTTCCACTCTTTTGTTTCTTTTGTAAACTAGCACCTGTTCTATTAGGAACTACATAACTATTATTTTTTGATTTATCAATATTATCTGTATCATTTATATAATACATATCATAAATTCCAGCCATAATATTAAATTTTAATTAAAACCAATCTCTCATAAGAATATTACGAGTATCAGGATTTTCAAGAACTTTTTTACGATGAGCTAAAGCTTTAGCAGCTTCAATATCTTCAAGTTTCCATTGAAGTGCTCTAATAATCATTTGAGAAACTCTATCAAAGTTACCTAAAGCATTCCATTTTTTAAGTTCTAAAATAGTTTGATAATCATAAATAGTTTGAAATAAATATACGTCATTACCTAAATCATTTTTACCAATAACTGTATAAAGCATTTCTTTAAGTAAACGAAGTCCTTCAAGTTTCTTTGCTCCATCACCCATATTAACACCATAAGTACCAACTGTTGCACCTTTAAGAGTAGTATCCCAAATCTGAACAGGGTCTTTCATAAGATATTTAAGAGCCTTCCATTTTGTAAAATTACTTACAGTTTCACCTCTATTAATTTCTACACCAGTAGTACCAATACAATTATAATATTTAGCAAGAAGTAAACAAACTTTATCAGCTTCTTCTAGTTTTTCAGGACGACCGTAATAAGCACAAACTAATGCTGTTTTAAAACCATTATATTGACATGGATTCATCCAAACATTAATACTATTATGAGAATGTTTATTAGTAATAAGTTTATTTTCTTTATTAACACCTACAGGGTCATAACTTATAGAATACATACCAGGAGGTGTTCCAGTTATTAATTGTCCTTGTTTATCATGATAAGGAACTTTCATTGGATTAAACCATTTACGAATACAACCGTGAGGATGTTCATGTCCTTTACGAGGAACACCTTCAATCCAATCCCAATAATCTTTATTAAATACACCGCCTTCAGCTTCTATACGAGTATTAGTTTTAAATTCAACTTTTCCACTATTTTCAAATAGCCAACCATCTACATAAAATTTAAAACTATTATCTGTTCTAAGTCTTTCTTCCCAAGCAAGAAGTTCTTCACTACTAAATATATTTTCAGTAGCACTACTAAAAGATTCAGCTGGCATTAAAGCATATTGACCAAGATAATTGATATAATCAGCAAAAGTCTTAGCAGTTTGTTTTTTAATTATTCTTTCATTATATGCAATACGAAGACCGGTTTCCAAATCAGAATTACCATCTTTATCCATTGCAAACTTATCACCTAATTGACCTTGAAGTCCCCAAGCATAAGATTTAAAATAACCACAAATTTCATTACGAGAATCTTTATCCCAAACATTTTCAAAAGGCATAAAATGAAAAGATTTCGGAGAATAAAAGTTCTGTTCAAAAACTTGCATATTACCACTAGTAGCTGTACCCCAACAAGTAAGATTACCTGTAACATAAGAACCAGTTCTCATTGCAGGTTCAGTAACTGCCATAAAATCATCAAAGTTTTCCATAGTAGAAAGCTCTTCGACATCTACATCTATAGCATCTTTACCAATAGCACAATCAGGATTATTCATTGCTGAAACACTAAATAATGCAGATTGCCAAGCTTTAGGAGATACAACACCATTAGGAAGTTTAAAACCTAAACGAAAATTTTCTTTATCAGTAGAAAGAATACCTCTTACAAAAGGTGTTTTAGTTTCATAAAATCTAAGATCATTAATAGTAAAATCAGTTAAACCACCAGTAGCTGTAAGAAACTTTTTATCAGCAGCAACATGAATTACTACTTTTCGTGGTTGAAGATTAAGAGTGTTAGCACTCTTTGCAGCCATAATATAAGAAAAACCACCACGACGAGTTTTATCTATTATAAGATGAAAACCATTACGTTTAGCAAAATCTATAATATGAAAAGTCCAAAATTGAGCATCTATGAATTTACTAAAATCATAATGTTTAGCACCAACACTAGCTTTATTACCAGCTTTAGCTTTACTAGTATCAAGCTGTTCCATCATAGTATAATTAAGAAAATTATAATGATGTCCTGTAATACGAACATTTTGAACTACACCATTACGTAAAAGACAAGGGGCAGTAAAACCATTAAATCTACGATATTCTTCTCTTTTTCTAAGTTGTCTATGAGGAATAGTATCTTCTTTATAATTTGTATATCTTTTATACTTACGATAAAAATCAGCCATTTCAGTAAATAAATAAGTATTAATAAATTTATCACCTGGCTGAATATTTAAAAGAAATCCTCCACTATCACCTATAAGAAATAAATCATCAGGGTCATCATAACCTTCATCTTTAGCATGTTTATAATGAGATTTATCTTCGTTTATATATTCAAGAAATGGATAAGTTCTAATAAATTCTTCAATACCTATTTCACTTTTTGCCATATTATTTTACAAAAGAAAAAATTATACCAACAACAGCACAAAGTGAAGTAATAAAAGCAATATTACGTTGACGTTTATATTTGTTTATAGTTTTATTAAAATTATCATTTACACTTTTATAATTATTTATAATTATGCTATCATTACGTATAATATTATATAATTTATTATTAATTTGTTTAGTGTAATTAAGTTCTATAAGTTTACTATTAACTATACGTAAATCATTATAAGAAATACGTACACTGTCTAGCTCCCCCGTAGAAGAGTGTTTATTGTTTTGTGCTAATAAGTTGATAGAATAACTTAATAGTACTATCATTATTAAGTTTCGTAACATCATTAACTTTATTATTTTTAATACTATCTAAAATATTAATTTCAGTAGTAAGTTTAGTATTTTCAAGTTTAACAGAATCTATTTTATGAATTTCTTCTACGGGGGAGATATTATGGTTAATATGTTTATCATAAAGTATAGCTATAGCTAAACATACTATAATTAAACTACTTATAAGACAGAGTAAATATATTAAATGTTTAATAGCATTTTTAAAATCTTCTTTATTTATAATCATTTCAAATCAGTTTCGTTAATAAGAGTATAAGTAAAACTATTTCCATATCTATCTTTTTGTTTTTCACAAAGTCTGAGAAAAGAAAGAAAATCAGTAGGATTATTAAATACTTGACAACCTGCTGAATATTGATCTATTGTATTACGAGTCCAAGCTTCATTAGAACGATGTATATTAATACCAAATAATCCATTTTGAATAGAAGTAGGTTTTAAATCATAAACATCATTTTTATTACCATCACGATAAACATTTACAGGTTTACGTTGCACAAGAGCTTTATATTTACCACGATGAAGTCCTATTTGCCATGCACCACGATATTGATTAGGAACTAAAATAGCAGTACCATACGGATTACTAAGTTTCTCCATATAATAAGCTCCAGGTTCTGTAGTTATATTAAATAGTTGACGTTTATGACCAACTTCAGTATTATAATCTACTACAAGAATATCATCATATAGATTTGTAATTTTATTATTTGGATTATTTTTACGAACACCTATAATATTTAAATTATAAGCACCTTTATCAAACCAAGCATAACCTTTATCTTGAAATAGTTTTTTAAAATCATAAGTAAGACACTTACTATAAAGACCAGTTTTAATCATTTGGAAATAAATTTAATTGATTATTATCAGAATTAGTTTTTTGACTAGATAATTGAATAAGTCTATCTTTTAATACAGCTTCAGCTTCAGCACGTCTATAAGTTATACGATACCATTTTACTGTTTCTTTACCATTAGGATCTATAAGATATTGGTTATCAACATCTCTATAAGGCATACCATAAGCATTTTTTACAAAAGGACTTCCAATATGACAAAGACCTAAACCTGTACAAGGTATTCCTAAAATAAGTTCAACCATTTTAGCATACATACTTAATTGCATAGTATAATGACTACCATTACAATTAGGAAGATGATTCAATGGAGGAAGCATATCTTCTTTTTTTGGAACCCATTCATTAGTTAATTGAGCAGGTATAGTTGTTTTATCTTTTTTAAAATAACCACTTTCAAATTGAAGACCATTACGATTAGTTTTCCAATCAAGAATAACAAAATCTGTATCTCGAATACAAAGAATATCTATTGTACCAGAAATGAGATAATCAATAAGATAAGCACCTATTTCAGAATAAATAGTATATCCTTTATCAGTATAATATTGAAATACTCTATAAATTTCAGGATATTTATTTTGTGTAGCTTCTTTAAAAGCATCAACATCAAGAGGTTTAACTTTAAGATTAGGAATATCAGCAACAGATACAACACGACCACTTTCAACTTGATTTAAATATTGTATTGCATTTTTAAACATACTAACATCTTTAATAGCATCTTCTATACCATTATGTGTAGCAGTTCCTCTAGCACAAGCTTCATCTGTTATATCTTGCCATTGTTTAGCTAATGTTTTTTCACTAACACCTAATTCTCTAGCTTTTTTATGAAGCCAATATTTACGATTAAATTTAGGAACATAATTTTCATGTATTAGAGTAGTAACAGAAAAATATTTATTTCCTAAACTATCTGTATATTTATGACCTTCTTCTTGAAAATAAAGATAAACTTCATCATATCTACTATCTCTCATATTATAAATTTTTAATAACTTTGTGCATTACATCAATCCACTCTTGTTTAGACTTACCATATAGTTCTTTTTCTACTATTGTAAGATAATGTCTAGTCATATTTCTACCATACATATCTCCTTGATGAAAAGCATAATTATTAAGTTTCTTTGCTTCATCTTGAGATATACCACCTAAAAGATGTATAAGTTTAATTTTAATATTCTTTATCATAGCTAATATATTTTATATTATATTATAAAGTTCTAATAGCATTATGGATTATATCAATCCATTCTTGTTTAGATTTACCATAAGCTACAGATTCAAGATGTTGTAGATAAAATTTATTATTTTTATTATTATCTTTAACACCATCTATATAACGCTTATTACCATAATTTATATAATCATATACAGTATAACCACCAAGTTTATGTATAATAGTAGTTTTAATATGCTTCGGCATCCATTGAACTAAGTACTGTTTGACCACCTCGACTAACTTCAGTTTCTTTTTCATACATAAGATTTTGTTTAGCTTCTTCAAGTTTTTTAAGCATAGTAGGTATAGCACCAGCTTGTTCATTAACTCGTTTCATCATATCTAGAATAACAGGAATTTCTTCTAGAGTAGGATTACTTTTAAGCTTTTCGTTAAGTAAACTATTAATAACATCAATACTGAGATTAATGTTATGTACACCTTTAAGAATATTTTCTACAACTTTACCAGCTTCAGTAATATTTTCTTCATAATATCTTTTAATAAGACGAAGAACTAAAACATCTGGAATATAAGTTTTAGGAAGACCTGCTTGTTCAATAGCCATTTTAAGAGCTTCCGGATCACTAAGTCCTGATTGTTTTGCAGGTGATTTTGGATCTCCAAGATAATAAATAACAATACATTCAGCAATGTACATCTTCTTGTCTTTAGTTTTATCTCTACGATAAAGCTCTCTAACATCTCTATCTATAAGTTGTTTTAGAGTAGGAGGTTGAGGCATACCAGTATCATCAAGGAGAAGTAAACTATCTATAAGAAGTTTATTATTATTCATTATCTTCAAGCATTATAAATTCATTATCAACAGCAGTTATATTTTTACAAGCATAAAGAAAAATACGAGCATAAAACTCACCTTTTTCATCACAAAGTCTTTTATAAAGCTTTCTATTAGATGTTACTGCAATACTAACTAGATAACGATATAAACGTTCTTGTTTAGCATGTTTTGCAGATTCAGCTGCAAGTTCTTTACGAAACATTACATATTTCTTTCCTTCAAGTTCGTCTTTAGCTATATCATTAAGTTCTTCATTTTCTTTTTTATGAAACTCTTGTATATGTGCTGGAACTTGAACATTAGCAATATAAGGAAGTCCAGTCCAACGACCTTGACTAAGACAAGTAGCTGCATCTATTTCACATTGTTCAACAATAGCTAAAGCAATTTCTTTATCTATTATATTATCATTAATGCAATCTAAAATATCTTGTTTACGAAGAACAGTAACTTCATATCCACCATTAGGAAATTTAAATTGTTCACTCATATTTGTAGTATAAGTTTAATCTTCTACGAGATTACTAGTTGGAATCTAGCTCCCCCGTAGAAGAGTTATGTTATTATGCCCCTACCATTGTTTTATTAACAAAAAGATTAGCACCTTTATTAGATTCTACATTGTTTTTATATGAAGCATGAATATTACAATTAGGAACTATTTTAAATTCAAGGAAATAACAATGTTTATTAAATTTTAAAGCTTCTTGATAAATTTTATTATCTCCTTCAGTACAATATAAAATATTATCTATTGTAATTTTATTATTAGGAGCAACAACATGATGTCCCATAGCAATATCACTAGGAGCTATTACTAGTTTATCACCGCAATTAATGCTACGAATATAAGTATTATCAGTAGCTCCATGTTTTACAAAAATAGGAACAACACCTGTAGTAATTTTACCTTTTTTAGTATTGGAAGCGAAAAGAACAGAACTTAAAGCTTCACAATAACAAATACAAATTAAAGAATAATCATCAGCAATTACAATATCTTTTGTAACATCGTAAAGATATTCATTAGGAATTTCTGAAAGACTAGTAGGTAGAGATACTTCAAAACTACCATTTTTACCACTTGTACTAAATTTAATCATAATACTATGTTTATTACTTTGTTTAATATGTGAATTATTATAATGACAAATATAATAATTTAATTTTGAACTACAAGAAAATTATATATAATTTTGTTAATGATTAAATATATTTAACAAAATTATGATTATTAATTTCATTATTAGTTTCATTATTAGTTTCAGTATCAAAACCAGCATTATGTTTGCTAGAGTATTAATTATTAAGTTTAGTATTATAAATTTGATAATGTTCAGATATACTTTGAATATGATGTGTAGAATAAGGTATAACACCAATATGGGGAACTGAATAAGTCCAACTTATAGTACTATTTAGAACACCATGTTTTATAATACTAAAATTATTTTAATATATATTTTAATCTAAAAAATAATACTATATACTTTGTATATAGTATTATTTTTTATCTTAAAATATAGAGCTTTTATATATTTTATTTATATACTACGTATATAAATAAAATATATAAAAGCTATTGCCTCGCCCTGTTTTTCAAACAGTGCTCGTTTTAGTGTTTATAAAGGTGCTAGTCATAGTACTATAACTGTAGATGTAAGTAATATTGAAACTGTAGTTCTAAGTTATTAAATTTTTAATAATATTTATTATACTCTTACTACACTTTATTATTCTAATTTTTGTAGTGCTATACTTAATGCTTTAATTATTAATAAAATTTATAATCTTAATATTATTGAAAAAAGTAATACAATTAATGATAATGTATGATATAGTTGAGAAGATGAAAGATTATATGAAAAATATAATGAAAGATGAGATGAACTATGAGATAAAATAATCAGATGTTGGATAAGGTAAATGGTCAGATGTTAGTTTAGACGAATAATCAGATGTTGTAGGAGGTTGTATTAGAGGTCTAATTGTGTTAGTCAGATGTCAAAATGTTTGTTGCGGTGTTTGAGATGATAATTATAATGAAAATTATGATAGTTTTTATAATAATATTTAAGATGGTTATTGTAATGAAAGTTTTAGGCTATAGTAAGGTCTAATTGTGTGAGTTGGGAGGTATTGGAGTGAGTCCCCCGGAGCTAATAAGCGAAGTCGAATACCCCCACCTCAACCACTACGATGCCAAGATTAAAATTGTTCCAATTTTAATAAATCTCAATCCACTACTATCCAAGATTTGCACTCGAAAAGAAAAAGTAAAGGCTGCAAAGAGGGGTGAAACCTGTTCTTAAAACCTTGAAAATCTTAGAGAGCAACAAAACAACAAAACAACATTTTAAACAAATTAAATTAGTAAAGTTATGCGTACTAGAGCAACTAACACCAACGCAGCACAAGTACAAGAAGATGTACAAGTACAAGCACAAGCAGCAGCACAAGCAGCCGCAAACGTACAAGAAGATGTACAAGAAGATGTACAAGAAGTTGAAGCCGCAAACGATGACACTTCAGAACCTGACGTAATTAGCGGTACTATTACAAAGGTAATGCTACCAGAGGGCAACGATGAGCGCGTTTCTTTTGTCCTTGATAAAGAATTTGATACTATCGATTTTAAGACAGGCGAAGTGAAGCGTACAAACATTTTCGGCCTTAACATCTACGCAGTAGTAAACCAAGTAGGCCAATTCATTTCATACATTCAATTGGCCGATGCGTTAGCAATGGGAAAGATGATAAACCCGCAAATTATTTCTTTGTCAATGCTCAACGCGCAAGTAACAATAAAGCGCGAAACGCACAGAGAAAACGAACAGCGTAAGAACTCCAACGAGTTATACTCACGTGATTGTATAACGTCCGAATTTACGGACGTTAAACCGAATGTAAAACCTATCTTTGAACAAATGTTAATGAAGATAGTAACAACAGCACCTGCAATCGTCAAAACTCCTGCTATTCCAAATCCTTTTGGAATGTAACAAGATGAACATAACAAAGGTAGTACTTAAATTAGTACTGCCTTTGTTTTTGTTAAAAATCAAATTGCAAAAACACAATACAACCACCAACACAAGCACCAACACCAAACCGAGAAATAGTGCAACCTCAACCACTACTAACCAAGATTTGACCTCATTCCACTACTGACCAAGATTCGCTTACGATGTAGGCTTGCTACTTCATCGTATAAGCGTTGCTAGTTCATCATATAAGCGTTTTATCGTTTCAATGATGATTATCAACAGTAGCTACAAGACAAGAAAGTTCAATACAAACTTGCTAAATTATCGTATAAGCATTAGTTTAATCTTATCTTGTAATAATGCCTTAAGAATTAACATTTTAAACAATTAAAATCATATTAGGAGGACTAATTATGACACAAGGAAAAGTAAAACAACTTTTAGAGTTTGGTAGAAATTTAAAAGAAGAGCTTGTAGTAGTAACTAAAGCTCAACTTAGAGTATTTGTAGACTTCAGCGATGAAGAATACGAAGATACTCACGTTGATGAACATTATCTTTATGTTTGGAATACTAATTTCAATAGTTGGAATTTAGTACCATTAGAAGATATTGAATTCATTGAATTTTATTGATACAATCATGAAGAAGTTCATCAGTAAAATCATCACTTGTTTACTATATCTAGTATTAGGTTTAGTAGCTAGCTTGTTATCTCTTGGCTTATTTCTTTCATATCTTGAGGAAGATATGTCGAGAGGTTTACTAGAAGTGTTGAAGTAATAGTGTGAATAATAGTAGCACTATGATTAGTTAGATGTAAGAAAAGTAGTATTTGGTATCATGTATAGGATTATGATGATATGTAGAAGTATGTAAAAGAGTAGGTTGAACAGTTTCCCGAACGACTTCTCGATTATTTCAAACATTCCTTTCCTTATTACCATCATTAACAATATACTGCCAACTACTACTTTCCTTATAACAACTATCCAAAAACAACAACAAATTTAATCATCATTAATTCTATTAATTATTTTATTACTTATATTATCACTAGTATTAGTATATTAAGTAATATAATAATTATAGATACTGTTATGACAAAACAATAACTAAAGGTTGGGTTCAACCTTGTACGAGTACGAGGAGTACGAATACTAAATTAAGTACCACAAACAACAAAACAAACAACAAAATGAAGAAAGTAACCATTATCAAAACAACAATCTTTGATTCTGAATTAACAGAAGCTTTTGCACATCTTACAAAAGATGACATTAAAAGAATCACAACAGAAGAAAAGATAGATCGTAAACGAGCACTAAAAATAGCAGCTGTTTATGGTTTAGAAACAGAAGTACGAATTTGCATGGACTTATTAGGTATGACACCTATAGGTGCATTAGCTGAATGGGATTTACTTTAAATGTTTCATCAAGAGTACTAGCATTATAAGTGTTAGTACTCTTATTAATTTCAAGACAAACAACAACATGAAAGAATTAACCATCATTAAGGCTGTTATTTCTGATTCTAAGGTATTAGTATCATTAGATTATCCTATAAAAAATGACGTTGCTAAAGTATCAGATTATAATCATACAATTATAGATAAAGCAAATCGTATTATTAAAAATAGTTTTTACGGAAATTATAGTTTAAACACAAACAAAATAAATAAAATGAACAATAAAACAAACAACAACATGAACACTGTCAACAACAACACTAACAACAATACTAAGAACATCAAAAGAAGAACAAAGGTAAGAACAATACCTCTTTCACTTAGAGAAGCTAAGCAGTGGTATAAGAGTAATAATGATACTCTTAAAAGACTAGCTCTTAAAGTTTTTACAGAAGAAGAATTAGTAGATTCTTTTGTAGATATTAAATCCTTTAAAGATGCTTGTGCAGTTCTTAATCTTGATTATACTAATACACAGTTTAGAGCAGCTGCAATAGCTGAGATTAGTAAAGCTAGTGCTGCAATGTTTAAACTAAACATTGTTAAAAGAGCACTTAACTTTGGTCAAGATTTACATCTTACAAAAGACCCTAAAGATTCTCATATTTATGCTCCTTTTAATCCTATTATGACTACAGATAGTTCTTATTATAAAAAAGAACTTGAAGCAAATAAAATAGAAATAATAGGTTCTATAAAATATGAAGGTATTTCATACAAAGTTCTTAGTAGTACTGGTTATTATTCTAATCCTGGTTTAGGTTGTTTTATTTCTGATATACGTGTTGGTCTTGCTGAAGGTAATTCTGCATTTCTAGGTTGTGCTACTAAAGAAATTGCAAAACATTTCAGTAAGTATTTTGGTATGCTTATTACTGAAGCTAAATATGGTGATTTACCTAACTTTGAGATTGTAGACCAAAAGTACAATATATAAAAACATAGTAAGAGTATTAGTATTAGTATTATAAGTACTAATACTCTTATTTAATTTAAAAAACTAGTTATGAAAACAAAAGAAGTTAAAATAGAAATACCACAAGATTATGAAATTGATAATGAAAAATCTACATTAGAATGTATTAAATTTAAACCTATACAGAAAAATATTACATATAAAGAAATATGTGACTATCTCTTTAAAGATAAACGTACTTCTTATATATTAAATCGTGGAGAAATAGGTACTTGTACATCTATATGGAGTGAAATGGATAAAAATAATGCTACAAATAAAAAACAACTTGAAAGATTATTAGCATTAAATCAACTTCTTAATATTGCTGAATATTATAATACTATAAATAGTAATAAAAATGGAGAGTATTTTCATATTGTATTTCATCCAAATATTAATTATACAATTTATTGTCGTAAAGAATATTTTTTAAAATATGGAGTACTGCCACTTTTTAATAGAAAAGAAGATGCACAAGCAGTAATAGATAATCTTAATTTTAGAGAAATTCTTGATATTATTTATAAAGATTAAAAAGGATTAATAATGAATAGACAACAAGCAAAAGAATTATTGCCTATTATGCAAGCATTTGCAGAAGGTAAAACAATACAGTTTAAAAATGCTTTTGGAAACTGGATTAACTGTGATGGTGTATTGTTTAACTATCCTCCAAAAGACTATCGTATTAAATCAGAACCAAAATATCGTCCATTTAAAGATGCAGAAGAGTGCTGGCAAGAAATGCTAAAACATCAACCATTTGGGTGGTTAAAAAGTTCTGAAAACAATCGTTTTATAATAAGTGCAATACGTAATGAAGGTATCTGCATAAATGGTGCTCAATATTATTCTTATTATGATTCTGTGTTCAATAAATATCCATTTGCTGATGATACACCATTTGGTATTAAAGAATAAAAATTTTATTTAATTTTATTAATATAAATTTAAACTTTAGGAAGACTAAAACAATGACACAAGAAGAAAAATTACGTAAATTACTTGATGCAGCAGAAGCTGTAGGACAATCAGTATCAGTGTACTTTGGTTCACATGAAGAATTTATTCCATGTGTATTAGAAACATTAGCTTGTAAAGTAAGCAATAATTGTTTACATATTTGGAACTTCAAAACTCAGAAATGGGAACGTTTCAATATCAATAACATTACTAATATTAAAATGGTATTAGTATAAACTTAAAAATTAGGAGGACTAAAACAATGAAAAAAAGTAACTCTTTAGCAATTAACTTTGTAGTATCTGCTATAAGTATTATTGTAACATTAATATTAGTTTCGTTTACAACATCTAATAAAGATAATGTAGAGCATCTTAAAGAATCTAATAAGTTTAAATATGAACTTATACAACATCAGCAGAAGCTGATAAAGTATCAAGATGTTATGATTAGTTCTTTAGGTGATGTTCTTTGGAACGAATATGGTTATGACTTACCTCAATTTGATGGAGAAGAACAAGACAATATTGACATCGAGAAAGAAATAATTGATTCACTTTATAAATCACAACAATAACAATGAGAAGATTAACACTTTTACTTGTAATGGTACTAGGAGTATCATTACAAGTAGGTGCTCAACAATTTGTAGCACCTACAAGACGTTCAACATCTAATGTTGATAGTACTACGACTTATACTTATAAAATGTCTGATAACATCTATAAAGTATATAAGTCTAGGACTGGAGCTTACTATGTTTGGAAAATTAGTAAGAAAACTAACAAGAAGTATCGTATGTATCTACCTAAAGAAATTCAAATTAATATGGGTAGAAAATATGAAATAATTTCTAAATAAATATCAATATCTTTTACTGGTATATTATTAGTATTAGTAGAAGATTAAATCAAAAAATACAATAAAAGGAGGACTTTACAATGATTAATTTGTATTTCTTTTAGGTCATCTAGACCTAATGATGTAGTAAATAATATAACTATTGCTACATCAAACCCTGTAAGAGCTTATATTCTTGCTTGTAATTATTTTACTAAATATCAAGCTAAAAGTAAACCTAGAATGCTTGCAATTTAAAATTTAAGGAGGACTGAAATTATGATTACTAAAGAAGCTATTTCAAAAGTTATAGCTAATGTTAAGAACAATCAAATGTTAAACATTTTAGCTGAACATCTTAGACTTACTCAATCTGATAGTAGAATTTTTCGTTTTATTGAAATGTGTCTTTGTGATAATAATGAAATAAAATCATTTATTAAAACTAAAGATGATTTTGATAAAATGAAAATTCTTGAAGTTATTGATAAGCTTCAAGAAAGTCGTTGTATTACTAGTATTGAAAATATTAAACATATAAACTGGTTTACTGGTGATATGGTTATTACTTATAAATATTATCAAGTAACTTATCATAGTAAACAAGATTTTTCTGATGGTGGTCTTTATTGGAAAAGTGAAGAAAATAAATATGCTAACATTCACACTAATAAAATATTAGAAGATACTATTGTAATAAATTATTATACTAATAATGATTTAATATAATAAGGTAATACGATTCTTTTCTACGGGGGAGTTATAATGCAACTATTATTATTACTTAAAATAGTGGTATTATAGCTCCCCCTTAGAAGAAATGATTATATTTGCATCAAATTTACTAATAACATAATTATTATATTTATGGAAGATGATTTTGATGTTTATAAAGTTCAAGTTGATTCTGATTGTGTAAGTTCTGATTTTGATGATTATGACCTTTATGGTGAAATAATGGAAAAATCAGATGATGATTTTGGAGATGACTTTGAATTTGAATAAAATACTATAACCATTAAAACTTTTAATATTATGTTTAATGCTTTAATAAATAAAGATAAAAGAAAATTAGTTGATATTATAATGCGTAAAGATGATATTCATAAAAAACTTAAAAAAGATAATGCAGATTTATGTTCTGAAGTAAAAGCTCTTGCTAATATTAATAAAGATTATTATGATAAAATACAAGATTTAATAAAACTAATTAAAGATAAAGATATTAATATTACTAATCTTAATAAACAAATAAATGATTTTAAAGATTGTTGTGATGAATATGCAACTAAATATTTTGAAATTATAGATAAATGTAAAAACTTTAAACGTTTATCTGTTATTAATACTTGTATTACTATAGCAGTTTTAATTTCTATGCTTATATTATTATGAATGATTTAGATGAAATGGTTGAAACAATGTCTGATAAAGATGTTAGAGATTATCTTGAAAGTTATGATGCTGATATATATTGTTGTAGTGCTGATTGTTTGGATAATCAATATCTTGATGCGGGATTATAAAGTTCGTAAGTATGAAAATACTATTAAATAAGTCAGATTTGGCCATTTGTTTTAAGTATGATAGCTTATAATAGTTCAGTTTATAACTTCATCAACTAACAAAATAAACTCTCTGAAATCATAAATAAATATATTATATAACTTTTATGATGAAAGATGATACCTAGATGGTGGAATAGGTAGACACGACAGACTTAAAATCTGTTGAGCTTTAGCTTGTGTGGGTTCGAGTCCCATTCTAGGTACTAAACATGATGTCATATTCTGATAGATGTTATATATATGTTTACTTAATACTACTGCTTGTGAAAGTCGTAGTATTTTTATTAATGAAATTCATTTTTTTACTCATACTTTTAATTTATGTTAGTACCATTACTGCTTGTGAAAGTCGTAATGGTTTTCTTCTTTTAGTTTATATAGGTAAAACATAAGATATTACAAATAATCTTATAAATGAGTTCGATTCTCATAAAGAAGACAATGCTCTTATTTGAGCTTTTAATTAACTTAATTATTTACTTTTAAAAATTGTTGTAAAATGGCAAAACGTCATGATGAAAACAATGACCTTCGTAGTTTTGGTCGTATTAGTAGTTTTAATGTAGTTACTAAAACTCTTCGTGCTTCTAAAGCAGTAGTTATTGGTATTCGTATGTGGGGTAAAATTGATTATCTTGTAAATTATTGCGGATATCATTTTGTTTGGGACAATACAGCTAAAGGTGTAGCTAAAGTTGTTTCAGAAAATGTAGCTAAATCTAATGCACGTGCTGCAAAGAAAGCTGCAAAAGAACATAAATTAACTGATAAAAGAAAGTAGTTATGGTTGTTCCTCTTCTTGGTATAAAAATAAATATTGCCAAAAGAAATAAAAGGAAACATAATGTTTCTACAGAAAGTAATGTTATTAGTAGAATATGTAGAGCTATAGTTATCAAAGATGATGAAGGCTTTAAAGCTAAAATTCGTGTTAATAATGAAGAAAATGCTGATATTTTATTAGTTCCATTTACTATTGAAAGTTATGATATTAAAGGTAAAGAAATAATTTTCAGTAAAGAAAGAATAGATGAAGGTAGATTCCGATGTATTATCAGAGATAAAGCCTCAGCTATTCTTTATAATGATGTAGAACATTATATTCCTTTTAGAGAAAACATAGTTATTACAGGTAATATTGTACGAATAGATGGAAAGATGTATTTTCAATATAAAGAATTTATATCTTTTAGTCCTTTTGTAGAAGATTATAGACCTTGTTTAACTCATGAGGATAAACTTTTGTTTAAGAAATAAAATAGAATGAATATAACAAGTATAAGTCAAGCAAATGGTAAAGATGCAGTAAGTATTACTAATTTTACTAATGACCAAATGACTGCCTATGAATCTCTTATAGATTTTATTAATAATCCTTATAATCCTAATGATTATAAAAGAGCATTAATAGGTGCTGCTGGTACTGGTAAAACTTATTTAGTAAAAGCTCTTATTAGAAATAGTAATATGGCTTATTCCACTATAGGTCTTGCTGCACCTACCCATAAAGCTTGTCGAGTACTTGCTGAAAGTATTGGAATTGGAAATGTCAAAGTTAATACTTTACAATCAGATTTAGGTCTTAGACTTAACTTTGATGTAGAGAAATTTGATATTTCCAATCCTCCTTTTGACCCTAAAGGTAGAATTAAAATAGGAGATTATAAACTTTATATAGTTGATGAATCTTCTATGATTAATCGTGGACTATGTATGTTTCTTGAGAAAACTTGTAAAACTAATCAATGTAAAATAATTTATATTGGTGATGGTTCTCAATTAGCTCCTGTAAACGAAAAATATAGTTCTGCTTTTAAAGGTATCAAAATAAATACTTTAAAACAAGTTGTTCGACAAGGTGATAATAATCCTATAAGTTATCTTCTTGATTTATTACGATATGATATAGAACATAAAAGTTTTAACTTTTTAAATTATATATCTAAAAATCGTAGTAAATTTGATGATGATAACATAAAAGGTTATAAGATTTGTACTAGTAAAGAGTTCGAAGAAGTAGTATATACTAATTTCAATGATGAAGCATTAACTAAGAATGTAGATTATGCTAAAGTAATTGCTTATACTAATAATACTGTTTCAGGTTGGAATAAGTTTGTTAGAAATGCTATTATTAAAGATGCTGATAGAAGTGTAATTACTAAAAATGATTTAATTATTAGTTATTGTACTATAGTAGATCAATTTAATAGTTGTATTATTAAAAATTCTGAAGAATATATTCTTAAAGATGTTGTAAATTATACGCATCCTAAGTATAATCTTAAAGGTTTTATGGTACGATTTACTGCAATTCATGGAGGTACTAATACTTATCCTTTATTTATTGTAGACCATAAAGATAATTTTACTATTAATATGTATGTAAAATTATCTCGTGATTTAATTAAATCTGCTAAAACATCTAGTACTAAACTTCGTGCTCAACGTTGGAGAGATTATTTTCAATTTAAAGAATCTTGTTTACTTCTTACTAATATCATTAATCGTGATGGTAAAATAGAATTTGCAAGAGATTTAGATTATGGTTTTGCTCTTACTGCTCATAAAAGTCAAGGTTCTACTTTTGATACAGTATTTGTAGATGTAGATGATATTGTATTTGATAAATATGGTCATCCTTATACTGATGCTGAAGAAATAAATCGTAGACTTTATGTTGCTTTAAGTAGATGTAAAAATAAAGCTTATATTAAATATGGATGCTAATAATATTGATAATGTTAATATAGTAACAGCTACTCCACTTCGTATTTGTAAATGTTGTGGTAAAGAACTTCCTATAACTGAATTTAATCATTATACAAAAACTAGTTATCGTTGGATTTGTAAACAATGTCAAGAAAACGATAATCCTAAAGATGATAAATTCAATGGTATAACTTCTAGAGAATTAATTCTAGAACTTAGAGCTAGAGGTTATAGAGGTAAGTTGACTAAAACTATTACTAAAGATATAGTTATTTGATGAACTATTGCGAAGATTGTGTAATACGTCTTTTTAATAATAAGCATTATAATTTACAAGGAATTGGTAATCCTTATTTCGGTAATTGTATTATTGTTCCTAATGTAGATTATAATGCTTATAAAAAAGGAGGTATGGAATTTAGTAAACAAGTTGAGATTATAAAATCACTCATTTCTTCTACGGGGGAGCTAGATGACTTATATGTTCTCCCTTTAATTAGATGTAATGAATATATTTCTTGTGAACTAAATAAAGATAGTTATCTTAAATGTATTGGTTATCTTATTGAAGATATGAAAAAGTATCAATTTAAAAACATTATGTTACTTGGAAGTGCTGGTAGAAGATTTCTAAATTGTAATATAAGTGATTATTTTGATACTATTTTTATATCTGTAAATAATAGACGATATTGGGTTAATTATTCACCTCTTATAAATTATACTGATTCTGATAAGTATGAAATATTTAAAAGTAATCTTATTAGATGGTATAATAGTATTAAAAATAATGATTTTACTAATTATAAAATTCTTAATATTTAAATTATGGAAGCAAAATATAATAAATTTCAACCTTATACTAAAGTTCTTGTTAAATCTAGAAGAACAGGAGAATGGTTTCCTGATATTTATCAGAGAATGTATAATAATCAACATTATGTAATTGGTGCTGATCATGGTTATAATGACGATGAAATTAAATTTTATCATAATATGTAGAATACTATGATTATTTCTAAAGGTTATGATGTAGAAATCTTTCCTAATTTATTTAGTATTACTTTTATAGATTTAAAAGATTATTTACTTAAATTTAAAGATTGTGTTGATTCTAAAGGTAAACCTAAAGCTTTAACAGAATGTTTAAGTGTTGCTGAAATAAAAGCTCGTTTAGATGAAGTTAAATCTGATATATTTTATATTTCAGATACTGATGACAGTCAATTACTTGAACTTGTAAGTTATATTAATCAAATGGAAGCTAGATATAATACTATAACTACTTCAGATGGTAATGTAACACAAGAAGCTGTTAGAACTGATTTATTCGGTTTTAATAATCAAGGTTATGATGATTATATGATTAAAGGATTTCTTATGCACTTTAATCGTTTTGATACTACTAAAGAACTTATTAAATATCTTTATGAACTTAGTAAGAAAATTATTAGTTTACAAAATGATAAAGATGCTTTTTTTAATGATAAAGATATAGATCTTCTTAGATCATATAGATTACCTTATTGTACTGTTGATTTACAACGAGTTTATGGACTTCATTCAGCTGGTGTTAATACTAATAAAGATACTGGTGAACGTACTAAATTTGGTAAATCTCTTAAACAAACTTCTATTAATCTTAAATGGCATGAACTTTTAGATTTTACTCTTCCTCCTATTGATGAAGAAGAAGCTAATGCTTATTGGCGTAAAAAACATAATTATAAAAATTTAAATTTAAATGAACTTAATCAGTTAATTACTAATGATTTTGATAGATATGTTCTTCCTAAATATATAAAGCCTATGCTTTATTATAATAAGAATGATGTATTTTTATGTTGTGAAATTGTTAGACAAAAACCTGATGAAGTTAAACTTAGATATAGTATTACAGCAGCTTTTGGTGTAAATGTATTATGTAGTGCTAGAGCTAATATCGCAGATAAACTTACTATTAAGTTTTATTCTGATATGAGTGGTCTCAGAAAAGATCAATTTATTAAAGGTCGTACTGAAAGACATAAACTTAGTTTTAATAAGATTATATTTCCTCATATTAGATTTAAAACTAAACAACTTCAAGATTTTCTTGATGATATTAAGAAAGTATCTATATATCGTACTACTAAAGATGAATTTGAACGTACTATTAATTTTTATGGTACTACTTATACTATAGCAACTGGTGGTATTCATAGTCAAGATCCACCTAGAGTATGTGAATCTGATGATAAGTATGAATATATACATCACGATTGATGTTAGTTGTGAATAAACACCGAGAATTGCGGGAAACTCCTTAGAGATTATTATACCAAATAATGATAGTAATATACATTATGGTTCTACAGAAAGAGTAGAAATGTGGTAAAAACTAATAATATTGGACAATCCGCAGCCGAGTATCTTTATAATGATAAAGATAAAGGTTCAACGACTAGTCGAAAGACGTAAATTTAGAGTAATTAACTAAATTGAAGCACGGTGCATTTTGTTATTATCTATTTTAGATATTATCTTTACATCATTATGATAATTAAATATTAAAGTTATGAAGAGAGATAAAGATTTAAGTAGTGTTCGATTTTCTATTATTATTAAACCTATTAGAACATCTAGAAAAGCAACTCCTGATGGATTTAATGGTTTTGGTAAACAACGTTCTAATCAAAATGTTACTTATGGTACTTATAGTTCTTTAGTTAAAAAAGCTGGTATTTATTGGATTAAAAATAAAATAACAAATCTTATTTATATAGGCTCAAGTAAAGATATAGGTAGTAGAATAATAAAACATTTTAGTCAACTTCGTAAAGGAAATCATCCAAATCATTTAATGTTAGCTGATTATAATAAATATGGTCAATCTTCGTTTGATTTTGGTATTTTTGAATTTACAGATGTTGATTTATTTATAAAAGAACGTGATTATCAAAGAAAATACTCTTTAGAAACTTTATATAATCTTCAAATTAAAGATACACATAGAAGTGATGCTCAAAGATTATCTTGTAAATTAAGTAGTAAAGAAACTCATAAAACTATTGCTTATAAAAATAAGATGAAAGCATTAAAAAATAATCGTATTGGTAAATTTGAAGAAAGTACAGGTATTCTTTTAGAAACATTTAAATCTAGTGATGAAGTTTGTGATAAATATAGTATTGCAAAAAGTACATTACTAGGTTGTTGTAATGGTTCTAAAAAAAGAGCATTAGGTTTTGTATGGCATTATTTAGATTCTAATAATAATATAATGCTTCAAGGAAAAGGTAGAAAAAGAGATATAATACAAAATGAAGATATAGTCTAATCTACATAGAAATATGTAGGAAAAAGTTGATAAGAAGTAATTAATCTTATTAGTAAAAGACTTTTTCAATAAATGTACACATCGTATTATCCTAGTATTATGATTAGTTATGGTATTTCACCAAAACATCTTAATAAGAATGCTTTTATTAAGATGTTGACTTTTCTAAAAGATACGCGTGTTAAATGTAAACATACTAAAGATTCAGATGCACATATTATTAAAGGAGTTCCTAATAAAATAGGAGCTGAAGCATTAAAGATTGTTATTAATAGTATTTATGGTAAACTTGGTTCTGAACTTTTCTTTCTTTATGATAGATTTGCTCAAATGCAAGTAACTATTAATGGTCAATTAATGACAATGACTCTTGTAGAAGCTCTTGAACTTGAAGGTATTCATGTTATATCAGCAAATACTGATGGTATTGTAATTAAATTACCAAAAGATAAATTTGATGTTTATAAAAGAATTACTGATGAATGGAATGAACATAATAAAATGGGTGCTGATTATGAAAAATATAAAGTTATTGTAAGTAGAGATATTAATAATTATTTTGATATTCAAACTAATGGTGATATTGAATTTAAAGGTGCATTTGATCCTAAACAATATCTTAAAGAATTAAAAAAAGGATATGATGAACCTATAGTTGCTAAAGCTGTTTTTGAATATTTTACAAATAATATTCCAATATCTGAAACTTTACGTAAACATACAGATATTCTTGATTTTTGTAAAACACAAAATGTAGGTAAACAATTTGATGTTGTTTATAGTATAGTTGAAAATCATAAAATTAAAACTATTACTTCTCAACGTCATGTTAGATTTTATGTATCTACTAAAGGTGTTATAATTCAAAAACAACATAAAGTTACTAAAAAACGAAATAATTTAGCTAGTGGTAAACCTGTTATAATTCTTAATTCTTTAGATGATAAACCTATAGAAGAAAGGAATATAGATTATGGTTATTATTATGAAGAGTGTTATAAAATTATAGACCCTATCAAACTTGGTATTAGTCCTAATCTTAAATCAGATAAAAAACTTGGTACTAAGAGTGGTAAGGCTTTAATTAAAGCTCGTGCTAGACAATATAATTCTCTATTTGATGATTTTGATTTAGATAATGATGTATTATGAAAACTTTTGGTGAACTCTTTGAAGATGCTATGAACCATTGGAAAGACAATAAAGGAGTCGGAACGGCTCTTATTTTGCCACCATTGAACGATAAAATTATGGTCTTAGGTATTCTTCAGCGCGTATGTAATAAAAGCCCTACGGCGAAAATAATAATTTGTGTAAACTCTTTTGATGAACGAACTAATATAATTGAGTTTTTAACAAATCAAAAAGGAGAAGATGAGAATAATAATGAGTTTAAAAAACTTATAAAAGAGGGATTTATTAAAGTACTTACTAATGATTTTATATCTAAAAATTTGTATGTAGTAATACCTCATTTATGTATTATTTATCATCCTACTATTATTGATAGTACAACTAAAGCATTATTAGAATATAGCAAGTTTAAATTAGTAATAATGAATAAACTTTTAGCTAATAATGAAGATAGTGTTTTATTATATAAACTTTGTCCTCTTTTAGATGATTTCAAACAAAATGAAGTAAATGCTATCCGTATAAGCTCCCCCGTAGAAGATATTCATTTGGGTGTTAATATACCCGAAGATAGTGAAGAAGGTAAACTTCTAAAGTATTATAATGAGTATGTTTCTACTAGTATGGCTATATTTGGTAGTTTTGAAATTATAAATCAAGCTAGAATAGGTAATAAAGATTTTAATATAAGTTCTGCTCAGATTTGTTCTCAAATAGCTCAAGAAAATGGTTGGAATGAACATCTTGATATGTCTATGGAATTTAATGTTCAAATAGATGAACTTTATAATCCTGGTAAATTAAAAGATAGAGCTTCTGATACTTATGAAATAATTCGTAAAAGAAGTAATCTTCTTTCTGACTATGATGGTAAATTAGATATTATTTATAATATTGTTCGTGACAATTCTGATAAGAAGATACTTATAATAAATAAACGTGCTGATTTTGCAAGTAAAGTTACAGATTATATTAATAATTTATCTGAAACTATTATTTGTGGAAATTATCATGATAAAGTATCTCCAATTCCTGCTGTTGATATTAATGGAAATCCTTTATATTATAAAAGTGGTAAACATAAAGGTGAACGTAGAATGATGGCTGATAAAGCACAACGTACATTTAATGAAGCTGCTTTTAATAGAGGTGATATTAGAGTACTTAGTACTTCTAATAGTCCAGATAAATCTTTATGTGTTAATGTAGATATTGTTATTATTACTTCTCCTCAATGTGAAGAAATAAAATCTTATATTTATCGCTTGGATAATTTGAGGTTTAAAGACAATACCATACATTTATATAACATATATTGTAAAAATTCAACAGAAGAAAAGTTATTAGATAGTCAAATGATTTCTTCTAATCATAAAGTGTTAAATGATGAGGAAAAAGTTATTATAGAACAAGATAATTCTGATTTTATTGTTGTTGATTAAAAGAAAATTCGTATATTTGCAGTGTTGAATAAAACAAATGCTCTTTGAAAAAATGGACAAGCAAAAAGAACAAATTAATAGTAGTAGTAATCGTGCATTGGTTACAAGACATGATGACTCATCTACTAGTTTACGTGTTCTTAATCTTCTTGATGAAAAGCAGCTTGCAAGTGCTGAAGTATTTCTAAAGAAGTTTATGACAAGTGAAAAAGGTGGTATTAAAAGTGTTGCTGATGGTCTTGCTATTTTAACACGTGCTCAAGACCTCCAACTTCCTTTTTCAACTTGTATTGAACATATCCATGTAATTAATGGTAAAACTGGTATTGATGTTCATATTATTAAGTCGTTATTATCAAGGGCAGGAGTAGTTTGGGAATGCACTAAAGATTATACTCCTCAGTATCAATATACTGATGGTAATACGATTTATTTAGAAACACAACTTCCTCAATATGTTGTTAAATGTCGTACTCCTAAAGAAGCTGAGGAAAAAACAACAGATGATGTTGTAGGTGTTTATCCTGTTAAATGGTATGCTGATTTGAAAGGTAATATTTATAATGAATTTCAAGTTAGTGATAAATGCGTTAAATGTATTAATAAAGTACAAGCTCTTAACGTAGCTAAAGAGGGTAAATTTCCAGTTATTCGAGTTAATGCTCAACCAGTAGATTATGTTACTGAATATAAGTTTACTAGATATAAAATGATTAATGGTAAAGAACATGAAATCGTTTGTACTAGTCATTATTCTTATACAGAAGCTCAAGCTGCTGGTTTATTTGATAAAGATACTTATAAGAAATATCCTAGAGTTCTTATAGGTCATCGTGCTTTTACTCTTGGTGCTCGTGATATAGCTCCTGATGCTATTATGGGTTGTCAAGAAACTACAGAATTGAAAATTGTTAATAATGTAGATATAGAAGATAGTGATATTATGGACGCAAGTTATGAAGAAATCCATGATTAACTAAGAACTACATATATTAAGAATTTCAATAAACTTTCTTTTAGAATTGATGTTATTCATCGTATTATTTTAATTATTATTATTTTTATTAATCCTATTAAAACTTTACAACTATGAAGTTAGGTAACAAAATTCAGTTTGGTGTTAGTGCTATCGTTGCAGGTCAAAAGTCAGCTACAGTTAATGCTGTTCCTCAGCTTACAGTTAATTCTACAGTAGGTAAGTTCTGCGTTACTAGTCCAGTATCTAAGGCAATGAATGTTGCAGTTGGTGAGAACATTATGTTCTTGAATAATATTCCTGGTGTTGAAGCTGCTATTCAAGCTCGTGTTGATGATGTAGTTTCTTATGCAGAAGAGAATGGTATCGATATTGATACTCGTGAAGGTCAAGATGCTCTTCTTGCAGCATTTACTCAATGGTTTATTGCTAAGGGTGTTCCTCAGTATAAGTCTAATGGTACTCCTGTAATGGCTTCAGAGCGTTTTACTAAGGAAGATAAGGCTAAGTATCTTGAAGCTCACAAGATGGAACTTGTAGAAGCTAATCGTGATGCTCTTGTTTCTGAGTTTGGTGAAATGTCTGATGAGGAACTTGCTGATAAGCTTACTATTGATATGGTAGAATCTCCTAAGTTCCATGCTTGTTCAGGTTCTAAGACTGCATCTACTTCAAGTGCTACAGGTGTAGGTCTTCAGTTGAACTTCTCAGATACTGCTATTTGGAATACTTTGAAGGCTGACCTTGGTGATGATGCTAATAAGAAGAATCGTATCTTTAATGTTCTTCTTGATGATGCTCAAGAAGTAGATTATAACAATGGTCACGAGAATGTTAAGGTTACTATTTATCCTATCGAATTTGCTGAGGATGTAGAACCGATTGCTCGTGTATCTAAGAAGGAAGCTTAATCATAGCTTGTCCTAAAGTTAAACATAGTGGTGGCGGATAGCCTTTAATCGGTTATCCGCCATTTTTTATCTCTATTTATTTTAAAAAACTTAATTAAGTTATTATGTCAGACATTAAAACAAATGCTGCAACAGCAAATGCGCAAACTGTTGCAAAGAAGGTTAGAAGAGGTGTTAGTAACAAAACTCAAGCTGTTGCTCAACTTAAATTTCATGAGAAAGATGCAGCACAAAATGGCTTATTTGTAGGTCATCTTGAAGAAGTACGAGTTGATTGGTCTAACAATGCAGACGCTAAGTCTTTTACAGGTATGTCTATTCCTCGTCTTACTTTCCATTTTGCTTCCAATCATGCTAATTCTTCTGAGAAGCGTCATGTTTATCAGACTTTATTCCCTGTTGAAAGTAATGTTAATACTATTCCCGGTGGAAGTGAAGATTGGAGAGTCAATAATGTGTTTAATTGGATTAAGCATATTCTTGATGTATTCTATCTTAAAGGTCGTGAAATGACTGAAGTTGAAGAAGATGCTTTAAGTTTGACTTTTGAAGATTTTGACGAAAATGGAGAATATGTTTCTGTTGAAGTTGAAGATGTAATTAATGGTTATCGTGCTATCTTCGAAAATGCTGCTGCTATGCTTAATGGTAGCTTTGAACTTGCTGATGGAGAAGTTGCTAAACCAGTTTATAAGACTTCTGATGGTAAATTTATTCCTTGTTGGTTGAAACTTCTTCGTCATAAGAAGCGTAAGGGTGATTGGATTAATGTTGGTGCTAATGGAGATTTAGCATTCGATGGCTTTATTGGTAATGGTGTAGTTGAACTTCTAAAGAAGGATTGTCCTCCTACTGTTCTTCGACTAGATCTTGCTAAAGAATCTATTACTCCAAAAGAAACTAAGAAAACTCCTACAATTGGTGCTCCTGGTATGGGTGCTCCTGCTATGGGAGGTGTGATGGCTGGTGCTCCTAGCATGAGTATGCCTGTTGATAATGGTGCATTCCAAGCAGCAGGAGAGGAAATGCCATTCTAATAGTTCTTTTTAAGTTAATGGTTTAATGTTTTAGGAGTGGTATTGCTTTTAGCAGTACTGCTCCTTTTTTTTAATCATCTAAGACATTTAATGATGAGGCGTAATCCTAATACTACAAATCTTACTAAGGATTATATTGAATCTAAAGTTTCACAAGAACTTATTGTTAGTAAATATCTTGATATTCCTATGGAAGTTGTACAAGATTGTATTAAGAATAATCATCTTATAGAATCTGTATTTAGAGATAATGACACTAATAAAAGTATGGGTATTCAATATAATGCTAAAGGCAGACTTAAAGTTCGTGACTTCGGAGGATTTGGATTTTTTGAAGATGTTTATGGTGTAGTTGCTTATGTCTTATCTTTGATATGTAATAGAAAAATTGAAACTAATAATAAACAAGATTTCTATTATGTTCTTAAACATATAGCTTATACATTTTCTGATATTATTGATGGAAAAGAAGTTGATGAAAATGTTACTGATATGATTAGAGATGCAATAGAAGTAGGTAAACAAAGAAGACCTATTATTGAAATTGTACCTCGTAGTTGGAACAAAGATGACAAGAAGATTTGGAGTAAATGGAATATTTCTCTTAGTTATCTTAATACTCATTTTGTTCTACCTGTAGATCAGTATTATATAGATCGTGGTGTTAATAGTGACCCTAAATATTATTATAAAACTAAAGACCCATGTTATGCTTATATGTTAGGACAAAATCGTAAAGGTATTTATTTTATAAAATTATATTTTCCTCTTCGTAATAGAAGTACTGAACTCAAATTTGTAACTAATTGTAATGTTCTTGAAGGACTTCTTAATTTAGAACTTGATAATTATGATTATATACTTATAACTAAGAGTAGTAAAGATAGACTTAGCATAGGTAATCATCTATCTAATACACTCTTCTACGGGGGAGCTAGAACTAAACTTAATATTGGAGTTGTGAATTTACCAAGTGAAAATTATAAACTTAAAGAAAAAGAATATGATTGGCTTTCTAGTAAACTTGCAGAAGATGGCATGATTATAAGTCTTTTAGATTTTGATTCTACTGGTAGAATTGGTGCTAAATATTTAAAAGACACTTATAATATACCTTATATTTTTATTACTCGTGGCGAATTTGGACTTCCTAATTACGAATGTAAAGATTTTGCTGATTTACATGAAAAATTTAATAATAAACAAATTGATAATTTTATAAATGAAACTATAAGATATGTCGAAATTAGATACAAAGAAACTCTACACGATACCGATGCCTTTTTCCAAGGATTACCATATTGTTGATTTTAATAAAACTAATCGTCTTTATAAAGAAGTAGTTGTTATGACAAGTATTTCTAAAGAAGAAGAAGATTTACTTGATGAAGGCAAAAATATTAAAATTGATAGAGGTAATCGTACTTTTACTGTTCAAGCTACAAAACTTTATTGTTATGGTGAAGTTGATTTTAGTGATGGAAGTAATGATTTAGCTGAAATTAATACTTTCAAGTTCTTAGAACATCTTAATGGTTTTACAGGAGCTTGTATTTGTTCTGATTATGATTATAAGAATCATGAATGTCATTCTCCTATAAAACAATATCGTTATACTCATACATGGCAACCTGCAAGACTTTGTCAATATGCTCATGGTTGTTTAAAGAAACCAAAAAGAATTGTATTATTTAGAACAAACCTATAATTATGGTTGATATAAGTCCTCTAAATAATTATATAGATAAGTCCAATACTTTTATTAATAGCTTTGTAGATAGTGAAATTAAAAGTGTTGGACTTGATTGTTATTTAGATTATCAATTTCGTAGATTGAATTGTACTAATATTTATCCTAATGGAATGAGAGCTATACAAACTATAGATCATTCTTATAAGATGAATATTAGTGAAACTGTTTATCTTATTCAAAATTATGTTGAAGAATATAAACGTGATAAATATTTTATTAAACTTTTAACTATTCATCAAAATAATCTTGAATATGAAAAACAAAATCCTCCTATTATTTATAAACAAAAAGTAGCTAAAAGTAAAACTAAAACAAAAAATGATGATATAACAGAAGATAAACCTAAACGTACTAGAAAGAAAAATACTACAACTAAAGAAAAAGTTCCTAAGCAATCAGTAGCTGAAAGAAAATTAGCAGCTAAAGTTGCTAAACTTAATACTCTTAGTTTTAATATTAAACCTGTAAAATAATATGAAACTTTATAAACGTAATGCTCAAGGTAAACCTATATTTTGGCAAATAAGTGATTCTACTAATAAAATAGTTGTTACTTATGGACTTGTAGGTAAATTAGGTCATACTACTGAGATTAAAACAAATAGACAATTAAATGAAGAAATTAAATCTCAAATAATAGCTAAACAAAAAGAAGGATATAAAGCTTTATCTGATTTATATGATAATACTCCTGATTATTTTAAAAATGATAAAGATTTAATTAATTATCTTAATACTTATCTTCCTAAAGATAATACTCATGCTGACGGTACGTTTATACCTATGCTTTGTAAAACTCTAGAAGATAATAAACCTTTTACTAAAAGTGAATATTTTGGAGAATATAAAATTGATGGTGAAAGATGTTTAATAACTGCTTATAAAGATGAAGGTTTATTTGATAATATATATCTTAAATATCATAGTAGACATGGTATAGATTGGACTGATAAACTTAGTTATTTAGATCAATATTTAATTCCTATTATTCCAACTTATTTTCTTAATATGATGATAGAAGAAGGTATAGCTCTTGATGGTGAACTTTATCTTCCAGGTTATGGTATTAATGAAATTAATAGTTTTATTAAAAATACTGAACTGCCTCAACATTATAAACTTCAATTTTGGTGTTATGATTTAGCTATTGATAGTATGCCTGCTATAAGTAGATATAGTGCTCTAGAAACTGCTTTTAGCAATAAAATATATGATTTTAAATCTAAATATAATCATCTTAATAATAAAGAACGTTTTATTCTACTTCCAGCTTTTAATAATATTCGTTGTATAGAAGATGCTATTAGATATCGAGATAATTTTATTAATTTAGGTTTTGAAGGTTTAATTATAAGAAATTCTAAAGCTGATTATCAGTTTGGTGGTAAACGTAATAATTCAATGCTTAAATTTAAAAAGATTGAAGATGGTAAATTTCTAATAATTGATATTGTTCCTGAAGGTATAAAACGTCAACATCTTCCAAAATTTATTTGTCGTAATGATATTAATGATGAACTTTTTGAATGTACTATAAATAAAAAACAAGATATTCAAGAAGAATATCTAATTAATAAAGATAAATATATTGGAAAATATATAAAAGTTGAATATAGAGCTAGAAGTGGAGTTAAACAAGTTCCATTTCATGCTAAAGGTATTGATATAATTTAAATAAATATTATGAATCTTAGTGCTTATGATGCAGTAGAAAATGATGTATTTGCTGATACTTGGATTAATCCAACATATAAAAAACTTTATAGTAGAAGTATAAAATATTATCCATATTATGCTTTTCTTAAAAAATACAATAAAAATACTAAATCTAATGATTATTATGTAGCTATGCTAAAGAATACTAATAGTCATGTTCAATGTCGTAGTACTATTATGAATAACAAAGTAATAAAATTAGATTTATCTCATATATGGTTTACAAGTTATTTATGTACTCTTAAACAAAGAACTGCTATTTTTATTGAAGAAGTTGAAAAGAATGAAGATGGTGTAATATATTATTTAGATTTTTAATTTAATGTAGCAATTAGTACTTTTTGTAGTTCTAGTTGCTACTTTATTTTAGCTCCCCCGTAGAGAAGTTGTGATGATTTGGGCACTTCTGAGCTAAAACTATAATCAAATAAACTAGATTTGGTCGGTTTTAGCTCCTCTATGCTATTATATGGTATAAGTTGATAACTTGTAAAGCTATCAACTTTAACTAGCTTAAATCGAAAAATAAAATATTGTAGAAAATTCGATTTCTAATAAATAATTCGTATATTTGTATAACAATTAACTTATTTAACATTATGGAAAGTGCTGAACTTAAAGAAAATGGTAAACGTGTTAGACATTGTTTTCCTAGGAAAGAAGTATATCATCGTTGGATACATGATGGTACTTATGTTTATAGTAATCAAAACTATATAGTAAGTGGTAAATATGATTGGTTATTTGCGTTTCGTTTAAATAAAAATGCTGATAGAAATACTATTACTTATAGTTGGAATAGTAAACTTGATTATAATGCTTATTGTTGTGTTGCTGTTATTAATCGAGATACTAAAACTATATTAGTTAATACTAGTTTTCTTAAAAGAAGTGATGAACTTATTGGTAGTATTCCTGATGATTATCAAGTATTTCTTACTGAGGAAACTATAACCAATCCACACATACTTTCTACGGGGGAGCTATCAGAAGTTATAAAGATTCATGCTAAATATATTATTAAAGTATTTGTTGATAGATTATTAGCTGAACTTTATGGTGTTCTTGAAGGTAAACGTAAAGTAGTTCATCAAGATATTAATAGTTTATTTAAATATAAAAAAGAACATTATATTTATCAAAATTGGTATAAATATGCTGATTATAGTAAAATTTATGATTTTGTTAATAAATATAAAGTAAAACAATATGATTGGTATAATAAACCTCTTGATAATGTTATAAGTATAAGAGATAATTTTAATTGGAGTAAATATACTTATTATGATGTTCCGTTTCCATCTCTTAAACAGATTATAAATGGTACTGTATTTACTAAAAAAGAAAAACTTAAACTTGAACAAAGTTATTTTTATGGTTTATATTGTAGAGGATATGGTATATCTCGTAAAGAACTAGAAACTCATTGGAATGATGATTATAATAAAGATAAATTAAAAGCATTATTTGATAAACATAATATTGCTATTAATCTTGATAATAGATCTGAATTAATAAAATGGAAAGATGGTATTAAACTTTATGCTAAAGTTGTTGAGAATGTTACAAGAAATACTTTAGAAGCTAATATTCGTAAAAGCAACGATAACTATAATAAAGCTGTTGAGCAATATAATAATCAACATTATGAAGAAAGATTAAAAGATTGGAGAGATTTTTCTACTTCTAAATGTTATAATACTTATATTACATATAATAGATTTGTAGTTGATAGTTTTAAACGTGGTGTTGGTAGTTGGGTAACTGATAAACTTTATCCTAAAATTAAATTTAATAATATTCAACTTAGATATAGAAAAAATAAAAATAATCCTGAATATGATATAGTTGAAACATCTAATAATGCTAGCGTTACATTAGATCAAGCTATAATGATGTATAAACTATATAAACGTATTACTCTTAATGATAATCCTCAAGAAGGTATTATGATTAAACATGAATTTAATAATAGAAATATTAAAGTCGGATTGTATAATCTTAGAAGTATTGAATTTAGACAAAAACAAACTGATAATCATAAACTTCTTGATAAATGGGAATATGTTGTTATAATTGGTTGTCATCATATTTGGATTGATGATTTTATGAGTTTTGTTAAATATTATAATCTAGAAGATAAATTTGGTATTAATTAAAAAGTTACAATTATGGAAATCAATGATGAACTTTATCAAAAACTTTGTTATCTCGGTATTATTAATGATAATCAAGATAATATTAGAAGTAATAATGTTGGTGCTAGCGATTATAGCAAACATATTATACAGCCTTGGAGCGTTTGGCTTGATTGGAATCTTAATCCTTGGGACGCTGATATTGTTAAGCGTATATGTCGTCATAAAGATGGTGAAGATGATAAAATTAAATATCAAAAGATTATTCATATTTGTCAAGAATGTCTTCGTCAAATAAATAATGTTAATGTTAATAAGAAAGAAAATATTGATTTAGGAGAATAATATGAAAGTATTAGAACCACAAGTAAAGTTAATTCGTCAAGGAGATGATGAAGCTTTACATATAGCTAAATGTGCTAGAATCTGTTATGCTAGTAATAAACTAGCAGATAATGAAAAAATGTGTAATCATTTATGGAAAAATAATCATCGTAGTATGTTTCGTCATGTAGGTGTTTATTATAAAATTCCATGGATTGGTACATCTATTATTAATGATACTCCTGTTATATGTAGTGAATATTGTAATATAATTACTACTATAGATTATATTTATATTTCTACTAATAGACAATATGCTAAAGAATATTTACAAGAATTTTCTAAATATGAAATACCTTATGAAGTAGCTGTTAATGATGAAGTATTTTATAATAATAAAATGATTTATTATACTTTTATTGTTGACACAGGTATTGATATTACTAGGGAATTAAATCGTAAATCTCCTAATGCTATTTCTGAACGTAGTACTAGATATGTAGATTTTATTAAAAAAATTGGTATTATATTTAAGAAATGTCATTGGATGACTAGACTTAATCTTTATAAAAAAGTTTTAGTTAAACTAATGTGTAAGTTTGATGAATGGTTTTATAAAATATCTAGAAGTAAATATGGTCTTAATCTTAAACCAGAAGATGCAAGATGGTGTTTATTTCTAGATACTATGAGTAAAGCTGCTTATACTTATACTGTTCGTGATTGGGAGTATATAATTAATCTTCGTTTATTTGATTATACTGGTAGTGCTCATCCTGATGCAAAAGTTGTAATGTTACAAATTAAAGAAGCTCTTGAAGATGAAGGTTATGATTTAGTTAATTATAAAAATGTAATAAAATGAAACTACTATTTCATTATCAACATGGTAATTATGAATGCTATAGACAAGAAATGGAATTATTTGATAATCCACCTAAATGTGATGTAGTATTTAAAAATTGTGATGATGATTATATTATTTGGGAAGCTGAACAAAGAGGAGTGGTTGATGTTCCTGTTTGTATTCTTTATTCAGATAATAATTGTATTAATGAAATCAATCGTTGGAATGGTTTTGTTAATACAAAAACTATTGATAAAGTTATTGAAGATTATGAAGCAGAATATTTGGTGTAAGTTCTTTAGATTACATAAATATGAGATTATTAAAGAAGAATCTTATGTTGATGTTAAAGGAAATGTTATAGGTAAAGTTTTTATTAGTCGTTGTACTAATTGTGGTAAACTTAGTAAACAAATTGTTTTAATAGAAGAAGGTCATGGAAGATATTGATAATTATTTAAAAACTTTAAATACAGATGAATAATGTATTAGTATTAATAGTCATGATGTCATGTTATGGTATTATATTAATAATAGTTATTGAACAAGGTTTTGATAAAATTCTTAAACATGAATCTAGACTTTCTAGATATATAAAAAATATAGATGAACTTGAGAATTTAATTAATGATCTTGATATAAAAGAACCAAAAGATATAATTACTTATCGTATAACTAAAATTAAAAACTTTATTAAAAGACTTAGAAATGGCTAGTATATTTAATATTCAACAAGACCTTTATGCTATTTTTAATAGTATTGAAGAAAATGAAGGAGAATTAACTCCAGAATTAGAAGAAGCTCTTACTATAAAAAGAGAAGAATTTAGTACTAAAATTCAAGGTTATGTTGCTTTTATAAAACAATTAGAACTTGATAATAAAGGTATTAAAGAAGAAATAGCTCGTCTTAAAGATTTACAAAAATCTAAAGAAAGAACCATAGATAATCTTAAAAAGATTATGGCTATGGCTATTGATGAATTTGGCGATACAACTAAAACAGGTACTAAATTCTTAGATTATGGTACAGGTAAAGTTAGTATTCGTAAATCTGATTCTATTGAAGTTGATGAAGAAGGTACAAAACAATTTGTAAATAGATTCTTTAGATATTTTAATTGGCTTCATTTTACAAATACTGCTAACCAACAAGAATTAGATGTTAAAGATATAGTTGATTTTTGTAATAAAACTAAACAAGATGATGAAGAAGATGTAATTGAAACTAATTATACAGATGATGATTTAAATAATCTTCAAGCTAATTTAGATTTCAAGGTTAATCTTAAAGATTTAATTACTAATCCTGATGGTCTTAAACTTATTAATTCTTTATTAGATTATAAAGTTTTAGCTACTATTAAACCTTCTGTTGATAAAACAGAAGTTAAGAAAGAAGTTAAAAGTAACGGAGAAATTCCTGCTTTTGCTAAATATGTAATTAAAGATAATGTTGTTATAAAATAAAATATTATGTTTGCTACTTTAAAAAGTAAAAAACATAGTAGTATTACATTAGGTGAACTTCGACAATTTATTAATCAAGATTGTCGAAGTTTATCTGATGATACTCCTATAGATATTTGTAATTGTAATGTTGAAGATTTAAGTACTTTATGTACTACAGTTATTGTAGATGATGAAAGTGTAACTTTTTATAATAAATAAAAATGAATCAAAAAGAATCAGATAAATATTATATAGATGTTGCTCAACTTTGTGCTAAAAATAGTTATGCTGAAAAACTTAAAGTTGGTGCTATTATAGTAAAAGATAATCAAATAATATCAGATGGTTTTAATGGTACACCTAGTGGTTTAAGTAATGAATGTGAATTTAAAGAATGTAGAACTAATCATTGTCATTTAACTAATTATGCACCTAGTGTAACAGATAATTGTAAAAATTGTTATTACATTAAACTTACAACAAAACCTGAAGTACTTCATGCTGAAAGTAATGCTATTCTTAAATGTGCTAGATATGGTAAAGCTACTTATGGTAGTACTTTATATATAACACATTCTCCTTGTATTGAATGTGCTAAACTTATTATTCAAGCAGGAATTAAAAGAGTTGTATATTTAGAACCTTATCGTAAAACTAATGGTTTAGATTTACTTAAACGTGTTGGTATTATTGTTGAACAATTTACTAATTAAATTATGAAAAAGTATAAAATTGTATTTCTTGATTTAGATGGTACTCTTATTAATACTCTTAATAATGAACCATTTCCAAGAGGTATTTGGGATATGAAACTAAACTTTAAGCTTCTTTATAAACTTAGAGAACTTTCTCCAGATTATATATTTATTGTTACTAATCAAGGTGGTATAGAAAAAGGTTATGTAGATAGAAAACATTTTGAAAATAAACTTCAATATGTTGTTGATTGTATAACTGAATATATGGGTAAAGATTGCATTTGTAAATATACTTATTGCCATACTAATAGTAAAGATAATAATTATCGAAAACCTAATACTGGAATGTTAGAATATTCACTTAGTAATTATACTCTTAATTATGATTATTTTATTGATAAAGAATATATGTGTATGATAGGTGATGCTTCTGGTAAAGAAGGTCAATTTAGTGATAGTGATAAACAAACTGCTATTAATTTTGGTATTGATTATTATGATGTTAATGATTTTATAAAAATGAAATTATGAGTAAATATAATGTTAATGGTTTACCTTGGGCTAGTGGTATAGGAAAAGATGTTTCAGATTGTACTACAGCTCAAGAAGTTATGCAAAAAGCTGGACTTGATTTTTATGTAGATAAATGTGATTTAGTTGCTCGTATGCCTTTTAGCATTAATAGTAATAATAACTTTAATGAATTAGGTGGTGAATTTGCTAAAGATGGTTATATTTACAGAGATTGTCCTAAAGCTTATGCTACTTATCGTACAGATACTAATACACCTTTAGGTTTAGTTAAAGATAAATATGAAGTTATTCAAAATATTGAAGCTTTTAATTTCTTTAATGATGCTATTGGAGTTGATAAAGCTCAATGGGATAAAGCTGGTAAATTTGGTTATGGACATAAAATATTTGTTAGTGCTAAATTACCTAATACTATTACAGTTGGTAAAGATGTAATAGATAATTATCTTGTATTTAGTAATTCTCATGATGGTAGTTCTTCTATAAATATTTTATTTTCTCCTATTAGAGTTATTTGTACTAATATGTTGAATAGTGCTTTAAATAGTGCTCATTCATATATTCGTATAAAACATACTAAATCTGCTAGAGATAAAATAGAACGTGGTAGTGAAATTTTAAAAATAGCTTGTGAACATGCTGATAATGCTAAACAACTTTATGATAGTCTTCGAACTATTAAAATGTCTGATGAAGAAGTAATGAAATATATTGCTGATTTACAACTTACTGAAGCTGAAAGATTAGCTCTTCTTGATTATGATAATAAAAATGGTTATAAGAAATTATTTAATAGTGAATATCTTCTTATGGAACATACTAATATCAGTCAACGTAAAATAAATCAAATTACTAATATGTTTGAATATTATATGGATGGTATTGGTCAAAAAGATATTGCAGGTACTGCTTGGGGTGCTTATAATGCTGTTACAGGTTTTTATTCTAATGTTGCTAATTTAGAAAGTGAAAAACGTGTTGATTCACTTCTCTACGGGGGAGCTAACAGAAATATGAATAAAGCACTAGTTTCAGCTGTTAATTTAAAAATTGCTTAAATTATGATTTGTATTTGTTTTACAATAGTTATTATATCTATTATTCTTTTATTAGGTTTTTATTTATATCTTACTAAATATAATCCTACTAAAATTCAAATAGATGATAGAGTATATAAAGATAGACTTCTTATTTTAAAAGATAAATATAAAGAAATTAAAGTTATTTATGATGAAGAAGATGAAGATATACCTATTAGTATTAAACAATTAATAACTTTAATTGGAGCTATTACTGATAGAATGTATTAAGTAAAACTAGAGTGTAGCTAATTATATTCTTTTTGCTAGAATTAATAGTTGCACTCTAGCTCCCCTGTAGAAGAGTTGTAATTTTATTCTATACTCTTTGTTATTATTAATCTTATTTTTATATTTGCAGTATTAGATGTACCTTATTATATTTATTATAAGGACTGGGATTTTTGTTATAACTCGTTGAGTATCAAGTACTTAGCGAGTTTTTTATTTTCATAATTTGAAAAAGTTAATCTATGATTTTCTAAAATTCTAAAGATTTTCTTTTCATTTTTTGAAAAAAGTCAAAGTTTTTTTCTATTTTTGCAATATAACAAAAATTTCAGATAATGATATTAGTAATATGATAATACATAATAGAAAATCTATAGATAAATATATACAAGATGTTTCTACTATGGAAGTTAAAGATAAAGATGATAATAACTTAGAATATACTAAAACAATTTATTATCTAAGTAATTCAGTTAGAGTTGGAATAGATACATTAATAAGTTTATATAATGGTAGTAAAAGTGCTTTAGGAGTTTATATTACTATATTATATAAATTAAATAATAATACA
>ERZ1034973.30-NODE-30-length-91021-cov-34.227239_pt1 | contig 91021 bp, 70 predicted proteins | sample MGYA00520686_ERZ1034973 | MGnify/ENA primary metagenome ERZ1034973 (study PRJEB33766, sample SAMN09781775) | gut metagenome | biome: gut microbiome | host: Homo sapiens | place: Madagascar | study: EMG produced TPA metagenomics assembly of the PRJNA485056 data set...
ATATATTTTATTTTCAATTGTCGTGTTCATCAAACGGCTCTTTTACAAGCCGTTTTCGGGGTGCAAAGGTACTAACTTTTCTCGAAACTACCTAATATATAAAAACACAATCTCACTGCGGAATAAAGATTTTAATATACTACAGGTTATTTTAACAACTGTTTACATAAACTTTTATGTTACTTCACTTCAAACACTAACCTCTTCTATAATCTGAACCACGAACTTATGCTATGCATTTTATGTGCTTTAACGACATTGGAGCATTACGTTTTCCATCTGCGTCGACCGATACGGACATCTGCGTCGACCGATGCGGATGTCTGCGTCGACCGATACGGATGTCTGCGCCGACCGGTGCGGATGTCTGCGCCGACCGGTGCGCAACGAAAAAGTGTGAGGTTCGCACTCAAAGAGTAGCGGTGTTTGACCACAAAAGGCGATAAAAAAAGGCGCAATTCCATCGCTGGAACGCGCCTATGTGCATATTGGTTTGCCTAAGACTGTATTCAAGACAGCCTATAAGCTAATCATTGCGTGATTAAGCCTCCGGGTTGTTGAACGGAGTAGCTGTGCGTGGCTGCTGTGCCTCTGGCAGATTAATCTTGCCGAAGTTCTGCTCGTACTTCTGAATGTTGTCGTTGAGAGCCATGAGGAGACGCTTTGCGTGCTCCGGAGCCATTACGACACGGCTGCGTACCTGCGGCTGCTGCATACCTGGGAGCATACAAGTGAAGTCGAGGATAAAGTCGCTTGATGAGTGTGTGATGAGTGCGAGGTTAGCGTAAACGCCTACGCCGATTTCTGGCTTCAGTTCGATCTGAAGACCCTGGGGCTGCTGGTTCTTGTTCTCTTCCATTTTTGTTATTTTGTTTAAGTTATTAATTATGTGTTTTCCTTTTGTATCTGCAAAGATAATGCTTTCAGTTGGCTCGTGCAAATTATTTATTAGAAATATGCTTTTGTGCTTGCCAAATCTCTATGCTGTTAATGATGTTCTGCCACAGGATATAACAGCCAGGTCCTACCGCAGACAGGGGCGAGAGGTAGGTACAGGCTATCCATATGGCGAAGGCGGTGTTCTTCTGTCCGAGTCCTTGACCGGCGTTCACCGTCTCACCGAATTTGCCGCCTATGGCGCGTCCGCAAGCGAACTGAAAGATGCAAAGCAGCAACGACCCGATGGCGATGAGCAGCATAAAGACGAGTGTGGTTTCGGCGTGGAAGATGTTCTTCATCGTAGTGCCGGAGACGATGAGCAACGAGCTTCCCCAAAGGTAGTATGAGAGGTCTTTTACACTGACGATACGCTGACAGAGACTCTTGGCGTGATGCTTCACAACGTAGGCGAGCAACATAGGCACCACGAGCACCGTGAACACCTTATATAATATAAGGGCGAAGGCGGCGAGGAAGTGCATCTCGCGTTCGCTGTCGAGGAGCGGGAAGCAGACCGGTATCATCAGTGCCGTTATGAAGTTGGAGAGGAAGGTATAGGTGGTCATCTCTTCGAGGTTGCCTCCGAGCTTCTGCGTTACGACCGGAGCAGCCGATGCACACGGACTGATGATGCACGTGAGTAGCGCTTCTGCGAGGATGAGCAGGTTGCCGCTCAGCCCGAAAGCGAGCACGGCTGCCATCACCGCGCCTACGCATAGCAGCTGAAACACGCCAACCCACCAGTGCCACGCTACGGGGCGTAACCTACGGAAGTCGACCTTGCAGAACGTGACGAATAGCACGAGGAACATAAACATCGGAAGCATAGCATCGAACACGGGTGCGGCAGCTGTTGCAAAGCTGTCGAGCTGGGGCACGAGCGCGAATATTATATACACCACGCAGCCGGTTCCGATTGCCACGGGCAGCGTCCAGTCCTTCAATAAGCGTATAAGTTGCATAATCATTATGTTATATAAAGGCAAAAGTAGCTAAAATATATCAGATAGTAGCGATTGTTCGCATTAATTTAGTAATTTTGTACACATGAACGTAAAAATCGACAACTCATGGCGCGAACATATTGGTGCGGAGTTTGAGAAGCCTTACTTCTCTGCGCTCACCGACTTTGTACGCCACGAATATACCACAACGACGTGCTATCCGCCCGGGTCGCTCATCTTCAACGCCTTCAACCTCTGTCCGTTTGACCGTGTGAAGGTGGTGATAATAGGTCAAGACCCATACCACGAGCCCGGTCAGGCGCAGGGATTGAGTTTCTCCGTGCCCGAGGGTGTGCCTTTTCCGCCGTCGCTACAGAACATCTTCAAGGAGATACAGCTCGACCTCGGCAAACCAATGCCGCCGACGGGCGACCTCACGCGCTGGGCAGAGCAGGGCGTGCTGTTGCTCAACGCCACGCTCACTGTGCGTGCGCATCAGGCAGCGAGCCATCAGCGTCATGGTTGGGAACAGTTCACTGATGCTGCGATACGTGCGCTGAACGCCGAACGCGAGAACCTTGTATTCATCCTTTGGGGTGGCTATGCTCGTTCTAAGGCGCAGCTCATCGACCGCTCGCGCCACCTCGTGCTCGAGTCGGTACATCCCTCACCGCTGTCTGCCAACCGTGGCGGGTGGTTCGGCAACCACCACTTCTCGCAGTGCAACGCCTATCTGCGCGAGCATGGCGAGCAGGAGATTGACTGGTAACACGCTCTGCTGAGATATTCTCCCACAGAATTCACGGAATTCACGGAAGAGGTTGCTGAAAGTATTCTCCCACAGATTTCACAGATCGACACAGATAGGGTCTTTCAGGGGGTGCACTTGTCTCAAGTGCACCAACAGAGCAAGAAGTACACCAACAGAGCAAGAAGTACATCAACAGAGCAAGAAGTGCAACAACAAACGGGTTGGTGCACTTGAGACAAGTGCACCCCCTGAAAGAACCTATCTGTGAAAATCTGTGCAATCTGTGGGAGAACATACAGCAAGATGGTTCTGTGTATTCCGTGAATTCCGTGGGAGAACATACTGCAAGAAGAGTGCAATCCGTGGGAGAATATACAGTAAGAAGGTTCTGTGTATTCCGTGCATTCCGTGGGAGAACATACTGCAAGAAGAGTGCAATCCGTGGGAGAACAGACATAGCAAATAGAAATAATCATTAAGAAACAAAACAGAAATATGATACTCGACATTGAGAATATACTTGTCTCGTCTGACATCATCACCGAGCAGTTCTGCTGCGACCTCGATGCCTGCAAGGGCATCTGCTGCGTAGAGGGCGATGCCGGCGCACCCGTCACCCTCGAAGAGATTGGCGGCATCGAAGACGCGCTCGACACCGTATGGGGCGACATGTCGGCTCAGGCACAAGCCGTGGTCGACAAGCAAGGTGTGGCGTACACCGACCGCGATGGCGACCTCGTGACAAGCATCGTGGGCGGCAAGGACTGCGTCTTTACGTGCTACGAGGGCGACTGCTGCCTATGCGCCTTGGAGCGTGCGCACCGCGCTGGCAAGACCTCGTTCATCAAGCCCATCTCCTGCGCCCTCTACCCCATCCGCGAGAAACGCTTCGCCAATGGTACCGTGGCACTCAACTACAACCGATGGGATGTGTGCAAGGACGCTGTGAAGAAGGGTCGCGAACTCGGACTCCCAGTGTACAAGTTCCTCGAAGGCCCACTCACCCGACGCTTCGGCAAGGAGTGGTACGATGCGCTTTGCGAGGTGGCTGAACATTTCGACGAGCTTTGCGAATAACGCTGTCGCCCACCCTATCCACTGATAGCAATACGAAATATACAATTACATACAATTAATACTATACAAATAATCGCATAAATGTCAAAGAAACTAATTGCGTTTATTACCACCGTAGTGGTAATGCTTGCCGTTGCCTCACCAGCCACAGCACAGCGCATAAATGTAAAAACGAACGCATTGTATTGGCTTGCCATGTCTCCCAACCTTGGGGTTGAGTTCAGAATTAACCGCCACATGACGTTCAATCTCGAAGGTGTAGTCAACCGAGTTAGTGGCTTCAAACCATATGGTGTCTCCAACCTCAGCACCAAGGGCTTCGCATTCGAACCCGAAGCACGCTACTGGTTCAGTGCTCGTCCGCAGGCGGGTCATTTCGTTGGTCTAACAGCCGTTGCTGCGAACTACGATTTACAGTTAAACGATAAACGTCACGACGGCGATCTCTTCGGTGGTGGTATCACCTATGGCTATAGCTTCGTACTTAGTCGCCACTGGAGCCTTGAGACTACGATTGGCGTTGGTGCCGTGTATCGTCAAGAGAAGTATTCACGTAACGAAGAGGAGCGTGCCGCTCTTGACAAGCCGAACGTAAGCACCGTCAACTTCGCACCAATCAAGGCTGCTGTCAGCTTTGTGTACATTATTAAATAGTAGGAGATGGAAACCATTATTAAATAAACAGATATGAAAAGCATTATATCACAATACATCACCCTACACATCAAGCGACTGCTCATAGTGCTCGTTGCCGTTATCAGCTTCTCACTCGAAGCCGAGGCTCAGGGCGTGATACGTTTCACGGGTCGCGTGGTGTCTAAGCAAACCGGCGAACCGCTCATTGGCGTGAACATCACCGACATCAAACTGCGCCGCGCTCTCGCCGTCACCGACGAGGACGGACGCTTCTCCATGAACACGCAGATTGGCGCACAGCTGCGCTTCTCTATGATTGGCGCAAAGCCCGAGATACTGAAGGTGAAGAACGACAAGTTCACAGAGGTGAAGCTCAACGAAGACGACATCACTCTCGGCGAGGTGGTGGTGAAGACAAAGCGCATCACCGACCGCATCATGCCCGAACCAACCGACATTGAGGTGAAGGGCAACTGGCTATACGTGCGCACTCGCGTGCGTGTGCCGAAGGAGATGTTCCGCAGCAACAGACGTCTCGTGGTGCAACCTATATTAAACAATGTGACGGACAAGCAGCTCACCCTCTTGCGTCCGATGGTGTACGACGGCAAAAAGTATAACATCACACAAGACCGACTCTACAACTACGACATTAAGAACAGCGACAATGGCGACCCACTCGCCAAGTACATAACGGTGAAGAGTCGCACGCTGCGCGAGAATGGTCGCGACAACGACATCCTCGGCTACACAGATTCTATATATGTCGAGAACCTGAAAGCCGACTACTCTTGCGACGTGTACATGGCTATAGAGGACTACACACACATACTCTACCGCGACACCACCATCATTGCCCGTGGCACGGTTAACCCACTGCGATGGCTCGACTGCTCCATCATGGGCAGTACGCTTAACGATGAGGCCTACTACCCCACACCCGAGAAGCAGATGCGCAACAGCAAGGGTAGCATCAACTTGAAGTTCCTCATCGGCAAGTCGACGCTGAACATCGACGACCCACAGAACCACGCCGAGATAGAGAAGCTGCGCCGTCAGATCAATGCCATACGTGCCGACAAGGATGCGACGCTACTGTCGTTTGAGCTTGAGGGTATATCGTCGCCAGACGGTCGTCTCTCGCGCAACCAGACACTCGCACGCCAACGTATGGAGTTCGCCTTAGGGCATATACGCAGTCAACTGCCAGACGACCTTCGCAACGACATGGAGTTCGGCACGAAGTCGTCAGTAGCAACATGGAGCGACGTGGTGACACTGCTGCGTCGCGACTCGCTCTTCAGCGAGGCTGATAAGGTGCAAGGCATCATCGACCGCTATGCCGACCCCAACGTACAGAGCGGACGTATGCGCCGCCTGCCGTTCTACAATAGTGTGCTCGAAGCACGCTATCTGCCTCAGCTGCGCCAGGTGAACTACACCATGAACTATGCTATATTCCGTCAACTCACGATTGACGAAATTCGCCAGCTATATGCCGACGATTATCATAAGCTCTCACGCTACGAGTTCTTCATGCTCTACCGCAACGAGTCTGACCCAAAGAAGCGCGAGACCATCCTGCGTCAGGCGTTGGAGATGTTCCCCTCGTTCATGATTGCAGCCAACGACCTCGCTGCCCTGCTCATCGAGCGTGGCGAGCCCGACCCCGAGCTATTGGAGAAATTCGCAGGCGAGAAGGCACCAGTGGCTGTCAACACCAACCACGCCATCGCGTTACTCAAAGACCAACAGTATAGCGAGGCAGACGAGATAATGAGCTACGTACCCAAGACCGACAACACACGTCTGCTACACGCCGTAAACGGTGCGTTCAACGGACGCTACGAGGACAACTACTCAGTCATTGCTGCCACGAGCAAGCGCAACAACCTGCTCATGCTGCTCGCCATGAAACGCAACAGCGAAGCACTGAAGCTTAGTCGCGAGTTGCCCGACAACGAAGCACTCACCCATTATCTGCGCGCCGTATGCCTCAACCGTGCTGAGGATGCTGTCGGAGCATACGATGAGCTGAAACGTGCTTTCGAGATGGATCCATCGCTGAAGAACATAGCGCACGTCGATGGTGATGTCAACGATTTATTGGTAGAAAAACACAATAAGGAGGGGCTACAATAATATGAATAATATGATACGAACGGCAATGATAGCACTCATTGCCACTGCTTATACCACAACAGCACACGCACAGATAGACGGCGGAGCTCTCGAATACATGCTTCAACGCCCACGTGTGGCAAAACAATGGCAGCACAAGAAACCATTCGACCATCTGTTCGTCGACGGAGGCATAGGAACGAGCGTCATGGGAGCGCGAAAGCCTGAGTTCGATTTGAGCGGAGGGTTCAACATCGGCGATTGGATTACACCTGAACATGGTGTACGCTTAAATATAAACACCGGCGAGTGGAGCACACAAGGAGTGAAGTCGAAGTACACCACCCTTGGACTCGACTATCTGCTCAACATCACTGCGATAGCACAGAGCGGACGCTACTACACGCCGAAACGTTTCGAGGTGTACGGCATAGCGGGCGCAGCTCTCGCCATAGCACACAACGCCGGACCAGCCGATTATGGCATCGACGTACACCTCGGTCTGCGCGGACAACTCGCTTTGTCGCGCAATGTATATGCATACCTCGAACCGCGCTTCGGCTTGGTAGAGGATCAAATCTCGCAGGTGAACAACTGGCATGGATGGCGACCGTTCACCACCCTCACCATGGGCTTCGGCTATCGTCTCCCCGTTGTGCGCAAGCATTACGCCGCACCCGACAAGACCAAACACAGCTTCGCCGACGGCATCTTCGTGAGCGGACTGGTAGGTGCTACGTTCCTTTCTAATGCACACAACGCATCGTGGGGCGATTATGCAGGCATTCGTCCTATGGCGAGTGTGGGCAAATGGTTCGACCCGTACAACGCAGTGCGCCTCTCACTAAGTGCCGTCACCATGCGTCCTACTGACCAAAAGCGCACTAAAGCACTCAGTTCGCAGGTGGAGTACATGCTCAATCTGAGCAATGTGCTCACCGGTGCTTACCCCGAACGCACCTTCTGGCTGAATCTGTTGGGAGGTGTCAGCTTCAACCGCTCCAACTGTCAGCCTTACGGACTGAAGAATAGCTGGGGCATGAGCGGTGGTCTGCAAGCCAATGTGCGCATCTCGCGTGGTCTCTCCTTTGTCATCGAGCCACGTGTAGACATCTACAACAAGCACTTCATACAACAGAATGGTCACTTCAAACCATACAACGTGATGCCGTCGCTGCTCACTGGTTTCGTCTATACTTATCACGACAGATACGCCATCGAGCGCCGTGCTAATGGCGACCGTGGCACAAAGAAGGTGTCTATCAGTATCGCAGGCGGTTTGGCATCTACGTCTACGAAGATGAAGCAGAGCGACTACTGGATGCCGACAGCGCGTCTGAGCTATACGCAGTGGTTGCGCTCAGCAAATGGTCTGCGCTTCAGTCTTGATGGCACAATGCGCCGTTATACTGCTGAGGGTCGCTACGCTAAGGCGGTGGCTGACTTCGACTGGCTTGCCGACCTCACCGCAATGAACTATGGCACAGAAAACCGCGCGTGGTTATCGCTACGCTCAGTGGTGGGCTTCGCTATCGGTGCCGACTACGGAGCACATAAGGCATACTTCGCTCCTGACGTACACGCAGGTGGTCAGGCTCGCATCCGCCTCTCTTCTACCACGGGCTTGTTCGTAGAACCTACCATGGCTTATGAGCTGTCCGATCGTTTCAAGGGCAAGAACTGGGGACGCGTTACGCCGCGTGTGCTCGTTGGCATCGACTATGTGCTGAACCGCGAGAAGCACACAAGCGAACTGAACGAGGCTCCGGAGCAGAAGAACGTTGTGGACGTGAGTGGCGGAGCAGGCTTCTACTCAGGCAACTTCGGCAAGGTGAGCGGAACGAATAAGCTGACTTACAACGTGCGTGCCGGATATGGTCGCTGGTTGAACGGTGTGCATGGTGTGTATGGCAGCGTGAGCGAGACGTTCCTGAAGCGCGATACGGAGCACACTAACCACATCACCACCGTCGCCGCCGACTACATGATGAACATACGCAACGCTATCACCGGCGAACAGAACGACGACCGTCTCTTCCAACTTACCGGTTTGGCTGGTGTCCAGATGGGCATCAGCTCGGGCGAGGGTAGGAAGACGAAGGTGGTGCCTGGTGTGAACGTTGCTCTACAGGCAGGTTGGCGTTTAAGCCGCCACTTCGAGATATACGCTGAGCCGTCTGCCGTTGTGCATGGAAAGGGCATAGAAGACTCGAATAGTCCTGCTCACGGCGAGCTTAAGTTCAGCATCGGAACGAAGTTCCACTTCTAAGCGATATACCAAAAAGTGACAAGAGAAAATCATATTCTCTCGTCACTTTTTTTGTATCCATCCGTTGCGGAGACTAACAGAATATATGCTTGAGGTCGGCAGGCGGAATGCCAATGCCGCACTCTTCAATGGCAAGACACGGGCGGTTGAGTCGGCAGTTGGGTTGTCGAACATCACGCGCACCATCATCGCATTCCGTACGCCACCCGACCAGATTGCGTTCGCCGCCCAATCAGATTCCGTACGCCACCCGACCAGATTCCGTACGCCACCCGACCAGATTCCGTACGCCACCCGACCAGATTCCGTACGCCGCCCGACCAGATTCCGTACGCCGCCCGACCAGATTCCGTACGCCGCCCGACCGGGCAGCGGACGGAACACACCCCTAAAGAGGCTATTGTAGAAGGCATTAATACGGCATTAGAGTTTTCTAATCGAAAAAAATATCGGCTGTTGGCGTACGCCGTTCAATAATTATTCATATCTTTGCGACTGGTTATGACGGTTGCAAAAGCCACCAACCATTTATCTACAAACTATTAAACGAACACCTTATGAAACAGAACAACTCTAAACGCAAAACACTCCTCCCGAGCGGTGTATGGTGCATAACCACAGTAGTAGTACTCTTCGGCTATCTCGGCATGGTGATGGGTGTGCCGAACATGCTCAACACTATTATGCGCACAGCGCATGACCTGCTCCTCAACACGGTGTTCTATCTGATGAGTATCTGCGTGATAACCGGTGCCATAGGCAAGGTGTTCGTAGAGTTCGGCGTGGTCACGCTGCTCGAACGCACGCTGCGACCGCTGATGCGCCCGATATTCAACCTGCCGGGCGTGACATCGTTAGGTGCGGTTATGACTTTCCTTTCGGACAACCCGGCAATCATCTCGCTTGCGCACGACAAGCGCTTCGCAAGCTACTTCAAGAAATATCAGTTCATCTCGCTCACCAACTTCGGTACGGCGTTCGGTATGGGTCTGCTCGTCATCGTGTTCATGGCGAGTCAGGGCTACTATGCCGCACCATTCATCGGTCTGCTCGGTGCGTGCTTCGGCTGCGTCTGCTCCACGCGACTGATGCAGCGCTTCGTGCTGAAGGCCTATCCGCAGTATGCTACGGAGGATGCGGTGGCGAAGGAGGACATCGAAGAAGAGGAGAAGGAGGAAAGCGAGAGCGAGGAGAAGACCGTGTTCATACGTCTGCTCAACGCCATGCTCGACGGCGGACGCAGCGGTGTGGAGGTGGGCATAGCCATCATTCCGGGCGTGCTCATCATCTCTACGTTCGTGATGATATTCACGTTCGGCGCGTCTGCCGACGGCTCATACACGGGTGCTGCCTACCAGGGTGTGGAGCTGCTGCCGTGGCTGGCTAACAAGATCGACTTCGTGTTCGAGTGGCTCTTCGGTTTCCACGACCCGCACCTCGTGGCGTTCCCCATCACGGCACTCGGCGCAGTGGGCGCTGCCCTCAGCCTGATACCCAACTTCATAGCGCACGGCTGGATTGACGGCAACGCTATCGCCGTGTTCACCGCCATCGGCATGTGCTGGAGCGGCTTCCTCAGCACTCACACCGCCATGCTCGACTCGCTCGGCTATCGCGACCTCACCCCGAAGGCTATCCTCGCCCACTTCTGCGGCGGCCTCGTGGCTGCCATCACCGCCCACTGGATGTTCGCCCTCTACTCGCTGGCGGTGGGATAGACAATTATCATGCAGAAAGGATAAGATCCAAGACATAAACACAACATTATGGCAAACGAAGTGAAAAGATACCTGCACGACGGATTGGAACTGCCTTTTGAGGATTGGAGCAAGACGCTCCACTCCTTCAACGACTTGGCTTCGATCGTTCAGACTACTCATGATGCAGCACAATCGTCCGCAGTAAAAGCAATCAATCGTATGCAGACGATGCGCAACTGGCTCATAGGTTATTACATCGTTGAGTTTGAACAGCACGGCAAGGATAGGGCTGAGTATGGAACGCAACTGCTGAAGAAGTTGGAGGAAAGGGTGGATAGGAAGGGACTGACACGTAATACATTCCAAAGTTCTCGCAACTTTTATCGTATGTATCCTCAGATGATTGAGAATTTTAAGAATAGAATTTGCACGACAGTGTCATGCAAATCTACAGAAGATATAATTTCATTACCATCCGAAGACACCTCAATGCGTACCGATATAATTTGCACAACAGCGTCATGCAAATTCGTAACTTCTGGAGAAACATTGGTTTCAAAGCTTTCATTCTCACATATCAATGAGATTATGAAGGTTGACGACCCTCTCGCCCGCTACTTCTACGAGCAGGAGTGCATCAAGTGTACCTGGTCGGTTCGTGAGCTTCGCCGTCAGATAAGCACAAATCTATATGTCAGGGCTGGCATCAGCACCAATCCCGAAAAATTGCTTTCGCTCCATTCTGTTCAAGGGCACGATTCGGCAGAATTGCAGATACGCCAGCCGTTCACGTTCGAGTTTCTTGGACTGAAGGCTCAGGAAGTTGTTGACGAGCACGACTTGGAGGATGCGCTTATCAGCCACTTGCAAGAGTTCATCCTCGAACTCGGCAAGGGCTTCTGCTTCGAGGCTCGCCAAAAACGCATCATCATCGACGACGAGTATTACTATCCCGACCTTGTGTTCTACAACCGCATACTGCATTGCGGCGTAATCATAGAGCTGAAGAACGAGGAGTTCTCCTACGAGAACTTCGGACAGCTCAACGCATACGTATCGCATTATCGCGAGAACGAGATGCAACCTGGCGACAACCCTCCAATCGGCATCCTACTCTGCACACGCAAGGGCAAAAAGATGGTGGAGTACGCGCTCGCCGGCATGGATAACAACCTCTTCGTTTCTACCTATATGCTTCAGCTGCCCGACAAGAAGACATTGGAGGAGTTTTTGCTGAAACAGTTGGAGGAAGAGCATTGAGTGGCATATAAATGACAATCCCCTCGCTCAGCATTGCCGAACGAGGGGATTGCTATATGTTATATGTTATATGTTATTTGCAACGAACTATAAATGGCATCAGCGTCTGTGCGGTCCGCTCTTTATCAAGATTTCCTCAACAACATGCCTCGTGAGGTCGCCCAACGGCAGTTCGATAGTTACCTTGTTCGAGATTTTGAACGCAGGAGTGATGATAGGCACCGTCTCCATCTTGTGCTCGAAAGCATTGAAGCGGCGCTCAACACCGAGGTTCACGTAGAAGCTACGATTGCCTACGGTCATATATCCACCGTAACTGGTGGTCGGCACAAACGGGAATGCCGCCATGCTGAAGAACGGATTCGTGTTGTAATAGGTTCCGAAGACGGTGAGCGCAAGGTTAGGGTTGAAGCTGTAGGAGAGTTGTCCAGACACGCCGTATTGCGTGACGACGCGTCCGTAGTAAAGGTAACGGTTGGCTTCGAGGGCACCATACATTTTCATCGTTCCCAGACTGTACTGCACGCCGCCGCCCACCGACTGCACATCCATCAGTCCGATGTAGCTGCGGTATGCGCCCGTGGCAGTCAGCCTCAAGTTCTTCGACACTTCCATCGATGCCGTCTCAGAACGGCTCGCATCGTAGCCATAAACAAGCGGCTGCGCTATTGCAAACGGCATCGGCACTATCTGCGTAGCAAGAAGTTCGGAGGACGATAGTGCCTTCATCATCAGAATATCCGAATAGGTCGGCGTTATCGGGTGCAGTTCAGCATTTGGAGCAAGTTGGTGAAGCTCCGTACTCGGAGTAAGCTGGTGAAGTTCCTCATTCGGCAACGGCATCTGCTGCCCCGACACTTCCTGCGCCGTTGCTCCCTGCCCTACTGCCAATAGGAACAATAAAAAAGCTATAAGTTTCCTCATGTCGCTCAACCCATAATATTATAATATTCAAAGTTACACAAAATTGCCAACACCGCACGTTGTGCCTCATGAGTTTAACCTTTTTTATTGTCGACAGGGTAAAAAACGTTGTTTAGTTTGGAACTTGGCGTTAAAGATAGTTAATCCCTTGGGGGGGAATAATAAATGTTACCTTTGTGAACATTTGTAAAAATATTATCAATTAATTTCAACAACATGAAAAAATTAAGAACATTGCTTTTACTATCAATGGTAGCATTGACAGTAGCTTTTTTTTCATCATGTAGTAGTGATGATGATGACTCTTCTAAGTTTAAAGATGTAACCTTAACTGCAGGTTCATCCCAAATGCTCAATTCTGGTGAGGACTTAACATGGAAGTCTGAGAATAGCTTCATTGCAGAAGTTGTAAATGGAGAGATTAAAGCATATCGAGTAGGCGAAACTAAAGTTGCAAGCAATAAAGGTTCTTTTAAAATCAAAGTAACGCCAAAATACAACTATTTTGAAGAACCTAATATTAATTTTGGGACATCAATAAAAGATGTTAAGAAATCAATGAAGAACTATAATCTCTTGCTTGAAGATGCTAATTCTTTGGCTTATGAAGGTACTAATTATGCGAAAATAATAATGTACATATTCAACAATAATGCTTTGGAAATATCGTCAATTCTTACAAAATCCAGCTATTCAACCCAAGTTGCCAATTGGCTGAATGAAAGATATGTATATGCAGCAACCACAGATGATTATATTGGATTCGTATCAGTTGATAAAACAACAGTAATACTTGTTACTCCTACACAATTTAACAACACATGGTACTATTCTATTGTGTATGGAAAACTGAAAAAAGATTCAAAATCTGCAAACTCTATACTAAAGAAGATGCCCCAAAAGTCCAATGTTGACAAAATCGAATATCTTATTCAAGATTTAAGTTCTAAGATTAAGTAAAATAATATAGTTTGACTCGACAAACAATTAATATCAATAGCTAAGAAAGATGGAAAACTTGAAATGCCGAAACTGCATTTCAAGTTAAATGATGAATGGTAGATGGCTGGAAGATACGCCCTTGCGGAGCGGTATCTTCCAGCCATTATATTATTGATAATGTGAGAGTTACGGCAAAAATGGGAGATATGGTAGATTTTTATCTACTCCACTACTACCTCATCGAGGAAGAACCACGCAGGATAGCCTACGCCGTAATGCCATGAGGGGCAGAGACCGAGTGTCTTGACGACGACGCGGATGTAGCGGGCTTGGACGGGAGCAGCGAGAGTGACGGTGGCGGGAACGAACTTAACGCTTATGTCGCGGTCTTCGGGGAACTCGTGTGTGCCGAGAAGACGGAAGTTCTTGGCATCGTCGCTGGCGTAGTAAGCTACGCTCTTGGGTTGCAGAATCCACTGTCCGAGCTGGTGGAGGAAATCGGTGGTTATCTTGTTCACCTGCTTCTGCTCGCCCATGTCGAGCACGAAGTCGGCATCCTCACCCTGCCAGCCTACCCAACTCTCTACGAACGTGGTGCCACCGTAGAGTCCGTCGGTGAGTGCCTTGTCAGCTATAGGCTGATAGCGTTCTTGCGGCGGTATGTTCCATATCACCTTCGCTCCGGCTGCCTTGTTCTTCGTGCCGTTAGGCAGGAAGCGCTGACGATATAGACGGCAGTAGTCCTCCACCTTGTTGTTGCGCTCGTTGAGCGTAGGCACGCCGTACTGGGCACAGATTGTGCCGAACGTGTCGAGCGATTTCTCCACCGCAGCCTTGTCGCCGCCGCTCTCGGTGCGCGCAATCTCCAGTTCGCTATAGCGCAGCGGCAATCGGGCTATGCGCACATGCGCCAACATCGCAGAGTCGGCAGCCACCGCCTTTTCAGCCTCATCGAAGAGTTCGTTGTAAGCCTTGCGGAGGTTGGCGTTGAGCATTCCGTTCTTGTGCGTAATGGGCGAGTCGTATATCCACAGCGGTGTGCCTGATGCGAGCAGCGCGCCGGTAAGCATCTGCTGGTAGCGGTAGAGATAGGGAGCGGCAGCGCCGTAGTAGCCGCGCATGAAACGCTGCATGAGCGAGTCAGCATCGAGCTCCGGGTTCCACATCAGTTTGCCGAGCATGTAGGCTCGAAGTTCGGCGAAGTCGGTGCCGAGCGTTCCGTTTACCTGCTCGAAGAGCATCGTGGCGTGGTTGCGCTTGAAGAGCTGTATGTTCTTCTTGAGAATGTGGAAGTTGGGGAACGGTGCCACCACATTATCGAAGTTGATGCCGTAGTCCCATACGAAAATATTATTGGAAATCTTCGCCCAGCCTTCGAGCGCCCGCACGAAGTCGCGTCCCGACTCGTTGTCGGTGAGCGGCACCTCGCGCTTGGTGTCGATGTCGCAGAGCATTATGTTCACGTTGGGCAGCGGCTTCACATGCTTCGGCGGATGCATGGTGAAGAGGTAGGCAAGCGTAGAGAACTGCTTGTCGGGGAAGCGCTCTGCCAGGCGGTTGAGGAAGCGTACGTAGCAGCCGGCAGGCGAACCCTCGTACTCGTTCACCTTGCGGCACTCTGGGCACTGGCAGTAGGTGTCGTTGCCGTCGTTCTGACTTACCGAAATCATGTTCTGATTGGGGTTAGCCTTGAATATAGAGTCGATGCGGTGGGCTACTATCTCGAAGATGTCGGGATTGGTGAGGCACCACTGGCTGTGGTTGCCGGGACGACGCTCACCGTTGATGAACGAGTAGTACTCGGGGTGCGACTTGCCGTATACCGACGATGGCAGCAGGCGGTCGAACGTATGCACCCACATGTCGGCGGCGAACATCTCGCGGTGCTCCTGCAGGCGCATCCAGTCGCGGTAGGTGCTGTCGTTGTTAGAGTAGCTGAACGTCTGGCGGAAGCGGAACGCCGGACTCTCCGCCACGTGCATCTGCGGAATGTGCACGTCGGCAGAGGGCGTGAGCGTGTAGAAGTCCTTAGCGAGATAGTCGACACCGAGCTGCTTCTCGAGTAAGGCCGCAACGCCGTATATAGCACCCTTGCCGCCCGCCGTCTTTATGGCGAGTGTGCCGCGCGAGCAGTCGATTACGTATCCGTCGTCGGTGGCTTCGTTGGTCGACTCTCCAATCACAACGCAGTTCTTAGAGCGGCGACTATTGGCAACGATAGGCAGTTCGCCACCCGATGTTTCGCGCACGAAGCGCTGCAGCAGTTGCGCCGCCTTACGGTTCACGTCGTTCTCTTGAGCAAGCACGATGCGTGCCTGCGCCTTGCCCTTACTCACGAGGCACACCTGCGCCGGCAGCACAGACGGAGCCGCAAGGCACGCCACGAGAAGCATCTTTCTTAATGACTTAATCATATTGATGAATGTTGTAATAAATTGGTTTTAAAGTAGTGTACGTACAAAGTTATAAAAAGTTACGCAAAAACATTTGGTAGTTATCTATATTTGCACTACATTTGCAGCAGATAATCATAATTCTATCACAAAACAAAAATTATTGTAGCAAAAAAATGAACGAAATGACAAAGAATTTAGTTGCTTTTTTAACGTGATAGAATTATGACTAATATGCAGAACAACACTGACGAGAATTTCAACGAGGATTTCGAACGACTCATGAAGCAGTTCTTGAGCGAAGAGTACAAGGATGTCAAGCTCGACGACATGCAGACTGAGGACGAAGAGAATCCTTTTCTGGAAGATGAAGATGAGGATGTAGATGAATACCAAGCCGAGGACAACACTCCGACAGAGAAGGCTGACGACATCTGCACCGACAATCCGCTACCTGGCGACGTCATAGAGCAGAACCAGAACGTAAGAGTAAAGGTGGAGATACTGCGTCCCATAGACAATCCGCAGGAAGAGCTGCAGAAGATGGTGGGCTGCGGCAACATCAAGAAGCGCATGGACGAACTGGTGGCGCTGACCGCCTACAACCGCATGCTGCACGAACAGTTTCCCGAACTGAAGCAGCACCGGGTTTCGCTGCACAGCCTATTCCTCGGCAACCCCGGCACGGGCAAGACCACGGTCTGCAAGATATTCGGGGCGCTGCTGCACGAGGCGGGAGCGCTCTCGAAAGGACACGTCGTGATATGCGACCGCGGCACCTTCATCGGCACGCTTTGGGGCGACGAGGAAAGGGCGATGAAGCAAGTGGTGGAGATGGCGCAGGGCGGCGTCCTGATGATTGACGAGGCATACCTTCTGAACGGAAAGAACGAGAACGACCCCGGAAAGATCATCGTGCAACTGCTCATGAATCTGCTCGCCGACGAGAGTCAGCGCGACATCGCCGTGGTGCTCTGCGGATACAAGGAGCCGATGAACGAACTGCTCGAGACTAACCCCGGACTGCTGTCGCGCTTCCCAAACCGCTTCGAGTTTGCCGACTTCAGCGTCGACGAACTGCTCGAGATAACCAGCCGCCGCATTGAGGAGTACAGCTACCGCTTCACCGTAAAGGCATGGCAGAAATACACCGATATGATAGCGCTCGCCTTCAGCGCCCGCGACACCGAGACGTGGGGCAACGCACGCTTCATAGCCAACCAACTGGAGCGCATCTACATTCAGCACGCCACACGATGCGTGAAGCAGCCGCCGAAGAATCACAACGACCTCCTTCTGATTACGCCGGAGGACATTGTGCCCATAGAGATGCCACGCAGAAAAAACAGAATAGGCTTCGGAGTGTGACTCCAAAGCCTATTCTGCAACGTTTTCTTACCTTTAAAAACATCACGGATATTCAATACATTTCTTATTTTGTTTGTTATTTTGAGGATTTTGTGTATTTTTGAACCATGATTAGCTAATCGAAACCTATTTTCTAAAAAACTGAATCCGTAAAACTTAAAAAGAATATGAAATACATGAATTTTAAGAATGTCGTGATTTTTATTTTATCTTTGACTACAATATGAATTGTTGTAGTCTTTTTTTGTTATAAAGGATATTTTACTAATATCGAGGTCGGCCAGATTCAATTAGATGATTGTCCTTATTTTACTACACAAGATAGTGTAGTATTTGATACTGGTGCAGATTTTTCATTTATACCTTCTAATAATATTGGATCCCCTATTTTTTTATTTCTTTCCTCGGTTTACGATGGAGATGGTAATAATAAAATTTTACCCATATGTTTCACACAAAATTTTGAAGTTAATGATAAAGTAAAAATAAAAAATTTTACATACATTTCAGGTTTCAAAAACAATAAATTCAAAGCAATCATTGGAATGAATGTACTATCAAAGCTAAACATACTTTTTCTTTCGACCCAAAATACATTAGACATAAAGTCTTTTGATTTTAAACCACAGATTCCTTCATCCGCCACTATTCTTCAATATAAAGATAGAATATCTCCAAAGGTAACCTTAAGATTAGACAGCGTAGTTATTGATGATATTCTTATTGACACAGGATTTGATGGTGATTTGGCGATAGATGAACATTACATAGAGAAGCTAAAATCTAATCATTCTTGCGATTCAATGATTAGCACATTTCTTACGCTATTTGATACTCACACAGTAAAGAATATAACATTTTCAGAATTATATATTAATGAAAGACTATATAAAAACATACAAGTACTTCAACAAAAAAAGAGACTTTTAGGTTCTAAATTTTTGAAACGATTTGATAGAGTGTTTTGGGATAGCAAAAATCTAACAGTTTATATGTGGAACGAAAATGATGAATATTAAAATCAGCAAGAAAGTTTCTGTAAAACAACATGATCAGAGTGACTGTGGAGCTGCGTGCATGGCTTCAGTATTGGCATATTACGGACGTTTAATGCATTGTTTACGCAGAAACCAAAAACAGCGGCCTACGCCGAAGCGTAAGTCGCTGTAATAGAAGCGTGGACCAGCCTGGGCTTGAACCAGGGACCTCCAGATTATGAGTCTGTTGCTCTAACCAACTGAGCTACAAGTCCGACTTAACCTATGTATTAGGATAAGTTTGCGACTGCAAAGGTAGTGTTTTTCGGGAGAAACGCCAAATATTTGGAACTTTTTCTGCATAAAACAATAAGAAAGGAGTGAAAAAACACTGAGAAAGGGCTGAAAAATCATTAATAAACGTTATGTTTTTGGGAGTATCGGGTGGGTTGATGGGGTGTTTGCCATTATTTTAACTACTTTTGCAAGCGTATGCTGATGGTTCGTAACGGTCGACGCGGATACTCGTAACGGTCGGCGCGGATGCTCGCGGCGGTCGATACGGATGCAGAAAACAAAGGAAATTCATCAAGATATGTAGCATAAAAGAAAGGGTGAGAGGCAAAATATTCATATTAACCATACTATTTGTGTTTGTCGTAAGTGGCGTTAGAGCAGACAATCGCAGTTACACGCTTCAGACTATGAAGCGCGTGTTCAGTTATGCTGCCTCAATGGACACGACAGAACACAGCCCGAAGGAGGGCTATGCCTACACAAAGTACGCCATCCGCACGAACCGTCGCAACGCTGTGCTGCTCACCGTGCCGTCGATGTTTGCCATTGCAAACGCGAGCAGGCGCGAGGTGTTCGGAGAGACATACAACCACATGAGAATTGATGCGGAGGGAACGGTTTCCGCCACCCGACTGCTTGAAAGTTCGACGACGACGCGCAAGTCGCAGCCTATGCCTACCGTGCTCAACTACCTCACACCGCTCATCAGCGAAGAAATGCTTATCGACGGGCGTATCATCTCGCCCTTCTTCCAACGCAACCGCCGCTACTATCGCTACAAGGCGCAGAGCTTCACGCAGGGCACGGCACTCGTGAACTTCACCCCACGTCAGAGCAGCACGCAGTTGGTGAGCGGTTGGGCACAAGTGGACGAACTGACGGGACGCATCATTGAGTTTGCGCTCGACGGCGAGTACGACATGGTGCGCTTTCACCTCTCCACGACCATGGACGAGGAGGAGGGACGCACGCTGCTGCCCAAGGAGTGTACACTGAATGCGCGTTTTCTGTTCCTCGGCAACGACATCACGGCTGAATACACTACGATCTACGGGTTACCCGACTACGGTATCGACTCGCTTGCAGAGCGTGACGACACCACCCTACTCGCTCGCGTGCGCCCCATTCCGCTCACCGAGCACGAGGTTTATCTCTGCCAACAGAGCTACAACGACAATATTCTTAACGACTCAACGAGCAAAACGCATGGGAGCATATTCAACAGACAGTTGCTGACGAACGTCGGCGAGACGCTGATGGGACGCATCGGGGGCGATATAGGTAGGGACAAGCGCGGAAGATTCAACATCGGTCCGATACTGAACCCTCTGCAGTTCAGCTACAGCAACCGACGCGGTCTGACGTACCTGCTCGACGTGCAGGCGCAGTACAGCTTCACTGCCAACCAGAAGATGCAGGCACGCATAAAGGCTGGTTATGCCTTCAAGCAGAAGCAGTTCTACTTCAACATTCCGATCACATACTACTTCAGCAACCGCCACAACGGATACGTGCAGACGGAGTGGGCAAGCGGCAGGCGCATACGCAACTCGTCGGTGCTCGACGCCATCAAGGACAAGCACGACAACGCCATGAACTGGGATAGTCTGAACCTGACCTACTTCCGCGACCACAGCTTGAAGGCATACGTGCACTACGATCCTACGCCGCGTTGGGGCTTGGAGGTGGGAGTGATGGGGCACCGCCGCACTGCTATCCAGGACACGGGATTTGAAGAGGTGGGTATGCCGACGACATACATCTCCGTGGCACCGATGGTGGAACTGACGTACCGACCGATAGGCTATGCGGGTCCGATACTGACCGCCAACTACGAGCGCAGCATAAACGGCTTCATGGGGGCAAACATCGACTACGAGCGCATAGAGTTCGACGCGCAGTACATCCACCGTCTGTCGGCTCTCAACTCCCTGCAGATGCGTCTGGGCACAGGCTTCTACACGCATAGCGGCACGGGCAGATACTTTCTCGACTATCGCAACTTCCGCGAGAACAACATACCTAACGGATGGAACGACAACTGGTCGGGCTCGTTCGAGCTCCTCAACTCCAACTGGTACAACGCCTCACAATACTACGTGCGTAGCAACGTGACGTATGAGACACCGCAGCTCGCACTCTACTGGCTACCCTACATAGGACGTCTGTTGGAGAAGGAACGCGTGTACGTCAGTGCGCTCTCCGTGAGCCACCTCACGCCCTACTTAGAATGGGGCTACGGTGTGCAGACACGCGCACTGTCGATAGGTGTCTTTGCGTCGCAGAAGAAGTGGAAATTCACGGATATAGCCGTGCGCTTCAGTCTCGAACTGTTCAACCGCTGGTAGGCGTAGGCGAACGCCGGAGAGGCTCGCGCCGACATAAAAAGGCACTATTCCTTTGCCATTCGCCTTAAAATCAGTATCTTTGCATATATGAGAAACGAATATTGCGCAACAATCGGGTTCTTCGACGGTGTACATCGCGGTCATCAGTTTATGATTGACAGCCTTACGACCATGGCACACGCACAAGGAAGACAGTCGCTCGTCATCACGTTCGACCGCCATCCGCGCCAGGTGGTACATGCCGACTACGTGCCACAGCTCATCACCACCACAGACGAGAAGCTGCAGCTGCTCCACGCCACCGCTGCCGACCGCATAGAGGTGCTCCACTTCGACACGCAGATGGCGCAGCTCTCGGCATACGAGTTCATGCGCCAGGTGCTGCACGAGAAGTACGGTGTGGCGATGCTGCTCACGGGCTACGACAACCGCTTCGGACACAACCGCGCCGAGGGCTTCGACGACTATGTGCGCTATGGCGAGGAGATGGGCATGAAGGTGCTGCAGAACACACCGATAGACATCGACGGACTGCGCGTATCGTCGTCGCTCATACGCCGTCTCATAGTTGAGGGCAACATCACTGAAGCCAGCAACTGCATGGGCCACCCCTACTCTATCACGGGCAGCGTGGCGCACGGCTTTCAGGAGGGTCGACGAATAGGATTCCCCACGGCGAACATCGTGCCTGAGAGCACGGAGAAACTCGTGCCCGGGAACGGTGTCTATGCCACAAGAGTGAGCGTAGAGGGCGGCGAGTGGATGCCGGCAATGCTAAACATCGGCACAAACCCTACGTTCCAACGGCAACAGACCACCATCGAGACGCACATCATCGGCTTCGAGGGCGACATATACGGACGGAAAGTGCGAGTGGAGTTCGGCAGGAAACTGCGCGACGAGCAACGCTTCGAGAGCGTTGAAGCACTGCAGAAGCAGCTCGAGACTGATAAGAAAGAGGTTGAGATGGTGAGGTGGTGAGATTTATTATGTTGAAGTGGTGAGATGGTGAGGTGGTGACAATAGTACAAATCTCAACATAACAACATCACAACATCATATCTCAACATAACAACATCATATCTCAACACCACAACATAACAACATCATATCTCAACACCTCAACATAACAACATCATATCTCAACACCTCAACATAACAACATCTCAACATCATATCTCAACATAACAACATCTCAACATCAGAATATGAAAAAGCGAGAATTACTGAACGTGGCGTTGTACCTCTTCGCCTTCCTCACAATACAAGCAATCTGCTTAGCAGCAACGATGCTCATAAGCCAATCGAGTGGCATGACGGCAAGCACCACAACCATCACAACACTCGCAAGCAGCATTATCACCATCGCACTGTTCTACAAGCTGCGCTGGACACCCTGCTCGGGCGCATACATCAACACACGCCCGTGGTTCACGATGTTCTGGGTGGTATGCCTCACCATAGGCACCATAGCTCCACTGGCATACCTCACCGAACTGCTCGGCGTAACGCTGCCCGACACATACAACGAGATGTTCAAGGGCATCATGCAGCATAAGCTTGGCTTCATCACCATTGGCATCATAGCACCCATCGCCGAGGAATACGTGTTCCGCGGAGCCATACTGCGCGTACTCTGCGACATAACGGGCAAACACCGCCAGTGGGTAGCCATAGTTCTCTCGGCAGCACTCTTCGCCACCGTTCACGGCAACATGGCGCAAGGCATCGGAGCGTTCCTCTGCGGACTGCTGCTCGGCTGGATGTACGTGCGCACGGGCAGCATCGTGCCCGGCGTTGTCTACCACTGGGTGAACAATTCAACAGCCGTGCTGCTCTACCGTCTCATGCCACAGTCGGCAGACATGCAATTCGCCGACTTCTTCGGTGGCGACATGAAGCGCGTGGCACTCGCCATCGTCTTCTCGCTGATGATATTCGGTGCTTCCATGTTCCAGCTCAACCTGCGACTGCAGAAGCCTCAACAATAGCACCACATATCTCACCACTACACCATCTCAACATCTCAACACCACACCACCTCAACATCTCAACACCACACATCATGCCCGATTTCAGAGATATCACCGTCAGCCAGTCAGTACGCTTCTGCGACGGTAGCCACATTGGCAACGACATACTCCTACTCGACGAAATGGCGAAGATACCCATTCCGCGCGAGCCACGCCGTATGCAGTGTCTGCTGCTTGCTATGTGCTTGCGCGGCACCGTGAGCTACTACGTCGACTCGGTGAAGCACAACGTTGAGCCCGGCGACCTCATCATCATCAACCAAGGCAGGTCGGTCTACAACTGCACGCTCTCGCCCGACTGTCGCGGCATAGGCATACTCGTCGACTACAAATTCTTCAACGAGACGATAAAGAGCGTTCACGAGCTGTCGTCGCTCTTCCTCTTCGCACGCAACCACCCCGTATTCCGCCTTCCGAAGGAACGCGCCGACTTCATACACGAGACATTCTTCCGCATGAAGACAAAGATAGACGAGCCCGAGAACCGTTTCCGCCGCGAGATGGTGCAGGCGATGTTCCTCGCCATGGCATACGAGTTGTCGAACGTCATCTACAGCGTGCAGGCGCAGAACGATAGTTGCAACACACGTGCCGAGGAGATATTCACGCAGTTCATAAAGCTCGTCGAGAAGCACTTCCGCTCGGAACGACGCGTGGGTTGGTACTCCGAGCAGCTCTGCATATCGCCAAAGTATCTCTCCGAGACAATCAAAGCCGTATCGAAGCGCACGCCCAACGAGTGGATCGACTCTTACGTCACCATCGAGTTGCGTATGCTGCTGCGCAACACGCAGAAGAGCATTAAGGAGATTGCGCAAGAGCTGAACTTCTCCAACCAGTCGTTCCTCGGCAAATACTTCAAAGAGCACACCGGCATGTCGCCGTCGGAGTATCGTCGCAGTTGAGAAATCATACAACAAACAAAAATCGCCTCGCTTGGAGATCTCCAAGCGAGGCGATTTTTTTGTATTAGGGATGTCCGAAAACACCAAGGGGGTGCACTTGTCTCAAGTGCACCAATGTTACGTCAGTTCACTTATTGCTTTATTGGTGCACTTGAGACAAGTGCACCCCCTGAATAACCTCTATAATAAGTCTGTATGCGAAAAAATCCTCCATATCTGCCAGTTTTGCCGTAACCCACAGATTATAAGAACGATAAAGGCTGGAAGATGAGCCTTGGGAGTGTGATATCTCCCAGCCTATCTTCCAGCCTTTTCTGGTTATCTTCCAGTTTTCTTTACGAAAACGGTTTACTTTCCGACCTTGTTACTTCACGATCTTAACGCCGTTCACAACGTACACGCCGCGCTTCAGCGAGCGGAGCGATGTAGCGTTCTTCATCACGAGCTTGCCGTCGATGGTGTAGACATCAGCAGGATGCTGAGCGTCGATTGTAATGCCGTGGATAGCTGTCTGACACTCGTCAGATGTAGCAGCAGCCGACTCGCCACCAGTGAACACAGCCGAAACGCTGTAGCGTGTAGGCTCTGCCTTCGGGTCGAAGTTGATGTCGTAAGATGTTGCGGTAGCCGGAAGTTCCTTAATCATCTTGTCGTTGCGATATACGCGGAAACCCTCAAGCTTGCCGAAGCCAGCCTTGTACACGATGTCGTCGAGCATGAGCATGTAAGCATCAGCCTCAGGTGTAGCGCAACGGATAGCGAAGTAGCTTGCGCCCTCCGGGAGGTCTACTGTGTAAGAGTCCCACTTGCCACCGCTGTGTGTGAAGGTCTTTAACAACTTGAAGTCTGCGTGGTCGGCAGTCTTGTCAGAGTAGTAAACCTCGATGGTCTGCGGATAGCGGATGTTCGACGGGTTAGGCTGACCGTTGTTAGCCCAGAAGAGCACGGTCTGCGCCTCGCCAGAGAGCATCGGCGAGATGAGCCAGTTGTCAGCGTCGTAGTAAACGAACTTCTTGTTGACAATCTCGCGAGCGAACATAGTAATCAGACACTTCTCGCCGCCGTGAGGCTTAAGAGTGAGGTTCTGCGAAGTGATACCGTCCTGGATAGCATCCGGGTTGAACACGATATAGTTATAAAGTTCTGTCTCGTGCGGGAAAGGCATACCCTGCGAGCCCCACAGACCGCCAGTCTCACCACTCTTGATAGAAGAGTAAGTAGTCCAGTCGCCGAACTGGTTGATAGTCCAGTTGTCGTAGCTCTCGAATGTCTCGCGAGTCTGGATGCTTGCCGATGTCGGTACGCTCCAGTTCATGGTGAGCTTGCTTGTAGCCTCGTCCTTTGTAGCCGAGAAGTTCTCTGGCATCGGGATGCCCGACTCAATCAGCTCTACTGCCAATACTGTGCTGTTGTCAGCCTTGTACTGGTCGGCATCATACTCTACGTCGGCATACAACTTGAATGTCTTCGATGTGTTGGTAGCGTTGTTCTTTACATTCACAACGAACGACTTGCTTGCGAGTGGCTGGATAGCCTCTGCTACGGTCTGTTCGAACATGATGTCGTTACCGCTTCTGAGCTGCACGCGGTAGTTAGAAGCTGCCTTCTCGCCGTTGTTTGTCACGGTAACGGTAGCCTTACTCCAAGCTCCACGCTTCATCTTGGCAGGAGCCGAGATGCTTACAGCGAGGTCGTTGTCGTAGGTATTGTGTACGTTTACGTCGTCGATACGCACTACGCCGTATGTGTCAGCCTTGCCTACGAAGGTGAGGATAACGTAGTCTGCCTTTGCCATCTCTGCCGGAATCTTGAACAGTGAGCGGTGCCAATCCTCTGCCTTACCGCTAAGCTTTGAGTAGTCGACAGTGCCGATGAGCTTGCGTGTGCCGTCAGGAGTCTGTGCGTACACCTCAATGCTGCAGTTCTTTCCGCTTGTAGCGTTGTGGCTGAATATCACAGCCGGGTTGTTTGCACCAGCGAGAGCTATCTTACCAGAGCTAAGGTCGGCTGTGCCACCCTTGCTGAACGATGTGAACACGCGGCAGTTGTTGTCGCCGTCGCTTGAGGTCTGAGTGTTCTGCAGGAAGCCGATGCCACCCTCCTCGTCGAGTGTAAGCGACCACCAGAGGTGTGCATTCTCACCACTCACGAAGTTAGAACGGAACGGCAGAGCGTAAGGCTTACCAGTTACAACTGGCGATGACATTACGCGCTCGCTCTCGCCCTTGCTGTTCTTAGCGCCTACAGAGTAGAGGCGTACAGCCTGCGCGCCTTCTGCTGTATTGAACTTCTCGGTGTATGTGTTCTCTGTAACAGAGCCGAGGAGCTGCTGGCTTGTTACGCCGTCAGAGATGCGCACACGGTAAGCGTTGTATGTTACGTCGTTGGTGAGCACAGCACCACCATTTGCGCCTTGTGTAGAAGTCTTGTCCCATGTCAGCTTAACGCCAGTCTTCACGTCAGCAGCCTTCACGTTTGTGAGCGGAGCCGGTTTGTCGAGACCTACGTAAGCAGCAACAACAGTCGGGGTGCCTGCACCGTCGGCGGTGTAAGCAGTGATGGTGTAGTTGTTGAAACCAGCTACTGGTGAGTTGTCGTCGCAAGAGAGTGTTGCGCCCGACTTGCTTGAGCCGAACTCCTTAACGGTCACGCCGTCGCGAGTTACTACAACCTTTGTGACAGCAGCAAGTGTTTTGCCTGCAACGGTCTTTGTCGGCAGACGGAAGCTGATGTTAGCCTTCAGTGCGGTCGTCGGGTCGGGAGTGATTTTTACGTTCTCCACAGCAGCAGGGGCATTGAGATGACCATTGTCTACGATAGAGAAGTTCTCCACATAGATATAGTCCATTGCCTTGTCGCTGATAGCGTGAATACCGAAGTAGAAGGTTTGAGCAGCAGTTGTGTTAACCGTGCCATCGTATGTAGTGCTCGTAGCTGGCAGCTTTGTTGCTGCAAGGAATTTATTTGTAAGGTTCGCCACCTTGTCCTTATTGCCCCACTTTGCCTCTATCTTCTCGGGGAAGTAAGCACTTGAGCTGCGTGCTGTGAACGTCACCTTATAAGAGTGGTTAGCCTCAAGCTGTATGGCAGGAGTGATGAGCCAGTCGTCAGCTGCCTTGCTGGATGAAGCAGGGTAGTATGCGCTATGCTTATTCTCATGCCACTTCCATGTGTTATCATCGCCGTTTTCGTCGATAATGTTAAAGAGATCCAATGACTCCTCTAAAGAGAAGTCCTCATAATAAGGCGGCACGATGTTGTCGCCGTAAGCCACAGCACCAGTGCGACGCTCTGCACCACGCTTCGTACCGTTGATTGGTATTATGCCGTAGTAGTAGTTGCGCAGGTGCTTGTCCTTGATAGTTTCAGAGAACGACGTACCGCTGATGTTTGTGCCTACGGTCTTAGCGTCGGGATAGCGCACGATGTCGTAGCGCAGGTCGCCGAGGTAGCCGTTGTGTACGGAGCCCGAAGGCTTGCCCCATGTGACGGTTGCCTTGCCGTTGGTGTCAATCTTCAGACGTGCGAACGACACCTGGTTAGGCTCGTCGTAGCCTACGTATGCTGTTGTCTTGGCAGCCTTGCTCTTGCCCGCTGCGTTAGAGAGCGTAACGGTGAAGTTGTTCAGACCCTCTGGAGCTGTTATCTCCTTAGTGATTGAGGAGTTGGCAGGCATTGTGCCGGTGAGCACCTCTGTCTTTCCTGAGCGTACCGAGTAGTTAACGTCGCCGCTGAGTGTCTGTCCGCCGTATGTCTTCGCTGGTGCAGATATAGACACCGAGCCCTTTGTCAATCCGTTCTCGAACTTCACTGAGAAGCCGGTAGGTATGGCAGGAGCCGCTGCGTCGGGCGTTGCCTCCGGTATAGCCATACCGAGTATCTGTGCGTTGTATTGGAAGTTGGCGATGAGTGTTGCTTTACCCGTCTTGAGGTCGACCGAGTAGAGCGCAGCCTTCTTGTCAGCATCGTATGCAGCCCAGTAGAAGGTGTCGTCGTCCTGGTCGATGCCGCCACTCTGCGTGTAGCTCTTCTCCGACGACGGTGCTACGTACACACCGGTCGGACCGATTTCGGTCTCTTCGCCGGTGATGGTGTTCAACTCGTAGAGCACACCGTCGGTAGCCACAGCATAGACGCGCTCCTCAGAGCTTACACCCATTGCCACGAACTTGTGTTTAGACGGAGCGATTGTGGTGCGCTGCATCTTGTCGTAGTCGATGATACCGAACTCGAATGACGAAAGGTCGTTGGTATAGAACTGACCATACACCTTGCCGGTGAGCTGGCTTGTAGCGGTAGTTGTAGCGATTAGTTCAAGCTTTGAAACCAACTCCGGTGCAATCTCCTGATGCCATTTGTTTTCGGTATTGAACTGATAGTAGGTAACAACAAGCGAGCTTGATGCCTGGTTTCTTGTGAAGTGTACTGCGTGGTACTTACCATCGTAGTACGACCATCCGCCGTTTGGCGACATTCTACTGTCCAAATCTTCCGTCTTGAGGTCGCGGAAGTTGCCCGCTGTAGCTGCGTCGAACTCCATGTAACCAATCTGCTTGCTGGCAGTAGGGTACTGCGTAGCGTTATTCACATAGCCCCAGAGGTTGCGGCTGGCTGCACGTGCTGCTGCCTTCAGCGGACTGAGGAAATTAGCACCCGACTTCGCAGTCTGTGCTTTGGTCTGTGCCGATACCGGACAGGCTGCCATAGCTAAAGCTACAGCAGCTATCACAGAGGCAACAGAGCGTCTGTTTCTTCTGTTCATAATATAGAATTTGATGTAAGTTGTTATGTCTTTGTCGATTAAAGCGGATTTATTTTGCAAATATATATATAAATATGTACACAGACAAGCATAAAAGGGTTATTTAACAAAATAAGCCTTGTTGACATCGCGCATATTCAATAAATCTACAACGATGTTCACAATACTTACAATCGTGAGGCACACGAGGCCCGAGCAGAGTATGACCGCAGCGAAGCGCGAATACTGTCCGAGCAGAAGCAGCAGACCGCTCTCTGCACCGAACGTGAAGAGTGGCTGGTCGGCAGGCGCATTGAGCATCATGGCTATCGCGCCTCCGCCCAAGACGAGTCCTAACACGAAGGTGGCAAGCATGGCGTAGCGGTAGCGTCTGATGCAGGCTTCTTCGTGCTGCTTCAGATACTCTACGGCGTCGAGGCGCTTCTCGAGTTTCCGGATGAATGCGTCGCCGTCGTCGAAGGTGGGTCGGGCTGCGAGGAAGAGTTCCTCAAGTGCTTTATCTTTCATCATACGTTCAAAATGGTTTTAAGGTTGTCTCTGCCGCGCGAGAGTTGTTTCTTCACGGCATCTTCCGAACTACTGGTGATGTCTGCAATCTCCTTTATCGAGTAGCCACTCATGTAGAACATCACCACCGCCGAGCGTTCCTTGGGCGAGAGTGTGGCGAGCGCCATGTACAGTTCCTGATGGCGGAAGGCGGAGTCGGCTGTGGCGGCTGAGGGCATGGTGCTCAGTGCTTTGAGGTCGTCGAGCGTGCGCGTGCTCGCCTTGTGGTTGAGGAAGGTGTTGCGTGCTATCGTGAACAGCCACGCACGGAACTTGCCCTCGTCCCGATAGCCAGCCGACGAGAGGTATGCCTTCACCAGCGTCTCCTGCGCTATGTCGTCGGCATCGTCGCGCTTACCGCAGCAGAGGGCGAACAGAAAGCCTCGCAACGCTTCCTGCTCGCTCTTCACCAGTGCTATGAATTGTTCTCTCGTCATACGCTGTTTTTACTCTTTGTTCATGTTCTGCTCCTCTGCCTTCATCTCCTTCTCGAGCATACGGCGGCCTACGAAGTAACTTACGAGGAAGGCGATGCCGATAGCTATCAGTGCTGCGCCGGCAATGATGAGAATTTCTTTCTGCACGCTGAGGAAGAAAGAGAGCAGTACGAAGGCTACGCCCATAAGACAGCAGAGGCAGCCGTGCTCGAGTCTGGCGAGCAGCTTCTCCTTGATGAGCTTCTCCGACTTCTTCATCTGCTTCACGAGGTCTTCAACATCAAGGTTGGGGTTCTTCTCCAATGCGGCGAGGATTATCTCCTTGCGGTTGCGCTCAGATGCCAAAGCACTCTTGAACACGATTGCTACAATAGTGATAGGGAGCACTACTGCCACTCCTAACGGAACTAAAAGTTGTACTAACCAAAACATAATCTTTTGTCGTCTTTAATTGTTATACTTGTTGTTCTATTCTATCGCTTCTTGCTGAAGCGGTTCATTTATATAACAAGTCACAGAGGCGAAAGGTGACATTGCAGCAGCAAATTTACTGATTATTTTTAGAAGGAGGGTGTATCAATCAGAAAGAAGACTGCTACAGCAATAAAAAACAGATGGACAAGTGCACTGATTGATTGGTTGGTGTACTGATTAAGTGGTTGGTGCACTTGATTGGTTGGCTGGTGCACTGATTAAGTGGTTGGTGCACTTGAGACAAGTGCACCCCCTAAGGGTGCGTATCGGTCGACGCAGACATCCGTATCGGTCGGCGCAGACATCTGCATCGGTCGGCGCAGACATCCGCATCGGTCGGCGCAGACCGCAGAAGTATAACTATAACACTGCGTTTCCTATGCTTCAGCTGTACTAATGTTGAGCTATGCCCCAGTGCTTGAGCTGCTCGAAGTCGATATCAGCGAAGCCTGCCTGTTGCAAGGTAACGGAGCGGTTGTGGTCGTTGAGGTAGTGGCGCTTGCTGCTGCGGAACGCAGGGTTGGCAAGCGACTGTGGCATCACGTCGGCGACGCACTGCGCACTGATGCCGGCGATGGATAGCATCGTCGGGAATACCGACACGCTCGACTGCACATCCTTCTCGCGGTTGGCGTTGAGCGCCGACACCACTCCAGGATACTCGGCGCGGTACGACGCGGAGGTCCAGACGATGAGTGGCACGTGTATGCCGTGGCATGAGGGCGTGGGCGAGGCGTGGAGGAAACGCTTGCGATAGTCGTCGAAGATGTTCTCGCCGTGGTCGGAGGTGTAGAGCATTGCCGCCTGCGCCCCACTCTTGCCGAGCATCGTGATGATGCTGTGCAGCACGAAGTCGGTCTGCAGTATGGTGTTGTCGTAAGCGTTCAGCAGCGAGGGGCGGTTCTTGGCTTCTGCCTCGGTGGGCGTGTCGGGAAGGAACCGGGCGCGATGGCGCGGATAGCGGTCGCGGTAGTTGAAGTGCGAGCCGTAGGTGTGCAGCACTATCAGCTCCTTCTTGCGCTTCTTGGCGAGGATGTTCTGCACGTAAGGCAGCAGACGCTCGTCGCTGGTCTGCGCCGTAACGTCGCCCGTGACAACGCTCACAGCCGAACGTATGAAGACGAAGTCGTCAGCCTCGTCGCCGAAGAAGTCGATGAACGAGTGGTTGGGCTGCTGGTTGGAGATGAACGAGGTGTGGAAACCAGCCTCGCGGAACGCCGTAATAAGGCTTGTCTCGCGGTACAGACGCGCGTGGTCCTCGGCTGAAGCGGCGGCGAGGAGCATCGGCACACTCTTGTGCGTGGTGTTCGACTGCGAGAGCACGTGGCGGAACACGCTGAGTCCGTCGGTCTTTGAGAGCAGCGGATTGGTCTCGCGCTCGTATCCGTAGAGCTGGAAGTTGTCGGCGCGCGCCGTCTCGCCGATAACGAGCACGTACACCTCGGCAGAGTCGGCAGCGTGCACAGAACGTGCATTGAAACGAAAGTCGGCTACATCGTTGCGATAGTCGGCTATGCGGCTGCTCTCATGGCAGGCGAGGTAGAGGTTATAGAAGATGTTGGCTGGGTAGACGTGGTCCTCGGCACGATAGTCGAAGTCGCTGTCCTTCGGATAAGCCACATAGCTCAGTGCTATGAACACTGCGCCCACAGCCATGCCATAGCAGGAGTAGCGGCGCACGCGCTTCAGGAACGCCTTGTCCTCGGTGCGGTGGCGTGCCCACGACATAGCGGCGAGCACGAGCAGCGGCAGGTAGAGGATGAACACGGTAGCCACGGCTGGCACAAGGTTGTTGAGCAGTTCCATCGCCTCACCGGGGTTGGTGGTGACGAGATTGAGGAACATGTCGACGGCTATCACGCCACGTCCGAAGAGGTAGAGCAGCACTATCTGGAAGGCTGCGAAGAAGATGATAAGGAACATGCACCACACCTGGCGACCCGTCTTCGCGGACAGCGTCATCAGCAGCGCATAGAGCGACACGGGCAGCACGATGTTGGCTATGCAAGCCAACACGGGCATGTGCTCGGTGAAGCAGAGTGCTACGTTCGGAATGGCGAGCGTGAGCACTATGTATATAAAGAGGAAACGGGGAGAGGTGAGGAGGGCTATTATTCTTTTCATAATTAAAACGCTTCGTTGATATTGAATATGAAGCTGTGCTGTCCCGACTTACCGAAGCCGTAGTCGAGTCGCACGTTGACATTCTTCTTGAACTCCCAGCGGTAGCCCACGCCCATGTTCGGCAGTATGTGCTTCAGCTGTATCTTGCTAAACTTCGGGAAGATGGTGCCAGCGCCTACCCACGCCACCACGCCGTTGCGTTTCCACACATGCTGTCGCAGCTCCACCTGCGTCTCTATCTTATGGTTGTCGCGATAGCGTCCTTGGTAGTAGCCGCGCATCGAGTAGCTGTCGCCGAGCTGCGCGAGCATCGACCACTCCACATCGCCGAAGTTGAACTGCGTACGGAAGTCGGCAGCAAGCGTGGCACCCTTCCACAGATGCGTGTAGCCGTCGATACGGAAGTCGGTGGTGTAGGAGTTGTACTTGTTGCCGATGAACTTCGGGCGCATGAGCTGCATGAACTGTATGTACATGCCTCGCTTCGGCGCAGTGAGGTTGTCGCGCGTGTCGTATATGGCGGTCATGCCGGCACCGAAGTTGAGCGTCTCTGTGCGTTCGCCACCAAGCAAGTCGACACGGTCGAACTTAGTGCCGCGCACATAGTCGAAGTCGACGGTAGGACCGATGAAGAGGTTGTCGGCGGTGCGTATGAGCCAGTCGGCTTTGAACTGCGCCTGCCAGCGCTTCATCTTACTCTTGTTGCCATCCACATTGCCCATGTCGTAGCCCCATCCCCAGATGTAGCAAGGGAAGGAATAGAAGTAGACGGTATAGTTGAGGCGGTGGGTGTCGCGTGGGAACTTATGCGTGCCGCGCACACCGAGCATATAGAAGCCTACAGTAGACACGTCGCCGAAGAGCGACACGTTGCTCGGAGCCGACAGCGAGTCGGTAGGATCGGAGCGATAGAGTCCGGCAGCCACGAGTCCGATGCCGAACTTGGTGTCGGAGCTGTAGTGCGGTCCGCCGATGACACTGAAGTCGAAACGCTTGTTCTTCTTCTCCTTGTTGGCATCGTTGAAGTAGGCGAGGAAACGACTGAAGATGTCTTTCTTCTTTGCCGGTCTTGCAGCAATGGTGTCAGCAACAGCAGCAACCTCACTGGTTGCTGCACTCGCTACAAAAGTGGTATCAAAACCGAACGGCTCTGTAGCCCAAACGGGCTGCAGAGCTATTAAGAACAGAAATAATATCGCTTTAAAGGGGCGCATAACTTCATATTTTATTAATAATTAATAGTACTCTTGGCTTAAAAAGGTCTAAGAAGGCTTAGATACATCAACACCTCACCATCTCAACACCTCACCATCTTAATACACCAGTCCTACGTTGTCTACCCAGAAGGTGTTGCCCACGGTACCCACGTAAGCTCCGCCGTGGCTCGACGAGAACTGCAATATGATGTGTGTCGGAGTGGCATCGGCAGCAGCCCAGCCCGTCTCCTTCACCAGCACGCTCTTTCCCTTAGAGTTGCGTGCGTAGTCGGTAGAACGCAGTCCCATCATCGACGCGTCGTAGAACGGTTTGCCGGTGATGTTGCCGTAGTGAATCTCATACGTGGCATCCTCAACCCATCCGTTGGTAGACTTACCGTACTTCACTACCACCGTGCCCACGCGCTGAGCCGTGATGTTTCCCTTAGCATCCTCATGGCGCTTCTGGAGGAGCAGCAGAGCCACACAGTAGTCCTTGCCCGGAACAGTGGTCACTGCCGAGAAGCCGGTCTGACGGATGCGCTTGGCGTTGCCTGGCACCTGCACACGATAGTCGAAGCGCAGAGCCTTCGGACGCAGGGTGAACGGGATACCGAAGTTGAGTGCCTTCGGACCTTCCTTTGTGCCGGTGATAGGCTCCTTCATGTCGCCGAGGAAGATGCTGCCAGCGGCGAGCACCTTAATATTAATAAGACCAAGCACCTTGCAGGTCTCGATATGGGTGGTCATTTTGACGCAATGTCCCGAACCGCGGTTGTCGCGATACACCGAGTTGTTGGTCTTTGTGATGCCCGACACTTTAGCCATCACGTTGCTCGTGCCCCAAGGCGATCCGCCGAGGTTTACGTATGGGTTGTTGCCCGTGAGGGCTCTGTTGGGGCCTATCTCGTAAAGGGTTTTCTTACTACCACCGATTACTGACGACTCGTGTATTTGGCGCGTCACCCAAGTATCGAAATTGCCATACTTGAACAAGACGAACTTTCCTTCGGCATTTGCAGAAAGACTACAGAAAACGCAAAGCATTGTCACAATGCACGATTTGAACATAAAATGTTTCATATACTTATGATTATATATTGTGTGCTACAAAAACATGAATAACAAGCAAAAAGCCGTATCATTCGGCACAAAGATATACAAAAAAGGCAAATGTGAAAACTTTTATATTACAAAAGTTTTCCATTTGCCTTAATATTTAATGTCTGTCAACACTTGTAAGGAAATAAAGACAACTTTTAGTTGCTTTTATACCAACCGCGTTTTTCTGCTTTTGTTTCAACCGCATTTATTTGCCACTAATCAGCTCAACGGCTTTGCTTACGGTGTGATTGTGCTCGTTCATCAGTCGGAAGTACTCGTTCATGTCCCAGATGTCGCGAGCGATGAGTGCCTTCAGTTGTACGCGAAGCATAGGCATCGTGTTGTTGCGCTCTTCGTCGTCGCGCGGTTTCACCTTCTGGCGTTCAGCCTCAGCAAAAAGACTGTCGACCATGGCTTGCGGCACTTCAAAGTGCTTCATATAGTCGTCGAACTTCGTGTACTCCGCCTTCAGCTCCTCGCGATGGTTCTCAACATAGCGCAGGGTGGCGTTGATAACGAGTGAGCGTGCAACAAGCTGACGGTGGAACGCTGTATATTGAGTGGTGTCGAGCGGCACGAACACGTCGGGCATGATGCCTCCACCTCCATATACGGTGCGGTGCTTGCGCAGAGTGTAGCAGCGCAGCGAGTCGTTGAAGTGGATTGAGTCAGCCGAGTAGAGCTCACCATGCTTGAAACGTTTCTCTATATCCTGCGCATAGTCCTCCTTTTCGCCTTTCGCATACGGCTTCTGTATGCAGCGGCCGGATGGCGTATAGTAGTGGGCGATGGTGAGGCGTATCATTGAACCATCGTCGAACTCGATAGGACGCTGCACGAGTCCCTTTCCGAACGAGCGACGACCTACCACTGTGCCACGATCCTGGTCCTGGATGGCACCCGTAACGATTTCGGCAGCCGATGCCGAATACTCGTTGATGAGCACGTAGACCTTGCCCTTCAGCAGTCTGCCTCCTCCACCTGCCTTGTACTCTTGACGTTTCTGAGCGCGTCCCTCGGTGTACACCACGAGGTCGCCCTTCTGCAGGAACTCCTCTACGATGCGCACCGCCGACTGCAGATAGCCACCGCCGTTGTCCTGAAGGTCGAGGATGAGGTCGCGCATACCAGCCTTCTGCAGCGAGTCGACAGCGGTCATAAATTCGCCGTAGGTGGTGGCACCGAACGAGCCGATGCGCACGTAGCCCACACGCGGACGTATCATGTAGTAGGCATCGAGCGTGTGTACGGGTATCTTGGCACGCGTAACGGTGAACGGCAGCAGATCGGGCACGCCACGACGCTGCACGCCGAGCTTCACCTTCGAGCTACGCGGTCCGCGCAGACGACGCATGATGTCCGCACGATCCATCTTAACGCCTGCTATCGTAGTGTCGTTGACGGTGATGATGCGGTCGCCGGCGAGTATGCCCACCTTCTCCGACGGACCCTTGCGCACGGGCTGTATGACGAGCAGCGTGTCCGAAATCATATTGAACTGCACACCGATACCGTCGAACGAGCCTTGCAGTGGTTCGTTCAGCGACTTTGTCTCCTTGGCTGTGGTGTACGAGGAATGGGGGTCGAGCTTCTCGAGCATACCACGTATGGCATCCTCCACGAGTTTCTGCTCGTCGACCGAGTCGACATAGAGGTTGCTGACAGCCAGTTCGGCTATCTGTAGCTTCTTGAGTGGGTTCACACGCTGCGCGAAAGCGGCTGCGCACAGCAGCAGTAAAACTATTGCACCCATTCCCATTTTCCATGAGAACGGGTGCGTTGTGTTATGTTTGTTTATACGTTTCATTATCTGGGTTTGTTTTATGCCAAGTCTTCGTCGGGCAGGTCTTCCTCAACCACGAGGTTGTCGATGATGAAGTTCTGCCTCTCCATGGTGTTCTTGCCCATGTAGTACTCGAGGAGCTTCTGCACCTGGTCGGTCTTGTGAAGTGTCACCTGTTCGAGTCGCATCTCTGGACCGATGAAATGTGCGAACTCCTCCGGCGAGATTTCGCCCAGACCTTTGAATCGGGTTATCTCCGGGTCGGGTCCGAGGTTGCGTATCGCCTGCTGGCGTTCGTCCTCGCTGTAGCAGTAGCGTGTGATGAAGTCGCTCTTCTTCTCCTTACCGGTGAGGCGTGCGTCGGCATCGGTCACTACCTTCTTATCCTTTATCTTCGTGCGACGGTTGCGCACGCGGAACAGCGGTGTCTGCAACACGTAGACGTGTCCCTTCTTGATAAGGTCGGGGAAGAACTGCAGAAAGAACGTGATGATGAGCAGGCGGATGTGCATACCGTCGACATCGGCATCGGTCGCCACTATCACCTTATTATATCTAAGCGTGTCGAGTCCGTCCTCTATGTCGAGAGCAGCCTGCAGAAGGTTGAACTCCTCGTTCTCGTACACCACCTTCTTCGTCAGTCCGTAGGAGTTGAGCGGTTTTCCGCGCAGCGAGAACACGGCCTGCGTGTTCACATCGCGGCTCTTTGTGATTGATCCGCTGGCAGAATCGCCCTCGGTGATGAATATCGACGACTCTTCCTTGCGGTCGTTCTTCGCGTCGGAGTAGTGTATGCGGCAGTCGCGCAGCTTGCGGTTGTGGAGGTTTGCCTTCTTGGCGCGTTCGCGTGCCAGCTTCGTGACACCAGCCATCGCCTTGCGCTCACGCTCGCTCTCGGTTATCTTCTGCTGCATCACCTCCGCCACGTCGGCGTGTATGTGCAGGAAGTTGTCTACTTCGAGCTTCACGAAGTCGCCGACGTACTTGTTGATGCTCTCGCCTCCGGGTGCCATCTGCAGAGAGCCGAGCTTAATCTTCGTTTGGCTCTCGAACATCGGCTCCTCTACGTTCAGCGCGACGGCAGCCACGAGTCCGTTGCGTATGTCGGTGAACTCGTAGTTCTTGCCGAAGAACTCCTTGATGGTGCGGGCTATGTGCTCCTTGAATGCGCTCTGATGGGTGCCACCCTGCGTGGTGTGCTGTCCGTTGACGAAGGAGTGGTACTCCTCGCCGTACTGGTTGGTGTGCGTAAAGGCTATCTCTATGTCCTCACCCTTCACGTGTATGATGGGGTAAAGCGGGTCGGTGGTCATCGTGTCGGTGAGCAAGTCAGCCAAGCCGTTGCGCGAGAGGATGCGCCGACCGTTGTACATGATGGTGAGTCCGGAGTTGAGATAGGTATAGTTGCGCAGCATCGTCTCCACGAAGTCGTCGTGGAACGAGTAGCCGACGAACAGTGTCGGGTCGGGCTCGAAGAAGATGTAGGTGCCGTTCTCGTCGGCAGAGTCCTCGGTGATGTCCGATGTCAGGTTGCCGCGCTCGAACTTGAGCGCACGCACCTTGCCGTCGCGATACGACTTCACCTCGAAGTGTGCCGAGAGGGCGTTCACCGCCTTCACACCCACGCCGTTCAGACCCACGCTCTTCTTGAACGCCTTCGAGTCGTACTTGCCGCCGGTGTTGAGCACACTGACTGCCTCAACGAGCTTGCCCTGCGGTATGCCACGACCATAGTCGCGCACCGACACACGCAGACGGTCGTCGATGTCTACCTCTATGCGCTTGCCGGCGTTCATCTTGAACTCGTCGATAGAGTTGTCGATGACCTCCTTCAGCAGTACATAGATACCGTCCTCGGGCAACTGTCCGTCGCCCAAGCGACCGATATACATACCTGGACGTGTACGCACGTGCTCCATGTCGGAGAGGTGGCGTATGTTGTCGTCGGTATATTGAACTGTGGGTTGAATGTTTTCTTCCATTTTATTTCTTAATATCTTACAGCATCCCGAGTATTATCATCGTATCTTGAGGATGCTATCCGACTTAAATATCCTTCTTGTAGCATCTGCGGCGCTTGTGTATCTCGCGGTTGAGATACTGCCACTGTCCCTGAACCTTCATGTTTGTCTCCATCTCGACGTGGGTCTCGCCCCACTTGAAGCCGAGACGCTGGTAGTGAGGTATGAGGTCGTAGAAGAGCAATGCGTTGGCACCCTTCTGACGATACTCCGGCAACACGCCGATGAGGAGCAGGTCGACCACCTCGGTCTTGTGGAACTTCAGCGCGCGGAGGATGTGCCACCATCCGAACGGGAAGAGCTTGCCACCGCACTTCTGCAAAGCGCGGGCGAGCGACGGGATAGATATGCCTACGCCAACCACCTTGTGGTCGGGTGTGTTCCAGTCCTCGATGATGGTGATAAGGTCGAGGTCAGCCATCGGCAGGTACATCTTCACGTACTGCTCTATCTGGCGGTCGGTGAGCTTCGAGTAGCCGTAGAGGTCCTTGAAGGTCTCGTTCACTACCTGGAATATCTTTCTGCCGTAGCCGTTCTCGCCGTATATCTCATTGCGCTTCAGCTTCTTCACCTGCAGGTTGTAGCGCTTCTGAATCATCTTTGCGATGGTAGCATACTTCTCCGGCATCTCCTCCGGCACGTAGAGCTTGTACTCAACGTAGTCGTTGTCTTTCTCCCATCCGCCCATGCGATCCATGTGCTCCGGATAGTAGGGGTAGTTGTATGCCGTAGCCTGAGTGCCAAGCTGGTCGTAACCGTAGAGGAGCATTCCCTCGGGGTCCATATCGGTGAAACCGAGCGGACCGACAATCTCCTTCATACCTTTCGACTTGCCGTAGTCTTCTACTGCCTTGAGGAGTGCTTTAGACACTTCGATATCGTCAACGAAGTCGATCCAACCGAAGCGAACCGACTCGCGCTCCCACTTCTTGTTGGCACTGTGGTTGATGATAGCAGCCACACGACCCACTACCTTACCGTCGCGGTATGCCATGAAGTACTCAGCCTCGCAGAAGTCGAAGGCTGCATTCTTATCCTTACGGAAGGTGTTCATCTCATCGAAGTAGAGGTTTGGCACGTGATAAGGATTACCTTTGTAGAGCTCGTTGTGGAAATCGATAAACTTGCACAAGTCGCGGCGCGACTCAACTTTCTTAATCTCTATTGCAGACATTTTAATTGTTTTATTCTTTCACTTTTGTTTGATACACATTGTACGATTGCCTCTTTAGGCAAGCAATACATCTTTATAAATAAAGCCTTAAAAATGCAAAAGTACGGAAAAATGCTTAAACTAACGAAAAACTGGGTAACATTTAGCGATATTTACGAGAAATTAGCAGCAGATGTTCACCTTCAGCGGTGGTTGTGGCGAAGATATACACGTCACCGCCATCCTTGATTTTGAGGCGTTTGCGCAGTTCTGCGACTGTGAGTGGAAAGTTGCGCGTAGCTATATTGGCTTTCTCTATGCCTGCCAACGCCTTGCGCAGCTCGCCCTTGTTCATCGTCGTCACGCGCTCCACAACGAAGCTTCTGCCCGGAAAGCCTTCAACGGGTTCGTCGGAAAGAAAGAGGTGGCTGTTGCGGCTCACGGGCGACACGCCGTAAGCTGCTGCCAACTCGTCGAAGCAGCCTGCTTTCATGATTGAGGCGTTGGGCTCGTGTACGAATTTTGAGTTTTGAGTTTTGAGTTTTGAGTTGGCGACTGGAGCTGAGGAGCCTGGTGTATAGACAAAGAGGGAGGAAGTGTCTGAAGCGGTAGAAAGATCCGCACAATACACCTTCAGTTCGCTCTCTACCACCGTTGAAAGTACGAGCAGCAACTCCTTGCACTCGCCTCCCACCGACACGATGTGCACCTCGCGCACCGTGCCCTGCAAGTCGTCCACCGCCTTATGCCAATCGAGCATAGGCGAGAGCTTCAGCATCGTGAAGCGCGACTTCTCAAGCAGCTTGGGCAGGAGCTGCACAACATCTGGCGTGCAATCGGCAAGCATGACGGTCTTGTCACCGTGCTCGTCGCGACGCGCCGGGTCGAGGAACAGCATGGTCTGCGGTTCAACGGTTGAGAGATACTCCACGGCATCTGCGCACACCACCGTGGCGTTGTTCAAGCCGAGCAACGGAAGGTTGTGCTCAACGATGTGGCAGAGCTGCTCGCTGCGCTCCACGTATGTAGCCGCAGCAAAGGCGCATGAGGTGAACGAGAAGTCGACACCGAAGCCGCCGGTAAGGTCGGTCATGCTGGACGCATGACCAACTCTCTCCGCCCACTCCATCGCCAAGTTGAGCTTATACTGCGCTGTGGGTTCTGACGAGCACTGCTCCATAGAGAGGTGCGGCGGAAATATTACGCCATCGCACGCAGCCCATTTGGGGAGCTTGCGACGCGCTATCTGCCAGCCTTGTATCTGATCGAGAACGTAGGGCATGTCAACATCCGGAAAGCGATTTGCTTGAAGCGCAAGCTGACGGATATCACGTTCGCGATATTCGCGTATAAATTCTGCAGTAGTCATAGACATATCATTGTTATTTTTGACTGCAAAGTTAACACATTTAGCCGATTAAATAACTACATCAGAATGAATGTAAATAAATTTCACCGATTTTCTTTGCAGTATAACAAACTTACTGTAACTTTGCAAAAGTTGCACAGAAGACAACAAAATGAGCAACCCCTAAACATAATACCCTAAAGTATGGAACCTATTGTTGACTTTTCAATCCTACCCGCACGTCTGCGCTCAGCCGAGCGAGTCGTAACTGTAGCAGTGGCATGTCCTGCCGACTCTCACACAGAGGAAGTTATCGAACGAAGCATCGCGGAACAGTTCGCACGCTTCACCCTTGTAGCCAACACGGCAAAGGCTGATATCGCACGCCGATTGGCTGCCGACTATCCCGACAAGGTTACACTCATCGTGGCTGACGACGATGACGATGCGGCGCGCCATGCCGTTAAGGAGGTGCGCGAGGGCAGAGCCGACGTGCTGATGAAGGGTTCGCTGAACACTGACAACCTCTTGCGCGCAGTACTCAACAAAGAGGAGGGCATACTCATCAAGGGTAGCGTACTCACACACATCGCCGTTGCTGATGTGCCGAGCCTTAATCATTTGTTGTTCTTCTCGGATGCAGCCGTCATTCCCTACCCCACTACCGAACAATACGACGCCATCACACGATACATCACCGACACCTACCGCAGCATAACGGGTGGCGACCGCCCACGCGTGGCACTCATCCACTGCACGGAGAAGGTATCGGAGAAGTTCCCGCTCACGCTCAGCTACGAGGAACTGAAGGCGAACGCCGCCGCAGGAGCCTACGGCGAGGTGGAGATAGGCGGACCGATGGACGTGAAGACGGCTTGCGACGCAGAGAGCGGAGCCATCAAGGGCATCACATCGCCAGTGGTGGGCAACGCCAACTGCCTCATCTTCCCTGACATAGAGGCTGGCAACACATTCTACAAGACAATAACTCTCTTCGGTGGTGCTACGGTGGCTGGTATGCTCGTAGGCACGACAGCACCCGTGGTGGTGACATCGCGCGCCGACACTGCCGACTCCAAATTCTACTCTTTAGCAACTGCTTGCTTGAAAGCAATTAACAAACAGTAAACTCAAGACATATTCATGAAAAAAATATTTGTGATCAACCCTGGCTGCACCTCTACAAAGGTGGCTGTGTATGAAGACGAACACGCTGTATGGACATCCGACGGACTGCATCCGCAGGAGGAAGTAGACAAGTACGCAACCGAGATGGAGCAGTACGAGTACCGCAAGAATTTCATCCTGAAACTATTAGAGGAGGCAGGAATACCTTTGGAATTCGATGCCGTAATCGGTAGAGGCGGTCTGCTGAAACCACTGCACGGCGGTGTGTATGCCATTAACGAGCAGATGAAGCAGGACCTCATCAACGCCAAGCACAAGCATGTGTGCAACCTCGGTTCGATCCTTGCCGACGACATCGCACAGATGTGCCACTGCCCAGCCTACATGGCTGACCCTGTGGTGGTAGACGAGTTTATGACACGTGCACGCTATACGGGTCTGCCGTTCATGAAGCGCGAGTCGATTTTCCACGCACTCAACGCCAAGGCAGCCTCGCGCCGCTATGCGCGCAGCATCGGACGCAAGTATGAGGAGATGAACCTCGTAGTGGCTCACCTCGGTGGCGGCATCTGCGTGTCGGCTCACCACGAGGGCAAGGTGATTGACGTGAACAACGCGCTCAACGGTGAGGGTCCTATCGCGCCGGAACGTGCCGGAACGCTGCCTGCCGACCAGCTCGTGCGACTCTGCTTCTCGGGCAAGTATACCCAGGCAGAGATTATGAAGATGTTAGCAGGCAACGGTGGCTGCCAGGCACTACTCGGCATGAAGGACATGAAGGAGATATCGCGCCGCGCAGAGGCAGGCGAGGAGCCGTTCCACGAAGTGCTCGAGGCTATGCTCTACACCGTGTCGAAGCAGATCGGTGCCATGGCGGTTGCGCTGTGGGGCAAGGCGGACGCTATCATCCTCACCGGCGGCATCGCCTACAGCAAGTACTGCGTTGAGGAGATAAAGAAGCAGGTGGACTTCCTCGCTCCGGTCATCGTGATGCCAGGCGAAGGCGAGATGGAGTCGTTAGCGTTCAACGCCTTAGGAGCATTGAACGGCGAACTGCCGGTACACGAGTACAAGTAATTATTAATTCTTAATTATTAATTATTATATGCAGAAAGCCCTGCTTCGCATTCGTGCGGAGCAGGGCTTTCTCATTTAGACCTAATCAAAAATTTATATCAACAACAATTTGTTTCATTTAGTACTAATCAAAATCAACGGTTATTTAACCTCAATCTGGCGAGCAGCCTTCTGCACGTTCTGCTCAACCTTCGGAAGGTCGATTGTGAGCACACCATCGCTGACGTTGGCTGCAATCTTCTCCTTGTCGACATCATCAGGCAAGAGAAGCGTCTGCTCGAACTTGGTGTAAGAGAACTCGCGGCGCAGATAGTGCTCCTTCTTCTCCTCTTCCTTCTTCTCGTTCTTCTTCTCCATCTTGATGTGCAGATTGCCGTCGGCATCGATGTTGATGTTGAAGTCGTCCTTCTTCATTCCGGCTGCTGCAAGCTCTACTGTATAATCGTGTTCTGTCTCTTTAACATTTATAGCTGGGGCGGTTGCGTTAGTACGCGGCATAAAGTCGGTATCAAAAAAGTCGTTGAAAACTTCTGGCATCCATGAATTTCTCATTACTGGTAACATATCAAATACCTCCTATTTATATTTTAATTTTTACGTTTATCGTTTGCTTGCCTTTGGGCTTCCGTCCATCGGCTTGCACTATTCATAATGCAACTTACGTACCAATGCCAAAATCGCCCATAAAAACAATAAACAGTAAGCAATATTGGCAGTTTGGCGACAAATAGTCAGCTCAGGCGGACACTTTGGCGTGTTTTACTTGCAACAGCAATCGTCTTAAAGAGGCGTTTACCCGACGCGCACCGACCGACGCAGATGTCCGCACCGACCGACGCAGATGCTCATAGTAACACGGGCGCAACGTTGTTAAAGCGAAAAAAATATAGCAAAAACACTTGGTCGTTTCATAATTAATATGTATCTTTACCCCGTGAATTTAGAAACCGCACACTGAATAAGTTTTGTGCGTACACATACATTATATATTTCCTATATACTGCTCGCGCGAGCGTAAGTATAACTCGGTTCTCTTCGGTGTTCTTGACGGAGGAAGTGTTGTTGTATTTACGCAATTTTTGTTTTATTACGTTTCTACACAACTCCTCGCTTCCTCTTCGCCAAAGCACCGCAGGTTGCCCCTCAAAGAAGACCATAAACTTTAAAATACTACACCTATGGAACTAAAACAAGCTACTGCCGGCACAATGGAGTCCGGCGACATCATGATTCAGATTGCCCCCTGCGAGAAAGAGGGTCTGAATATTGATTTGCAAAGTTCGGTTGCCTACCAGTTTGGCGACCAGATTCGTAAGGTGATTGTTGAGACACTCGAAGGACTCGGCATCACCCGTGCTGAGGTGCACGCCACTGACAAGGGCGCGCTCGACTGCACTATCCGCGCACGCGTCACCGCGGCTGCCGTGAGAGCTACGGGCAAAGACGTGTGGAAAGACTAACCCCTAAACTTTTTGACCTATGAAACGACTAAGAAGAACTATGATGTTCGTACCGGGAAACAACCCTGGTATGATGCAGGATGCCTATATATATCATCCCGACTCAATAATGCTCGACCTTGAGGACTCTGTGACAATGGCAGAGAAGGACGCTGCACGCCTGCTCGTCTACAACGCGCTGAAGACTATCGACTACGGCACGACGGAGATGGTGGTGCGCATCAATCCGCTGAACACACCGTATGGCAAGAAGGACATCGAGGCTGTGGTTAAGGCTGGCGTCGACGTGATACGTATGCCGAAGACCGAGACCGCAGAGGAGGTGATAGAGGTGGAGCGCGAGATTGAAAAGGTGGAGCAGGAACTGGGTTGCGTGGGTCGCACACAGATTATGGCTGCACTGGAGAGCACGCTCGGCGTGGTGAACGCCTACGCCATAGCTACGGCTTCTAAGCGCATGATGGGCATCGCACTCGGTGCAGAGGACTACTGCGCCAACCTAAAGACGCAACGCTCACCCGAGGGCATGGAGCTGCTCATGGCACGCCAGACCATCGTGGTGGCAGCTCGTGCGGCAGGCATCGACGCGCTCGACACCGTCTACTCTAACCTCAACGACATGGAGACATTCCGCAAGGAGGTGGAACTGATTCATCAGTTGGGCTTCGACGGAAAGTCGATTATCAACCCGCGCCAGATCGAGATTATCAACGAGGTGTTCACACCGACACAGAAGGCTATCGACAAGGCTCTCGCCGTTATCGCAGCCATCAAGGAGGCTGAGAAGAAAGGCTCGGGCGTTATCGCCGTGAACGGTAAAATGGTTGACCGACCAGTGGTTATCCGCGCACAGCGCGTCATCGACTTGGCACTGGCTTCGGGCGTAATTAAACAGGAGGACATAGCATGAGCACACTGAACGAAAGACATACCCTCGCCGAGCAGGTGGCTCAGGCTATGGGAAAGAGCGTATATAATAATGTAGAGGCACACAAGGACATCACTCCGCGCCTCGAACTGCAGCAGAAGAGCCCCAAGCTCATGACGCTCGAAGAGGCTATACGCCACTCGGGACTGAAGGACGGCATGACAATATCGTTCCACCACCACTTCCGCGGTGGCGACAAGGTGGTGAACATGGTTGTGGATAAACTCGCCGAGATGGGATTTAAGAATTTGCACCTCGCAGCTTCAAGCTTGCAGGACGTACACGAACCACTCATCGAACACATTCGCAACGGCGTGATCACGGAGATTTCGACATCCGGTCTGCGCGGCGAACTGGCCAAGGAGATTTCGCACGGACTGATGGAGAAGCCGGTGGTGTTCCGCTCGCACGGTGGACGCGGCGAGGCTATCGCTTCGGGCGAGTTGCACATCGACGTGGCGTTCCTCGGTGCTTCTTCTTCTGACCCGTTAGGCAACGCCTGCGGCTACTCGCGCTCGGAGAATGCCAAGAGCATCTGCGGCTCGCTGGGCTACGCACTGCCCGACGCTCACTATGCCGACAAGGTGGTCATCCTCACCGACGACCTCGTGCCTTATCCTAACACTCCGAACTCTATCTCGGAGCACGACGTCGACTACGTGGTGGAGGTTGAGTCGGTAGGCGACTCGTCGAAGATTGCTTCGGGTGCCATCCGCGACACCAAGAACCCGCGCGACATACTGCTCGCTCAGCAGGCTGCGAAGGTGATTGTGAACAGCGGCTACTTCAAGAACGGCTTCTCTATACAGACTGGTTCGGGCGGTGCTTCGCTTGCTGCCGTTAAGTACATCCGCCAGAGCATGATCGACCAGGACATCAAGGCTTCGTTCGCCCTCGGCGGCATCACGGCTCACATGGTGAAGATGCACGAGGAGGGACTCATCGAGCGCCTCATCGACGTGCAGTCGTTCGACAAGGTGGCTGCAGAATCGCTCAAGAACGACCCGAAACACAAGGAGGTGTCGGCTTGCGAATACGCAAGTATGCACGAGCAGGGTGCGGCTACGCACTATCTCGACATCGTGATACTCTCGGCTCTTGAGGTGGATGTCAACTTCAACGTCAACGTGCTCGTAGGTAGCGACGGCATCATCCGCGGTGCTATCGGCGGACACCCCGACACGGCTGAAGACTCTGCACTCTCTATCATCGTCTGCCCGTTGCTCCGTGGCAGAATACCGTGCGTGGTGAACGAGGTGACAACGCTCATCACTCCGGGTCGCACCGTAGACGTTGTTGTCACTGAGTACGGCATCGCTGTCAACCCTGCCCGACCGGAGATAGCCGAACGCCTAAAGGCTGCCGGACTGAAGATCGTAACGCTCGAGGAGTTTCGCGACCGCGCACTCTCCGTAATCGGCAACCCGGCACCACTGCCGTTCGGCGACAAGGTGGTGGGCGTGGTGATGAACCGCGACGGATCGGTAATGGATGTCATCAAGAACATCGTTGAATAAGTTTTGAATTTTGAGTTTTGAATTTTGAGTTGTTGCCTACGGCAATGCTGAATTATTCAATGTTGAATTCACAATTCAAAAACTCAAAACTCAAAATGCGCGAAGCGCACAATTCAAAACTCAAAACTCAAAATTCAAAATTCAAAGAATGATTACGCTTCACGAACTTCTGGCGAGCCGCGACGCACGCCATGCCACACAGCAGAAGCTGCTGGCTGAACACTCAGGAAAGACACTGGTGTGCCTCACCGTTGTCATGCCAGGAAGCGTGAAGCGCAATCATCAGTCGCTCTGTGCGGCACACGCTGCCGTAGAGGCTATGCGTGAGGCGTTCCATCTCAACGACATGAGCGACGCAGAACGCGAGGCTGTGCTCACCGAGCGCGACCTCAACACGGGCTACGAGGCTTATCTCATCACACCGCTGCCGCTGCTCGAAGCCAAGCGCATAGCGGTAACGATAGAGGACACGCACCCGCTGGGCAGACTCTTCGATATAGATGTCATAAACACCGACGGCATACCTGTCGCAAGAAACGATATCGGAGAAAAACCGCGCCGCTGTCTCGTCTGCGAACACGAAGCACGCTACTGCATGAGGATGCGCTGGCACACGCAGGAGGAGATATGGGCGAAGATAAACGAGATGGTAGACCTTTACACTAAGGCAAGACAAACATAACAAACGACCTTAAACAATCTATGGAGATACAAACCCTTAACCCCACAACACCCCGTCAACGACAACGCATAGAGGCGTTCCTCAAACGCAACGGCTTGCGCTTCGACGACATGCACTACTACGCTGCCGTAACAGACGACGACGGAGAGATGATAGCTGGTGGCGGACTGAAGGGCAACGTAATAAAGTGTGTGGCTGTGGACGATGCGCATAAGGGCGAAGCTATCGCCAACACACTCATCTCACACCTCATAGCACACGCTAACGAGGAGGGACATAGCAACGTCATGTTGTTCACAAAACCCAAGAACAGACAACTCTTCGAGAGTCTGTCGTTCCGACTGCTCGCCGAAGCACCCGAAGCCGTACTTATGGAGACGGGCATCGGAGGAATATACAATACGGTAGAGACTCTGAAGAAGATAAAAGAGGAAGGTGAAGTATGCAAAGAGAATAATCAAGAATGTAAAAAGGAAGAAAAAACAAATCTCAACATCACAACACCTCAACATCTCAACCCCTCAACCCCTCAACCCCTCACCACCACAACGCCTCGGAGAGGCGTTGTGGTAATGAACTGCAACCCCTTCACACTCGGCCACCGCTACCTGATAGAACAGGCTGCAAAGCAAGTGGAACGGTTGTTCGTGATGGTAGTGAGAGAGGACTGCTCACTCTTCGCCTACGCAGAGCGTAAGGCAATGGTGGAGCAAGGCGTGGCACATCTTGAGAACGTCACGGTGATAGACGGAAGCGAGTACGCCATCAGTCAGGCTACGTTCCCCACGTACTTTCTCAAACGTCTCGACGACGCAGCCGACACGCAGATGCTGCTCGACCTCGACCTCTTCCGCCGACACATAGCACCCGCACTCGGCACAACCGTCCGCTTCGTAGGCACAGAGCCAACCGACCGGCTCACACGCCGCTACAACCAACTGATGCACGAGGTGCTTGCCGATGTCAGAGAGACAGCCCGACTGGAGAAGGAGGGCAACGCTGTAAGCGCATCGCGAGTGCGCAAGGCAATGGAGCAAGGTGACATGAGCACAATAAGACAACTCGTGCCACCCACCACCCTACCTTATATAATAGCACACCTCGCTACACAAGCACTGCAGGCTGAGCTTGACACCACGCCGAAGCCCGGACTCGTAGACAAGGACAACAACGGAGCGCACCGCGACATGGATTATGCGCTGATGCAACGCAGCATCGAGACGCTACACCCCTACTTCGTGAAGCTCGCACTGCTCGGCTGCGCTGACACATTGCCGACACACACCGCCATAAGGGACATAGGCATTGAAGCGGAAAGGGCTATGCTCAGCGCTACCAACGGCGTGAACACCCACAAGGGGGCACTCTTCTCAATGGGATTAGCGGTTGTAGCAGCTGCTCACGAGGAGAGAAAAATAGCTGCCAACGAAGAACAAATACTGAAAGAAAGAAACGGAGGAGAAGATGTTCTCGTCTCCCTACAAACCACAATAAAAGCACTCGCTGCCAGCTTCCCCGACACTAACGGCACGCACGGCAGCAAGGCGAAACTGCTCTCAAAGGGCACCACAGCAATAAAAGGAGCACTCGACAACGCTCGCGAAGGCTACGAGATGCTGTTCGCAGAGTGGCTTCCGTTCTACATCGAACGCAGAAAGGAGCACGATGCGCACACGCTGCACAAGACACTGCTGCGCATCATGTGCGACCTCGACGACACCAATGTCATCTATCGCACCGACTTAGCCACAGCCGAGGAGGTGAAGCAGGAAGCCCGAGCACTGCTCGACAGTTTCTCGAAGGCACACACCGCCGAAGACAAAGAGAAGCGTATAGCTGCCGAACTCCTTGCGCTGAAAGACATGGACAAACGCTACACCGCACGCAACATATCACCAGGCGGAGCTGCTGACATGCTATCGCTCACCATATTCATTGGAAGCATACAAACATAGGGGGTGCACTTGTCTCAAGTGCACCAACCTGCTAACAAGAATGCTAAGTAGCAAGTGCACCAACCTGCTAACAAGAATGCTAAGTAGCAACTGCACCAACATGCAAACATGAATGCGAAGTAGCAACTGCACCAACCTGCTAACAAGAATACAATTCTAACAATCTAATAACTAAAAACCTTGACATTATGGTAGAACTTATTAATCACGGAGTCTATCTCCTCAATGGTACCAAAGTTTGCGACAATTATGAAGGTTTGACACCTGACGAAGCTCGCGAAAACACTATCACTTACGGCATCCTCCGCTCGCACGACGTGGACGGATCGAAGGGTAAGAAGATGCGCATCCGCTTCGACGCTATGATGTCGCACGACATCACTTACGTAGGAATTATACAGACAGCACGCGCAAGCGGACTGGAGGAGTTCCCGTTGCCTTACGCAATGACCAACTGCCACAACTCACTCTGTGCCGTTGGTGGCACTATCAACGAGGACGACCACGTTTTCGGTCTGTCGGCAGCAAAGAAATATGGTGGCATCTACGTGCCTGCTAACCAGGCTGTCATCCACCAGTATGCACGCGAGATGATGGTGAAGTGCGGCAATATGATTCTCGGTTCCGACTCTCACACACGCTACGGCTCACTCGGCAACATGGGTGTTGGCGAAGGCGGTGGCGAGCTCGTGAAGCAGTTGCTCAAGAACACTTGGGACATCAACGCACCTGAGGTGGTGCTCGTATGGCTCGAGGGCAAGCCTAAGAAGGGCGTAGGTCCGCACGACGTGGCTATCTCGCTCGTGAAGGCTACATTCGAGAGCGGCGTTGTGAAGAACAAGGTGCTCGAGTTCGCAGGCCCTGGCGTGAAGGAGTTGCCTATCGACTTCCGTAACGGCATCGACATTATGACTACCGAGACTACCTGCTTGAGCTCTATCTGGATTACAGACGAAGAGGTTAAGCACCACTACGACATACATGAGCGTCCGCAGGACTTCAAGGAACTGAAGCCGAGCGACGTTGCTTACTATGACATGATGATTCGCATCGACCTCTCTTCGCAGGAGGCTATGATTGCTCTGCCGTTCCACCCGTCGAACGCAGTTACTATCCACGAGCTTCAGGCTGACCCAGTTGGCATCCTCACACGCATCGAGGAAGACGCGAAGAAGCGCTTCGGCGACAAGGTGGACGTACATCTCGTTGACAAGGTTGTCGACGGTAAGGTTTACGCAGACCAGGGCATCATCGCTGGTTGCTCGGGCGGTACATACGACAACCTCGCAGAGGCTGGAGCTATCCTCAAGGGCAAGAGCATCGGCAACGACTACTTCACGGCTTCGGCTTATCCGCAGTCGACACCGGTATCAATGGCTGTGACACGCGAGGGCATCACTGCCGACCTCATCGAGGCTGGCGTTGTGATGAAGCCGGCATTCTGCGGTCCGTGCTTCGGCGCAGGCGACGTTCCGTCTAACAATGGTCTGTCTATCCGCCACACCACACGCAACTTCCCCAACCGCGAGGGTTCTAAGCCGGGTCAGGGACAGCTCTCGCTCGTGGCTCTTATGGACGCACGCTCTATCGCTGCTACAGCAGCCAACGGTGGCGCAATCACAGCTGCTACCGACGTGGAGTACGAGAACACACACAAACCATACGCTTACGACGAGAAGATATACAAGTGCCGCGTTTACAACGGCTACGGCAGACCGCGTCCTGAGACCGAGTTGCGCTATGGTCCGAACATCAAGGACTGGCCTACAATGTATGCAATGCAGGAGAACATGCTGCTCGAGTTGGCAGCCGTTATCCACGACCCCGTTACAACTACCGACGAGCTCATCCCGTCTGGCGAGACAAGTTCTTACCGTTCTAACCCGTTGAAGCTTTCTGAGTTCGCCCTCTCTCGCCGCGTGCCTGAGTACGTAGGTCTGAGCAAGGAGATTCAGAAGCAGGACCTCGCACGCCGTACAGGTGAGGTGAGTGCAAACATCGCAGAGGCTCTCGCTAAGGTGGGCGCAAAGGCTGAGGACACATCGTTCGGTTCATGCGTATTCGCTAACCGCCCGGGCGACGGCTCGGCTCGCGAGCAGGCTGCTTCTTGCCAGAAGGTGCTCGGCGGCGATGCTAACGTTTGCTACGAGTACGCTACAAAGCGCTATCGTTCTAACTGCATCAACTGGGGCATCGTGCCGTTCACAATCGCTAAGGACGTTGAGTTCAACTTCGAGCCGGGCGACAAGCTCTTCGTACCTGGCATCCGCGAGGCTATCCTCAACGGCAAGGAGGAAATCGACGCGCAGATTATAGCACGCGACGGCGTTAAGCCTATCCACCTCTTCTTCCAGAACCTCACCGCCGACGAGCGTCAGATCCTGGCAGACGGTTGCTTGATGAACTATTATAAGAACAAGAAATAAACTCTTAAATCAAAATAACTATGACCGAAAGAATTAAAATGACCACCCCACTCGTAGAGATGGATGGTGACGAGATGACCCGTATTTTGTGGCAGATGATCAAGGACGAGCTTATTCTTCCGTTCGTTGACCTCAAGACCGAGTATTACGACTTGGGACTCGTTAAACGCGACGAGACCGGCGACCAGATAACAAAGGACGCAGCCGAGGCAACAAAACGCTTGGGCGTAGCCGTTAAGTGTGCTACCATCACACCTAACCACCAGCGCATGGACGAATACAAGCTCCATCAGATGTGGAAGAGTCCGAACGGCACTATCCGCTCTATCCTCGACGGCACAGTATTCCGCACACCTATCACCATCCCGAGCATCCACCCGGCAGTGAAGAACTGGGAGAAGCCTATCACCATCGCACGTCACGCTTACGGCGACGTTTACAAGAGCGTTGAGATTCGTGCCGACGAGCCTGGCGTAGCCAAGCTCATCTTCGACGGCGAGAGCGGCAAGCACGAGGAGGTTGTGGTTCACACATTTAAGGGTGCTGGCGTGCTCCAGGCAATGCACAACACCGACAAGTCGATACGTTCGTTTGCACACTCTTGCTTCAAGTTCGCGCTCGACACCAACCAGAGTCTATGGTTCTCTACAAAGGACACCATCTCGAAGAAGTACGACGCACAGTTCAAGATTATCTTCTACGAAGTATTCGAGGAGTACAAGGAGGAGTTCGAGAAGCGCGGCTTAGAGTTCTTCTACACCCTTATCGACGACGCAGTGGCACGCGTTATCCGCTCTAAGGGTGGCTTCATCTGGGCTTGCAAGAACTACGACGGCGACGTTATGTCCGACATGGTTTCCACAGCATTCGGCTCGTTGGCAATGATGACTTCTGTGCTCGTTTCGCCTGACGGCAAGTACGAGTACGAGGCTGCTCACGGCACCGTTACACGCCACTACTACAAGTATCTGAAGGGCGAGGAGACATCTACCAACCCGATGGCTACTATCTTCGCTTGGAGCGGTGCTCTGCGCAAACGTGGCGAGATGGACAACCTGCCCGAACTCGTACGCTACGCTGACGCTCTTGAGGCTGCCTGCTTCGACACTCTCAACGAGGGTATCGTAACGAAGGACCTCGCTGGACTCATGGAAGGCGTTACTCCGCAGACCAAGAACTCTGCCGGCTTCATCGCTGCCATCCGCGAACGCTTGGAGAAGAAGTTGGCATAAGATGCCCACTCTGCTGACACAAAATGCCGGATAGACGTATCCGGCATTTTGTGTCTATTCGGCAACTTATTTTATCATTGACATCTGATTAACATATCATCCTTACATAAATTTTGCATTTATTTATCCAACTTCTTTCTTTAATAACAAAACTTTTCACTATTTTTGCAGGGTAATATACAATGTTTTGATTTAAAATCATTCATTTGAAGTACAAGTAAACTGATTGTCAAACCTAAAATTGATTTAATAAAAAGCAGATAGATACACAAGGATGAAACGCTAAGAACATGGTTATTAACCATTTCGACAGAGACTAAGAACAGAGGTACTTGTACCTTTAATATTAATATAGCGTTTCCGTTCTAAGACTTTATAAAGATATTGAGCTTTTAGCTCTTGTTCTCTAAAATCCGAATACCGCCAATATTCAACTACAATGGGAACAAGCAGACGAAAGGTTCACGCTATTATGGCGTGAGCCGTTCTGTGCTTGCTATTGTAGTCGGTCACTTGGCGGTAACCGGGATTTTAAGCAAGCCACGAACGGTTCCGCTTTTTTTATGCCCTACTAAAATGAAGATATTCAAAGCCTTTATTACTTTTTTTATTCTGATATCAGCAATTGCATGCAAGAATGAAAAGGTAGATATGAGCGGTTATATGAAAGAACGAGACTCCTTAATGCAAGAAAACGAAGTAAGAACTCAACAACTTGCTGAACTTAATAGCGTTTTGGCAACTATAGCTACTGGTTTAGATAGTATAGCTATTCAAGAAAATATCCTTTTTACAAATAAAGGACGGGATGGTGTCATGCTTAACCGCCAACAAATTGCAGCCAACTTAAAAAGTATGGCTGACATTCTTGCTCGTCAAAGAACAAAAATTAAAATACTCCAAGATTCTTTAGCTAACAAGAATTCATCAGAAGGTATGGAACGGCTACAGAAAGTTATAGAATTCCTTAATCTGCAGTTGGCAGAAAAAGACCAAGTTATCAAGTCTTTGCGTGCCAACTTGAACAACTCAAAGAAAGACATTATGCAACTGCACACCACCCTTAACGACATGAAAACAAGAGTAAGTAGTGCTGAGAATAAGGCGCAAATTTTGACAACGGCATTATCACAACAGGACGAGGTTATCAATGAATGCTATGTAAAGATTGGGACGAAGAAACAACTCTCAGCAGCAGGTTTGCTAAAAGGCGGTTTCTTGCAAAAGAAGAAAGTCAACTATGAGGGTATGGATAAAAGCAAGTTCAATGCCGTTGACATTCGCAAGTTCCGTGAGATAACTTTGAAATCAAAGAATCCGAAGATTTTGACACCACAACCAAGCAATCGCTCTTTTCATTTTGAAGAAAGTGGCGACGGCAATTGTACGCTTGTCATAACCAATCCTACTCTATTTTGGAGCGTGAGCAACTTTCTTATTATACAACTCTAAAAAACTTTACAACTATGATTAAGAAGATTATCCTTTCTGCACTTTTAGTTATTGCATGTGCATTTGCAAAGGCTCAGAGCCAAAACGTTACCCATGTAGTTATGCGTGGAGAAACTATTGAAAGTATCGCCAATCATTATAATGTGAGTGTTGAGGACATCAACAAAGCGAATCCTAATATAGATGGGATTATATATGTGGGAATGAAACTTATCATACCAACAGATTTGTCCCTAATACAAGGAGAAGTAAAAGTAGAAAAGACACGAGAAAACGAAAATATGCAAAATAATTCTCATGTCTCACAGACACAAGTACATAACTCCTCAAGAAATATAATAAACGATAAGAATGATACAAAATTAGGTTTTCAATTTGCAAGGGTAAAAGCTTCTTATCTTTTCCCTACTAAATTGGAGAAATCAACTCGTGGACATTATAGAAGTAGCTATAATTTGTCTTTTATAGTAGAAGGAGAATATGTTTTTAATCCCAATTTATTTGCAGGTATAGGGCTGGGATACATGGTACAAGGAAGTTGCAATTCGGATAAAGAAGGCTTCAATTATCTGCAATACGAAAGCCAATATCACTATATCATGCTTCCTTTAAGCTTTGGCTACAGAATGCCCATTACAAAAAGCATACATTTTGACGCATATACGGGACCTACTTTTATGGGTATTGTTAGTGGCTATTCTAAATATAGAGCAAACACAAATGAAGATTGGAATAAGACCAAACTGAAAGACATGAAAAATGTCAAGTATTTCACTCCTTTTTGGAACATCGGAGCACGAGTAAATTTATGGGATTTTGAGTTGGGTGCAGAGTATTGGTATTTGTTGACAAAAACAAATGAAGGAGGTAGTAAAAGAGCAATTGCAGCCCATTTTGCCTTACACTTTTAAATATTTAACTGGTCCCGATTTTAACGGGACACTAATGACAAAGTATATACAGTTAGAGATGTATTTGATTTATAATTACGATACTTTAGAAGTTGCGCACGACACGGACTAAGTGCTGAATCAAGAAATGAAAACAAAAAGATTATCTCACCTCGTTTTTCTTCTTGCAATAGCAGGATTTACACTTTCGGCGTGTAGTTCGCCAGATGACGATTATGACGAAATAATTGATGACGGCAACAATGAAGACGATGATGACAATGGAGAAGACGACAACGATGGCAATACTGGCGGAGATGTAAAGAAGGATAAAATAGTGGGCTGTTGGTATTACGCTTTCATCGATTACGAGAAGAGAGCGACGCATATGCTTTATAAATTTGATGCAGACATGCACTACACCTATCAGTCCAATGACGGCAGTTCCTCATCGCAAAGTGGTGGCACATACCGCTACAATAGCGATAGTATTTTCTTTAAACCTGATGACGGAAAGGCTTTCAAACGAGATATAAACAAACTCACCAACGATGAATTTAGATTTAATGGTACTTCATATAATGCCACAAGTCTGCCATCGTTAAGTAGCGGCAATGTCCCCGGCAAATCAGAGACTGCGTTGATGATGTGGTGTGGCCGTGACGAAAAAGGCAACGCTCTCATTGAGATAATCCCTTACTGGGGTATATCAAAATTCTATTACTCGTTCTCAAAGAGTAAAGAAGACAAGATGACCATGAGAACGTCGTATGTGACAAGAACCTACACCGATGTCAAACCAGGAACGACATATTATCTCACAGCCTATGCCGTGGACTCAAAAGGTGTTCAACATCCGACAAAAACTAAAGCTATTACGATGCCTGGCGCAATTGGTACGAAGAATTATTTCAATTTCAATTACAAAAACTACCCCCTTGAAAGAGTCGTCATGTCACAGAAGCATTTTCCCAGCGGCGGAACAGGCCAAGGTAGCAATACAAAACATCTCACATTCTACTCTACGGATGATACTTATGTACAGTTTCAGTACAACGTAGCAGAATGGGACGGTATAAATAAAGAATGGGTAGAAGGAACGTATACCATATCGCGGCTTGGCGGTTATTATAAGTATAGTTGCCATGCGAAAATAGACGGAAAGTTGCAAAGTCCTTCCGACTATGACTTCACAGGAAAACTTGTAATAAAGAAGACCAGCAAAAACTACACATTCGATTTCTCCTTAGAAGAGATGAAAGGTCACTTTGAAGGCTCTGTCAAATAAACAATCCAAGACTGTGACATCAGAAACCACACAAAAAATCAGAAGATGGAAACAATCGTAAAAATAAGGAAACTCGCTTTTGCTATATTTGTTGCAATAAGTGGAACTATACTTATTGCATGTAGCAATGGAAGCAATGCAGATGACGAAGGCAAGGGTACTGAAAATGCCTATAAAGCAACAGGAACTGTCGATGGACATGAATACGTTGATTTAGGTTTGTCTGTTTCATGGGCAACTTGCAATATAGGCTCCAACGACATCTACGAAGAAGGCGATGAATATTTTTGGGGAGACCCATCAGGCAATGGGAATTTTGAGTCTATGCAAACGTATAACTTTCCAAGGCCTCCCATTAATGGAACATCCTATGACATTGCCTATGTGAAATGGGGAAAGCAATGGAGTTTACCAACAATTGACCAAGTAAATGAACTGACGGATAAATGTACATTTCAGAATTGCTATCTAAATGGAAAAGGGGGTGTAAAAATAACAGGTTCAAATGGCAACAGCATATTCCTACCTGCTGTAACTACACATTTCTGCTACGATATTAAACCTCCATATACACCAAAACTTAATGACCATGAAATAAATTATATGTTTGCTGGTGAAAGTTTTACAGATGGAGGTAAATGTGATGGATTTTCAATGAAATATATAGCCCCACATTTTGTTACGTTTTATTGTAACCGCTTTGAATGTCAAACTTGGGCAGTAAGGCCTGTAACCAAGTATGGTGCTACAGGTAAAGACAATGACAACAATAATAATGGAGACAATAATGTTGGCGGTTCTTCTGATGGAGGAAACTCTACTTCATACGAGAAGCCAGACATAGCCTTTAACGACTTCACAGCTTATCAAACCAAGTTGAAAGTGGTATACAAAATATACAATAAGGATAAGGCAAAGGTGACCTCTGCCAAAGTTTACTATGGTACAAGTTCAAATCCCACAAAGTCTGTTTCAGCAACCGTCTCGGGCGTTCTTATTACGGCCAACATATCTAGCCTGAAGAAGGGCACAACTTACTATGTTAAGTGTGTTGCTACAGGTAAGGGCGGTACAACCACAACAGGAACAACAAAAGTTGTAACGAATTATTAAATTAGAGGTTGCGCACGACACGAATGAAGTGTATAAAGAAATGAGAAAGAAAGTGTTTTATAGTATTGCGATTACAACCTTACTACTTGCCTTCAGTGCATGTTCAAGTAATGACGACGATGGCAAGAAAGTAGGGAACATATCGAAAAGCATAATTGGCACATGGGCAGTAAAAAATATGTCATGTTTAGAATCGGGAAAGCAGGGAGCCGACATTCTTACATATACAACCAATAATAGGATGGAAGCCAAACACTATGAAGATAAAACTGGTTACGGTATCTATAAATATGACGACACGTATACGGGCTCATGGTCGGTTGACAGAGATAGATTATGGATGAAGATGCCTGTACAATGGAAAGGCCCCAACAACTTAAAAATAGTAGACATTCAAGAAGACAATATTAGCTTTAGCCCTTGGGGTAAAGAAGGCGTATACGCTACTATGGAAAAATATGCAGAACCCGAAAATAACATATATGGCTATTGGGAATTGACAAAATGCACAGGTACATTAACGAAAGATAATGGCAAGGTGTATAATATAACTGAGGGAGCCTTTACGTTCAATTATATGTATTTCTCAAAAACAGAACTACAAAAACACAAAGGCTATAATGGTGTGATATTAGATGGAAACGAGAGAGGTGCGCAATTAATGAATTATGATTTTGACGGTTCAAAGATTGTAATATATAAAGTAGACAATGGAAGATTCTTGGATGGCGATTTTACAATAAAGAGTATGTCAAACGACCACATCATTTTACATTTTTATGGTCATGATGCCCCAACAGAAATCGTTGACATAGATATGTACCTGAACAGAATTCCTACATTCCTTAATCAATAATTATTACGACTAAAAAGATATTACTATTTTATTATTCAACAAGAAAATGAGAACGATTAAAAGAAATGCATCATTTATTATGCTACTCCTTTTTGGGGTACTAATTACCACGCTTACTTCTTGCAGTAGTGACAACGAAGAAGGAGGCAAGTCTTCTGAAATAATAAAGACATTAAAAGCTAACAAATGGATATCCAAGGATGCTTCCATGGGAGAAGGGAATAATGATCATGTTTGGGTTGACGTAGAAAGTACCACTCTATATTTTACATCCGACAATGCAGGTGTGATTTATTGGGTCCAAAAAGACTATGATTCAGACTTAGGAAATAGTCGTAATTATAATTATGAACCTTTTACTTATACAGTTGATGGTAATAATGTTATTGTGACAACAGAAACGTACACAAGCAACTTTACTCTCTCTGGTAGCTACTTGTCAAATAATAGTGGAGTTTATGCGGCTTCGCCAATATCTTCAGAAGATTACGATTTACTAAATAAGATTTCTCCAAAGACAGGTAAATGTGGCGAAAACTTATCATACATCTATTATCCAAAGACGCATGGACTAAGCATTTACGGAACGGGGAAGATGAAGAATTTTTCTTCTACCAATCAACCTTGGCATGATTTGTATATTGAACATGTTGAGATTCAAGAAGGATGTACTTATATTGGAGCTAATGCATTTACGAATATTCAACATATAACCAGTATTGAACTTCCACGCACTCTAACTGAAATAGGAGCAAGCTCTTTCGCAGGTACCCTTATCACAAAGTTAACAATATACGATAATGTTGTCAAAATCGGGGAAGGCGCATTCTCTGACTGCAAATATCTAAAAACAGTATATCTAAGTGACAATATAGAAGGAATTGGTGCTGATGCTTTTTATGCGTGTCCAGTTTCTAAGACCGCATTTTCTTTACCAAAGACATTAAAACATATAGGAGATAGAGCCTTTATGGGGTGGAAGATAGGCACACTGACCTTGAATGACAATTTGGAAACTATAGGAAATGCATGTTTCACAGGCGTAAAAGGCACAATTAACATTCCAAATTCGGTTAAGAGCATTGGAGGTTTAGCTTTTGAAGGTTCTTTTAATAAGGTTGTCATAGGAACAAGACTTACCGATTTGGCAAAAAGTGCATTTGCAAGCACTGCTTCTTCAGGACAATTTTATGTAAACTTAGGAGTTCCTCTAACTATGGACGGCTGTATATTCAATGGAAATGTCTCGGATGATGACATTCAAAAGAAATGGACATTGTATGTACCCAAAGGATCCAGGACTGCATACTCAAGTAATGTGTATTGGAAAAAATTTGGTAGTATTGTAGAAGATGCTTCTTTAACTTCAGGGAATGGAGAGCCTGACGACAGTGGTAATAACGGGAATGGGGAGCCTGGAAATGATGATGGCCAATTAGTCCCTAAATACGATTACAAAAATCTAACCTATATGATAGATGGTGTAACGTATAAAATGGTACTTGTAGATGGAGGCAATTTGGCTCCGTTCTATATCATGCAGACAGAATTACCGCCTGACGCAAGCCTTATGATAGGTAATGACTATATAGGTATCTTAAATCAGAATCTCGATGATGGTGTGATAAAATCTGAATTCTGCACATTTATAGATAAATTGAGAGAAGCTACAGGTATAGCTTTCCGAATACCAACCACTTCCGAATGGATGTTTGCTGCAAGAGGGGGAAAATACAGCAAAGGATTTACTTATAGCGGAAGTAATTCCATCGATGATGTTGCTTGGCATAAAGGTAATAGCAGTAATCGTATTCACGATATTGCAACAAAGAAACCTAACGAATTAGGCTTGTATGATATGTCTGGAAATTATGCTGAAGTATGTAATGATAAGGACTACCTATATTACATTGATGGAAATTTGTGCGGTGGAAATTGGTCAGAAGAAGCGAAATTTTGCAAGTCAACATACGCTAAACCACAACCAGAAAGTGGCAATTTAGGTAACACACGCTGGAAGAACAAAAACGCATTTAATCCTAAATATGAAACTATTAGGTTAGTCTATTCGGTTCCTAAATAAGAGAATAAGGGCTGTCCTCAGACAGCCCTTATTCTTTACTTCTTCTTTCTTGGCTTACGGCGTGCCCATCCTTCTTCAGAGAAGTCTGGCTCATCACCTTTGAGCTGAATGTCGGGGTTGTTGATGAACTGTCGCCAGTCGTCCTTGCGTCCGCTCTCGTAGCGCGATTGTCCGCGCTGACCACGCTGCGAGCGGTTGCGTCCCTCCGTCTCGTTGCGACGCTTGGAGCGCTTCTCGTATGGGTTAGCATCGTTCGCTGCGTCCTTACGGCGCGATGTGCGACCACCGTCACGGTCGGAAGAGCGGCGCGAGCCACGCTTTCCGTCGCCACTTGCAGCAGCCGTGTCGTCGGCATCGTTGCAGCGCACGGTACGGTTGCGGTATGTGGCTCCGTTCAGCGCGCGCATCACCTTCTCAGCATCCTGCTCCGGCACCTCTATGTACGAGATGCGGGCAAGCAGATCGATGTGTCCCACCTCCTGGCGGCCATGCACGTTGCGGTTGAGGAACTGCATCACCTCGCCCGGATAGAATCCGTCGTCCTTACCGAGGTTGATGAACAGACGGCGATAGCCTGCCTCCGGCGCACGCTTCTCGCGCTTTCTGCCGTCGCGACCCTCGCCACGCTCCTTGCGGTCGCGGCTTGTAGACGGCTTCTGTATCTCCGGCGCATTGGCGTAGTACTTCAGGAACTTGCCGAACTCCAGCGACACAATCTTCTTCAGAATGTCTTCCTTGTCGAAGTACTCGAAGTGGCGGTTGATGTCCTCCATGAACGGTGCTATCTGCTCGTCGTCCACGTCCACTTTCTCAATCTCGTCGATAGCCTTAAAGAGCTGCTTCGAGCAAATCTCCTGCGGCGTAGGCAGCGTGCCGTCAACGAACTCCTTGCCTATCACGCGCTCCACTTCGCGCACACGTCCGCGCTCCTTGGTGTGGATGATAGAGATTGATGTGCCCTTCTTGCCTGCGCGTCCGGTGCGACCAGAGCGGTGGGTATAGCTCTCGGTGTCGCCCGGCATACCGTAGTTGATGACGTGCGTGAGGTCGTCCACATCCAGTCCGCGTGCTGCCACGTCGGTAGCCACGAGCAACTGTGTGATGTGCTGGCGGAACTTCTGCATCGTTATGTCGCGCTGCTGCTGCGAAAGGTCGCCGTGCAGCGGTTCGGCGTTGTATCCGTCGCGTATGAGTTTGTCAGCCACCTCCTGCGTTTCAGCCTTGGTGCGACAGAACACGATGCCGTAAATGCGCGGATAAAAGTCGACGATGCGCTTCAATGCGAGGTACTTGTCCTTGGCGTTCACCATATAGTAGATATGGTTGACGTTCTCAGCGCCCTCGTTGCGCGAACCCACCACAATCTCCTTATGGTCGTGCAGATAGTTGAGCGCAATCTTCTCAATCTCCTTGCTCATCGTAGCCGAGAAGAGCAGCGTGTTGCGGTCAGCCGGTACGTTGTCGAATATCTCGTTGATGCTGTCGGAGAAGCCCATGTTGAGCATCTCGTCAGCCTCGTCGAGCACCACGTTCTGCACAGCCTCGAGCTTTGCGGCTCCGCGGTGCATGAGGTCGATGAGTCTGCCCGGTGTAGCCACGATAATCTGCGCTCCGTGCTTCAGAGCGCGCATCTGGTCGACGATAGACGTACCACCGTACACGGCAACAATGTTAATACCTTTAATATACTTTGAGAATGACTTCAGGTCGTCGGCTATCTGTAGGCACAACTCGCGTGTGGGCGAGATGACGATAGCCTGCGTAGTGCGGTCTGTCGGATCGGTACGCTGCAACAATGGTATGCCGAACGCGGCGGTCTTGCCCGTTCCGGTCTGCGCGAGCGCAATTACGTCGTTACCATTACCCAACAAAAACGGTATAACTTCCTCCTGAACCGGCATCGGATGTTCGAAACCGAGTTCCTCAATGGCGCGGCGAATCTCTTCGCTTACGCCCAATTCTTCAAATGTCTTCAATGTAAATGTTGTTCGTTAAACAATCTAAGCCTGGGGCTTCGCAGAGCTTCTTAATACTAAAAAGGGGTGGACTTAACTCTAATCTGTAGCTGCTCGGTGTCTTCCCCAGCCATGTCACAACGTCGTATCTTTAGCGAATAAGAAATTGATTGAAGACATTTGGGCAGCTTCCCGTAAAATATAAATCCTGAATTCGGGTGCAAAGTTACTGCAAATCGAAGACAATACAAAATGAATTCATTCATTTTTATTGTTGAGATGCAGCGTAACTTATCCAAAGTTACTAAAAAGTAAAAAAGTAAAAGAGTAAAAAGATTAAGGCAAAGAGCATATAAACCAATAAACGCCCGTGTAAAACACGGGCGTTTATTTTGTTATAATGTAGGTTTGTGACTAAACATCTCTATGGTCTCACCGAATTCTGCCAATATCTTTCCCAATTTAGGATTGTCGTTCCTAATTATCAAAGCAGCAATATTGTCGATACCGTATTCATCGACCAAAGTTGATGTGACCATCGTAAAGCGATTGCTGTATTCGTATGAATCAAACCAATTCTTGAACAATCTACCTCGAGTGAGTTGTTTACCATCACTTGTAGAACAGAGATACAATATTGTAGCCGAATTGCTATTAAAGAATTCCTCAACAATTGTGACAACAGTATCTTTCACCTTCTTGTCACGAGGCGACTTCTTATCATTCAAATTGGCTATCACAAACTCATACGACTCATCAGACTGCAACAAATCATCCGGCATAAAACCAATGGAATACTCTACTCCAGATTCTGTTACAAATGTATAAGTCTCATCATTCTCGTTTAATGTAACAAGATATGGAGCCTTTTCATTTATCCTTTTTAGATTTAGACTATGCATTATAATACATTAAAGGATTCTGCTTCCTTACCAGTGCGCTTGCGGTAGTCTTCACGCATACGCTTTTCCATTTTAGAAATAAAGTCTTCTTTGCGCAATCGCGAGGCTCTGAATCGGCGCAAGAAGTCTGCTTTCTTTTCTTCTATTGTCATACTTACCTCCTTCTATTACTTTGTTATATTATGTTTTGCAAAATTACATATTTTATTCAGTAACAGCAACTTTTTATCAATTCTTTAGTTGCTGCTACTAAAAAAAACACGCAATAGTAGATATGTGCAAAGTGCTTTATAAAGCCTTCTTACTTCAGTCGCTCTGCCATTGCCTTGCCGAGTGCCTCACAGGCAGCCTCTGTCTCTGCGCTGAGGCTCTGCTTTATCTCGACCGGTGTGCCGACGAGTTCGAACTTCATCTGTGTTTCGTTCCACTCCGTAATCTTCTTCACTACCTGGCCTGCCCATGTGAACGAGCCGAAGATGCCGAGGTAGTGGTTCTTGATGCAGCGTCCGGCGAGCTCGGAGAGTAGCATCTCCATTCCCGGATAGATACCGTTGTTGTATGTAGGTGCACCGAGGATGAGACCGCTGTACTTGAAGATGTCGCTGAGTATGAACGAGTGGTTCTCGCGCGACACGTCGTGCAGTACGATATTCTTCACGCCGGCACGGCTTGCTGCGCTGGCTATCTTCTCGGCAGCGCGCTCTGTGTTGCCGTACATCGAGCCGTAGCAGATGACGAGTCCCGGCTCGGTAGCGTAGCGGCTCATGCGGTCGTACTCGCCGATGACGCGTGCTATGTGCTCATGCCATATCGGTCCGTGCGTAGGGCAGATATAGTCAATTTGCACGCCGGCGAGCTTCTTCAGTGCCTGCTGCACGGGCACGCCATACTTGCCCACGATGTTCGAGTAGTAGCGCTGCATCTCGTTCCAATAAACGTCGCAGTTCATCTCGCTGTCTACGAATGCGCCGTTCAGTGCGCCGAAGCATCCGAAGGCGTCGCCCGAGAAGAGCACGTGCTCTGTGACGTCGAGCGTAACCATTGTCTCGGGCCAGTGTACCATTGGAATCATGGTGAACACCAGCTCGTGTGTGCCGAGCGAGAGCGTGTCGCCGTTCGCCACTTCCACTATCTCGTCCTCCGTGTTGCCTACGTTGTAGTAGCCACGCATCATGTCGAAGGTCTTCTTGTTGCCCACAATCTTTGCGTCGGGGTAGTACTTCTTGATGAGTGCGAGCGAACCGCTGTGGTCGGGCTCCATGTGGTTGACGATGATATAGTCGATGGGACGGTCGCCGATGACGCGGCGTACGTTGTCTATGAACTGCGAGAAGAAGTCTACTTCTACTGTGTCGACGAGTGCTACCTTCTCGTCGTCGATGATATATGCGTTGTAGCTCACGCCGTAAGGCAAAGGCCAGAGACCTTCAAAGAGTGTTTTGTGGCGGTCGTTGACGCCTACTGGATGAATGTTGGTCATGTTATGATGGTGTTATGGTGTTGTGTTGAGGTGGTGAGGTGTTGAGATATGTTGTGTGATGGTGTTGTGGTGAGATATGCACTAATGTCAACATCTCAACATAACAACACAACAACATCATTCCTCAACATCACACCTCAACACATCAACTTATTTCTTGTAATTAATCTTCACGAACACTGGGTAGTGGTCGCTTGGTATGCGGAGTGTCATCTTGCGGAACTCGAGCTGCGTAGGAGCCTGGTTGCTCTTCTGGTTATCGGTCGGGGCATCGTCGGTCCAGTACATATTGGTGAGCATACCGTAGCGGTCGACGTTGAACTCCGGCGACACGAAGACGTGGTCGATGCGCGACTGCGTCTTCACGTCAGGCTTGAAGTCGTTGAACGTGCCGTTCTCAGCGAAGCGCAGACGAGCGTGTGTGTACGAGTCGTTGAGTATTCCAGACGAAGCGAAGATGCCGTATATCTCGTCGTTCTGGTCGACATTGAAGTCGCCGGTGAGCACCACTGGCGCACCCTTGGCTATCTCGCCAATCTTCTTCACTACGAGCTTCGCTGCCTCGCGACGCGCCACCACGCCCACGTGGTCCATGTGCAGGTTGAAATAGTAGAAGCGGAAACCGGTTGCTGCCTGCTCAAACTCGCCCCACGAGCAGATGCGTATGCAGGCGGCATCCCATCCGAGCTTAGGTTTCTCGGGGGTCTCGTTCAGCCAGAAGTTGCCGTTGTTGAGCAGTTTTATGCGGTCTTTCTTGTAGAAGATGGCTGCATATTCGCCCTTCTTCTTGCCGTTGTCGCGACCCACGCCGATATAGTCGTAGCCATCGAGTGCGCCGAGCATGTCGTCGAGCTGCGCGTGCAGCACTTCCTGCGCTCCGAAGATGTCGGGATCTTCGAAGTTCACCTGGTCGCAAATCACCTTGCAGCGTGTTGTCCACACGTTACCTTTGCGGTCGTCGCCGTTGTTGTGATAGCGTATGTTGTACGATCCCACGAAGAGCGATTGTGCGCTCATTGCCATTGCGAAACAGAGCGCAGCAGCTGATAGTAAATAGCGTTTCATTCTTTTACAGTTGAGAAGTTAACGGGTTGACAATTTTACAGATTGATATATTTACAAGTTCTGCCTACAAAATTACTTATTTTTTGAATATAAAAACTACTTTTGATGTAAAAAAAACGTAACTTTGAGGTCGTTAAATTCCGAACGTCTATGGAAAAGCTACTACACTATATCTGGAAACATCGCATACTGCCGCTCAGCGAGCTGCGCACCACCGACGGTCGCAGCGTGGAGGTCATCGATCCGGGGCTGCAGAACATGCACGCCGGACCCGATTTCTTCAACGCCAAGGTGCGCATCGACGGCGTGATGTGGGTGGGCAATGTGGAGATTCACGAACGCTCTGCCGACTGGTTCCTGCATGGGCACGACACCGATGCGGCGTACAACAACGTGGTCTTGCACGTGGTAGCGGTGGTGGATACCGACGTTGTGACCGAACGTGGCGACCACCTGCCGCAGGTGCAGCTCGCAGTGCCACAGCAGGTGCTCAACAACTACCGCCGTCTGCTCGCCTTCGACCGCTATCCGCCTTGCCGCGAGGCGGTGCTTCCGCTCGATGCCATCAAGAAACGCTCGTGGCTCAGTGCGCTTGTTGCCGAGCGCCTCAACGAGAAGACGGAGGCGATACGCCGCCGCGTAGCTCTGTTCGAGGGCTCGTGGGAGGCAGCGTTCTTCGCCACTATGGCACGCAGCTTCGGCTTCGGCGTGAACAGCGAGGCGTTTGAACAGTGGGCGGAGCGACTGCCACTGATGCAGATAGCCCACCACCGCGACAACCCGTTTCAGGTGGAGGCGATGTTCATGGGCATGGCTGGACTGCTCGACGAGGCGCAGATGACACCCGCTACGCGCGAGGCTGCCCTCGCCGACCCCTACTTCCTCAGCCTAAAGCGCGAGTTCGGCTATCTCTCGCGCAAGTTCCGGCTCGAACCGATGGCGCGTCAGGCGTGGCGTTTCCTGCGTCTGCGTCCGCAGAACTTCCCGTATATACGCATGTCGCAGCTGGCGCAGCTCTACTGCTCGCGACGTGCCGGCTTGGCTGAGATAACGGCGTGCGAGAGTGTGAAGCAGTTGCACGTCGTGCTGCAGACCAGCGTGAGCGACTACTGGCGCACGCACTACACGTTCGGCAAGGAGAGTAGCCTCAACGAGAAGCGACTATCCACCGCCTCGCTCAACCTGCTCGCCATCAACGCCGCCGTGCCCATGCTGCACGCCTGGGGCTGCTACCGCGACGACGAACGCCTCGTGCAGCGTGCGCTCGACTGGCTCGAAGAACTGCCTGCCGAGGACAACACCTACATACGCCTCTGGAAGGAGTGCGGCGTGGAGGCACGCAATGCTGCCGACACGCAGGCACTCATACAGCTGCAGCACCGCTACTGCGAGCGAAAGGACTGTCTGCGCTGCCGCTTCGGATACTATAGCCTAAAGAGGAGCCCCTCCCAACCCTCCCCGTCGGGGAGGGCTTAGTTAGCAAAGGCTTAGCAAGGCCTAAAGAGGCTTAGTTCGGCTTATTTTTAGGAAGGCTTAGAAAGGCTTAAGAAGGCTTAGTTCGGCTTAGTTAACAATAAAAAAAACAAAATAAACAATGAACATTTGTATTTTCTGCTCTGCCAACTCAAATATTCCCACCGAATACTTCGAGCGCACGAGCGAACTGGGCACCTGGATGGGTGCCAACGGGCATACGCTGGTGTTCGGCGGATGCAACCTCGGACTGATGGAGTGCGTAGCGAAGGCTGTGCACGAAGCAAAGGGAATGACCGTGGGCGTGGTGCCTACGATAGTGGAGAAAGGCGGAAAGGTGTCCGACTATGTCGACGTGAAGATACTCTGCGACAACCTCTCCGACCGCAAAGACCTTATGATTGAGCGCAGCGACGTAATCATCGCGCTGCCGGGTGGCGTGGGCACGCTCGACGAGATATTCACCGTGCTCGCCGCTGCCTCCATCGGCTACCACAACAAGCGCGTCATCCTCTATAACATCGGCGGCTTCTGGGACTCGCTCATCGCTATGCTCGACGACCTGAAGACGCGTGGCGTGCTGCGTGCCGGCTTCGAGGACACCGTGAAAGTGGCACATACGCTCGATGAAATAGCCGCTTTAATCGCCCAATAGTTCATGTTTTGTCATCGTTCTCCGTACGCTGTCGGTGCGGACGGCGTACGCAATCTGATCGAGTGGCGAACGCAATCCGATCGGACGGCGAACGCAACCCACCGCTCAAGATTAATATTTTAACAACGGATTCCGTAGTTTTTCTCTACGCACTCTAAACTTCTGTGGATTCCGTGCGTTCCGTGAGAGAACAATACGCACCCTAAACTTCTGTGGTTTCCGTGCATTCCGTGGGAGAACAATACGCACCCTAAACTTCTGTGGATTCCGTGCGTTCCGTGGGAGAACAATACGCACCCTAAACTTCTGTGGATTCCGTGCGTTCTGTGGGCACTTCTTTTTCCCACGGAATTCACAAAATTCACAGAACCTCTTGCTATGGGTATTTCCTATAAAAAAGAGGCTACGACAAAAACTGCCGTAGCCTCTTTTTATATATCTACTGAGAGCGAAGCCTTACTTCACGCCAATCTCCTTGAGCAGACGCTCAGCGTTGCCCCACTTATCCATGAGGAAGAGCATGTAGCGGATGTCCACACCGATGCAGCGAGCCAGACGCTTGTCGAACCAGATGTCGCTTGAGAGCGAATCCCAGTTGCCGTCGAACGCCAGACCGATGAGATTGCCGTTGCCGTCGAACATCGGCGAGCCTGAGTTGCCGCCGGTGATGTCGTTGTTGGTGAGGAAGCAGAGCTGCATCTTACCCGTTGTCTTGTCGGTGTACTTGCCGAAATCGGGCGAAGAGAGAAGCTGCTTCATCACTGGCTCTGCCTGATAGTCGATTGTACCCTTCTCGCCAGCCTCCATCTTGCGCACGATAGACGATGCATCGGTGTAGTAGCCCGACGGCTCGCCGCCAAGCAGATAGCCGCCTACCTGACCGTACGACAGACGCATCGTGAAGTTGGCGTCAGAGTAGTGAGGCAGTTCCTGCTCGTAGCGCACCTTGGCGTCGCAGAGGTAGCGCTCCTGCTCCTCGATAGCCTCGCGCACGTCGTTTATCACGCCCCTGCACTTGTCGTACACAGCCTTCAGAGCCTTTGCATACTGGTAGCCGGGGTCTTTTGCGAGCGCCTTCTCTGAGAGCTTTATCTTCTTGCCGCTCTTCATCACTACGGATGTAGCCCAGAGCCAGTCGACGTACTTGCGTGTGTCGCCGCCGAACTGCTCCGCAATGGTGGTGTAGAACTCGGGCAACTCTTCCTTTGCCACATACTGGCGGAAGTTGTCGATGAGCGCAGCCTGCACGTCCTTGTCGAGAGCCGCGTCCCACTCTGCACTGTTGTCGGGGAAGCTGTAGTAGGTCTTCGCCTTCTTGCTACCCTTCTCTGGCATCATGCCGATGAGTGTGAGCGCACGTGTGTTGAACTCGCCGGTGCGTGCGAATGTCTCGCGCCATACGGTGCTGAGCTTGTCGGCGTCGAAGCGTGTGGCGTAGAGGTTCTTCATCTTTTCGAAGTCGAGCTTGCCCTTCAGGTAGCCGGTCCACTTCTGATACTCCTGAATGCGGTCCTCGAAGTCGGCCTTCTGACGGATGATGCCAACGGAGTCGATACACTTGTTCATACCGAGCGAGTTCTTCCAGTAGTTGGAGCTCTGCGCGTACTTAGAGTCGTACTTGATGCGCACAGCCTCATCGGCGCGCATGTGGCGTATCATCACCTCCTGCTTCACGCCGCGTATCTGAGCGCGCGGAGCGTTCTCGGCGTCGCGCATCTCGCGTATGCCGTAGCTCGAGAGGTAGCGCTCTGTAGAGCCGGGGTAGCCGATAGTCATGGCGAAGTCGCCCTCCTTGTATCCGTCCATCGACACCTTAGCCCAATGCTTCGGCTTGTAAGGCACGTTGTTCTTCGAGTACTTAGCCGGTCCGTTGGTGTTCGGGTCGGCATAGATGCGGAACACCGAGTAGTCGCAGGTCTGGCGCGGCCACATCCAGTTGTCGGTCTCGCCGCCAAACTTGCCCATCGACTTCGGTATGGTGAACACGAGGCGCAGGTCGCGGAAGGTGCGGTATGTCGTAGCGTAGTACTTGTTGCCCTCGTAGAACGGCTTAATCTCGAGGTCGAGCGACGGATCCTGCTCGTGCACCTCCTTGATCATCTGGTTCTCCACCTCGTTGAGCAACTTCTCGCGCTGCTCGTTGTTCATCTCGTTGAAGCCGCGTGCGGCGAGCATCTCCGTGATGTCCTTCTGGTCCACCATGAAGCTCACGAACATATCCTTGTTCGGCAGCTCCTCCTCGAAGGTCTTTGCATAGAAGCCGTTGAGCATGTAGTCGTGCTCCACGGTAGAGTGCGAGCGGATAGCCTCAAAGCCACAGTGGTGGTTGGTGAAGACGAGTCCGTCGGGCGACACTACGACACCTGAGCAGTAGCCAGAGAAGTTGACAACAGCGTTCTTGATTGCGTCCTCGCTCTTGTAGAGCTGGTCGTAAGAAGGGGTAAAGCCATAGCTCTTCATCTGCTCGTACACCGCCTGCGGCAGGTTGTAGAGCGTCCACATGCCTTCGTCGGCATGAGCGGCAGCCGATGAGAGCGCAAGGGCTGCAGCGAGGAACAGATTCTTTTTCTTCATAATATTTAAAGTTGGTGTTTATATAATGTTATCTTAAAGCGAAAGACTGCGGTCTTTGCGCTGACCTTTTCAGACCGACGCAGCCTACTAACGGAAATACTTGCCCACTACGGGCAGACTCTTCAGTGGTAGGTCGTGATAGACGATGTGGCCGATGAACGCCAGGACGAGCGCGGTGTTCACGACGAGCGCAGCCCACTCGGGCAGGTTGTCGTTGGAGAGTGTCATGAGGAAGTAGAAGAGCGCCGTGATAGCCACGTACACGCCTATCGACTTCAGCGGATAGTTGATTGGGTACTTGCGCTGACCGACGAGATACGACAGCACCATCGCCGTGCCGTAGCCTGCCACGCCGCCCCATGCACACGCCATGTAGCTGTACTTGGGCACGAAGAGCACGTTCACCATCACTAACACCAAGCAGCCGGCAGCTGAGAACCATGCACCATAGATAGTCTTGTCGATGAGCTTGTACCAGAACGAGAGATTGAAGTAGACACCCATCATTATCTCGGCAGCCATCACGATTGGCACGACGCGCAGGCCGGGCCAGTAGCTCTCGTTAGGGATGATGAAGCGCAGGATGTCGATGTAGGCTATCACGACGAGGAACGCAAGCAGCGTGAAGATGATGAAGAACTTCATCGCCGTGGCGTAGGTCTCGCGGTTGTCCTTGTCCTTCGACTTGCCGAAAACGAAAGGTTCGTAGGCGTAACGGAACGCCTGCGTAACCATCGCCATGATCATCGCAATCTTCGTAGCCGCACCGTATATGCCGAGCTGCGTCTTCTCGTCGGCTCCGTCATAAAGGTAGGGGAAGATTATCTTGTCGAGTGTCTGGTTGAGGATGCCGGCTATGCCCAACACTAACAGAGGCATGGCGTAGCGCAGCATACGGCGCCACAACTGCACGTCGAAGCGCCAGCGGAAGCCCGTCAGCTCGCGCCAGAAGCAGAGCAGAACGACGGCTGTACAGATGAGGTTGATGTAGAACACCATGCCCACGTCGAGCGTGAACTGCGCATCGTACAAGCCGAACGGGTTCAGCTTCAGCGCCGGCAGCACGATGAGGTAGAGCAGGTTGAGCACGATGTTCAGCACGATGTTCACCAACTGTAACGCCGCGAACTTAATAGCCTTCTTCTTGTAGCGCAGATATGCGAACGGTATGCACTTGAACGCGTCGATAGCCACGCAGACGAACATCACAGCCACCCAACTCTGGTGGTCGGGGTACTTCATAAACGTTGCTATCTGTGGCAGGAAACTGAACACGAGTGCCACGAAAAGCGCCGCCGTCATGCCTACGGAGATAAGCACCGTAGAGTAGACGGTCTGTGGGTTCTCCTCCGTCTTGTTCACATAGCGGAAGAAAGTTGTCTCCATACCGTAGGTAAGGATGACAAGCAGCAGCGCCGTGTAGGCGTAGATGTTCGTGACGACACCATATTGTCCGCCGCTCGCGACGAACGCTGTGGTCTGGATGGGCACCAGCAGATAGTTGATGAAACGGCCCGCAATGCTGCTCAAGCCGTAAATAGCGGTGTCCTTTGCTAAACTCTTTAAATTAGCCATGATTTAAAAGTAAAAAAGTAAAAAGAATTAGAATCTCGTTACTTATTAACAGTTCAACTCTTCTGATACAATCCACTTTATTTACTTTTGTTTGAAATATTATTTGTCTTTATTTTATTAATTATATTAACTAACGTTCCCGTTATTGTTTTCACATCATTGAGCAATGATTCGTATTGCTTTAGCGATATAAAATCAGATTCGTGCAACAAATCGAGCCAATACATCGTTTCAGAAGCCTCTTTCAATGCAATACTCAACTTACAGATATAATCAGCATCGCTTTGAGCAAATCTGCTTTCCGCAATATTAGCCCCAATACTTGTTCCACATCTATATATTTGTTTAGACATTACGTATTCCTTTCTTTCGTCTTTCAGATATACGTATAGTCTGATAACCCTTAATGCGAACTTCTTACTCAGCTCAAATACAACACTCCTTGCCATAATCCCTCCCTTTTTACTTTTTTACTCTTTTACTTTTTTACTCTTAAAAGAAAAGGTAGCATATTGCGATTGCCGCAATCACGCCTGCGAGGTCGGCAAGCAGACCGCAAGCTACGGCGTGGCGTGTGTAGCGCACGCCGACACTGCCGAAGTAGACGGCGAGGATGTAGAAGGTAGTGTCGGTAGAACCCTGGAAGATGCACGAGAGACGACCCACGAACGAGTCGGCACCGTATGTGGTCATGGCATCGACCATCATGCCGCGGGCTCCACTGCCCGAGAGTGGCTTCATAAGTGCCGTGGGCAGCGCGCCAACGAAGTCGGTGTTGCAGCCCAAAGCCTCAACGCCCCACTTCACGCCACCGATGAGCATGTCCATTGCGCCCGAAGCGCGGAACACTCCGATGCCCACGAGTATCGCCACGAGATAAGGTATGATGCGCACAGCCGTGGAGAAGCCGTCCTTTGCGCCCTCGATGAACGCATCGTACACGTTCACCTTCTTGCGCATACCGGCAAGGATGAACACCACGATGATAAGCATCAGCAGTATGTTAGCCACCGACGTGCTCACAACGTTCATCTGCGCCTTATCCATAGCCGAGAAGCCCCAGATGATGGTGGCTACGGCAAGCGAAAGTCCGCCTAACGTGAGCAGCATCATGCGGTTGAGCAGGTTGATGCGCTGATAGAGCGAGGTGACGATGATGCCGGCTACAGTGGAGCAGAACGTAGCGAGCAGTATGGGCACGAAGACATCGGTAGGCTGTGCTGCGCCAAGCTGCGCACGGTACACCATGATGCTCACCGGTATGAGTGTCAGACCCGACGTGTTCAGCACAAGGAACATTATCATCGGGTTCGTAGCCGTGTCCTTCTTCGGGTTCAACTCCTGCAGCTGCTCCATAGCCTTCAGTCCGAGTGGCGTTGCGGCGTTGTCGAGTCCGAGCATGTTGGCAGCCACGTTCATAAAAATGCTGCCCGTGACGGGATGCCCCTTCGGTATGTCGGGGAACAGTCGGGAGAACACGGGCGAGAGCACACGTGCCAGCACGTTCACCACCCCACCCTTCTCGCCTATCTTCATTATGCCGAGCCAGAGCGAGAGTACACCGGTGAGTCCGAGCGATATCTCGAACGCCGTGCGCGAGGTGTCGAACGTAGAGTTCATGATTGCGGGGAACACCTCCGTATCGCCCATGAATACGAGTCGCACAAGGGCTATGCAGAAGGCGATGAGGAAGAACGCAATCCAGATATAGTTGAGTACCATTCTTTATTATGTATTAGTTCTACGCTTATTATATATTAGTTCAATATGCAAAATTACATTATTATATCGAGAAACAGCAGTAACGAAACTCTATTTATTTTGCAAAATATGAGAAAACGTGTGTGGCTATGTAAAATAAAAGTTGTACATTTGCACGTATTAGTAAACGGAAAGTAATGGAAAGAATCGGAATATTCGTCGGATCGTTCGACCCGTTCACCATTGGTCACGACTCCATCGTGCACCGCGCCCTGCCGCTCTTCGACCGCCTCGTCATCGGCGTGGGCGTGAACGAGAAGAAGCACTACATGCTCACGGCGGAGGAGCGCGTGGAGACCATCAGAGGGCTGTATGACGGCGAGAAGAAGATAACGGTGGAGCAGTACAGCGACCTGACGGTCGACTTTGCGCAGCGCCACGGGGCGCAGTTCATCGTGAAGGGCGTACGCTCGGTGAAGGACTTCGAGTTCGAGCGCGAGCAGGCTGACATCAACCGCCGACTCACGGGCATCGAGACAGTGATGTTCTACGCTCTGCCCGGCATGGACAGCGTGTCGTCGTCGGTGGTCAGGGAACTGAAGAACTTCGGAAGAAGCGTAGCAGAATTTCTGCCGTAAGGGCAGAAATTCTGAATGTTGAGTTTTGAATGTTGAATTAGGAATTGTCGGCTGCGCCGATGTTGAATTATTCAATTTTGAATTCATAACTTAATAACTCAAAACTCAAAACTCAAAATTCAAAATGCGCAAAGCGCACAATTCAAAACTCAAAATTCAAAACTCACAATATGATTACATACAACGTAGACGGCGTGAAGATGCCGAAGATAAAGAAGCGTGAGACAACAGCATGGATACGTGCCGTTGCCGCTACATACGGCTACAAGGTTGGCGAAGTAGGCTATATGTTCGTCGACGATGAGAAGATTCTCGAAGTGAACAACGAGTACTTGGGTCACGACTACTATACAGACGTGATTACGTTCGACTACGACGAGCCGGGCATCGTGAGTGGCGACATCGTCATCTCGCTCGATACGGTGCGCACCAACGCCGAGAAGTTCGGCAAGCAGTACGACGACGAGCTGCGCCGCGTGATCATCCACGGCATTCTGCACCTTTGTGGCATCAACGACAAGGGTCCGGGCGAGCGCGAGATAATGGAGGACGCAGAGAACAAGGCACTCGCTATGCTGCAGAACCTCTGCTGAGATATTCTCCCACAGATGCGCACAGATTGTAAAGGGTGCGTAGAAACCAACAACGGATTAAGCGGATTAAACGGATTTTTCTTCATTGCAAAGGAATCCTATTAATCGGCTTAATCCGTTTTTGCTTTTAACGTAGCGGTTGGTGCGATTCTTGCAGGGGGTGCAGCAGTCTCTGCTGCACCAACCAAGCAAATGATGCTATCTATTCTGTGGGTGCACTTCTTGCTCGGTTGGTGCACTTCTTGCTCTGGCAAGCGGCAAAGCCGAGCGGAGACAAGTGCACCCCCTGAAATCGCCACAACTTAGAATTGCGCCTACTTGACTACGAGACTCGTGAGACGTTCCTCAGCGAAGAGGTCTTGTGCTACGCGTTGCAGGTCGGCAGCAGTGAGCGCATCGATACGCTCGCAAAGTGCTGTCACATCTTTCTTCCACCCGTAGTGCAGGTAGCTCTTGGCAAAGTCGAGGGCGAACGACTCGCGCGAGTCGCAGGCGATGCCTATCTGTCCGCGTATCTGTCGCTTTGCAGCACGCAGTTGCGCATCGCTAAGCGGTCGTTGCATCACCTTGTCCAGCTCGCGGCGTATGAGACGTAGGCAGCGATTCACGTTCTTCGGGTCGCAACCGAAGTAGACCGCCCACAGACCCGTGTCGCTATAGCTCTGCGCCATGCTCTCCACGGTGTAGACGAGGGCGTTGCGCTCGCGCAGCGACACATTCAGACGCGCCGTCATGCCCGGTCCGCCGAGTATGTTGTTGAGCAGATAGAGTGCTATACGGCGCTCGTCGTGCACGTCGTAGGCACGTGTGCCCACCATCACGTGCGCCAGATGAGTGTCCATATGGTGCTCTATGTGCTGCGCCACGTATGGCGGCAGCGTAGCGGCAGATTGCTTGCAAGCGCAGCACGCTTCATCTACAGCCACAGTGTTGGCACGCTCAAGCAGCCGCACCAGTCGCGTAAAGTCGACATCGCCGTAAGCAAAGAACACGCTGTTCTCAGGGCGATAGTAGCGGCGTGTGAAGCGCAGCGCGTCAGCCGTGGTGTAACGACGCAGCTTCTCCGCCGTGCCAAGTATGTTGTGCCCGAGCGGATGACCGCTGAAGACGGCGTTCTCGAAGAGGTCGTAGACGAGTTCGGCGGGCGAGTCGTTGTAACTCTCTATCTCGTCGACAATCACCTCCACCTCCTTGTCTATCTCCGCCTGCGGATAGGTACTATGGAACACTATATCGGTGAGCAGGTCGACCGCGCGACCGATGTTGTCCTTCAACACGGCAGCATGATACACCGTCTCCTCCTTATTGGTGAAGGCGTTGAGGTCGCCACCCACACTCTCCAAATGACCGAGTATCTTCATCGAACTGCGTCGCTCCGTACCTTTGAAGGTGATATGCTCGCAGAAGTGCGCCATGCCCTCCTCGCGTCCGAGCTCTTCGTCGCGTGTGCCGGCACCCACAGCGTAGCCGCAATATACCACGGGTTGGGCCGACGGCAGGTGGATTATGCGCAATCCGTTAGCAAGAGTATGTGTATTATAGTTCATATTCGATAGTCATTGTCTTATATTACGTTGTCTTGATGTCTAATTAGCTACAAAATTACACTTTTCGATATCTATCTACACTTTACTAATCTACTTTTCGACACATAGTTATATATATTTAACCATTGCAAATTACCAACACATAAAAAATTCTTCTACAAACATTTTGCAATTTTAATGTTTTATTCTAATTTTGCAGGCAACTTGTCTGGCCTGATTCTGTTGGGATGACGAGTTGATTTACTGGTAAAAGGACGTTTACGGACGTTTTCTTCGAGTCTCAAACTTCGCAACTTTGACAACACTCATGAAGACAACGACAACCTGGACGTCCACGTTGGATGTATTGTATCCAAACGTAGCAATGTGCATCCGTGCGACCTACGCATGGAGAGTGCTTGCACGTTTCTACATATAATGCGTCATAGCGTGGGCTAACTGCGTTGTCTATCTTATGAGTGTAGGCAATGCGAAGGCCTGAGATTTGAGATAGACAGATGTAGAGACTCCCACGCTCTTTTTATGTAAATCTACCTAACTCAAAAACAACCAGCCTGTCTTGGGAGTTCACCGGCACAAAAACAACAAAACACTTATGTTAAAAGCTAAAATTAATTCAAACATGATGAGCAAGATGAGTATTATTTTATTCTTGCTTTGTTCTATGTTCTTCGTTTCGTGCAGCGATGACAACGATGAAGGCAGTGGTATAAATGGAACCTACGCCACATCTGGAGAATACGACAACTACACGGGCAAGACATTTCGCGAAATGATTGTCATAACCAAGAGTTCGTTTACCACCTATTCTACACAAGCCGTACAGGACAAGTCATACTGGGGTGCAGGGGCTTTTCAAGTGCCTGGAGCAAAAGGTTGGTATGTGGAGAAAGGCTCACAACGAATCCACTCATATGTTAGAGCCAACGATAGAATTGTCTTGGACAACGGAAGCATCTACTCTATAGGAAACAATTCAATAGTAGGAGGCGGACATACCTACTATAAATACTAATAAATAACAAAGCTAAGTGCAGGGAAATGTATTCAAACATTTTTCTGCACTTTTTCTTATCGTTCATTAACGCCTAAACGTGCCATTATATCATATATTTTCAGTAACTTTGAAGCCGAAACTTTAAACCGCACATATACAATCAACAATATAATTATGAAACACTTGCTTTTGACGTTGGCAATTGCCGGTATGACCCCATGTCATATCTACGCAGCCAACGAAACAGACAAGGCTACTGAGCCGACCTTTACCGAGTGGCACGACCTGTCGGTGAACAATGTTAATCGCTTCGCTACACGCACATCGTTCTTCGCTTACGAGAACCGCGAGGCTGCGCTGAAAGGCGACCGTGACAAATCGAGCAACTTCCTTTCTATCGAGGGCGACTGGCACTTTCAGTGGGTGGAGAACGCCGACCAACGTCCTACCGACTTCTTCCGCACCGACTACGACGACGCGGCATGGAAGACTATGCGCGTGCCGGGCATCTGGGAACTGAACGGATACGGCGACCCTGAGTACGTGAACATAGGCTTCGCATGGCGCGGACACTTCAAGAACAATCCTCCGATGGTGCCTACCAAGGACAACCACGTTGGTTCGTACCGACGCACTATACGCATACCCGACTCATGGGACGGACGCCAGGTGATTGCTCACTTCGGCTCGGTGACATCGAACATGTACCTCTGGGTGAACGGCAAGTTCGTGGGCTACGCAGAGGACTCGAAGTCGGCAATGGAGTTCGACATCACACCATATCTTAAGAAAGGTGACAACCTCATCGCTTTCCAGTCGTTCCGCTGGTGCGACGGCTCGTACAGCGAGGACCAGGACTACTGGCGTCTCTCGGGCGTGGCACGCGACTGCTTCCTCTACTCGCGCTCGCAGACTGCTCATGTCGACGACGTGCGCGTGACACCCGACCTCGATGCCGAATACAAGAACGGATCGCTCGCCGTTGCACTCAAGGCGAAGGGCAACGCAAAGTTCCTCATCGACCTCATCGCGCCTGACGGAGATGTGGTGAGCCGCAAGATTATCAACTCGTCGAAGGTGAAGAAGCAGAAGGGACGCAACGTGGCTGTAGTAAACGCTACGGTGAAGTTCGACGTGGAGAACCCATTGAAATGGACTGCCGAGACTCCTAATCTGTACAAGGTGGTGGTAACGGTGCAGCAGGACAACAAGGACGTAGAGTCGGTGCCGGTACGCACGGGCTTCCGCAAGGTGGAGATAAAGAACAAGCAGCTGCTCGTGAACGGTCAGCCGATACTCATCAAGGGTGCCAACCGCCACGAGATAGACCCCGACGGCGGATATGTCATCTCGCGTGAGCGCATGATTGAGGACGTGAAGCTGATGAAGCAGTTCAACGTGAACGCCGTGCGCACATGCCACTACCCCGACGACCCTTACTTCTACGAGCTTTGCGACGAATACGGTCTGTACGTATGCGCCGAGGCCAACCAGGAGAGCCACGGCTTCTTCTACGACAGCGACGCTATCACTACAACCGAGCTCTTCGCCAAGCAGATTATGGAGCGCAACGAGCACAACGTGCACAACCAGTTCAACCATCCGTCGGTTATCTACTGGTCGATGGGCAACGAGACTGCCGACTCGAAGAACTTCGCTGCCGTGAAGAAGTGGATCAACGAGTTCGATCCGTCACGCCCCGTACACTACGAGCGTGCCATCCTCGGCGATAACACCGACTTCTACGCTGAGATGTACATCACACCGGAGGCTGCCGAACGCTATGCCAAGGATCCGGCAAGCCCGAAGCCGATGATTCACTGCGAGTACGCACACGCCATGGGCAACTCTTGCGGTGTAATGCAGGAGTACTGGGACCTCATACGCAAGTATCCTATCTATCAGGGTGGCTTCATCTGGGACTTCGTAGACCAGGGTCTGCGTGGCAAGGATGCCAAGGGCAACATGATATACAACTACGGCGGCGACTTCAATTCATACGACCCGTCGGACAACAATTTCAACTGCAACGGCTTCATCTCGCCCGACCGCAAACCGAACCCGGAGGCTTACGAGGTGGGCTACTGGTATCAGAACATATGGACCAAGCCTGCAAACCTCGCCGAGAAGAAGTTCAACGTCTACAACGAGAACTTCTTCCGTCCGCTCGACAACGTATCGCTATCGTGGGCTATCGTGGCTGACGGCATCGAGCGTCAGAACGGCACCATCGCCGACCTCTCTGAGGTGAAGGCGCAAAGCTCTGCCGACTTCACATTGCCGTACAACCTCGACAACCTCAACGAGGCGAACGACGTGATGCTCAACATCGAGTATCGTCTGAAGAACGACGAGGGACTGCAGAAGGCTGGCGACGTAGTGGCTTACCAGCAGTTCGCACTGCGCGAGGCAAAGGGTGCTGACCTCTCACTCAGCGAGAACGAGGCGAAGGCTCTGAAGGCGGTGAAGCTCACCGACAAGAAGAAGGAGCCGCTGCTCACTCTGCAGGCGCAGAACTTCACGCTCGCCTTCGACCGCGCTACGGGCTTCATCACACGCTACGAGGTGGGCGGCAACTCGCTCCTCGGCGAGGGCGGTTCGCTCAAGCCTAACTTCTGGCGCGCCGTAACCGACAACGACATGGGCGCACAGTCGCAGAAAAACTTCGCTGCTTGGCGCACTCCGAAGATGAAACTTCGCTCGCTCACAGTTGATAAAAAACTGAAGACTGTAGTAGCTGTGTACAACATGCCTGCTGTGAAGTCTACACTCACACTCACATACCAGGTAGAGGCTAACGGCACACTCGTAGTCACTCAGGATCTGAAGACCACTCCGGGCGCAAAGGTGTCGGAGATGCTCCGCTTCGGTATGGTGATGAACCTGCCTTACGACATGGATCAGGTGCAGTGGAACGGACGCGGACCGGTGGAGAACTACTCCGACCGCAAGATTTCGCAGAATGTTGGCATCTACCACTCTACAGCAGACGACCTCTTCTTCCCGTACGTTCGTCCGCAGGAGACCGGAACGATGAGCGACCTGCGCTGGTGGAACCAGACCAACAAGGACGGCGTGGGCTTCCGCGTAGAGAGCGACAAGCGCTTCTCGGCATCGGCTCTGCACTACGACCTCCTCACTCTCGATGAGGGCGCAGAGAAGCACCAGCGCCACTCGCAGTCGATAGAGAAGTCGAAGTACACCAACCTCTTCATCGACCTCGTGCAGTCGGGTGTCGGCGGTGTTGACAGCTGGGGTGGCGACGGACGCGCTCGCAAGGGTCACCGTGTGGAGTACAAGGACTATACTTTCAGCTTCCGACTCGCTCCAAAGACATTGTACTAATATGTAGCTCAACGCCTTTAGTTGCAGCAACAACAAATAACAAGAGGGTATGGCTCGATTGCCATACCCTCTTATTGTTTACCCATTTTTTACTCTTAAATGTTTTGTGGGTGCGTGGTATGGGCATCTTGCCCGTACCTCCTACTTTTTACTTTTCATCTTTTTTCTCCGTTCCTTCTTTCTCCGTTCCTTTTTTCTCCTCCGGATGGAGTATCTTCTTCACGGTCTCGCCGATAGGCAGCTGGTCGAGCACGCCGAGACTCGGCGCTACGGTCTTCACGAGCGAGTTGAGGAAGTTGCCGGTTGCGCCGTCGCCACCGTCGAACACTGTGACGTTGCCGAGCTGCATCTTCTCGAACGCCTTGACCTGCTCGCCTGCAATCTCCTTCCACTGGTCGACCATCTTGTACTGGATGGCGATAGCCGGGTTGAGCTCGGCAGCTTTCACCATTGCCTGGAAGCCGTCAGCCTCAGCCAGGAGCGACATCTTCTTACCCTCTGCCTCGGCTTCGAGACGCATCCGTATGGCTTTTGCCTCAGCCTCAGCTTGCGCCAGCGTTGCCTTTGCCTTCGCTTCTGCCTCGCGGATGACCTTCTCGGCTACGGCATCGGCTTGCAGGATAGCCTCCTGCTTGGCAACTTCAGCCGGCACAATCTTTTCTGCCTTCAGCGACGACTCTACCTTCAGAGCCTTCGCCTCCTCCACTTCCTTCTGTGCTCTCTCGCGAGCGGTCTGCACGGCAGCCTCCGAACGTGCTGCAGCCTCACCAGCCTCCTTGTCGGCGTTGGCTTGAGTGACGGAGAGTTGGGCATTGGAAAGTGCTATCTCCTTCTGCGCCTCGTTGCGACCGATGGCTGCCTTCTTCTTAGCCTCAGCCTGCTTAATCTCCATGTCGGAGTTGAGCTCGGCGATGCGACTCTCCTTAGCCGTGTTAGCCTGCTCCACATTGATGTTCTTCTCTGCCTCGGCACGAGCCACCTGCGACTCCTTGTCGGCATTGGCGAGAGCCACCTGCGAGACGCGTTCCTTGTCGGTCTGCGCCACGGATATCTCCTGCTCCTTGCGTGTGGCAGCGATAGCCACTTCCTGGTCTTTGCGAGTCTCGGCAACGCGTGTCTCGCGCTCCTTTATCTGGTTCGCAATCTTTATCGCACCGAGCTTCTCCTGCTCCTCAATGTTGGCCTGAGCCTCGTTCTGCGCCTTCGACTCCGCCTCCTTACCGAGGTTGACGATGTAGTTGGCAGCATCGCGGATGTCGCTGATGTTGATGTTCATCAGATACAGACCGAACTTGCGCAGTTCGGTGTCGATGTTGTCCTTCACCTTGGCAAGGAACTTGTCGCGGTCGGAATTCAGCTCCTCGATGGTCATATCGGCGATGACGAGACGCATCTGTCCGTAAACCACGTCGGTGATGAGGTTCTGCTTGTCGTCCATTGAGAGTCCGAGCATACGCTCAGCTGCGTTCTGCATCACTTCGGGGTCGGTACTGATTGCCACGGTGATGGTCGTGGGCACATCGACGCGGATGTTCTGCGCAGAGATGGCACCGGTGAGCTTGCAGTCGATCTGCATCGGCTTCATAGAGAGGAAGTCGTAGCCCTGGATGATGGGCCACACGAAGGCAGCACCTCCGTGGTAGAGCTTCGCCGACTTCGAGCCGCCGGTCTTACCGTAAACGACGAGCACCTCGTCCGACTTACACTTGCGGTAGCGCGAGAGGATGCCAATGATGCCGAGCAGCACGATTACGACGAGCAAGCCGGCGAGAATGAAAAGGTTTGTTCCCATATTTTTAAGTTATTAGTTTTTAATTATTAATTTTGGGGCGGAGCGAATGAGGGTAATTATTAGTTATTAATTTTTAATTATTAATTATTAACTTGGGGCGGAGCGAATGAGGGTAATTATTAGTTATTAATTATTAATTATTAATTTGGGGCGGAGCGAATGAGAGTAATTATTAGTTATTAATTTGGGGGTTGAGAAGATGAGGAAAACGCCTAAAGAAGGTTTAAACCTCCAATCCGTGTCGGTCGGTGCAGACATCCGCGTCGGTCGGCGCAGACATCCGCATCGGTCGGTGCAGACATCCGCATCGGTCGGCGCAGACATCCGTATCGGTCGGCGCAGACATCCGTATCGGTCGGCGCGGATGAGAAAAGCTAACAAATTATCCGCAGTCAAAGCAGCATTTGTCAACACATCAACATCTCAACACATCACCACCTCAACACATCACCACCTCACCATCTCACTCAATATAATACGTATTATCGCGGTAGGTCTTTATCGTCACCACCTGGTCGGTCTTGTAGTCGGTGCGTCCCGACTCCGACACGACATCGAGCTCGCGTTCCGCGCCGTCGCGCTTCACGAATATGGTGTATCGTCCGTCGCCCACATTTACATATATGCGCCCCGCTCTGCCTACAAGGCTGTAAGGCTTCTCGGGTTTGCGCAGATTCTGCAGACGATACGCCAGCACGTAAGAGTAGAAGAGCACGAGCATGAACACCATGCCCACCAACACAGCCAAGGCATACGTCTGCCACGTGTCGCCGCCGAACAGCACACGTGTCCAGCCGAAGCCGATGAGGAAGTGGACAAGTCCCTTGAACGAGAACAGACTGCCAAGGTCGAAGTCGACATTGGCATCACCGTCCACGTCCATGTCCAAGTCGCCAAAGAACACGGAGATTACAAACTGAAGCAGAAAGATGCCGGTGGATACCAGCGCGGTAAGCATAAAGATTTCGTGTGAGGTCATGTTGATAGGATGTTGTTATGGTGAGGTGGTGAGATGTTGAGATATGTTGTGGTGGGGAGGTGTTAGGTTGAGATGGTGAGGTGGTGAGGTGGTGAGATATGCAAATGTCAACACATCAACATCTCAACACATCAACACACTTCTCAACACCTCAACATCTCACCACCTCAACGCCTTACTCCTCTTTCTTCGGGAGCAACAAGTTGAGCAGTACAGCGAGGAGGAATACAACGGCTACGCAGTTCTCTGCGAACACCGTGCGTACAATCTCGGGGAATATCTTAAACATCTCGGTAGCTTGTGTAAAACCGAGACCCACGCTGAGCGAAAGACTCACGATTACCATGTTGCGCTGCGAGAAGCCGGTGCGAGCCATCATGCCGAAGCCAGCATAGAGAATGCTACCGAACATCATAATGGTGCAGCCGCCGAGCACAGCCTGCGGAATGGTGGTGAGGGCGTGACCCACTACGGGGAACACACCGCCTACGATCATCACCAAAGCACCGATGCCGATCGTGAAGCGGTTCACAACGCCCGACATAGCTGCCAAGCCTACATTCTGACTGAACGACGTGATTGGCGTACAGCCAAACAAGCCCGACACGCTACTTACAAAGCCGTCGCAACTGATGGCTGCGCCCATCTCCTTCGTCTCAGGGTCGCGGTTCAGCGCACCGTTGCACAGAGCAGACGTGTCGCCGATGGTCTCCGTAGCCGACACGAGATATACAGCTACAACCGAGAGTATGGCACCGATATTGAACTCCGGCGTGAACGGCAGAAGGCGCGGCATCGACACTACAGCCAAGCCCGAAAGACCGCTGAAGTCTACCATGCCCATGAAGCAGGCAAGGATGTAGCCCACGATAAGACCCACAAGAACAGAGAGTGAACGTAGAAATCCCTTTGCAAACACCTGACAAAGAAGGCAGGCAAGCAGCGTAACAGAACCCACAATCCAGTTGTTAAGGCTTCCGAAATCGGGTGCACCAAGACCGCCTGCAAACGAGTTGGCACCAATAGGCAGGAGCGAGAAGCCGATGGCAGTAACGACCGTTGCCGACACTACGTGCGGAATGAGCTTTATCCAGTACTTCACGAACAAGCCGAGCACGCCCTCCACGAGTCCGCCGATGATGACCGCACCGATAAGCGTGCCCATGCCGTATGCGCCGGCGATGCTGATGGCGAGCGAGAGGAACGTGAACGAAATACCCATGACGATAGGCAGACGCGAGCCGATACGCCATACCGGGAACAGCTGCACAAGCGTACCAATGCCGGCAATGACCATACAGTTCTGTATAAGTGCCGCACTGACCGCACTGTCAAGTCCGACAACGCTTGCTAAAATCATTATCGGTGTGATGTTGCTGACGAACATCGCCAGCACGTGTTGCAAGCCAAACGGGAGAGCTTTCCCCAATGGCACTCTACCGTCAAGCTGATAGAGATTCTCAATTGACTGTTTCATTGTGTGTATATAAACGTTTATTATAGATCAAAAAACCACGGAAACTCGTTTCTGATGTGCAAATATAACGATTTATATTCAAAAACAGACACACAACGCTCACTATTATTACTACCTTTACCGATTCTCTCGGTTAATCAGATTCACAACGACCTTCACCATCACATCCTTCTCCTCGGTTCTACTCTCGGCTATCATCAGCGTGAGCGCCACAAGTGTGTTGTCGGCAATGCGCTTGTGTCCGTCCTCGGCGTAAAGCACGCGGTTGTTGTTGAGGAACCATAGGAAGAGCATCGCAGCAATGCGCTTGTTGCCGTCGCTGAACGAGTGGTTCTTCACGACAAGATACAGAAGCATTGCGGCTTTCTCCTCAACCGACGGATAGAGTTCCTCACCGCCGAAGGTCTGATATATCTGTCCGATGCTGCTCTTGAACGAGTCGTCCTTCTCGTTAGCAAACCACTTGCTGCCGCCGAACTTCTCCTTCAATGCGTTGATAGCCTCCATCGCATTGTCGTAAGTGGCGCGGAACGGCTCGTCCTTGGTAGTCTTCGAGATAGAGAGCGACTGATAGTCATACTGGTCGAGCGTGTCGAGCGCATACACATAGTCGGAGATAACGTTGAACAGTCCGCTATACTCGTCTGTCGTAACCTTGTCCTGCAAACCGACAGCACGCGACATAAGGCGCACAACATCCTTCAGCTCGTTGTAGCGGTCGAGCTTTATCTGCTGATTGATGGCATAGCCCTTGATGAGGTATTGCTTGAGGACGGAGGTCGCCCATTGGCGGAAACGAGTGCCTTGAACAGACTTAACACGATAGCCAACAGAGATGATAACATCAAGGTTGTACATCGTTGTTTCATATGTTTGGTCTTGATCCTTACCCATATGTGCAAATTTTGCACATGTGATATGTCGGTCAAGTTCACCTTCTTTATAACAATTGTTTATATGACGTGTAATAACTGTTCTATCACGTCCGAACAGCTCCGCCATCTGACTCTGTGTTAGCCACACGGTCTCGTTCTCCAGCTTCACATTAAGCTGCACACTACCGTCTTGCGAGCGGTATATTTCTATTGAATTGTTCATGTTTTTAGCTTTTTACCTTTAAATGCTTTGTGGCTGCGTGGTATGGGCAGGATGCCCATACCTCCTACCTTTTTACCTTTTTACTTTTAATACATTCTGCGTTCTGCCCAATCACCTCTATCGAGGTTACGGTAGCCGATGGCTTCGCTGATGTGCTGCACCTCCACACGCTCTGAGCCGTCGAGGTCGGCGATGGTGCGCGCCACCTTCAGTATGCGGTTGTAGGCACGGGCGGAGAGCGAGAACTTCTCCATGGCGGTGCGCAGGAGAGTGATGGAAGCTTCGTCGGGCTCGGCGAACTGGTGAATCATTCGCTCGGTCATCTGCGCATTGCAGTGTATGCCTTTGAAGTCTTTGTAGCGGGCGGTCTGTATGTCGCGTGCCTTGATGACACGCTCACGGATGGCAGCACTCGGCTCACCGGGCTGCGCTTTCGAGATGTCCTTAAACGGCACGGGCGTAATCTCGCATTGTATGTCGATGCGGTCGAGCAGCGGACCGGATATCTTGCTCATGTAACGCTGTATCTGTCCAGGTGTGCAGCAGCATTTGTGCGTCGGGTCGTTGTAATAGCCGCAGGGGCAGGGGTTCATAGAGGCGATGAACATGAACGAGCAGGGGAACTCCACGGTGTACTTCGAGCGCGAGATGGTTATCTTATGGTCTTCGAGCGGCTGACGCAGCACTTCGAGGGTCTGCTTGTTGAATTCGGGCAGCTCGTCGGCGAACAAGACACCGTTATGTGCCAGCGATATCTCGCCAGGCTGCGGATTGATGCCGCCACCTACGAGTGCCACTTCCGATATGGTGTGATGTGGCGAGCGGAACGGGCGCTGCGAGATGAGCGACGTGCCGCGCTTCAGCTTTCCGGCTACGCTGTGTATCTGCGTCGTCTCCAGACTCTCCGAGAGCGACAGCGGGGGCAGAATAGAGGGTAGACGCTTCGCCATCATCGACTTGCCAGAACCCGGAGGCCCCACCATTATCAGGTTGTGGCCGCCTGCTGCTGCCACTTCCAACGCACGCTTCACGCTCTCCTGACCGCGCACGTCTGCGAAGTCGAGGTCGAAGCGGCTCTGCTGCTCGTAGAACTCGCGGCGTGTGTCGACGTGTGTCGGCTCGTAGATCTCTCTTCCGGTGAGCAGATTGATGACATCAGTGATGCTCTCCATGCCGTACACCTCCAGATTGTTCACCACCGCTGCCTCACGCTCGTTCTGCTTCGGCACAATCAGTCCTTTGAACTTCTCGGCTCTTGCCCGTATGGCTATGGGCAGAGCTCCTTTCACGGGCTGCAGCGTGCCGTCTAAGCTCAGCTCGCCCACGAGCATGTAGTCACCGATAGTGTCGGCTGTCACGGCTCCGCTCGCGGTGAGTATAGCCATAGCCAGCGGCAGATCGAACGAGCTACCCTCCTTGCGCAGGTCAGCTGGAGCGAGGTTGATGGTGATGTCTGCGTGCGGAAACTTATATCCGTTCACCTGCAACGCCGACGCAATGCGGTCGCGTCCTTCGCGCACAGCGGTGTCGCCGAGTCCGGTCATGCGATACATCACGCCGGGCACGATATTCACTTCCACGGTTACGGTGGTTACGTCGAGTCCGTTTACGGCTGCGGAATAAGTCTTTACGAGCATAGTTCTATTCGGGTTTTAATGGGTTAGTAGTGTGCGTTCTTCCGTAAGTCGGAAGTGACTGTTGACTACAAATTTAGTTGTTTCCTTTGTTTTATCCAAGTGTATGGCGTTTTTTCTGCCAAAAATACACTAACTTTGTATAAATTAGGCTGCATCTCAACAATAAAAACAAGCCAGCTTGTTTTGTATTGTCTGCGATTTGCACTAACTTTGTACAAAACAGATTATCAGAAACAACATGGAAGAAGATTTCGACATACGTCAGGAGCAGGGGCGCAAGGGCGAGAAGGACTTTGAGAACGCTCTGCGACCGCTGCGGTTCGGCGATTTCAGCGGACAGCAGAAGGTGGTGGAGAACCTCGAAGTGTTCGTCGAGGCGGCGAAGTACCGCGGCGAACCGCTCGACCATACGCTGCTGCATGGTCCCCCAGGACTGGGCAAGACGACACTTAGCAACATCATAGCCAACGAACTGGGCGTGGGCTTCAAGATTACGAGCGGACCGGTGCTCGACAAACCGGGCGACCTCGCCGGCATACTCACATCGCTGGAGCCGCGCGACGTGCTCTTCATCGACGAGATCCACCGCCTATCGCCCGTCGTGGAGGAGTATCTCTACTCGGCGATGGAGGACTACCGCATCGACATCATGATCGACAAGGGTCCGTCGGCGCGGTCTATACAGATCGACCTCAACCCGTTCACACTCGTGGGTGCCACGACGCGCAGCGGACTGCTCACGGCTCCGCTCCGCGCACGCTTCGGCATCAACCTCCACCTGGAATACTACGGACCGGAGATGCTGCAGAAGATTATCAAGCGCTCGGCGATGATTCTGAAGGTGCCCATCGACGACGATGCGGCTATAGAGATTGCGCGCCGCTCGCGTGGCACACCGCGTATTGCGAACGCTCTGCTGCGCCGTGTACGCGACTTTGCGCAGGTGAAGGGCAACGGACGCATCGACCGCGACATTGCGCGCATCTCACTCTCAGCACTGAACATCGACCAGTATGGCTTGGACGAGATTGACAACAAGATACTGCTCACCATCATCGACAAGTTCCGCGGCGGACCGGTCGGCGTGTCTACCATCGCCACAGCCATCGGCGAGGACACGGGCACCGTCGAGGAGGTGTACGAGCCGTATCTCATCATGGAGGGCTTCATAAAGCGCACGCAGCGCGGACGCATGGTCACTCCCCTCGCCTACCAGCACCTCGGACGACCGATGACGGGCAGCAACGCTGTGGAACTGGGACTGTTCGACTAAAGCATACAGAGAACCGTAAAACATTTGGCTATGGACTATCAACCATTATTGGAACACATCCGACAAGAGATAGAGGTCTACGCTCACGACGGCAAGCAGGCCGACTACATACCGGCTTTAGCTAACGTAAACGCCGACCAGTTCGGGCTCTGCCTCAACATTCTCGACGGCAGAACCTACCGTCTCGGAGCATCCGACGTGAAGTTCTCAATACAGAGCATCTCAAAGGTGTTCTCGCTTGCCGTAGCACTGAGTCTGTTAGGCAAGGATCTGTGGCAAAGAATAGGCAAGGAGCCTTCGGGCACAGCATTCAACTCGCTTGTGCAACTGGAGTACGAGCACGGCAAGCCGCGCAACCCGTTCATCAACGCCGGTGCCTTGGTCACTGCCGACGTTATCCTCTCGCTCATTGACAACCCGAAGGAGTTCTTCATCAATTTCGTGCGCACGCTGGCTGACAACCCTGACATCAACTACTCGGAGGAGGTAACACGCTCGGAGCTGAGCTGCTGCAATCTGAACGCTTCCATTGCCTATCTGCTGAAGCATCACGGCAATCTGCATAACGATGTGCACGACGTGCTCGACTTCTACTGCACGATGTGCTCTGTAGAGATGAGCTGCGAGGATCTCTCGCGTGCCTTCATGGCATTCGCCAAGAGCAGTCAGCCGTTCTCTCACGCTGGTGTCAACCTGAGCATATCGCGAGTGAAACGCATCAACGCCATCATGCAGACCTGCGGCTTATACGACGAATCGGGAGAGTTCGCCTTTCTTGTCGGTCTGCCTGCCAAGAGCGGCGTGGGCGGAGGCATCGTGGCCTTATACCCTTCGCGCTACTCTATTGCGGTATGGAGCCCGCGACTCAACTCGAAGGGCAACTCCATCATGGGAATGAAAGCTCTTGAGCTGTTCACGTCCGAAACAGAGGAGTCGATATTCTAAAAACATAATAACGGAGGAGTCGATATTCTAAAAGGTAAAAGCGAGGCAATGTCAGCACCGACATTGCCTCGCTTTTTACTTTTTTACCTTTTTACTCTTTTACTTTTTTACTTTTTAATTACTCTTCCTCGAGCAGCACTCTGCTTGCCCACTCGTTAGCCTTGCCCCAGTCGGCGTTGTGTCCGTACGGAATTTCAAGACCGTTCTGCATGATATACCGTAGCTCATACTCTTGCAAATATAGCGATTTTTTCCGTCCCTACAAACGTTTTACCAGACAAACCATTATGGTTAGATGATCCGCGTCGGTCGTTACGAGCATCCGCGTCGGTCGATACGAGCATCTGCGTCGGTCGATACGAGCATCCGCGTCGGTCGATACGAGCATCCGCGTCGGTCGA